>Ga0070741_10007294_pt1 | contig 22982 bp, 18 predicted proteins | sample Coa_R1_4_FD_66440 | JGI IMG/M metagenome (GOLD analysis project Ga0070741, IMG submission 66440) | Surface soil microbial communities from Centralia Pennsylvania, which are recovering from an underground coalmine fire - Coalmine... | ecosystem: Environmental > Terrestrial > Soil > Unclassified ... | reverse complement strand
CCGGTCCGGAACCAGCCGTCGTGCGTGAAGCTGGCCGCGGTCGCTTCGGGGCGCCCCAGGTAACCGGAGAACACGGTCGCGCCGCGCACCTGGAGTTCGCCTACTGTCGCGCCGTCATGCGTGATCAGCGAGCCGTCTTCGGCGACGAGCCTGGTGGTGACCGGGGCGATCGGGTGGCCCACGGTCCCGGGCTTGCGGTTCGGTTCGTCGGCGCGAGTGGAGAGCGTGATGAGCGTCTCGGTCATGCCGTAGCGCTCGACCGCGCGATGCCCGGTGAGGGCTTCGAGTTCGGCGAACACGGGAGCAGGCAGCGCGGCGGAGCCGGAGACGAGCAGCCGGGCGGTGGATAGCGCCTTGGCGGATCCAGGATCGGCGCACAGCCGGGACCAAACGGTCGGCACACCGAAGAAGAGCGTTCCAGGATTGGCGGTTGCGGTGGCCGCTGCAGCGTAGGCGGCCGGAGTCGGACGTCCGGTGTGCATCAGCCGTGAGCCGGTGCGTAGCGCGCCGAGGACGCCGAGAACGAGGCCGTGGACGTGAAAGAGCGGCAAGCCGTGCACGAGCGTGTCATCGGCGGTCCACTGCCAGACTTCGGCGAGTGCGTCGAGGTCGGCCGCGATGGCGTCTGCGGTGATCGGGACGCCCTTAGGCGCTCCGGTGGTGCCTGAGGTGTAAAGGATGAGCGCTGCTGCGTCGGGCGATGGTTCCGAGAAGGAGGCCGACGCGCGCGCGTGCGCTGAGCCATCGACCGGGACGACGGGCACACCGCAGTCCGGCCACACGTCGGCGTCGGCAGCCAGCAGAGCGGCCGAGCCTGAGTCGCGTAGTAGGTGATCGCGCTCGGCCGGGCCGCAATCCGGCGGCACCGGGACGACGGGCACGCCAGCAAGCATCCCGCCGAGGACGGCGATGACGGTCTCCAGGCGCGCGGCGGCGTGGACGGCGACTGCCGGTGCCCCGGCGATCTGCGCGCCGACCGCCCCGGCCGCTTCGAGTAGCTGCGCGCGTGACGTGGCATGTCCGGCCACTTGGATCGCGTCGGGCTCGTCGGCGGTCGGACCGGTGAGGCTCGGCAGGAGGCGCATTCCGCCACCGTACCGGGGACCGCTGGAGCGCTGCATGCGCGGCACCGGCCGTCTCGGTTCGCCGCACGCCGCGCGGCACTCGCCCCGCAGCACCTGTCCCTAATCCCCTACCGGCCGCCTGCTCCCGCCGGAACCCGGTGCTCCGCGAGGTGCGCGAGGACGGCCTGATGCGCTTCCCAACCGTCCGGGAACTTCACCGGGACGCCGAGGTGCACCGGATCGGTGTGCGGATGCGCGTCGAGCAGCTCGGGAATGCCTGCGCGCGCGACGACGATGCACGCGTGGCGATGCCGTGACAGCAGTACGCAGAGCCGGCCAGTCTCCAGATGGAACGCTGTGGCATCGCGGCGCCCTGACAAAGGGTGCAGGACGATGCAGACGTCGTATTCGCGGCCTTGAAGGCGGTTGGCGGTGTCGACGGTGACACCGGCCAGGTCCGCGCCCAGACGGTCCAACGCGGCACGGATCCCGGCTGCCTGGTCGCGATGCGCCGCGCCGATCGCAATCCGGTCGGCGGTGACCTGCCGGCCGTCGGCGTATGCGGGGTCGAATACCGTGGCCTCCCGGCGCACCAACCGCGCGGCGAGGCGAGCGCAGGCGTCCAGCGCCTCGGCGTCGGTTCGCACGGTGTGCCGCGCGGGCAGCTCGTACAGTGCCCAGCCGGATTCGGCGGCCAGATCAATGGCCTGATCGACCGGCCCGGCGAAACCCGTCGGGCCGGAGAGCGCGGATCCGATGCCGGAGACCTTCATCGCGCGATCCTGCGGCCCGCTGCCCGCCTCGAACGGCGTGAACGGGTAGAACGCCTTGCACACCAGCGGCGCGGCGCTGGCCGGCAGCCGCCACGAGTAGGGCAGGCGATGCACCGGCAGGCCGGGATTGTGTGAGCGCACGACCGCGACGGCGCTGTCGGTCGGGTCCCACGCCGACCCGGCCCAGCGGTCCCCGTCGATGGTGGCGAACGGGTCGAGCTGACCCGGATCGCCCACGAACAGTGCGGTACCGGCGGCGAAGCGCGGCGCGATGGCCAGCAGACCGTCCGAGCGCATCTGGTACGCCTCGTCGAGGATCGCCCAGCGCCAACCGCCTTCCGGCCACTCCGCCGCTCCGGTGCGGGCCCATTTCGCGGCGGTGGCGATGGTCACTGCGGGGCGGCCGAGATCGCCGACCTTGCCCGCCACGGTGACCGAATCGTCCACCGCGTCCGGGCCGCCGAGGTGCCGCACGACGCGCTCGCTCGGAACGTACCCGGAGGCCGACAGCCGGCCAATTGTCAGGCTTCCGCGATCGTCATCACTGTCATCACCACTGTCCGGCTGCGCACCTTGGCCATGCGCCGTCGCCAACCGATCCACCAGGTCGTCAACCTGCTCATTCGTCTGAGCGACGATCATGACCGGCTCGCCGGTGTCCGCGAGCCGCTTGGCCAGCTCGACGACGAGCGTTGACTTGCCCGCTCCCGGCGGCGAGTCGACGATGACGCCGCGATGACTGCCGGAGAGCAGGTCCGCAGTCACCCGTCCGATCACGGCTCGTGCGTCAGCGGAACGGTCGGCGACAGATCGACCGGCGACATGGTCCGGCATCAGTGCCATTCCTCATCGTGGTCTGCGCCGGTCGGCGCGTAATCGGCGGGCGGCCCTCCGTGTGTCCACGGCGTCGCGGCCACTTCCGGAAGCGGCGGCGGAGGGAAGCGCTCGGCGGCCAGCACCGTCGAGTAGCAGCGGTACTCCCCTTCCTCAGGCACGGATCCCTCCTCCGGAATCGCGCGGCGCCCCATGCCGTCGACGAGCTCGAGTTCGACGATGTATTCGTCGCCCTCGCGCTTGACGGCGACGATGACCGGACGCTGATTCGGTCGCTGCGGGCAAGCGACCTTCGTGCCCTTACGCAGCACGACGGGATCGGCCGTGCGCAACCAGACGTGCGGTCGCGGCTTCGGTGTGCGGCCGGCGGTATCCTGGCGTTCCGCGTCGACGGCCATGACGGTCCCGGCGAAGGCCTCGCCGGTGACGCGATAACCGGCCAGGACCAGCGGATCGTCCAAGGCGCGCTGCTTGTCGTAGGCCTCCTGGGCTGATTCGAGGTCTGCGAGGCGCTTGGCGGCGGCTACGGCGCCCTCCCGCCGAGGCTGGGGCGGCGCGCCCTCGTCGACACCGCGGGCGAAGTCGGTGAAGCGGCCGCGGTCCACCATCCAGCGGTGACCATCGTGCCCGGCCTCCGGCAGTCCACGCAGCAACTCAATGCCCTGCCACATCAGGTCCCAGGTCGGCGCGAGCCGTTCACGCAGCGCCGCACGCAGCTCTTTCTCGACGCGGCGCTCGACGGCCGGGTCTCCGTCCGCGTTCCGCTGCGCGCTGATCAGAGGGCTGAGAACCTCGGTGTCGAACTCGGGATCGGTCGCCGGACCCGCGGACGGCCACCGCGCGGGATCCTCGGCCAGCGCGGCGGCCTGGCTTCCGGTGAGCCGCTCGCCGGACGTGGCGAAGTGTTCGGGGACGATCCAGGCGAGCAGGGCGGCCAGGTGCCGGTCCTCCAATGCGCTCTGGCCGGTGGCCCAGTGCGCGGCCAGCACGTCGGTGAGCGCGAGGCAGACGGAGGAACCGGCGGTAGGCGCTCGATCCTCGGCGAACCAGGTCAGGTAGCGCCCGAGCACCGGGACGAGCGGATCGACCGGATAAGGGCCCTGAGAGGACCGGAACCGGGCGGAGCGGCCGAGCAGCCGCAGCGCGTCGATCCCGCCGGGGTTCGGCACGATCAGCTGTGGGGCGTCGAGTTGGCGTTCCCACTCCTCGTGGTTGCGCGTGGCCTCGACCACCTCGGTCTCGCCGCGCCGCGCCTCGATGTAGCCGACGACGATGCGGGCCAGGTCCGCGAGGAAGGCGAAGCGCTGGTCGCGGTCGCGCGGCTGCCGGACCACGAGGAGCTGAGGCTCAGCGCGCTCGGTGCCGACAAGCGCGGCGAGCGGGGCGGCGGCCTCGCCGGCCAGGAGTATGGGCACGAGGACGAGTGGGTGCGGGGAAAGGTGCACGTGCCGGACCGTCGCGAGCGGCACGGCCCGGTCGGCGGCGAAGGCCTCGACTCGGGCGAGGGCCGCAAGCGCGCTCATGCGGCGACCCGGCGGCACTGGACGGCGGCAATCGCATACTCGTCACGCGATGGCGATGGCGATGGGGATGGGGATGGCGACTGCGACTGCGACTGTCCATACGACCGGGCCGCGATGGCGCTCGTACCCACGCGCGCGCTCACGCGGCGACCTCGCGCGATCGCAACTCCGCCTCCGCCGCCCGCGCCTGCGCCTGCTCAAGTGCCTCGCTACGTGCCCTGCGAGCCATGCTCAGCAACCTCGCCGCCTCTGCGAGGTCCGGGTCGTCGTCGAATGCTTCATCGCCCCCGCGCGCCTCTCCCCCGGCGAGCGCCAGCACGTCTCGCATCGTTCCGACGCCGCCGAGCGCGTCGCGGACCGATCTGCCGAGCAGGTCGGTCGAACACGTCGCGCGGGCCTCGTCTCGGCAGTAGAACGCCATGTCGCACCGCGAGATGCATTCGGGCGCGTATCTGGCCTCGACCGCGGCCACCGCCTTGCCGAGTTCCGCCGATCCGCGCACCGGTTCGCCGTCCTCGTCCTTGGCGAGGTCGAAGGTGAGGCCCGCGTCGAGTCCGTCCAAGAGCGCGCCGATCCGCGGCAGGCGGTCAAGCTGGCGGCGCACGGCGGCGAGTTGCCTGCGGACGTCAACCAGTGCGGCAGTCGGGGTGTTGCTGAAGTCTCTGGGGCACACCAGCACGACATCAGTCGCGGCCAGTTCCGGCGGCAGCCCGAGGTCGGCGAGCAGGGCTTGGAAGGCGAGCACGTACACGGCCGCCTGCGTCGCCGCCTCGGCCACCTTCACGGGATCGGCGCGTCCGTCGATCATCGCGAAGGACTTGATCTCCGCGAGATACCACCGCCAAGGCACCGTCGGAGCTGCTGCTGACGACGCCCGGAAGGCCACGAGGTCGGGCTCAACGTAGGCCGCGCGGCCGCCGACCTCCAGTTTGAGCAGCGGATGGTCGGCGAGCACTGGACCAGCGTCCTGATCGCGGGCGGCGGCAGCGACGAGGTCGCGGGTGCGCCGGTATCGCTCCTCCCGCTCGCCAGTGCCGAGGTCGAGCCACTCGCCGCCGGAGCCGGGAGAACCAGGGTTCTGATTGTCGAGCGGGACGTCGAGTCCGAGTTGGTCGCGCAGGAGGTGCAGCAGGGTGGTGCCACCGTCTGCCTTGACCAGCTTCTCGAAGGCGTTGCCGCGGCTGATCGCGAACGGCGACTGCCCGAACCGCGGACCGAAGCCAATCCGCTCGGCCAGCGCGCGCTTGTCCACTCCGGCCGCGTCGAGCACCGCTCGGCGCGCGCAGCCGGGATTCGCGGTGAGCGCGGCGATGGTGCGCGCGTCGTGATGGCGCGGGGGAACCGGCCCGCGTAGCGCGGCGAGGCGGTCCGCGACGGCCGGGTCCTGGGCTGGAGGCGGGGCCAGCGGCGAGGTCGGGGTCGGTGGAGGCGTGGCGGGCATGATGGTCCCCGAGCATAGTGGGGGCCGTGTCGCCGCATGGGGCGGTCGGTTGGGTTGTAAGTGGGGTGTCGCGGCGGCGCTGAGCTCCGGCAAGCGGCAACCGGCGGCCGACAAACCGATGTGGGGTTGCGCAGACGGGTGCCGCGGAGGCGGTCAGCACCGGCAACCGGCAACCGATGTGGGGTTGCGTGGGCGGGTGTCGCGGCGGCTGTCCGATTCGGCTTCAGTGCCGGATGACTATGGCCGAACGCCTTCTGACTCTCCGTCATGGGTCGGCCTCAGCTCGGCTAGCAGCGCCTCGATGCCCTCACGGTACGTCGGCATGATCGGTCGCCAACCGAGTTCCGCCTTGGCCTTGGCGTTCGACAGGCGCAGCGACTGACGGGTCATCAGCCCGCCCATGTACGGCGCGGCGAGCCGCAGCAGCGCGCCGGGCACGCGCCGCGGCTTTGGCAGGCCGAACGCGGCCGCGAAGGCGTCGATGAGGACGCCCCAGCGCACCGGTTCGTCGTCCACGATGTTGTAGACCTGGCCGGGCGCGGACCGGTCCAACGCGGCGACTGTGGCGGCCGCAGCGTCCTCGATGTAGACCAGGGACGCGTAGGCACCGCCGTCGCGCGGCACGGGGAACTGCCGCTTCTGCAGGCCTTCGAGGATCTGGCTCACGCTGGCCGGCCCGTAGAAGCCGCCGTAGCGCAGCGCGATTCCCTCGATGCCGGGGGCTTCGAGGACCTGCTGCTCGGTGGATCGCAGCGCCTGCCAAGTGGGGTCGAATCGGCCGCCGGGCGGGGCGAACCGGTCCTGCTCCGTCAGCAGCCGGCTGCCGTCGTGGAAGCCGTAGCCGCCGAAGAAGGACTGGGTGACGAATCGCCGCGCACCGACCTGTTCGGCGGCGGCAAGCAGGTTCGCGGTCCCCTCCACGCGCAGCCGGTTCGTCGGCTCCACGTCACGGGCTCGCATCGGCGGCCGCTTGAGCGCGGTGAGCTGGTGGATGACGGCGTCCGCGTGCGTGTCCTTCAGTGCGCGCAGCAGGCTGTCGCGGTCGAGCGCGTCGGCGATGACGCTCGACGCGCCCAGGTCCCAGAGCACGCCTGCGCCGGGTTCGGTGCGGGTGATGCCGATGACCTGGTGGCCGGCCTTGGTCAGCCGCCGTACCAGCGGCACGCCGAGTGTTCCGGTGGCCCCGGCGAGCAGTACCTTCATGATCCGCTCCTCGTCGTCTCGGTGTTACGCGAGGGAGACGAGACAGCTCGCGGATGTGTGACGTGTGCTGCGTCACATGGTTGACGCCCGCTCAGCGGAGCGGCTCGGCGGCGCGGGTCAGCTCACGACGACCGGGAAGGTCTGGTAGCCGCGCAGGACGAGCCGGTCGTTGCGTATTCGCTCGGCGTCCTCGGCCGCAGCGAGGTTGGGGAACCGGTCGAGCAGCAAGGGGAACGCGGTAGCTGCTTCGAGCCGGGCCAGGGCCGCGCCGAGGCAGAAGTGGGCGCCCGCGCCGAAGCTGAGCGGCTGGTTGTCCGGCCGGCCGGGATCGAACCGCTCGGGCTCGGGGAAACGCGCAGGGTCCCAGTTCGCGGCGCCGAGCAGCAACATCACCTCCGAGCCCTTGGGCACCGGTATCCCGGCCACCTGCAGGCCGTCGGTCATGGCGAGCCGCGAGGTCAGCTGCACCGGGGAGTCGAAGCGCAACACCTCCTCGACGAATCCGGCCGCCGGTATCGTGCCGGCGCGCAGCCCGGCCGCCAGCCGCGGGCGGTCGAACAGCACGGCGAGGCCGTTGCCGAGCAGGTTCGTGGTGGTCTCGAACCCGGCCAGGAGCAGCAGCACGAGGTTGCTCAGCAGCTCCTCCTCCGAGAGCCTGCCGTCGTCCTGGTCGGCGTCGTGGATCAGGGCGCTGGTCAGATCGTCGCGCGGGGCGGCGCGCCGCTCGGCGACCAGCGCGGTGAAGTACTCCTCGATCTCGAGCATCGCGGCGTCCGCGGGGCCGAGCGTCGACAGGTCGCTGACGATCTCCAATGCGATCGCCACGTCCTGCATCAGGGCGCGGAAGCGGTATCTGTCCGCCTCCGGGATGCCGATCAGCTCGCAGATGACCGAGACCGGCACCCGGAACGCGAACTCGTCCATGAAGTCGACCGGCGAGCCGTCCGCGCCGGCCTCGGCCATCTTGTCCAGCCGGTCGCCGACGATGGCCGTGACCGCGGGCGCGAGCGCGGCCACCCGCCGGGGCGTGAAGACCGTGGCCATCAGCCGCCGCACGCGCGTGTGGTCCGGCGGATTGGTGTCCAGTATCGACGTGCCGAACCTGGTCAGCGAGGGATGGTCGGCGATCTCGGGCCACGCCTGCGCGCTTTGCGCCCACTTGCCGAACCCGGGATTGCGCAACACCGAGTTGACCTCGTGGTACCCGTTGACGACGAAGAACGGCCCGTCGACGTGTTCGGCCGGGCCCAGTTCGTGCAGCTTCACGTACAAGGGGTACGGATCGGCCCGCCCCGCCTCGGTGAACAACTCGCCGAGGATTGCCCCGCTGCTCGTCATGACCGTTCCTCCCCGCTGCCCTCGCCCGAAATCAGCCCCGTACTTCCGTCTGAACGATCGTCAGTCCCGGTCGGGTTCCCGGGAGATTCCGAAAAGTGGCAGCTTCAACACGGACGGTGGCGGCTCCTCGATGCCGAGCTGCGTGTACGCCTGCCGGATGGTCAGCGAGATGAGGATGAAGGCCCTGGTGAGGAAGAAGGCGGCGAGCGGCAGCTCGACCAGGACCGCGGAGGCGAGGGACCACCAGATGTCCGGGGTGCCGAGGTCGAGGGTGAGGTCGAACCAGGCGTCGCAGATCAGCAGGGTCGCCGTGGCGATGGCGGCCGGGATGACCGCCTGCCTTCTGCGCCAGCCCAGGTAGACGGTCAGGCTCATCGCGATCAGCAGCAGGCCGTCGAACCCGGCCCAGGTCAGCCGCCAGTGATGGGCCCGGTACTGGTCTGGCAGGCTGACCGCGAGGAAGATCGTCCACGGGACCAGCACCGCGAGGCAGGCCAGCAGCATCTCCAGCGCACGCCTGCGTCGCCGCCGGATGAAATCGGCGCTGAGCGGCCGATACGCCACTGCGTCAGTACTCCCCGGAGATCACGTTGCGCAGCGCCTCGCCGCGCGCCCAGCGAATCAGGTTCTCCCGCACGACCGCGAAGGCGCGCGCCCGGTTCTCGGGCACGAGCGAGCCGATGTGCGGAGTGATGAACACACCGGGCGCCGACCACAGCGGGTGCCCGTCGGGCAGCGGCTCCGGCTCCGTGACGTCCAGGTACGCGCGGATCTTTCCGCGCTCCGCCGCGGCGATCAGCGCGTCGGTGTCCGCGACCAGGCCGCGCGCGCCGTTCACCAGCAGCGCGCCCGGCTTCATCAGCGTGAGGAACTCCTCGTCGATCAAGCCCTGCGTCTGCGCGGTCAGCGGGGTGAGGACGATGACGATGTCCGCTCCGGGCAGCAGCACGGACAGCTCGCTGATCCCGTCGACGCCCTTACGCGGCCTGCGGGCGATCCTGCGCACGTCGACGCCGAAGGGCGCCAGGTACTTCTCAAGGCACTCGGCGATCGATCCGTAGCCGACGAACAGCACGCGCGAGCCACCGAGCACACGCACCTGGCGCGGCTCCCAACGACCGCGTGCCTGAGCGCCTGCGTGGTGCGGGATCTCCTTGTACAGCGCAAGGATCCCGGCGAGCATCAGTTCGGCCATCAGATCGTCATACGCCCCGCGCACGCTGCACAGCGTCACCTCGGCGGGCACCAGGTCCACGATCCAGTCCACGCCGGACGTCAGCGCCTGCACCAGCTCCAGCCGGCCGGCCGACGCGATGAGCATCTTGAGGTCGTACCCGTCGTCCGCCTGGTTGCGCACGAGCGGCGGGATCAGCATCCGGACCTCGCCGAGCCGCGGGTCGCCCAGCGGATCGGCCGGGATCTCGGTCATCTCCAGCGCGGCGCGCACGTCCCTCGGCAGGTCGTTCAGGTCGCCGATCGTGCCCGGGGCGGTCCACACCAGCTTGCGCTCGTCCACGCCCCCATCCTAGAAGGACGGACGTAGGTTCGAACCGGCGCGATGCGTTAGTCGGATGTGATTAGTAGCCGACCGGGCACCACGGGGCGATCGCGGTCTGGAACATAGCCGACAGCCGCGCTACCGCACCGTTGCGGTGTTCGTCCAGCATGCCCAGTACGCCGAACCGTCCGGCTGAAAAGCCTCCGAGGTAGATCGACCCGAGCACGGCCACGGGCAGCGTGACGTCCGGGGACTCCGCGCTCGGCCCGCAGGTCGCGCCATCCGGACCCCCTTCGAGCGCGAAGGTACCGGCTGCGTATCCGTCCTTGTCGACCACGCGCAGCACGACGCGGCCCGGGACCTCGTAGCGGCGCGCGGAGAGTGCGGCGGAAGTGTCGAGCACCCGGATCCACTCGGCGTCGCTCTGGTTGTCGGCCCAGGCCACCCTCCGGTTGACCAGCAGCTCACGCCAGAGCTCGTCCTCACGGCGGCCGCCCCTTCCGACCACCTCGCTCACCCAGTCATGATCGGCGAGGTACTTCCACAGCCGCGCCTCGTACTCGACGTTGATCGCGAACAGGTCCAAGACCTCGACAGGGTTGTCGGGGCGCTCGTGCGTCCATCGCTCCTCGCCGAACTTGTAGCGCAAGAAGCCGACAGCCTCGCCGCTCTCGTCCCGGCACAGAGCGTGCAAACACTTCTTCGGCGCCGGCTCTCCTTCGCGCAGCACCAGGTCGAGCTTGTTTTCCCACATCGCGCGGGTGCGGCTGACAGCGCCCGGCGTTAGGGCGCGCACTCGGTCGTAAAGAGGCGCAGCCTCCTTGAAGGCCGCCTCGGTGTCGACGACCTCGACATCGCCGGGCAGTTCACGCGCGAATGCGGCGGCACGCGCGTCAAGGTGCCATTTCGCGCAGGTCGTCGCCGGGCCGAAACCGAAGCGGCCGTAAATCGGATATTCGGACGCATACAGCCCGGCGAGTATGTCGCCGCGCTCCTTCGCGGCGCCGAGCTCACCGGCCATCATCCGAGAGAGCAAACCCTGCGGCGATGCGTGGGCGCGACGGTCACCGCGCTAATCCCGGCGTGCGGTACGAACGCCCCTCCGGGAACAGTCGCCTCCAGACTGATCGCGCGCAGCGTGCCGACCGGCGTGGCCCCGTCGAAGGCGCCCCAACAGCGGTCCAGCTCGAACCAGCGGCGGCGGCGCGGCCCGTCACCACGGTTGTGCGGCGTGTTGAAGCCGACGTCGATCGCGTCGCTCCACGCGTCGAACTCCTCTTCGCGCACCCTGCGTACGTCGATCGTCATGACCGCAACGTATCCCTCGGCGTTGATCACTCGCGACTGGATTTCCAAGGGGTAGAGCGACCTCACGCAGGCCGCAGTGCCCGTGCCGCGAGGGCGATGCCCGTAGTCACGATCGCGGTCATCCAGAACGCGAAGGGGAGGGAGACCGCCGAGCCGAGCGCACCCACCGAAGGTCCGGCGACGAGGCCGGCGGCGTACATAACGGTCGTGATCCCGGCGACGGCCTGCTCCGCGTTGCTGCCCAGTCGCCCGGTCGCGGCGATGGCCAGCGGCACCGAGGTGGCGATGCCCAGGCCGACGGCGGCGAAGCCGAGCATGCCGAGCAGCGGGGTGTTCGCCAGCGCGACCATGCAGGTGCCGAGGACGGCGACCACACCGCCGAGCCGGACGGTCAGGACCGGGCCGAGACGCCGGGCGATCGCGTCCCCGGTCAATCGGCCGAACGCGAGGGTGGCCGAGAAGCCGGTGAGGCTGTATGCGCCCACGGCTGTGCTCGTGTGCGTGACGTCGGTGAGGTACACCGCGCACCAGCTGCGGGCCGCTCCCTCGGCGAAGATCCCGCAAAAGCCGACCACGCCGACGAACAGGATCGCGCGCGACGGCAGCGCGTAGTGCGGCGCGGCGACCTCTTCCGCCGCCGGATCGTCCGGCGGCAGCAGGGCGCAGGACAGGACGCCGACCACGGCGAAGACCGCGGCGGTCACCGCGAACTCGACCGGGGCGCCGATCCCGGCCGCGGCGCACAGTCCGCCGAGCGCGGAGCCCGCGATCATGCCGACCGCCCACATCCCGTGGAATCCGGACATGATCGACTTGCCCATGCGCGACTCGACCCGCACGCCGTGGGCGTTCATCGCCACGTCCGCGCAGCCGGCCGTCGCGCCGAAGACGAACAGCACCGCCGCGAGCGACCAGGGATCGGGCGCCAGCGCGGCCGGCACGAGAGAGACACAGAAAAGCGCCACCAGGACGCGCATGCCGATCTTGGCGCCGAAGCGGTGCACGACCTTGGCCGTCGCCGGCATGGCGGCCAGCGCGCCGGCGGTCTCCGTGATCAAGGCCGCGCCCAGCACGCCCGGGGTGGCGTGGATGTGCGTCTGGATCCAAGGCACCCGCGCGGCGAAGGTCCCCGAGATGACCCCGTGCACCGCGAAGATCAGATTCACCGCGACGCGGCCACGCCGCTCCTGCGCCCCGGGCACGGCATAGGGCACCGCGACCGCCAACTCTGCGCCCATGGGCTCTCCCCGAAGTCGCCGCCGTGCCTGCCTGTGGGCCACTTTAACAGTTAGGTTCCCTTAAAGATAGCCGAATGCTGCGTCGAAGCGCTTCGATGAAATCGATGACCATTCTTTGACTGTCGGCCTGCCGCACCACATCTTGACAGTCCACAGCGGCGGGCAGATATTTCGAAGCGCTTCAACACCCACATTGCCACATCAAGGCACCACGTGAAGGGAGCGCGCAACGATGCGCAGCAACCTGTTCAAGGCCGCCGCGGCGGCCCTGGGCGCCGGGGCGATCGCCGTGCTGTCCGTCGGTCCCGCCTGGGCGTACGCCTATGAGTCCTCCGCGCAGTACGCCTCGTATTCGACCGGCGGCTACACGATCTACAACGACGAGTGGGGCAGCGGCCACGGCACCCAGACGCTGTGGGTCAACTCGTCCAACAACTGGGGCGTCTTCTCCAACCAGCCGAGCACCTCGGGCGTGAAGTCGTACGCCAACGAGTCCAAGTCGGTGAACAAGGCGCTCAACTCGCTGTCCTACGCGAACAGCTCGTTCAGCGAGTCGCTTCCGGGCACCGGCAACTTCGAGTCGGCCTACGACATCTGGCTCAACGGCAGCGGCATCGAGGTCATGGTCTGGACCAGCACGCACGGCAACGTCGGCCCGCTCGGCTCGAACACCGGCAACCTGACCATCGACGGCAACACGTGGACCGTGTACGCGGGCAGCAACGGCAGCAACCCGACCTACTCGTTCAAGCGCACCAGCAACGAGAGCTCCGGCTCGGTGAACCTGCTCGACCTGCTCAAGTGGCTGGAGAACACCAGGCACTACTACTCGAACCCGACGCTGTCCACGATCCAGTACGGCTTCGAGATCAGCGGCACGAACAGCACGACGCAGAACTTCACCATCAACAGCTACTCCGCGTCAGCAGGCTGACAGAGCCGATTCAACAGCGAGTATCGACCAGCGCCGCCGCGTCCGGATCCTCGTCCGGCTGCGGCGGCGCCGCCAGCTCGGCCAGTTCCTCCAAGCGTGCTTCCGGGAAGACCCACATGTGCATCGCCCAGAATCGGAACACCGTGCCGAGCCCCTGTCCGACGATGAACTGAGCGATGTTCGCGGCGAGCAGCGATGTGTATCCGAGTACGTATTCGTTGAACGCCACGCAGGCTGCTGTGATGAGCATGCCGACAGCCGAGACCAGAAGGTACAGCGTGATCTCTGCGGCAGACTGCCTGCGCTCGCGGCGGCGGAACACCCAGTACTTGTTACCGAGGTAACCGATGACCGTACCGAGGGCGGTACCGCAGATCGAGCCGTAGACCTTCGGTGCGTGGAACACGCCGATGACTAGGTTGAACGTCGCGATATCGCAGGTGACGCCGACGATACCGACGGCTCCGAAGCCGACCATCTCGCGCCACAGCCGATGGACGATGTCGGTGGCCCAACGCCGCATGTGCTCCCCCAGCCAAGGTTGTGCGTAGGGTCATCGTCTGCCGCGCCCGCTGCGGTACCCCACACCGTCGTCATGTGTACGCGTCCAGTGTGGCGTACCGCAGCGTTCGCGGGCGTCATGCTGAGGGATGGGACCGGAGTCAGCCCTGGGGCGCAGCCTCGGCCGGTTCCTTCGGCTTCGCGTCGATTCCGGCCTCCTTGCGCTGGGCCGGGGTGATCGGCGTCGGCGCACCGGTCAGCGGGTCGCCGCCGGAGGCCGTCTTCGGGAAGGCGATCACGTCGCGGATGGTGTCCGCACCGGTCAGCAGCGCCACCAGGCGGTCGAGGCCGAGCGCGATGCCGCCGTGCGGCGGCGGCCCGTAGTTGAAGGCCTCCAGCAGGAAGCCGAACTTCGAGCGCGCCTCCTCGTCGGAGAGGCCGATCGCGGCGAACGCCCGCTCCTGCACGTCCTTGCGGTGGATACGGATGGAGCCGCCGCCGATCTCGGAGCCGTTGAGCACGAGGTCGTACGCGTTGGACAGCGCGGTCGCCGGGTCCTTGTCGAAGGTGTCGAGGCTCTCCGGGGTCGGCGCAGTGAACGGGTGGTGCACCGCGGTCCAGCCGATCTGCTCGCCCTTCTCGTCCTCGACCGGCTCGAACATCGGGAAGTCCACGACCCACAGGAACTTCCACGCCTCGGCGCCCTGCGCGTCGGGGTCGATGAGCGAGCAGCGGCGCGCGATCTCCAGCCGCGCCGCGCCGAGCAGTTCCTGCGACGCGGTGCGCTTGCCGGCCGCGAAGAACACCGCGTCGCCGGCTGACGCCCCGACAGCCGCTCTCAGGCCGCTGAGATGCGCCTCGGAGAGGTTCTTGGCCACCGGGCCCCTCGGCTCGCCGGTCTCCGCGTCGAAGAGCACGTAGGCCAGGCCACGGGCGCCGCGGGCCTTCGCCCAGTCCTGCCAGCCGTCGAGTTCCTTGCGGGTCTGCGCCGCGCCGCCCGGCATGACCACCGCGCCGACGTAAGGGGCCTGGAACACCCGGAACTCGGTGCCCGTGAAGTACTCGGTCAGCTCGACGAGCTCCTGCCCGAAGCGCAGGTCCGGCTTGTCCGAGCCGTACCGCGCCATCGCCTCGGCGTAGGTCAGCCGCGGCAGCGGGGTCGGGATCTCGACGCCGAGCACCTCGCGCCACACCCGCTGCGCGACGGCCTCGCCGACCTTGATGACGTCCTCCTGATCGGCGAAGGACATCTCGATGTCGAGCTGGGTGAACTCGGGCTGCCGGTCGGCGCGGAAGTCCTCGTCCCGGAAGCAGCGCGCGATCTGGTAGTACCGCTCCATGCCGGCGACCATAAGCAACTGCTTGAACAGCTGAGGCGACTGCGGCAGTGCGTACCACGATCCCGGCTGCAGACGCACCGGCACCAGGAAGTCGCGCGCACCCTCAGGCGTCGAGCGCGTGAGGTACGGCGTCTCGATGTCCAGGAAGCCGAGGTCGTCCATCACGTCGCGGATGACCTTGGTGGCCTTCGCGCGCGTGCGCAGGTTGTAGGCCATGTCGTCGCGGCGCAGGTCGAGGTAGCGGTACTTGAGCCGCACTTCCTCGTTGATGTTCGCGCTCTTGCGCTCGTCGGTCGGGAAGGGCAGCGGCGCGGCCGTGGACAGCACCTCGACCGTGTCGACGACGACCTCGATCTCGCCGGTCGGCAGCTCCGGGTTGGCGTTGCCCTCCGGCCGCTCGCGCACCTCGCCGGTGGCCGTGACGCAGTACTCGTTACGCAGGTCGTGTACGGCCTCGGATGATGCCGATTCTGCGGCGTCCGCCGCCTGGCGGACCACGACCTGGACGACACCGGACCCGTCGCGCAGGTCGATGAAGGTGACGCCGCCGTGATCACGCCGCCGGGCCACCCACCCGGCCAGGGTGACGGTGCTTCCGGCGTCGGAGGCCCGCAGGCTCCCCGCCTCTCGCGTGCGGATCACGACAACTTCTCCTTGATCGTCGAGACGAGCTGGTCGATCGGAACGGGGACCTGTTCCCCGCTCTCCAAGTCCTTGAGCTGCACCACGTCGGCCGACAGGTCCCGCTCGCCGGCCACGAGCGCGTACCGCGCGCCGGAACGGTCCGCCGCCTTCATCGCGCCCTTCAGGCCCTTGCCGCCGTACGCGAAGTCGGCGTTAACGCCCTCGCGGCGCAGCTTGAGCACGAGGCCGAACAGCATGTGCCGGGCGGCCTCGCCCAGCGGCACCGCGAACACGTCCACGGCCCGGGCGGCACCCGGAGGCTCCACACCCTCGGCCTCAAGCGCCAAGACTGTACGGTCCACGCCGAGCGCCCAGCCGACCGAGGGCAGCGGCGCGCCGCCGAGCTCCTCCGACAGTCCGTCATACCGGCCGCCGCCGCCGATCGCGGACTGCGCGCCGAGGCCGTCGTGCAGGAACTCGAAGGTGGTGCGGGTGTAGTAGTCCAGGCCGCGCACCAGCTTCGGATCGTCCTCGAACGCGATGCCGCCGATCGAGAGCAGCGTCTGGACCTCTTCGTGGTACTTCTTGCAGGCGTCGCACAGATAGTCCGCGATCACCGGGGCGTCTGTTAGCTGCGCGCGCACCTCGGGACGCTTGTCGTCGAGCACCCGCAGCGGGTTGATCTCGATCCGCTCCCGAGTGGCCTCGTCCAAGTCGAGGCCGCGCAGGAACTCCTGTAAGGCGGCGCGGTACACCGGCCGGCATTCCTTGTCGCCGAGCGTGTTGAGCAGCAGCCGGACCTGGCGCAGCCCCAGGTTCTGGAACGCCTCGGCGGCCAACGTGATGATCTCGACGTCGACCAGCGGGTCCTCGACCCCCAGCGCCTCTGCGCCGACCTGCGAGAAGTGCCGGTAGCGGCCCTTCTGCGGGCGCTCATACCGGTAGTACGAACCCGAGTAGTACAGCTTCACCGGCAGCGCGCCCTTGTCGAGGTTGTGCTGCAGCGCGGCCCGCACCACCGACGCGGTGTTCTCCGGGCGCAGCGTCAGCGAGTCCCCGCCGCGCGTGGTGAAGGTGTACATCTCCTTGGTCACGATGTCGCTGGACTCGCCGACGCCGCGCTTGAACAGCGCCGTGTCCTCGAACGCCGGCGTCTCGACGTAGCCGTATCCGGCGCGCCGCACGACGGCGGCCATCGCCTCGCGCACCGCGAGGAAGGTCGCCGACTGCGGCGGGATCAGGTCGAAGGTCCCCTTGGGGGCCTGGAAGGTACTCAAGGCTGCGTTACCCGTCTATCCGCTACAGGCCGGTTCGCGCGGTACCCGGGTCCCTGAGCCGGGTCAGGAACGGGTTCGACGCGCGCTCGCGGCCGATGGTCGTCTGTGGTCCGTGGCCGGGCAGCACGATCGTGTCGTCCGGCAGCGGGAGCGCCACCCGCTCGAGCGATGCGAAGATCGCCTGCGGATCACCCCCGGGCAGGTCGGTGCGTCCGATGGAGCCGGCGAACAGCAGGTCCCCACTGAACAGCACGTCGACGTCGCGGTCGGAGTCGGCACCCCGCTCCGCATCGACACTGTCTCGCGGGAGCGTGAAGGTCACCGACCCCTTGGTATGGCCCGGGGCGTGGTTGACGACGAATTCGATGCCGAGCAGATCCGCGAAGCCCAGCCGCTGACCGTCCTCCAGCTCACGCACGTCCGAGGGCTCGGTGAAAGTTGCGCCGCCGAAAAACGCGGCCGCGTCCCGCACTCCGATCGCCGCGCCGGGGTCGGCGAGCATGAAGCGGTCGTCGGGGTGGATGAACGCCGGGATGTCGTGCGCGCCGCAGACCGGGGCCACCGACCAGACGTGGTCGTAGTGCCCGTGCGTGAGTATCACAGCCGCCGGCTTCAGCTTGTGTTCCCGCAGCGTGTCGTCCAGCGGCTTGACCGCGTCCTGGCCGGGGTCGATGACGACGCAGCGCTCGTTCGGTCCGGGCGCCACGACGAAGCAGTTGGCGCCGATCGGACCGGCGGGGAACCCTGCGATAAGCACGTGCGTCCTGTTCTCGACGGATTTCGGCGGGCTTGCGGGCGGCCGTGATGGTCAGCCAAGACTACCGGCGGCGCGCGTACGATCGCGAACCGGTAACCGCGACCCGTTGCGTCTTCAGGACGTGCCCGTACACTGCACGCGGGCAGCATCGACGCGGGTGTGGCGCGAAGTTCAGCGCGAATTTTGAGACAGGGAGAACACGAGAGTGGCGAGCACCAAGGACCGGCAGCGCGCCCTGGAGCGCGCACGCTACGAGCGGGTGCAGGCGAAGATCGCCAAGCAGCAGGCGGCGGCGAGGCGCAACAGGCGCATCGCGATCGTCACGGCCATCGCGATCGTGGTGGTCGGCGGCGGCGCCACGGCGGCGGTCCTGCTGACGTCTTCGAACACCCCGACCAAGCCGGTCGCACAGAGTTCGGCCTCGGCGCAGGCCAGCACCAGCGCGGCGCCGTCGAGCACGGCGGAGAAGATCGGCTACACCAAGAGCGGCACCGCGTCCAAGGACGTCGGCATTCCGGTGTTCAACGCGGTGCAGGCCGCCAAGCCGTACACCGCGACGATCCACACCAACCGCGGCGATGTCGTCTTCACCGCGCTGACCTCCAAGGCGCCGTACACGACCTTCTCGTTCCAGTACCTGGCCGGGAAGAACTACTTCAACAACACCAACTGCCACCGGCTGACCACCTCGAGCATCTACGTGCTGCAGTGCGGCGACCCGACCGGCACCGGCTCCGGCGGCCCCGGGTACCAGTTCCAGGACGAGAACCTGAACTACTTCGGCGCGGCCGGGTCCTCCGGCACGGTCACCTACAAGGCCGGGACCGTGGCGATGGCCAACTCCGGGCCGGGCACCAACGGCAGCCAGTTCTTCCTGGTCTACAAGGACTCCCCGCTCGGCCCGAACTACACGCCGTTCGGCACGATCACCAAGGGCCTGGACATCCTGCAGTCGATCGCCGCGCAGGGCTCGGACAACGCCAACGGCACCGGTGACGGCAAGCCGAAGGAAACCGTGACTATCCAGTCGGTCTCGATTTCGTAGCCGACCGCGCGGATACCCGCTCATCCGACGGTCCCTGGACGCGTTTACCGACTGTCCGGGGACCGTCGTTGCTTGTAGAGTGCCCTGCGCCTGTTGTAAAAACGGCGCCTCGATGAAAATGGAACAACATCGGTCTACCGCAGTACCGTGACGCAAGGGGCGCGTCGCCATAGATCACGGTCACAAGTCGCACGTCCAAGGAGGGCACCGTGTCCGAGGGACCGGAGCAGCCGGAGCAGACCGCCAGCGCCGAGCCGGAGCCTGAGGCCCCGCGCGACGGCACAGGGGAGGCTGCGCAGGCGTCCAGCGAGTGGGGCAGGGTCGCCGAGGACGGTTCCGTGTTCGTGCGCACGGCCGAGGGCGAGCGGCAGATCGGCTCCTGGGCGGCGGGCACGCCGCAGGAAGGCCTGGCCTTCTACCAGCGCAAGTTCGACGGCCTCAAGGCCGAGGTGGAGCTGCTCGAGCGCCGGCTGAGCACCACGAACCTGGACGCCAAGGACGCCGACGCGAGCATCGCCAAGCTGCGCGAGCAGCTGGTGGAGCCGCACGCGATCGGCGACCTGGACGCCCTGCGCGGACGGCTCGACAAGCTGCACGAGGTCGCCGAGCAGCGCCGCGCCGCCAAGCGCGAGGCGCGGGCCAAGCAGCAGGCCGAGGCGGCCGCGCACAAGGAGCGCATCGTCGTCGAGGCCGAGGGCCTCGCGCAGTCCGGCGAGTGGAAGGCGACCGGCGAGCGGCTGCGCGCGCTGGTGGACGAGTGGAAGGGCGTACCGCGCCTTGACCGCAAGTCCGACGACGAGCTGTGGTCCCGGTTCAGCGCGGCCCGCTCGGCCTTCGCCAAGCGCCGCAAGGCCCATTTCGCGCAGCTGGACGCCGAGCGCGAGGAGGTGCGCGCGCGCAAGGAGGCGCTGGTCGACGAGGCGGAGAGCCTGGCCGATTCGACCGATTGGGCGAGCACCGCGCAGCGTTTCCGCGACCTGATGAAGCAGTGGAAGACGGCGGGCCGGGCGCAGCGCGAGGTCGAGGACAAGCTCTGGGAGCGGTTCAAGACCGCGCAGGACACCTTCTTCACCGCGCGCAACGCCGACCTCGACCAGCGCGACGCGGGCTTCCGGGAGAACCAGACCCGCAAGGAGGAGCTGCTGGCCGAGGCGCAGAAGCTGCTGCCGATCTCGGACCTCAGGAGCGCCCGCCAGGCGCTGCGCGGCATCCAGGCGCGCTGGGAGGAGATCGGCCCGGTCCCGCGCGAGGCCAAGCCGCGGCTCGAAGGCTCCCTGCGCGACGTGGAGCGCGCGGTCGCCGACGCCGAGCAGGCCGAGTGGAAGCGCACCAACCCGGAGGCCAAGGCGCGCGCCGAGGCCACGGTCCGGCAGCTGGAGTCCTCGATCGCGAAGTTCGAGAAGGAGCTCGAGCGGGCCCGCGCGGCCGGCCAGCAGCGCAAGGCGGAGGACGCAGAGGCGGCGCTGACCGCGCGGCGCGAATGGCTGGCCCAGGCTCAGGCCGCCCTCGACGAGTTCACTCGATAGCGCCAATCCGGTAATACGACGCCGTCGGCCGCCCGCAGCGCGTGGGCGGCCGACGGCGTTTCAGATCCGGCTCTACTTCGCGTCTGACCGTGCTCGCTCTGACCGGGCGTCAGCGAATCACACGCGGTAGACGTCGTAGACGCCCTCGATGCCGCGCACCGCCTTGAGCACGTGGCCGAGGTGCTTCGGGTCGCCCATCTCGAAGGTGAACCGGGACATCGCCACCCGGTCCCGCGAGGTGTTCACGTTCGCGGACAGGATGTTGACATGCTGGTCGGACAGCACCCTGGTCACATCGGACAGCAGCCTGGCCCGGTCCAGCGCCTCGACCTGGATGGAGACCAGGAACACCGAGCTGGCGGTCGGCGCCCACTCCACCTCGACCATGCGCTCGGGCTGGGCCATCAGCGCCTCGACGTTGCCGCAGTCCTTGCGGTGCACGGACACGCCGGCGCCGCGCGTCACGAAGCCGACGATGGCGTCCCCGGGGACCGGGGTGCAACAGCGCGAGAGCTTGACCCAGATGTCGTCCATGCCCTTGACCAGCACGCCCGGGTCGCCGCCCGGCCTGCCGCGGCCGCGGCGCCGCTCACCCTTGTCGCCGGGCAGCGCCGGCAGCGTGGACTCGGCCAGGTCCTCGGTCGTGCCCTCCTCGCCGCCGAGGGTCTGGATGAGCCGCTGGACGACCGACTGCGCCGAGACGTGGTTCTCGCCGATCGCCGCGTAGAGCGCGGAGATGTCGGCGTAGTGCAGGTCCAGGGCGATCGAGCCGAGCGACTCGCTGGAGAGCAGCCGCTGCAGCGGCAGGCCCTGCTTGCGCATCGTCTTGGCCAGCGCCTCGCGGCCCTGCTCGATGGCCTCCTCGCGGCGCTCCTTGGTGAAGTGCGCGCGGATCTTGTTGCGGGCCCGCGGCGAGGCGACGAAGCCGAGCCAGTCGCGGCTGGGGCCCGCGGTGGGCGCCTTGGAGGTGAAGATCTCGACCACGTCGCCGTTGTCGAGCTTCGATTCCAGCGGCACCAGGCGGCCGTTGACGCGGGCGCCGATGCAGTGGTGCCCGACCTCGGTGTGCACGGCGTAGGCGAAGTCCACCGGCGTGGAGCCGGAGGGCAGCGGCACCACATCGCCCTTGGGCGTGAAGACGAAGACCTCGGAGGCGGACAGGTCGAAGCGCAGCGCGTCGAGGAACTCGCCCGGGTCCGCGGTCTCCCGCTGCCAGTCGAGCAGCTGGCGCAGCCAGGCCATGTCGCCGACCTTGTTGCCCTGCGCGGCCGCGTCCGCGCTGCCGGCCGGGCCGCGTACCGCCTCCTCCTTGTACTTCCAGTGCGCCGCCACGCCGTACTCCGCGCGCCGGTGCATCGAGTACGTGCGGATCTGCAGCTCCACCGGCTTGCCCTGCGGCCCGATGACCGTAGTGTGCAGGGACTGGTACATGTTGAACTTCGGCATCGCGATGTAGTCCTTGAACCGGCCGGGGACCGGGTTCCACCGCGCGTGGATGGTGCCGAGCGCCGCGTAGCAGTCGCGCACCGACTCGACCAGGACCCGGATGCCGACCAGGTCGTAGATCTCGGTGAAGTCGCGGCCGCGCACGATCATCTTCTGGTAGACCGAGTAGTAGTGCTTCGGCCGGCCGGTGACCGTGGCCTTGATCCTGGCGCCGTGCAGGTCGCCCTGCACCATGTCGATGACCTGGGCCAGGAACTCCTCGCGCTTGGGCGCGCGCTCGGCGACCAGGTGCACGATCTCGTCGTACATCTTGGGGTAGAGGATCGCGAAGGCGAGGTCCTCGAGCTCCCACTTGATCGTGTTCATGCCCAGGCGGTGCGCCAGCGGGGCGTAGATCTCCAGCGTCTCGCGGGACTTCTGCTCCTGCTTCTCCCGGCGCATGTAGCGCATGGTGCGCATGTTGTGCAGCCGGTCGGCCAGCTTGATGACCAGGACCCTGATGTCGCGGGCCATCGCCACGACCATCTTGCGCACGGTCTCGGCCTGCGCGGCCTCGCCCAGCTTGACCTTGTCCAGCTTGGTCACGCCGTCGACCAGCAGCGCCACCGTGTCGCCGAAGTCGCGGCGCAGCATCTCGAGGGTGTAGTCGGTGTCCTCGACGGTGTCGTGCAGCAGCCCCGCGCACAGGGTCGGGATGTCCATGCCGAGTTCGGCCAGGATCGTGGTGACCGCGACGGGGTGGGTGATGTACGGGTCGCCGCTCTTGCGCCGCTGGCCGCGGTGGTACTTCTCGGCGATCTGGTAGGCCCGCTCCAGGGTGCGCAGGTCCGCCTTGGGGTCGCTGGCCCGCACGATGCGGAACAGCGGCTCGAGGACCGGACTGGGGCCGCCGGGGCGCGGCCCGCCGAGACGCGCCAGCCGGGCGCGAACCCGGCTGGAGGTGGCAGGCGTGGCGGGGCGTTGGGAGGTCTGTGGCGCGGCCTGGGTCGTGGCCTGCGGCGCGGGCTGGCCCTCAGCGGGGTCGGCGGCGGCGGGAACGGCGGCCGTGGCGGCGGTCGACGACTGCGCGGGGGCGTGCTCGGGCTCCGGGCCTGCGGGCGCGGCCGACGGTGCGGGCGCTGCCGTCCCGGTCCGCTCTTCCTGCTGGGCTCGTACCGCTGCCTCCGGCGTGGTCGTCAAGCGACTACCTCCCTGTCCCGGTCATGTCAGGGTCAACGGGGTGCGCCGCCTCAAGATTCCGGGCCTTTCGCTCCATCCTAGCGGTGCCGGGCGGCGCCGAGGATGAAGATTGGATCTAGACGGTATTCGATCT
>Ga0070741_10007293_pt1 | contig 22985 bp, 20 predicted proteins | sample Coa_R1_4_FD_66440 | JGI IMG/M metagenome (GOLD analysis project Ga0070741, IMG submission 66440) | Surface soil microbial communities from Centralia Pennsylvania, which are recovering from an underground coalmine fire - Coalmine... | ecosystem: Environmental > Terrestrial > Soil > Unclassified ... | reverse complement strand
CTAACCCGCCTAACTCCAACCCTACCTCGTCCGCGCCGCCCACTGCGTCGGCAGGATCAACAGCTATGGCTTCAAATACCTCGCCTGCCGCAGCGGGAGGCTATTGCGTAAATGGCGGGGCAGTCGTCTATAAAGAGGGCGACCAGCTTGCCGCGCGCGTGAATGGGCAGCCAATTCCACTGGCACTTTATGAACAGCAGGCATCCCAATCCCAAGTCGCGCTCATCCAGCAGGGCATTGACCCGAATACAGATCAGGGAAAAGAGGCAATCAAGGGCTTGCGCGAGCAGGTACTTTCGGAATTGATTGACGATGCGCTGGTAGAACAGGCGGCTAAAGCGCAAAATATCAACGTAAGCGAAAAGGATATTAACGACCGTGTGCAGCAAGTTATTAACGACGCGGGCAGCAAGCAGAAATTCGACGAGTATTTAAAGAACAATCAGCTGACCGTACAGGACTTGTGCCAGCAAATTCGCGCCAATCTCTTTGGCGAAGCGATGATGGCGCAAATTACGCAAAACCTGCCGACCCAAGTCGAGCAGGTGCATGTCGCGCATATTCTCTTTGCGAAAAAAGAGGAGGCGGATGCCGCGCTGCAAAAGCTGAAAGCGGGCAGCGATTTTGCCGCCCTTGCCAAACAGGTTTCTCAAGACGAAGCAACGCGCGACAATGGCGGCGATTTGGGCTGGTTCCCCCGTGATGTCATGCCGCCCGAATTTGAAAAAGCCGCATTTGCTTTAAAACCCGGCGAAATTAGCGGCGTCGTCAGCACGCAGTTAGGGCTGCACATTATCAAGCTCTTGGAACGCGACCCCGCCCGAGCGCTCACGCCCGAATTGATTCAAAATCAACGCCTCGCCGCGTTCAATACGTGGGTGGAAGGGCTGCGCGCCAAGGCGAAAATTGAAACGTTTGTTACACAGTGAACGGCTCCTCCCTTTCCGTTTACTGCGCGTGCGATTTTTCTCGAACTTAATTCTCCGACTTCCAAACCTCCATGCTGTCGGGTTGGGGGTTCAACGCAGGATGCTTGTACGTTGCGGCGAGGGCTAAGATACCCCTAACGGCAAGAATCCCCGGTGCGACCAGTGGGTCAGCGCCGCCAAGTGACGCGCTGATGAGCTCAATTGTCGTCGAATTGGGATGCGTCTCGAGGCGAAATTCCGCGTTGCCTTGAATGTGTTCATAGATGCCGAGAAGACTTCCCAATGCCGTCACAATCATCCACACCTGCAAGATGCGCAAGCTCCGCCGCGAAGGGCGCAAGAGCGCGGTAATAACCACCGCCAGACCTACGCCGCATAAAATGAAAGGAATCCACTGCACCAGCTCTTTAGTATGACCGGTGAATACGAGCTCCACCAGCGTTCCAACAAATAAAAACCCGGTCAGCGCCAAAAGAAAACGACGCAGGCGAGCAAGGATGAGACTGTCACTCATGGACTCACCAGATACGTTTGAGCCAGTGCCAATTCATCGGCGGAGATGTACTGGGACAGCGCCTTCAAGAAGGCATCGTGGGAGGCGAAGGGACGCGCGGCAATCAGCGCAGCCGCTTCGTTGGCATCCAAGCCGGGGATTTGTTGTAAGGTCTCTGCGTCCGCCGCGTTAACATCAATCGGGACGTAGACATATTTTTCGTATTCCGCCACGGTCTGGGCATCTACGTATTTACCAATCTCGCGGCGGAATTGAAGAATGCTCGTATAGGGGCGATATTCTTGGAACTCGCGGACCATGCGATTGCCCGTATTTGGAATTGATAAAATTTCTTCCGCCGTCGCGGTGTTCAGATTGATTTTCTTGATGGCGGTCGCGTCGTTATTGCTTGTTGGCGCGCTGGTCGCGGCGGCAGTTGGATTTGCCGAAGCAGACGTAGGCACGGATGTAGCATCTGTTCCAGAACTCGTCGGTGGCACACTAGTCGCTTCGGCGATGGCAACGGTAGCGGGGGCGCTCGTCGGCGCGCTGGCGGTAGGTTGACTGGTCCCACAGGCGTCAAAAAGTCCAAGAAAAAGGATGCCAGTCAGAATGAGAAGGCAGAATCGAGACATTTGAATCATAAGTTGTTTCCCTTTCGGCAAGTTCCCCAGGATTGAATCCCTCTTCATCCTGGTCATCGAAGAATGTGAGTAATGGACTGGAGCATAAATGGCGCACCTGAAAGCGCGCCAAGAAAAATCTAAGAAGATGCTGAAAATCTTATTCGGATGTTTGCCCCATTCACAAACTCAATGAATGAGTCAGAACCCAACAAAAACGCAATGCGTGCATTCTTAGGCTTGGGAGGCTCGTATGCTATAATGCCGCGCAGCAAAGGCGGTGCCAATGAAGCGCGGTTGGGCTATCGGATTCGGTGCCGCGACGATTCTCGCGGCGCTCTGGGTTGGCGCGAACCCATTGCGTCAAGATGCGACACCCCAACCTATCGAGGCGCAAGCATTAGCGACGGTGTTGCATCAAACGACCACTCCGCGTCCCTCGCCGACCGCCATCCCGACACCCGTGCACTTGACATCGCACAACCCAAGCGATGGCGAGATTTTGAGCCTGCTGTCGCAGAGCTCCGATCGAGGCGTTTTTATTCGCATTGCGCATCCTGTCAAGCTCCAACGATTTAATGCAATAGACTATGGGACCGAGCGAATAATCGTCACGGGAGATAATGTACTCGCGAGCAATGGCAAGTGGGAAATTCCGGCGGCATTCGGCGCGATTTTGACGTGGGACCAGGACGAGTATCGTCTCTCGTTCCTTCGTATTGAGCACGGCGATACGACGGCGCGGGTTGAACCTCAAATTGAATCGGGCGGCCAAGTCATTTTCAATTTTTACGATATGGGGCGCAGTGGTCGCAATGACCCGCAGGCGCAACGTTCAGTCATTGTCTTGTTGTGTAACAACGAGCCACGTGTGACTGTGCGTTATGGATGGGAACAATCGGACGAAAATCTCGCCATCACACATTGCACCTAATCACAAAATGTTTGTACAGGAGTAATACAGTTCGTGAAAAAAGCGTTACCCTTTATCCTGCTCGGCGGTGCCGGGCTGTTGTTTTGTTTGGGCGTCGCCGCACTCGCGTTGAATTTCTTTGGACCCCGGGCGAGCGGCGCGGTGGACACCTCGCAATGGATCGCCCCCCAAGACCAGGTAGATAGTAAAAAAATCAACCCCGCCGTTGCGCTCGGCATCCTCGCGGGAACGAGTGACTCGGCATCGGTGGATGATGAGCTGGCGGCCGGCGACTTTGAGGGCGCGTTCGCGCAAATTGCGTATGGCACTGAATTCACCGATGCGAACCGCGTTGGCGCGCTCCTGCTGTTAGGCAATCGCTATGCCGCAGGGAAACAAATCGCGAAAGCGGCGTGGATGTATCAATACGCCGTCTTTATTGCCACCGTCAGCCCGTTGCCTTCCGATTTGAACCGCGTCCAAACGCTGCTCGAAGCGGCGCAAGGATTTCGCGCAATCAATATGCAAGCCGAAGGGCGCGCCGCGCTCGACCAAGCATATCTGATCGCGGAATATAGTTACGCGCTGCCGCGCAATACGCGTTCGGACTTGTTAGACCAAATCGCGCGAGCGTACAAAACATTTGGCGCAACCAAGCAAGCGGCCGAAGCGCGGCAAAAGGCGATGGATACGGCGACGCTGACCAATGAAGATGCTATCAACATTTCGCGGCGACCCTTTCGGATCAAAGTAACCGCACCACCCGAAAGCCCAGAGCTGGTCACCAAAGTCAAGGAACGTTTTTCAGCAGCGCGTGAATTGCTCGATGCCTTGAACCTGAATCCCCCCAAATCCGAAGCGGACATGCCCGACGAATTGATCCGCACCCTCGGCGATAGGTTGTACGAAGAGGACGGAATGCGCTCGGACTATTACACCTCACAGTACGATCAAGCTCCCGATGCCTCTGCACAGCTCGGCATCCTCGCCGATAAATTAAAGTGGCTTGCGCTCAAGTATCGCGTGGCACGGCTCGGCTTTGGGTTGAGCATCGTCCCGGAATGGGAATCGGATGTCGAGACAATCAAGCAAGATTTGAATGACACCTACGCCGATTACATTGCCATCACACAACAGCAGGCGAGGGGACTCGATAAACAAGACGAAGCGAATCGCAGCGCCGAAGATGTGCTCCGCACTGCGATCGTCGCGGGGCGGTGGGGCTTGTATCCGCAGTACGATGAAGCGGATTTGCGTTCCCAGCTCGATACGGTCTCCCAAGCGTTGCGTGACGACCAGGTAGCAACCCTGCGCCTTGATAGCTTCCAACGCGGCAATCAAGTAGTCTTTTTACTCGTCCCGGACGAATTATATGGAACAGGCGAACGCGCCTTGCCGCATTAAACTGTTCTTTTGAAAAGGTCACAAATTTGTAGAGACGTTACGCCGTAACGTCTCTTTTATTTGCCCCTAGAATCCAAGTTCAATTCGCAATACAATAGCCGCACTATTATCCTATTTACGTCGCGGGCAGGCTGTGTTAAACGAAGAGAAGAGCGAGCAATCAGAACTATACGAAATCTAACATAAAGCGCGCTAGGGGCTACCGTGGGTCTTGAACCAGAACGCGACCGCTTCTTTCAATATGCCACCTTTATCGTGCTTGGGACGACGCTCGTCGTCTGTGGCTGTTTCGCGCTCCTATTTCTCAACCCGCGCGTGAATCCCATCGCCGCCTTTCGCCCCGATACGCCCACGCCCGATTTGCGCGTGGCGGAACTCCCCCCCACGTGGACGCCGACCTATACCCCGACGTTGACAAACACGCCTGTAAGTACCCCGACTAATACGCCGACCTCCACTTTTACTGCGACGCCAACGAATACCGAAATTCCGACGGAGACCCCAACGCCGACCATTTATTATCTCGTCGTCACAGGAAAGCCGCCCACGCGTATCCCCACCCGTGTGCCTACGCGTCGTCCTCCTACGGCCGTCCCACCGCCTCCGCCAACCGCGACGTTGATTCCTACGCCGCAGTATGAATTTATTCTGGGACGCCCTGTAGATAATGCGCCGAACTGTGGAACGTGGTACGTATCTGGCACAATCTATAGTGATCAGGCTGGCACCAGTCGGCTTAATGGAATCTTGGTACGCATTTGGGCATTCGGTATCGAACAGGGCACGTTTACGACGAAAAGCCACAATGGACATCGAGGCTATTACGAATGGATCTTTGGAAAAAACAGTGATGTGCAGGGCGAGGTCGCGGTGGTAAATCCTGACGGCAGCCTGCGTTCGCCCAAAATTCCGTTTGCGATGACCTCCAAGTGCAAGGGTTCGGGCGCAATCCAACAAGTTGTAATTGACTTTGTTGGAGCTTCATAGGGCAACCCCAGAGTTCCGCCCTGTGAGCGCGGTAATTTGTAAACACCTACTAACAGTAGGTGTTTACAAATTACCGCTTTTTGCTACATAATAGTTGTAAAAAGGTATATGTGTTTTTGGTACTATTGACCCTCCTACCCGCCAATGTTAGAGTAGCAGGCGAATACCCGGCGTACTTTGGGGGAACTGTTGTTTGCAAACGAATACTTGTCTGGGAAAAACGCTGGGAGAAATGAGCATGGTTATGCCAATGACGGAACCCGTGACACATCCGGTAACGCGCGGTGCATCCGAGATTGATTTAGAATTATTTACATTCGTTGAACGCTATGCGACCAACCTCTTTCGGTGGGACTTGATTCTTTTCTTTGGAAAAAATCCTGACGCCGAGTGGACCTCTGGGGAGATTGCTGAAAAGTTACATCGTGGTGCTTTTCCGACGACAAAAGAACTGGACGATTTGACCTATCTGCGCGTGCTTGTGCGCCGTTATACGCCGAATCGAACGACCTATCGCTTGACCAAGCGTGCGAATGTGCGCCGCGCGGCGATGCGCCTTGCGACATTTGAAACACCGCCTGCTTATCCTTCTGTATCTTAAAGTTAAGAACCGCTGAATCTTTGTCACGCACAGCGTGACGACGAATCTACGCGAAAGATTTTCAAAAATTCGCGTAGATTCGTCGTCACGCATTGAAGTGCCTCATCACGTGATGAGGCGCTTTTGTTTTTGGCAACGCGCAAGGGGATGATATAATCAAGAGCATCATAGTCACGAATTTATTCGTGACTATGATATTCAATTGGAGGAACGAATGGAAATTGATTGGTTCGGTCTCTCGTGTTTTCGGCTGCGCGCACGGGAAGCGACAGTAGTCACCGACCCATACGAAAAGAGTATCGGTTTAAAATTTCCGCGCCCGCGTGCAGATATTGTTACGATTAGCCATAATCATTCCGGGCATGACAATGCCGATGGCGTGGCAGGCGATCCAAAGGTCATCAACAGTCCAGGCGAATACGAAATCAGCAATGTCTTTATCACCGGGATTCAAACGTATCACGACAAACGCAGCGGTCGGGATCGCGGCAAGAATACTGTTTACGCGTTCAATATCGAAGGCTTGAACGTTTGTCATCTCGGCGATATTGGTCATGTGCCAAATCAGACACAGGCAGATGCGATTGGCGAAGTGGACATTCTGCTCCTGCCCGTCGGCGGCGGCAACGCGCTCAATGCGTCCGATGCCGCCGAAGTCGTCTCTCTCTTCGAGCCGATGGTCGTCATTCCAATGCACTATCGTGTCCCCGATCTCTCGGTGAAACTCGACAGCGTGGACAAGTTCATCAAAGAGATGGGCGTCAAAGAACCTCAAAAGGTCGAAAGCTATTCGGTGAAAAAGGACGGTTTGCCGAAAGAAATGCAGGTCATTCTGCTCGATATGAAGCAAAGGGAATAACACGGCGAATGGAGGATGCCTTCGCCCTGCGTGTCCTGCAACTGGCTGCACCAGACCAAATCCGCGCCGAACTCGAACGGGTCGGCGCGGATTCATCTGTGGCTACGGCGTTGGACGAGCAGCAAGCCCGCGCCGAGTTTCACATCGTGAAGCTGGAACATGCTTCGCTTGCCCTCGCACGTTTGCTGTATCAAGAATTGGTGATGGAGGGTGGTCAGGTGGTCACCCCACCGCGTCTGGAGCACGTCGGCGAAGGCGAGACGGCGGTGCTGTTGTGCGCGACCCGCTATCAATTCGCTCATCTCCTGGTGCGCTTGCGCTGGCAGCCGAGCGAAGAACTGCAATTGCTCGCCGACGAACTCGAACGTGCGCTCGAACGCTTTGTATCACCGCCGCCCGCGCTGGATTTAGGTGGAACGCGTTTTGCATGGGGCAGCCGCACCCACATCATGGGCATTCTCAACATTACACCGAACTCATTCAGCGGCGATGGCTTGATTCAGGCGGGTGATACTATGGAAGATACTACCGCCCGTGTCCTCGCCCGCGCGCATCAACTCATTGAGGAAGGCGCAGACATTCTCGACATTGGCGGCGAATCCACGCACCCCCGCGCCGAACCCATTGATGCAGATACCGAACTTGCCCGCGTGCTGCCAATTGTGCAAGCGATGACAAAAGAATTCCGCGTGCCACTTTCGATTGATACGCGCAAAGCGAGCGTTGCCCATGCTGCGCTCGACGCAGGCGCGTCTATGATCAACGATGTGACGGGTCTGCGCGGCGCTTCCGATATGGCGCGTGTCATCGCCGAGCATCATGCCGCCGTCGTCATCACGCATAATGGCACATCCGACGCGCAGGACACGCTCGGCGCAATTCTCCGCGACTTGCGCGGGCAAATTCAACTCGCGCAGTCAGCAGGAATCCCTGCACTGCATATTCTGATTGACCCCGGACTCGGTTTTGGGAAATCGCCAACGCAAAATCTGGAAATCCTCAATCGCTTGGGCGAACTGCGCGTGCTGGGCTATCCCATTCTCATCGGCCCATCGCGCAAAGGCTTTATCAGCAAAACAATTGATGTGCCTGTGGAGGAACGTGAAGAAGGTACTGCAGCCGCAATTTCCGTCGGCATCCTGCGCGGCGCGAACATCGTGCGCGTACACGACGTAAAAGCCATGACGCGCGTCGCCCGCATGACCGACGCCATCCTTCATAGCCAATCCAACCTTAAACCTTGAACCTTTAACCTGCTACGGCGACGCCTTTGTCGCAGCTACCTACTACCTAACCTATGTATCAAAAATTTACTCTCGAGAATGGAATCCGTGTTCTCGTCAACGAGCTGCCGCACACGCGCTCCGCGACGATAACGATGTATATGGCGACGGGCGCGCGCTATGAAGCCGAACCTATCGCGGGAATTTCGCACTTTATCGAACACATGCTGTTCAAAGGCTCGACCAAGCGCGCCACCGCGCAAGAAATTGCCGTTGCGATTGAGGGAATTGGCGGATTCTTTAACGCATCTACGGGGCAAGAGCTGACGAATTATTGGGTCAAAGTCCCCTATCAGCACTTTGATACGGGTCTGGATGTGTTAAGCGATATGTTGTGTGCGCCGTTGTTCGATGCGAACGAAATTGAAAAAGAACGGCACGTAATCTTGGAAGAATTGCGTCAAACGCTCGATATGCCCGAAGAATTGGTCTTTTATGACCTCGATGCGTTGATGTGGTTGCCGCATCCATTAGGGCGCGATGTGGCAGGCACTCCCGAATCGGTGAGCGCAATCACGCGCGCCGACTTACTGGCGTACGTCGCGCAGCATTATCATTCTGCGAATCTCGTCGTCAGTGTGGCAGGCTACCTTACGGCGAGCGAAATCATTCCTCAATTAAATGCGGCCTTATCACCGCTCCTCCCGCGCGCGATTGAACTGTATGCGCCATTTACACCTTCGCAGAATGGCGCGCGCTGGAAGGTGCACAACAAAAAGACCGAGCAAGCGCACGTTGCCGTTGCCACATGGTCATATTCTCGTCATCATCCTGACCGCTACGCGGTCAACGTGTTAAACACGATTCTCGGTGATGGCATGAGCTCGCGGCTCTTTCAAGAAATCCGCGAAGTGCGCGGGTTGGCATATTCCGTGTCCTCGTTTGGAACGTCGCTCCAAGACTGCGGCTATTTCGGCAGCTATGCGGCAGTCGAACCGAAAAACGCGGCAGAGACATTACAAGCGATGCTGCGCGAATGGGCCAAGCTCGCCGCCGAGCCTGTTCCCGAAACCGAATTAATCAAAGCGAAAGAATTGATCAAAGGCAATCTTTTACTCTCGATGGAAGATACACATTCGGTAGCGGGTTGGGTCGGACGCCAAGAAGCATTGCGCGAACCGATTTTGACAGTGGACGATGTGACCGCGCAGATTGATGCGGTGACAGTTAAAGATGTACAGCGCGTCGCGCGCGACCTCTTCCGCGACGAATGGTTGAATCTCGCGGTGGTCGGTCCATTCAAGAGCGAAAGCAAATTCGTCAAGTCACTGCATCTGTAGGGGCAAGGTCTCCTTGCCCTTTATCACTTCATCGTCATCTATCTGTAACCCGCGCGTCATTTATTTGTAACGCGCGTTTTTTCTGTACTGCGTTAGACTATTTGCGTCAACATGCAGTTCTGATTCTCCCCCGTACGTTCGTGTTGATGCTATTCAACTCCTCGCCACCTTCCTGTTGGTAATCATCTAAAACGAGTTACAGAAAAATGACGCGTAAAAAGAAAGAATACGAACAGAGCGCGGCGCTGCCGTTCGATCGCGTAACAACCAGTGAATCCCTTAGCGGCTCCCTCCGTACCTTGGTCAATGGACTGTTTGGAAAAAAGAAAGCGTATCAACCGACAACGCAGCAAATTGCCGATTATTACCTCACGCCGCGCGAACGCGAAGTTGCCTATCTCGCCGCACTCGGCTTTGGTGAAAAAGAAATCGCCGACGCGCTCGGCATGAATTTCCAAACCGTGCATGTGCATCTGCGTAATGTTCTGAACAAGATGGACGTGGAAAGCGTACGTGCACTGCGCGAATATTTTTTGCATAACGGCGAAAACGATTCGCGCTCCTACCGCCGCTAAGAAAGACCCGAAGTGGTTTATGCGCCGCAAAACGGCGCGAGAAACCACTTCGGGTCTTTCTTACTCCTTCGGGTTTAAAAGTTTACGAATAGGCGTGAACTTGTTATACTCCACGCTACCTTGCCTATTCGTGCCCTAACAACAATTTCCCCAACGAATCGAATCCTCAAGCAACCAAGTCGCGCCCGTATGCCCACGATTGGCTTTTCGCTCTACGGCGCGCGCATCGGCGTCCGCGCGTACAATACAGCCGCGCTCAATGCGTTGATTGCGGTCTTTCCCCCGAATTGGAAACGGCTCGCCTCCCCACGCGTAGATTGTCAGTTCACCGTATCGGCTGACGGTCCTTCTTTGAATCACAACTCGCTTACGCTGTATGCGGGGCGGAAACAAATTGCGGTCAATGAGGATTTGCAAAAGGTGGTTGACGCCTTTGAGCGCGAAATGCAATTGGCGATCGCGCAAAAGGCGCGCGCTAAAGTGTTTGTCCACGCGGGCGTCGTCGGCTGGCGTGGACGCGCCATACTTATCCCCGGCCGGACGTTTACAGGCAAAAGTACACTCGTGCGCGCATTGGTACGCGTGGGCGCGACATACTATTCCGATGAATACGCGGTGCTCGATACGCGAGGACGCGTGCATCCCTTTGCCCGCCTCCTCGCGCTGCGTGACGAAAAATATGCGAATCAAAAAATTTCCTTCGACGAACTCGGGGGCACTATCGGTAGCGAACCGCTGCCAGTTGGAACAATTCTAGTCACGCATTATCGAGAAGGAGCCAAGTGGCATCCACGCCGCTTGACGCCCGGCGTCGGCGCGCTCGAACTGTTAGCCAACACCGTCACAGCGCGCACGAAACAAGTACAGGTGCTGAAAACACTCTCGCGTGTAACGACGCAAGCCGTCATTTTAAAAAGTGCGCGGGGAGACGCGCGGACGCTTGCGCCGCAGCTGTTGGAAATGCTTGGTTGAGATAGAAATGGGAACATCACGGCAACACGAATATCTGTCGGACGGTCAGCGCATCGCGCGCGCATTGCGCGGATCGTGGCGCGTCGCGCCGCCTTCTCCCAATTTGACAGAACAAGACCTCATACGCATTTTGCCGCGCGTGAAGGAATCGGGCGCGGCGTCGTTGGTGTGGTGGAGCATTCGTCGTACACCGCTCGCCAAGACGCCGACGGGCGCGGTACTGCGTCAATTGTACATGGAACAATCCGTCTATGCCGCGCGCTCCCAAATCCATGTCTATCGCTACGTGAGCGCGCTACACACGGAACAGATTGAGCCGATTGTATTCAAGGGCTGGGCGCTATTGCCGTACTATGCGGAAGCGGGCTTACGACCTGTCGGGGATGTTGACCTCGCGGTTGCGCCCGAAGTGGCGGAACGCGCACGAAATACATTAGAACGCTTTAACCTCCGCGATTGGGAAGTGGATGTGCACGCAGGCTTGGAAGACCCTGTACACTCGGCGTATATTCCGTTTCTCACATGGGATGACGTATTCGCTCACACGCGCCGCGTGCCAATCGGAGATAGGCAGGTGCGTTGTCTTGCACCCGAAGATGAGCTCCAATTGCTCTGCATTCATTTCATGCGACATCGTGGCTTTCGTCCTGTGTGGTTGTGTGACATTGCGGCTGCCCTTGAAGCGCGACCCGCGAATTTTGATTGGGCGCGCGCCTTGTCCAAGCCGCCGTATACCTCGTGGATTACCTATACGCTGCGGTTGGCAGAGCAACTTTTCGACGTAAATCTCGGTGATACGCCTTTATCTGCAAACAAATTTACGCTTCCCGAATGGCTTGTACGTGGGGTGCTTGAGCGGTGGGGGGAACCCACCAAGCCGCAAAACGTCATTTATGATTCGGTATTTCAATTATGGCGCAACCCCTCGCGCTGGGCGGAAGCGTGGCGCGTGCGTGTCCATGACCGATTTTCAGCGGCAATTGAGTGTTGCGGCAGCCTCGATGAGCCGTTTTTGATGCGGTATCAACTATTCCTAATGGCGCGCACACTGACCGATTTTGCACGGCGCAATGTTACGTCCAACGCGGAATGACTATTTTTTTGAAATTCCCGCACCGCCTGTATAATCGCTGCTGATGATCTCTTCACGTGCGTCGGAAGACTGCGATCTGACGCCGTCTGTGCAGCAATCTCCCCCTGTGATTCCATTTGCGCCTGCGGCCGACTCGAGCTCGCAGGCGCTTGTTTTCGCAGGTGACGCGCGCTGGCTCATCGGCGCGGGATTGGTGTATCTTGCCCTCGTTTGTGCCACCGTTTTGACAATTCACCCCTATTTTTCACAGACGTGGGATGCCGTTACGTTCGTGAACGCTGGAAAAACCGTATTTTCGCCCGATTGGATGCAGCTCTATGCGATTTCGCGCGCGGACCGCGTTTGGCCCTATGCCTATCCGCCGCTCCACGCCTTTTTCGTCGCGCCGTTCGTGGCGCTGGCGGGCGGGATTCCTGATTGGTTAATGGTACGCCTGCCGCCGCTTTTCTTTGACATTGCAACGGGAATTTTGCTCTTTCGCATAGTACTACAAAAAACACAGCAGCGAAATCTCGCCCGCCTAGCCCTCGCTGTCTGGCTGTTCAATCCCGTGACGTGGTACGATACGGCGGTGCAGGGGCATTTTGAAGCGGAATGGTTGTTCTTTGTCGTACTGGCATATTGGCTTGCGGAATATCAACGCGGCTGGCTCCTGCCTACGCTTTCGCTTGCCATCGCCCTTTGCTCCAAACAAAACGCAATTCTCTTTGCCCTGCCATTCTGGGCACAATTATTTTTTACGAGCAATGAAAAGAATCTCCTTCGGCGCATTCGACCAATCGCCGCGTCGGTGATTGTCGCGTTCATCCCGCTCGCGCTCATCTCGTTGCCGTTTCTCCTCGCGTCGAACGACTATTGGTACATGAATGTTCAATACGTCGCGGATGTGCCGCTCCAAACGCAGTCGTGGCTCGTCGCGCTGGCAGGAATTTTTTCGCCCGATAATATTTTTCTCAATGCATCGAGTAGCTTGACCTTGCTCGCCGCCGCGCTGATTGCTATTGTCACCGCGCGGCGCGGTTTTAGTTTGTGGCTCACCGCGACGTTGATTGTTCTCGCGTTCTTTTTGCTCTCGAAAAAAGTCGTCGGCTATTATTATGTGATGATTCTACCGTTCGCGCTCGTCACCCTTGTCCCCGCGCGGCGCTTTCGTCTGCTCTCACTGATTATTCTCGCCACCGCGTTCATTTCCCTTTCGCCGTATTTCGCGTCGTGGACGAATCAAGACCACTGGTGGGTGTATGTGCTGCTTGGCATTGCCAATAGCATTTTATGGCTGGCGATGTTTGTCTGGTTGTGGCGGAATCAGCCAATGATGGCGATGGAACAAAACGCGCGTGTTCCGACGTTTCTCTCTGTAGCCTTATTCTTAACAGCGTGTGCCGCCGCGCTCGTCCAGCCCTTTATCAATAATTCCAGTAGTCCTATACGCGCGCCTTTGATTCCAACTGGTCTTGAAACGCAAGCCGCATTAGGATTTATCGCATTTGTAATACTGACAGGCGCGGGAGTTCTGACCGCGCTTCTCCTCTCGCAACACATCGCCCGTACTCCGCGCCTCGCCTTGGGGGTGTACTCACTCGTGGTATTATTAGCGCCGCTCTACTTTTTGACGTTCGCACTCACCAAAGAATCTACGGCCGCTCTGGAAATCGCGCTCAAAACCATCGGACTGTAAAAATGTCATCTCCCATTCGCTGTAGCGTCGGCATTACGGCGCATAACGAAGAAGCCAACATCGCCAAGCTGCTCGACGCGATGCTCGCGCAAGAACTCAACGAGGTTGCCATCACCGAAATCATCGTTGTCGCCAGCGGCTGTACCGACCACACCTGCGATTATGTCCGCGAGTACGAAAAGCGTGACCCGCGCATCAAGTTGTTTGAACAGACCCAGCGCGAAGGCAAAACGTCCGCGATCAATCTCTTTTTGCAGAACGCCCGCGAAGAAATTTGCATCGTCGAAAGCGGCGATACCCTACCTGGCCCGACGACGATTGAAAATCTCGTACGGCTCTTTGCGGACCCGAAAGTGGGCATGACGGGCGCGCAAAAAATCCCGACGAATGTGCCAGAGCATATCGTCGGTTATATGTCCCACCTGCGCCTCGAAATGGAACATCAGCTTTGTCTCGAAATTCCGCGTCTCGGCGAACTCATTGCCTTTCGCAAAGTATTTACCCATCTGCCGCCCGATGTGGCGATGGATGAAGCATTTGTCGAGGCATTAGTGATTCGACGTGGGTTAGAAGTACGCTACGCGCCCGACGCGGTGGTATATAACACAGGTCCCGAAACGATGGGCGAATTCATCATGCAGCGGCGGCGCAATTACGCGGGGCATCTCCATCTCGTCCGCAAATACGGTTACAAAGTCTCTTCGATGGACAACCTGCGCGTCTCGCGCATCGCGTTGGAAGAAATGTGGAAAGCGTTTCGCTTGATTTATACGCTAATTACGCTCGGCGTAATTGAAGGCATTGCGCGCCTGTTAGGAATGTACGACTATTACGTAAAAGGGCGCAAGCACGAAGTCTGGGACATTGCGTGGACCACCAAGCATGTCGAGCAAAAGGTCGAACCGACGAAACCAATCAAGTAGGGGCAGTGACACATCAGCACGCATGTCGCGCCATACAGGTAATCTGCGTGCTGATGTGTCAAAGGCGCGCTGCCCTGTACAAGCTGACCCCGCCATTAGGGGCGGCGCAACGCCGCCCCTACGGAAAGAATCTTGAATCCCAAACTCGTCAATCTGCTTAAAATTCTCGTCACCCTCGCGCTGCTCGCGTTCATTTTGACACGCGTGAATTTGCGAATGGTGGGCGACATCATTGCGTCCGCCGATTTGCCCCTCTTGCTCTTGGCAACCGCGTTATATTTCTTCGCGATTGTATTGGGTGCAATCAAATGGCAAGTGTTGGTGCGAGCGCAAGAGATTCACGCGTCTCTCGGTTCGCTGCTTTCGTTTTCGCTGATGGGCTTGTTCTTTGGCAACGTCATGCCCTCCAACATCGGCGGCGATGTGGTGCGCGCGTACGATTTGGCGATCGTTGCGCGTGGACGTGCCGAAGCCGCCGCGATTTCAGTCCTCGTTGACCGTTTGATGGGTTTGTGCGCGTTCTTTTCGGCAGCGGTTGTTACTTCGGCACTTGCTGTATTCATGTTAGCGCAGGCGCACACGTTGGAACAAATCGAAATCGCTACCGTCATTGCTGCGAGTGCGTTCGCCGCGTTATGCGCGATGTTATTCAGTCGGCGGATTGCGCGCCGCATCGCGTTTTTGTTCGAGATTGGAATTTTTGCGCGTTTCAAACCGACCGCGCAGAATGTTTATCGCGCGCTCCAGGTCTATCGTTTTCGCTACAGCGCGTTGGCGGTGAATGTTCTCATCAGCATGACAATTGTTGTGCTGACCGCGTTGGTATGGTTCATCGTCGGGCGGGCAGTGGGCATTACGCAAACCAGTTTCTTTGCATTTCTCCTGTTCAATCCGCTCATTGCGTTCGTCCTTTTGATTCCCATTTCGTTCAATGGTCTCGGACCCAAAGAAGCGGCGGTCGTTTTCTTTTTCGGACTCGTCGGCGTGCCTGAAGCGAACGCGCTCGCCATGTCGCTGCTGTTTCATGTCATCGTCGTCGTAACGAGTTTGCCCGGCGGCTTGGTCTGGTTCAGCAAACGCAAACAGAGTGCTGACAGCCGAACGGCTCCTATTCCAGCGGAATCCGTCATCCGTCCTTCGTCGTCCGTCGTCAAGCACCCTGATTCGTCCTCGTGAGAATTCTTCTCGCCACCGATGTGTTTCCACCCAGCAGCGGAGGCAGCGGGTGGAGCACCTTTTATCTCGCACGCGCGCTAGTCCAACGCGGTCATCAAGTCCAAGTCGTTCAGCCCAAGCTCGGCGGACATGGCATCCAATCGCGCGAATATGACGGAGTAGCTGTTATTGAGGTCGGCTATTCTGCGAGCAACCTGCCGGGCGTGCGCGCATGGCAGCGGACGCGTGCGCTGGAATCAACCCTCGTCGCGTATTTGGCGGGGCAAGGGCGCACGTTCGATGTGATTCACGCGCAGCATTTATTGACAATCCCTGCGGCGGTCTTGGCGAAAAAAATTTCGGGCGTTCCCGTCGTGAGCACCGTGCGCGACTATTGGCATGTGTGTTTATATGGAACGCTTTGGCGCGAAAATACAATTTGTCCCAGCTGTCACGGCGCAACATTGACACGCTGTCTTGCACAACACTATGGCAGTGCGTCCCGGTTCATGCTACCGCTTGTTTCTATGGTTGAGCATGAACTCGAACGACGGCAGCGCGCGCTGCAAGAGTCTGACGTGGTGATTGCAGTGAGCCACTATGTGGCCGAAACGCTTGCTAATCTTGTAGTTAGACATAAAGTATTTATTGTGCCAAACCTGATTGATGTGCAAGAAACAGAAAAAATGGCGGAGAGCGCGCACCTCCCGATTCGTAATCAAGCTGAAACGTACAAACCGTATTTGCTATTCGTTGGAAAATTGAACACGCTCAAGGGTGCGGACTTGCTACCCGAAATCCTGCGGAGGAGCCGGGTCCAGCTACCGCTTGTGGTCGCTGGAGATGGTGAATTACGTCAAAAATTAACTGATTTTCAATCAATTTTGGTGCGTGGCTGGCTGCCCAACGCTGAAACGCTTGGTTTGCTGGCAGGCGCGCAGGCGCTCCTTTTTCCTTCCCGTTGGGCAGAGCCGTTGGCGCGCACGTTGCTCGAAGCGCAGGCGCTCGGCGTGCCGACAGTGGCTTTGAATACTGGCGGAACTCGTGATATTATAGAGAACGATTTTAACGGCTTGCTCGCCGCCGATCTGCACGAATTTGCGTCACAGCTGCGGCGTCTAGTTGGTAACGCAGAATTACGCCATCGCTTGAGCGAAAATGCGCGCCGCGTCGCCCAAGAGAAGTTTAGTGCCGACGTTGTTGTACCGCAACTCGAAACCATTTACGAATCGGCGCGCTCCAGTTAGGAGAATTGTTCACCGCAGAGAACGCAAAGAGCGCAGAGAAATCAAGTAAATTAATTTTTCTGTGCGCCTGGAGACGTAGTTCGTCTGAGCGTCCATCTGCGGTAGATTCAAGCAGCATGCCAGCAAGACAGTCATGCACGTCGCACTAGTATCCCGCGCGGTTTTTGGCCTCCATAGCTATGGCGGCATGGAACGCCATGTCCTCGAATTGGCGCGTCATCTCACGCGGACGGGGATTCAGGTCACGCTTGTGACGATGCCACCTCTGCGCGGCGCGCAGTGGCATGAACCTGGAATCCAGCTCGAGATTGTAGATGTTCCTCGTCTGCCGCTAAGTGGAATTCCTGATCGCGTTATTAATTACCCCCGATGGTCGCAGGCGGCTGCGCTGCGCGTGGCAACGCTACCGATTGATCTAGTGCACGCGCAAGGCGTTGGCGGTTGGGGATATGCCCAACTGCTCGCGCAAGGCAAGGTCAGCGCGCCCCTCGTCATCAACCCGCAGGGGATGGAAGAATTCAAGACCTCGTTCGCCAAACGCACAGCGTACATCCCCTTGCACATCATCGCGCGGCAAGCGGCAAAGCAAGCGAGCGCGCTCATCGCCGCTGACTCGCCCGCGTTTTACGAAATCTCGCGTTTCTTGAACGTGCCCCAAGAAAAAGTCGTGCTCATCCCCAACGGCATTGATGTGGACGCGGCGCGCAATTGGGTGCGAATTGATGTCCAACGCTTGCTCGTTCAGCGGTTGCAGCTCGGGCAGCGTCAGCCGTTCCTCTTGAGCGTTGGACGCCTTGAACAAAACAAAGGCTTTGGTTTGATGCTCGACGCGCTGGCGCGCATTCGCTCCGCGTTGCCGTCGAAATGGATTTGGCTGCTCGTCGGGGAAGGTCCTGAACGCAACGCGCTTCAAGAAAAAATCCGCACATACAAATTCCGCGATCACGTGCGCTTACTTGGCAGTGTGGACGATATTACGCTGCACAATTTGTACGAAATCGCTACACTGTTCATTCATCCAACGCTGTATGAAGGGTCTTCGCTCGTGACGCTGGAAGCCATGTGTCACGCGCGTCCCCTCATCGGTACAATGGTTGGTGGCATTCCTGATAAAATCGTGCGTGGTCAAAATGGCTTCCTCGTTCCGCCCGGTGATGTGCAGGCATTGGCTGATAAAATTTTGCTTGCGCTGCGCGACCAGAACCGCCTCTACGAGATGGGTGCGGCTTCGTACAATATCGCCCGCGAACAGTTCGATTGGAATGTCGTCATTCACCGCACCATCGCGCTGTACGAATATGTGCTCACCACGCAGAAATTGCAGCAACCTCAATATGTGGATGCGAAGGTCGAATCGTCAATTTCGGTTTGATATGGGCTAGTCACGCGTACATGCCGTTGCTGCTCGTCCCGCTGTTCATACCGCTCCTCTTTTTCCTCCCCGGTTATTGCATCGCCCGTTTGTTCTTTCGCAATCCCGACGCGCTCTCCGTCGGTGAACGCCTCTTTATTCCTATCGCCGTCAGTGTGTGCATCACGACGTGGCTCGCGCTGACGCTCGCAGAATTCGGCGCGTTCTCCATCTGGACTATCTCTATCCTCATCGCGGCATTGTCTGCCATATTGTGGTTCGTTGGACGCAAACGATTCGCCGCGTGGTCACTGCGCGAGGTCGAGCCCGATTGGATATTCCTTGCAACGCTCGTGCTCGCTGTATTTTTGTTCGCGCGTCCCGCCGAATATATTATCGGCAACAGCGATGCGGGAACATATGTCAACACCGGCGCGAATATCGCGCGCACTGGCGCGATAGCAATACACGACGCGCAGGTAGCATCGCTACCACTCGATTCCGCCAATACATTTTACTGGCGGCTCACCAATCCCTTTATGCTCTATAGCTACGTGCGGCTGCCGGGTTTTTTCATCGCCGACCCCGCGCAAGGTTTGGTGCTTCCGCAATTTTTGCATCTTTACCCCGCATGGTTGGCGCTCTGGGATTCATTGCTCGGCGTGCAACTCGGTCTCTATGCAACTCCATTAATTGCCTTACTCGGCAGTATCGCGTTCTTCCTGCTTGCTCGCAAACTGTTCGGACAAAATGTAGCGCGACTCGCCTTTTTTCTCCTCGTTATCACCGTTCCGCAATTCTGGTTTGCGCGCTATCCCGTGGCGGAAGGAATGACACAATTCCTTTTATTGACAGGGATGTATGCGGTGTTGTCATTTGAACCCGTAGTGACGAATTTATTCGTCTCCTCCCGCGCGAACGTCGTAGTAACGAATTCATTCGTTCCCTCTACCTCTCTTGGCTTTCCACTGCTCGCAGGCATCGCCTTCGGTGAGATTTTCTTGGCGCGGGCGGATGCAATTCTGTTGATCGCGCCACTAGGAATTTACGCGCTCGTATTGATTTTTTCGCGCCGATGGACGCGAACGCATTGGGCGTTCTTTGGCGCGTTTGGCGTTGTTTTTGGGCAGGCGATCATTCACATGCTGATTTTTTCGCCGGACTATGTGTATTACCAATACTCTCATGCGCTGCGAATGAAGAATATTGACAAGCTGCTGCCCGGCGGTCTGCCCGAAGCGCAAGACGTGTTCGGCAAGATTGAATATCTCGGCATTGCGCTGGGTTTGGTCATTCTTGGAATCGTCGTCTTGTTCGTGGTAGATCGTATCATTCAGGTTCTGCGAAAGCGTTGGGGCGAGGTGGTGAGCGCACAGTTCACGCGCTCGGAACGGGGATTGCGTATAGTCAGCGCGATAGTCGTCGTAGCAATTGCCATATTTGGCTATTTTCTCTGGCCGCGCCCCGAATCGTTATATACCTTTGTCGGCGGACTAACGCCTTTGGACCGTTCCGCCAATCTCATTAAACTCGGCTGGTATCTTTCGCCCATCAGCATCGTTTTGGCGACCATCGGCGCGGTCATTGTCTTGCTGCGCGATTTGAACCGGCGAAATGCTTTCTTTTTCGGCACGGCAGCGCTGTTTACCCTGTTCTACCTTGAAGAGTTGTATTCCAACCCGCACTATATTTACACCACGCGCCATTACGTGCCGCTTGTGATTCCATTTTTCATTCTGCTCGCGGCGCGCGCTTTGCAGTGGCTTTGGAATCCGCAGCTGTGGTGGCGCGCCGCGCAAACCAATCTTGCCTTGCAAAAATTTGTGCGAGTTGGCGCAGGCGGCGCATTCGCTTTGTGGATGCTTTACAATTTGTATGCGATGGGAATTGTAGAAGGGAGTCGCGCCAATGGGCTTGCGCTGCGCGTGCCCTTCGTGACGCACACGATCACCTTGGGCAGCGTACACGTCGAACCGTTCGAGAAATCCATTGCGGGGATGAATGAACTCGGTGGGGCGTACCAGCAAATCGCTTCGCTCGCGCAGTCCCTCGCTCCGAACGCGGTAGTGATATTTTCTGCTGGACGCGATGAACCCGCCGCGCTTGCCACGCCCTTACGCTTTATTTTCGGCCGCGATGCTTTTGTCACGGTCTTTAACAATCCACCCAGTGACAAAATCGCCACGATGTTAGATACGTGGCGCGCGCAAGGCCGCGAGGTGGTGCTGGCGTATGGCACGAACGGCGGCAAGCTGCAAATCCCCGGCTATGCGTTGGAACATATTGGAGATGCTTCGCTCGACGTGCCGCAGCTGGCATTCTCGTACGATTTTATGCCGCGCAGCGCGTGGCGCGTCAATTTGAGTTACGCGCTCTTTCGCGCTGTCCCGCGCACCGCGCCCGAAGCGTATCCCTTTGTTCTCGATTTTGGCGGCGACGATTATCCCACCTTGTTGTACGGTTTTTTGGAGCGTTCGCCTGAAGCCAGCACGCGCTGGAGTGGCGCGATTCTCTCCGAAGATAAAAAAGCAGGCGATGCAAAATGGATTCCCGCCGCCGTACGAATTCCTATCACAGATGTTCCGTCTATGAACATTCAGCTCCGCGCGCGTGCGCCCCGCGCGAATGTGCCGTTTCAACTCAAGAGTGGCAGCAATTTACTTGGCACCGCGCAACTCTCCTCCACCTTTGCCGATTACGTCTTTCAAGTAGATACCGACGCGCTGAAACGTAATGGCGATGGGTTTGTATTGGAACTGGATACTGCGCCTACGCTTGATGGACAGGGCAGAGTTTTAGGCACAGAATTGGAATCATTGCGCGTTTGGTAGGGGCGAAGCTTTTGCTCGCGCTGCTCCGTAGCGCAAAATGCTTCGCCCTTACTTTTCGCTTTTTACTTGTTCCGTTATAATCTCTCCGTGCTTACTCAATCTCAAATCGTCGAACCGCCCCTGCGCGTCCAAGACCAGTTTATCAGCATCATCATTCCCGCGTTTAATGAAGAAGAAGGAATTGGGCCCACGCTCGCAACTATTTTTCAGACGATGGACGCAGCGCACTATGATTACGAAGTCATCGTCGTCAATGATGGTTCGACTGACCACACGCCAGACGAAGCGAAAAAATTTCCCCGCGCCACCGTCTTGAATCATCCGCGCAATCGCGGCAGCGGTGCATCTACCAATACGGGTGTGCGCCATGCGCGCGGCGAAATCATTGTAATGACCGACGGTGACGGCACGTATCCCGTCCAAGATATTCCCCGCTTGCTCGCCGAAATGGACGAATACGATATGGTCATCGGCGCACGCACGCGTGAAACGGGCACCTTGAAGGTCTTGCGTACGCCTGCCAAGTGGTTCATTCGCAGCCTCGCTTCCTATCTGACAGAAACAAAAATTCCCGACCTTAACAGCGGACTACGTGCCTTTAAGAAAAGCAACGCGTTGAAATACGCCCACATTTTGCCGCGCGGACAATCGTGGGTCTCGACGATTACGCTCGCACATCTCTCCGATGACCTCGAAGTAAAATGGATTCCGATTGATTACTACGAGCGCAAAGGGCACAGCAAGTTTCGCCCCGTACAAGACACGTACAACTATTTGATGTTGGTCTTGCGAACGGTGATGTATTTCAATCCGATAAAAATTTTGTTCCCCATTGGATTGCTGATTTTAATTATCGGCATCATTCGCCAGCTTTGGTGGTTCGCCATCGGCAATCTCGTCGTCCACAGTTCCAATGTATTGCTCGTGCTCACGGGCTTGAACATTATTATGATGGCGCTGCTGGCGGATTTGGTGGTGCGGCGCGCCCGTCAATAATTTTGTAGAGACGTGATGCCATCACGTCTCTACGGAAACGCGCAATTCTTCGCCCCTCTCCCTAGGGAGAGGGGAATTTATTTATGCAACATTTGATTTCCGTTGTCATTGTCAATTACAACGGCGTGCGCTGGTTAGAACGCTGTTTGTCGTCGCTCGGCGCGCAAACTTATCGGTCGTTTGAAATTATTTTGGTGGACAATGCTTCAACCGATGATTCGTGCACACTTGTTTCTAAAAATTTTCCAAATGTCATTCTTATCAAGAGCGCAACGAATGTCGGATTTGCAGCAGGCAATAATCTTGGAATCCGTGCGGCAAAGGGTGATGCGATTGCGACGCTCAATACCGATACCCTTGTCGAAGCAGATTATTTGGAAAAATTATCCGTGCCCCTCTACACATCGCCACGCATCGGCGCGTGCGCGCCGTTGATGCTGGAAATGGAGCATCCTGACATCGTGGATGCAGCAGGATTGCGCGTGGACCGTTTTGGCTTGGCGTGGAATATCGGTGCAGGGCAACGTGCGGAATGGTTTCAGACTGGTGGGGAAGTGTACGGGGCGTGCGCGGGCGCGGCGCTGTATCAGCGGGCAATGCTGGATGAAATCGGTCTATTTGACGATGATTATTTCGGTTTTTACGAAGATGCGGATTTAGCATGGCGCGCGCGTCGTGCGGGATGGAAAACAATGTTTGTCCCCGCCGCCAAGGTCTATCACCAACACGGCGCAAGCTTTGGTAAAATAGCCCCGCGCAAAACGTACTTGCTCGCGCGCAATCGCTGGTGGA
>Ga0070741_10007292_pt1 | contig 22985 bp, 20 predicted proteins | sample Coa_R1_4_FD_66440 | JGI IMG/M metagenome (GOLD analysis project Ga0070741, IMG submission 66440) | Surface soil microbial communities from Centralia Pennsylvania, which are recovering from an underground coalmine fire - Coalmine... | ecosystem: Environmental > Terrestrial > Soil > Unclassified ... | reverse complement strand
AACGACAGAGCTGAGCGGGCGCCGACGAGCGCAGCGAGGAGGGAACCCAACAGCGGGACGCTGTTGGGCGCTCCACTCGAGCGCCGGGTTCGGCGGCTGCCCGCAAAGAATCCAAGGGTTTAAACCCGATCCCGTGTGACCAATACTCCATAGCGCGCAGTTGCGCTGCCCGGCTGTGATACAACGCCAGCATACGGCGCACGTGTGGTGCGCCCCTTTCCGTTCATTTTGGAAACGCTTGGTATTGTGGGAGGTTGTCTGTGATTTCGTACCAGGGTGCCTTGGAACCGACGAAGACATGACATGAGGGCCTCACTCCAGGATCATCCTCAAGTGTGCCCATCGCTAAACCATAGTTGTCTGGATCTGGATTCCATGAGTTCATCATCGGTGACCCGCACACCCGACAAAATCGTCTGATCGTGCTAGCGGATGACTGATACTCAACCAACAGTTCCCCGCCGCGGACGAGGCGGAACGAGCTCTTAGGAACTGCCACTCTGGCTCGAAATGCAGAGCCATGGGCCTTTCTGCACATCGAGCAGTGGCAATAGAGTGATCTTCCAACCGGGCCGACGATCTCATACCTGATACCGCCACACAAGCAGCTACCCTTCAACATACTGACTCTCCGCTATCCCGAGAACTCACATACGGCCGCCGAACGCTCGGGCTCAGCGGCGCGCAACAGCAAGCGCAGCGCCGCTGTTGCGCGTCCGCTGCAGCCGGTTGTTGGGCGTCATCGTCATCGACTACGGTTTGTCTCTAGGGAGGATGAGCGACGCTCCCTTCACATCAATAGGCAGAATCTCAAACAGCAGATGCGTATTGGGCGCATCGGTCTTATTGTTGACTCGATGGCTTACATCGCCTGTCTCGAAGAAGAAGTCGCCAGTGCGGTAGATCACCGTCTTGTCGGGCAGGATGTACTCCATCTCGCCGGCCGTCATCTGCCGAATCCCGGGGCCCAAATGGTTGTGCTCACCGACATGACCGCCTGAAGCGATTGTGATTTCGGTGATCCTCATCTTGTACTTGCCCTTGAGCTCCGGCAGATGCCCGCCGGTAATGGGCGCTTCGTAGAGTATCTTGGCTTTCACCCCTTGGGTGTCAACCTTCAACGGCTCATCCGCATGGGCAGCCGCTACAACGGCAGCGGAGAAGAGAGATAGTGATATACAGGACAGTTTGCTCTTCATAGCCCCTCCTTGGATCTGTGATTAATCTACTGCTTACCCTCCCTTTTGTACGACGCCCAACGCTCAGCATGAGGGGCCGTTGGAGGCAGGCGAAGCCTGCCGTAGACGGTCCCCTCGATGCGACAGTTCGGCTGACGGCCGGGACTGACACTCTCGGCATTACCGACCATCTGTGCCGGTCTTCTCTTTCGGATAACCAGGGAATGCATCCGCCACCCCATTAAAGAGCGAAAGCATACGCTCTCGCCAACGCCATAGCGCAGACCCTGAGCGCACCACCTCGGTGGGACACCCCAACCGTGCCCACTGAAAGACTGAGAACACAACATAGTCTGAGTACAGCGGACTCTCGCCACCAAGAAACGCTTGCTCACCCAGCGTCTTTTCCAACGGCGCGCATGCCCCTTCGAACAACTCAAGCCACTTGCCTGGACTAGAACATGCCTCTTCGAGCGACATGCCAAATTCGGCTTCTCTGGACTTGCGAAAGTAGGCTCGATCTCCGGGATCTAGGCACCACAAAAAATCGGCGAACATGATGCGCCGAAGAGGTGGATGTAGCGACGTATCGGACCAGATGTTTACGAGCCTACTTACCTTCTCTCCACCAGAGCCGCCAAAGAGACTGGGCCTCGCAGGGTAGGTTGCCTCCAGATACACCGCGATATTCCATGAGTCGGAAATTACGCGGTCACCATCAACCACGATGGGAACGAAGCGCTGATCGCTAAGCTTAACGATGGTACCTTCATCTGCGAATCGAACTGGAACGAACTCAACAGGTATTTCTTTGTGCGCGAGAGCCAACCGCGTGCGCCATGAGAAAGGACTCGGTCTCCTACCTTCGAAGCCTACCCTCTCATACATGACGATGGACATGGCTGCTTACCTTTTGAGCCGAACGGTCGCGTTAACCGGCTGGCAAAAGCAGAGCGAAGCGGCGCTTTTGCCAGTCCGGGTTGAACGCGTGGTTAGGCAATTGATTTTACTCTGACCCCAATTATTCCACGAAGGCTATTCACTACCCGTGCCAATAACCGTTCACACAAAACTCTCTGCTAACGGGTTGGTATAAGGATTGGAGCAGGCAAGACTCCGGTTCTACTAAGGTTTTGCGGTACAGAAGCAGCTAGAGGTTTGGCTACTGCACCACATATCGTCACCGCATTTGCCACTGAGAATCAGGTCCATACAGTCGGTTGTGCCATCGCATTTGCAGAAGACACCGCAGTCATACTTAGTCGTGCCGCCGCCCGACGGCGGTAGGTGATCGCGCATATCGTTTGGTGTCCCTATCCGAAGACCTCCTCTGGGGCTGGTGTTAGATTCCTTCAACAGGTCAGCGAAGGACTTAACGCCCGCTGCCGTTCGAACGGTAACGCGGCTGAAGTCGGTGCCTGCGTCATCGAACTTGTAAACGGTGCCTTTCTTGGTTAAGTCAATTTCAAACGTTTTACCGGGCGGCAATTTAGCGATGGTCGCGGCGGATATCGTCTCGGTTTTTGTCCCGCCGCAACCTTGCAACACACTCAACCCCAAAACGACTGTGAGGAGTGAACTTGCTATGGCTATTGTTTTCATGGAATCTCCTTGTTGTGAATGTCAATGACTATTAGAAAGCAGCCTAACGAACAGGATTTTATCCGCCATGCATTGGCATGACGGATAGAATCAGTTGAACTAAGCCGCTGTCGATGGGGTGATGCGCTTTGGGGATTGAAACGTGCGCATCGGCGCGATCGAAGTCCGATGGTCGGCAGCAAAGGCCAGTTTTGCTAAGTCGGCTGCGCGGCATGGTCGAAGTGCGGGTGGGTGTGCGCGGCGATGACTATGACAGCGCGGGTGCACGCGGTCAATATAACGTGCACGGCGCGCACGGGCCCCTCGCCGTGGGGCGATAGGCGATGCGCAATGCGCACTTCGAACCGGCTGATCCATCGGTTAGGGCGGAGCGCGCGGTCGATGTGCGGGCGCAAGTTGAGTCACGCGCAGCCGAGCACTGCGGCACTCAACACACAGTGCCGGGTCAAAGCGCCACACCCGCAAGCAGAACTCGCGCACCGTCTCCGGAGGTGTCGCGACGAACGGCGCAACGGCCAAGGCGGCAGCCGCTTGTGCCATGCGGGCGGTCTTGTGGCGATTGGCGAGCAGCCCGTAGTGACGGATGCGGGTAAAGCCGCTGGGCAGCACGTGCAGGGCAAAGCGCGCGAGGAACGCTTCGATGGGCAGGTGCATCAAGCGAGGCCGATTGCCATGTGCTCGATCGCGCCAGGCAAAGCTGATCGAGCTCGCATCCATGGTCCGCAGCCGCTCGTTGGAGATCGCACTCTTGTGGGTGTAGCGGGCGAGGTAGTCGAGCGCGCGCTGCGGCCCGGTGATCAAGCCCTTGGCATAGACCACCCAGTCTTGCGCGCGCAGTGTGCGCAACAGCTGCTGCTGCGCAGCCGCTTGGCCCAAGCCGGCCGTGGAGCCGGCGAGCTTGAGGCGGCCTTTGCGCAGCAGCTGCGCCAAGGCGTCGAGAAACTTGCCGCGAAACACCTTGGCGAGTGCCTGCACGGGGAACAAGAAGCCGCGCCGCGGCGCAACCCAACGGCCGTCGCCGCTCAGCGCCCCGCCAGCGACCAGCGCGTGCACGTGCGGATGGTGAGTGAGCTGCTGGCTCCAAGTGTGCAGCAGCAAGGTGGCCGCGATCTCGCCGCCGAGCCAGCGCGCATTGCGACCAAACTCGAGCAATGTCTTCGAGGCCGCGGCAAAGAGCAGCCCGTAGAGGGCGCGCGGATTACCTTGCACCAGTGCACTGAGCTCATGCGGCAAGGTGAACACCAAATGGAAGTAGGGCACGGGCAAGAGCTCTGCGCGCCGCGCGGCGAGCCAGCGCTCCTTGGCCAGCGTCCCGCACTTGGGGCAGTGGCGGTTGCGGCAGGAGTGATAGCGATATTGGGCTGCGCCGCACGCTTGGCACTCGATGAGCTGACCGCCCAACTCGGCGGTGCGGCAGCGCGCAATGGCGCGCAGCGCCTTGCGCTGCGCGCCGCTTAGGCGCTGCTGCTCGGCGAAGGCTTGTCCGTGCAGCCGCATCACATCGGCCAGTTCGAGCTTGCGCGCTGCACTGGCATCCGCGTGCGGATGCATCGAGCGCACCCGCGCTAGGCGCTGCTACCCCCCGGTGTGCTGAGCAATTCCAAGGGCGAAGCTGTCGAGGCGAAGTGGCGATCGGCCAGATGGAAGTAGCGCAGCGTCGAGCTGATGTGACCGTGCCCCATCAGGCGCTGGATCGTGTGCACATCGACCTTGGCTTCGAGCAGGTGGGTGGCGAAGGCATGACGCAGCGAATGGATGCTGCACGCCTTGGTGATGCCCGTGCGCGTGAGCGCCGCGCGAAAGACGCGCTGCGCCGTTTGCGCATCGATGTGGGTGCGCGGATCGCGTGGGCTCGGAAACAGCCACAGCGGTGGGCGATACAGTGCCCAGTAGTGGCGCAATTCGGCGAGCAGGCGCGCCGAGAGCAGCGTGTAGCGATCCTTGGCCCCTTTGCCTTGTTCGACGCGAATGCACGATCGCGCCGAATCGATGTCGCCGATCTTCAGTTGGCACAACTCCGACACACGCAAGCCCGCTCCGTAGGCAAGCATCAGAATCAGTCGATGTTTGGGATTGGGCGTGCCATCGATCAGCCGTGCAATCTCCTCGCGCGCGAGGATCTGCGGTAGCCGCTGCGGTGCCCGAGCGCGCGGCAAGTCGAACTGCGCCTGAGGTTGCTTGAGCGTGGTGTGATAGAAAAAGCGCAGCGCGCTCACCGCGATGTTGCAGGTACTCCAGGCGAGCTTGCGCTCCTCGATGAGGTGCAGCAGATAGGCTTGGACCTGCGAGGCGTTGAGCTGATCGGGACTGCGTCCATAAAACTTCGCCAGTCCAGCCACCGCGCCCAGGTAGGACTCTCGGGTGCGCGGCGACATTCCCCGCAGCACCATGTCTCGATCCATTTGATCGCGCAATGCACCCATGTGTGCCTCCGTCGGTTGGTTGCGCAGGGATCTCCCTGCGCCATGACGTTGGCACAGCTAAGAGTGCAATGTATAGGAAGTCCTACCAGGTGCGGTCGATGACCGAGCTTGATTTCTACCGCAGATGGTGGCGCTCCATTCCACCACCGCGAAGCGGTTTAGTTCAACTACAATTCGACCGCATTCGACACCTTATACTTCCTCGAATGATGGAGAAAAAGGCATCACTTGATCAATAAAACCGGCGAAAGCTCGGCACCCCCGGTCTTTACCGGACACACTCTCGAAAGCGCATACGTCGGAATGCCGTCTCGTTCTTTTGCGATCTTTACGCTGGCATATCATCACTGTCAATAGAACTATAACCGGGGCCTTGGACACCTCGGACTACCGCTGTCCCGCACAGCTTCTCGAGTTGGCGTTGTTGAAAGGGGAGCGCTCGCTCGATGTAACTTGCATACCCGCCGCACGCACACATTCCGCAGACTCAGGCGACGTTCGATAAGCATCGAGCCGCGAATCCGGCGCCCTTCCTACCTTCGCGCTTCCAACTCTTCCTGCCAAATCTCGCCCTTCCTCACTCCCCCGGCAACCACAGCGCGATCTGCGGAAAGAACAGCACGACCATCAGCACCGCGACTTGCAACAGAATGAACGGCCACAGCGCGGCGAAGATCTCGTTGAGGGTAATGTCCTTCGGCGCCACGCCCTTCAAATAGAACGCCGCCGGCCCGAACGGCGGCGACAGATAGGAGACTTGCATGTTCAAGCAGAACAGCACGCCGAACCACACCGGGCTGTAGCCCAGCTCGCGCACGATCGGCACGAAGATCGGCATGGTGAGCAGGCAGATGCCGACCCAATCCATGATGCAGCCGAGCACCATGAGGATCAGCATCATGACGACGATGATGCCCACCGGTGGCAGCGCCATGCCGGTCATGATCTCCTTCACGAACGCGGGGCCACCGGCGAGGTTGTACACGCCGATCATCGCGGTCGCGCCGAACGACAGCCACAGCAACATGCCGCAGGTCTGCATGGTCTGCAGCGTCGAGTTGCGCACGTGCTCCCACTTGAGGTCGCCGCGAATCGCCGAGGCGATCAGCGTCCCTACCACGCCCATGCCGGCCGCTTCTGTCACCGAAGCGACGCCGAGATAGATCGTGCCGAGCACGGCCACGATCACGAGCATCGGCAGAATCAGTCCGCGCAGCTGCGCGAGCTTTCGGCGCAGTGGGATGTTGCGCTCGGCTTCCGGGGCGGGCGGGCCCAGCTGCGGATTCATCTGGCAGCGCAGGAAGATGTAGACCATGTAGACGCCGGACAGAATCAGTCCGGGTATCAGGTTTGCGGTGAACAGATCGCCGATCGGGACGTTCACCGTCAAGCCATAGATGATGAGCACGATCGACGGTGGAATCATGGTGCCGAGCGAGCCGCCCGCGCAGATGGTACCGATTGCAAGCTTGCGGTCGTAGCCCAGCCGCAGCATCTGCGGCAGCGCGATCAGACCGAGCAGCACGATCTCGCCGCCGATGATGCCGGTCATCGCGCCCATGATGGTGGCAGCCACCATGGTCTGAATAGCCAGCCCGCCGGGCAGCTTGCCAGCCCATACGCGCATGGTGTCGAACAGATCTTTCGCGACGCCGGAGCGCTCCATCAGCGAGGCCATCATGATGAACATCGGCACCGACACGAGCGCGTACTCGTTCATGAAGCTGTAGATGCGGCTCGCGATGAGCTGCAATCCAGCGGGGCCGTATAGGCCGAGGCAGAACGTGACGCCGATCAACCCGGTGACGAAGGCGAGCGGCAGGCCGATGGCGAGCAACAGCAGCATCGAACCGAACATTAAAACGGTGATCCACTCGATGCTCATCGTCTTGGCGTCTCGCTTGCGGCGACTCTGTCATCAATGCTCGCCGTTACAGCAAGCCTCACGTGCGTCATCGAACCGAACATCAAAACGGTGATCCACTCGATGCTCATCGTCTTGGCGTCTCGCTTGCGGCGACCCTGTCATCAACGCTCGCCGTTACAGCAAGCCTCACGTGCACGCTCCCCCATCGTGCTAGCCGCGCGCGCGGATCCTTCGGATGTCGCGCGACAGATGCACGAGCGATTGGAGGGTCATTACGATCGCGGCAATCAGAAAGAGCGTTTTCAGATAGGCGGGGATGGGCCAGTTCAACGCGGTGCCGCTCGTCTCACCAGAGGCGAGCGCGAGCGCGGCCTGTTGATACGCGGCGTAGCTGAGAAAGACGCAGAAGACGAGCGTGAGCAGCGAGCTGATCATTCGCGCCCAGCGTTGAGCGCGCGCGCTCAAGCGGTCGTAGACGAAGCTGATCGTGATGTGCTGTTGGTGTTGATGCACGAATGGACCGCCGATGACGAAGCAGGTGGCGGCGAGCGCGACCGCGAGCTCGTGTACCCAGATCGTCGGCGCATTGAGGACGTAGCGCATCACGACTTCGTACGCGGTGATGGCGACGATCACAATGAACAGATAGCTGACCGCAGCGCCGATCCGATCGATCATTCCCTCAATCCTTCAACAACCCCAACCGCTTCAGGACCCGTAGACCCGTAGCCAGGATGCAGCCCGAAGGGCGGAATCCGGCGATCCGCGATCTCGCCCTCCGGCATCGCTCCCGGATTCCGCTGCGCTTCATCCGGGCTACGACTACTGCCCCTGTCCGATGTCACCGAATGCAGCATCGCTCCCGGATTCCGCTGCGCTTCATCCGGGCTACGACACTACGACACAAATCTCCCAAGCAGACCCGTAGCCCGGATGCAGCCCGAAGGGCGGAATCCGGGGATCCGCGATCTCGTGCTCCGGCATCGCCCCCGGATTCCGCTACGCTTCATCCGGGCTACGACTACTGCACCTGTCCGATGTCACCGAATGCAGCATCGCTCCCGGATTCCGCTGCGCTTCATCCGGGCTACGACTACTACCGAGAATTACCGAGCGCCTCGAACTACTCCTTCAGCAGCCCCAACCGCTTCAAAAACGCGATCTGCGAGTCGTACACCTTCTGCGCCATCGGACTGCGGCCGGCATACTCTTTCCACACGCCGCGCGCGATCTCACGAAACTTCTGGCGCTCGGCCGCGGGCAGATCGGTCGGCTCGATGCCGCGCTTGGGTGCTTCGACTGCGACGGTGATATCCGCCAGGTAGTTGCGCTGAATCATCGCGGTTGCATAGTCGCGCGTCGCCGCCTCTACGATCGCCTTCAAGTCGGCCGGCAGCGCGTCCCATTTGGCTTTATTCACCGAGATCTCACCCATCGGCATGGAGTGAAAGCCGGGGAAGGTCGGATACTTGGCGAGCTTGTGGTAGCCGAGATCGTCGTTCATCGACAAGGTGCCCCAATCGCTCGCATCGACCACGCCGCGCTCGAGCGCAGTGTAGACCTCGCTGCCCGGCAGTTGAACCGGCGCGGCGCCGAGTCGGCTGAAAATGTCGCCGCTCATCCCTTGTGGTGCACGGATCTTCAGCCCCTTGAAATCGGCCAACGTGCGCAGCGGCTTCTTCGACACGAGCGACTCGACGCCGTACCACACGCCGCCGACGAATTGGACGTTGAACTTGGCATACAACTCGCGCGACAGCTCGTTGCCGCCGCCGTATTCCATCCACATTTGCATCTGGTACGGATTGTCGAACGCGCCTTGCGGGTCGCCGATCAGCGCGAAGGCAGCGTCCTTACCCGTGAAGTACGCTGGCCCGCCGTTGTGGCCGTCGAGCACGCCGGCGGCGACGGCATCGAGGCTTTCGGGTGGGGCGACGACGGCGTTGGTGGCGAGCGCCTCGATCACGAGCCGTCCGTTCGAGGCGGTCTTGACCTCTTGCGCGAAGCGCTCGAACAGCTGCTGCGGCAGCGTGCCGCTCTGCCAATACGATTGCATCTTCCAATGCATCCCCGGCTGCGTGGCGGTCGCTTGCTTCGCGCCTTGCTCTGCGCCTTTCTGACAGGCACCGAGCGCAAGTGCGCCGCACAGCATAGCGAGCAGAGTTGTTGTTCTTTTCAGCATCGTCTCCTCTCTCCTGTGACTCGGTTAGCTTTGTAGCCCGGATGTAGCGCAGCGGAATCCGGGAACCGCGTGCGACTTTTCCGGATTACGGCCTTCGGCCTTCATCCGAGCTACCGCTCGCTAACCAAAACCACCCCGGCCCTTCGGGCCACCCCTCCTCGTTCGAGGAGGGGAAGACAATATCCGTAGTCCAGATGTAGCCCATAGTCCAGCAGCCCGTTGTCCAGATCCTGCCCGTAATCCAGCAGCCCGTAGCCCGGATGCAGCGCAGCGGAATCCGGGGACATCACTTGCACCCGCAATGCGCGCTCACTTCGGCGCCTTGTCGGTGCCGCGATAGAGAATCTTCGCCGCCGCTTCGGTCACGCTTCGGTGGACCTCGACCGCTTCCGGATCCATGTCGGCCTTCGGCCGCGGCTCCATGTCGAAGTGGTGATAGTTGTCCACACCACGCACCAGCATCGCGCTGTCGCGCGGGCCGGCGATTTGTTTCAGATAGGTCGGAACGTAGCGAATGGCAAAGCCGATGCGGCGCTCGTCGGAGTTGTTGGCATCGGAGCCGTGCACCAGTCGCACGTGATGCAGCGAAAACTCCCCCGGCTGCAGCTCGATGTCCACCACGCGGCGCTCGTCGACTTCCACTTGCACTTCCTGTCCGCGCGTCAGCAGATTGTTCTCCGCAAAGGTGTCCTTGTGCGGCAGCTGATCCATCAAGTGCGTACCGGGATCGACTCGCATACACCCGTTCGCGCGCGTGCTCGGTGACAGGGCGAGCCACGCGGTGACGACGTCCGGATGACTCAAGCCCCAGTAGGTGGAGTCCTGGTGCCAGGAGATGTAGCTCGGGTCGCGCGCGTCCTTGATGAACATGCTGCTGCTCCAGCACAGCAGATTGGGACCGAGGATGTCTTCCACCGCATCGAGAATGTTGGGATGGCGGATCAGCTCGTCGGCCCAGGCCAGGGCGAGGTGCGGCTTGTTACGCAAGTTCGTCTTCATCACCGACTGGCCGAGCTGCCGCTCCAGTCCTTCCAGCTTGACCCGGTAGCCGAGCGCCTGCTCCGCGCCCATCGCGCGCACAGGGAAGTGATAGCCGTTTCCCGCGAAGGCTTCGACTTGCGCGCGAGTCAACACCTTCGGCTCTCGGGTGGAGGCATTGGCGCTCGTGGTTTCCATGATTCGAACGGTCCTCGACAGTTGAAAAACGATCCTCGACAGCTGGGAAAACGATCCTCGACAGCTGGGAAAACGATCCTCGACAGCTGAAAAATGAGGCGGAGCGATCGCTCCGCCCGCTTTCATCGACGCTTAGGGTAACTGATATCCCTTCTTGCCGACTCGGATCCTGTACAGGCTCTTACCGGACGTCACGTACAGCAGGTTGGCATCCGCGCCGCGCCCGAAGCCCACGTTGGTGGGCAGTTCCTTACCGGTCGAGATGTACGCCATCTCCTTGCCTTGCGGCGTGATCGCGACGATGCCCGGTCGATATTCGCAGCGCGAAGCCATCCAGACGTTCCCCTCGGTGTCGGCCACCATGCCGTCGGGCCCGCTGCACGGCTTGTCGCCCTTGGTGTAATCGATCAGCACGCGCCGGTTGCTGGCCTTGCCGTCGGGCGACAAGTCATACGCCTGGAGCTGATGATGACCTTGCAGCGTCTTCTCGCCCTCCTGCAAATTCTGGAACTCGAACCAGCCATTGTCGTTGCCGATCACGTACAGCGTCTTCTGATCGGGTGACACCAATACACCATTGCACTTGCCGCAATCGGTGACGACCCGATGCACCGAGCCGTCGGGATCGAGGCGGTACACCGCGAAGCCATCCTGGTAAACCGCCTCGTGACCGAGATAGCGCGGGTCGCTGAAGTAGATGCGGCCCTTTTCGTCGATGCTGATGTCGTTGAGCGCGTTGTAAGGCCGGCCATTGTAGAGTCCGGTCAAGATGTAGCTCTTGCCGGTCTTCATGTCCGTCTTGATCAGCATGCGCCCGCCATAGTCCGCGCCCAATGCAGCGATCATGTTGCCTTCGCGGTCGAACTTGATACCGTTCGACATGCCAGAGGGGCTGCGGAAGATCGTGGTCTGCCCGCTGTTCGGATCGAACTTCCAAATGTTGCCCGCTTGCGCGTACTTCTTCGACTCGTCGCGACAAAACTTCGTGAAGGTGATGTCGCTGAAATAGACCATGCCGTCGTGCCCCACCGCCACGCCTTCGGTCAGCATGCAGCCGCCGTCGAAGATGCGGTCCAACTTGGCACCCGCTGGAACGAAGCTCGGGTCACCGGTGGCCGCCGGAAAGCCGGGATCGTCGGCGTGCGCGGCACCGCCTGCGAATACGAGCGCGATGCCGATGGCGGCGCGCTGCATGGCTTGCAAGATTCTCATCATCTCCTCCTGTCGCGAAAGAACATTCACTCGTCGTCGTTGGATGCAACGAACGCCGGCCCACCAGCTCGGCAAGCGGTGCCGCTGCCATGAATCTGCGCGCTTCGATTTACCTCGCTTCGCTCGACCAACGCCAGCAGGTAAAACGCGTCGACTTCTTCGATAGGTAGAATTGCGTTCGAACTATAGAAACGCCTTTCGACCTTTGTCAACGTAAGCAGCAGGGGCGATCGTTGGGATACGACTGCGCAGTGCGCGTGCTGTCGAGCTCCGATCAGGAGGCCGCGCTTGAGGTCATCAACACCGCGGCGCGCTGGTACGAGGAGATCTTGCCGGTCGATGCGCTACACCCGCAGGAAATGGACGCCGGCCAGTGGCAAGACGCGGCTCGACGGATGGTCTGGTATGGCAGTTTTCTCGAAAGCCAGCTCATCGCGGTGATGGCGCTGCAGCCGATCCCACCCGTCGCGCTGGTTCGGCACGGCTATGTGCTGCCGCCCTACCAGCGACAGCGGATCGGAACCGCGTTGCTCGAACATCTCGAGCGAGCGGCGGGCGACGCGCAGCGCATCATCATCGGTACCTATGCCGCCAATTACAAGGCGCGCGCCGTGCTGGAAAAGCGTGGCTACCGGCTGTCGGCCGACTCGGCCGCGATACTCGCGCGCTACTTCGACGTGGCGGCCGATCGAGCGGCTCAGTCGGTGACCTACGAGAAAGTGTTGCGCCAAAGCCCGCGGAACTAAGATCAAACGCTCGCGCAGCACCACTTGCGGAGGGAGAATTGCGCTGTTGCGAACGTACGGCCTGAACTCTGTCGCGTAGCGGAAGATTTCCACCATGTCCGATCCCGCCATCTTGCTGGCGCGCATCCAGTTCGGCGCCAACATCACCTTCCATATCCTGTTTCCGGCGATCTCCATCGCGCTCGGCTGGGTACTGCTGTTCTTCCGCATGCGCGCGAACCGCACCGGCGAGCAGAAATGGCTCGACGCCTATGGCTTGTGGGTCAAGGTGTTCGCGCTCACCTTCGCGCTGGGTGTCGTGTCCGGCGTAACGATGAGTTTTCAGTTCGGCACCAACTGGCCGGGCTTCATGAACACGGTGGGCAACATCGCGGGGCCGCTGCTCGCGTACGAAGTTCTCACCGCTTTCTTTCTCGAAGCGACCTTTCTCGGCGTCATGCTGTTCGGCGGTCAACGCGTGTCGCGCCGCATGCACACGGTCGCAACCTTCTTAGTGGCCTTCGGCACGACGATCTCGGCGTTCTGGATCCTCGCGCTCAACAGCTGGATGCAAACGCCGGCCGGCTACACCATGGTCGATGGGCAAGCGCACGTGATCAGTTGGTGGGCGGTTATCTTCAACCCTTCTTTTCCTTTTCGACTGACGCACATGCTGATCGCCTCGGGGCTCACCGTCGCGTTCCTCGTCGCCGGCGTGTCGGCCTACCGCTGGCGTCGCGGCCAGCAGGAGGGCGACGTCGAAATCGGATTGAAGACCGGCGTGCGGCTCGCTGCCGTGCTGATTCCGATTCAAATCGCAGTCGGTGATCTGCATGGGCTCAACACGCTCGCGCATCAGCCCGCGAAAGTGGCGGCGATGGAAGGCTTGTGGGAGACCGAACGCGGTGCGCCGATGGTGGTGTTCGGCCTGCCCGACGAGAAGGTGCGCGACAACCGCTTCGAGATCTCGGTGCCCAAGCTCGCCAGCCTCTATCTCACCCACGAGCTGAATGGCGAGGTGAAGGGCCTGAACGACTTCGAGCGCCATCCGCCGGTGGCACCGGTGTTCTTCGCCTTCCGCATCATGGTCGGCATCGGTCTGCTGATGCTCGCTGTGTCTTGGATTGCGGCCTGGCAGCTGCGCCGCGCGCAAGCCCCCAGTCCGGCCGTCACGCGCGTGTTGAGCTGGATGACTTTCGCCGGCTGGATCGCGGTCGTCGCGGGCTGGTATGTCACCGAGATCGGGCGCCAGCCTTGGTTGGTCACCGGCGTGCTCACCACCGCGCAGGCTGCATCGCAGATCGGCGCACCGATGATCGCAACGACGCTGGCGATGTATCTCGTTCTCTACGTCGGGCTCACCTTGGCGTACGTCTCGGTCGTGTTCTACCTCGCCCGCAAAGCGGCCAAGGGGAAGTCGCCCGAGATGGTCGCGCCGACCGCATTCGGGCAGGAGGGACTGCGCAATGCCTGAGCTGTCGCAACCCGGCGGCTGGCTGCCGCTCGTGTTCATGGGTTTGATGGGGCTGTCGATGCTGATTTACGTCGTGCTCGACGGCTACGACTTAGGCGTGGGCATTCTGCTGCGCACGGCGACCGATGAGCAGAAGGACGTGATGGTGGCGTCCATTGGTCCGTTCTGGGACGCCAACGAGACCTGGTTGGTGCTCGGCATCGGCATTCTGCTTACCGCCTTCCCCGTCGCGCACGGCGTTATTCTCGGTGCGCTTTACCTGCCGGTCGCGCTCATGCTCGGTGGTTTGATCCTGCGCGGCGTCGCGTTCGACTTTCGCGTGAAGGCGCATGCGGCACACAAAGCGGGCTGGAACTTCGCCTTTTTCGCCGGCTCGCTGCTGGCGGCGGTGGCACAAGGCGTCATGCTCGGACGCTACATCACGGGCTTTGCCCCCGGCGTGTTGCCGTGGCTGTTCGCGCTGTTCGTCGGCGCGAGCCTCGCCGCCGGTTATGTCTTGCTCGGCGCCGGCTGGCTGTTGATGAAGACGGAAGGTGAGCTGCAACAGCGCGCGGCCCGTTGGGGGCGAGCGAGCTTGGGCTTGACTGCGGCAGGCGTGCTGGCGATCTCGCTCGCTACGCCCTGGGTGAGCCCGCGCATCTTCGAGAAGTGGTTTTCCTTCCCGAATCTGATTCTGCTCGCGCCGGTGCCGGTGATGACTGCGGTGCTGTTCACCGTGATCGCGCTCGCCTTGCGCCAAGTCCCGCATAGCGAACGTTGGTCGTGGGTGCCGTTCGCGGCGACCGTCGGCGTGTTCATGCTGGCGTTTTTCGGCCTCGCCTTTAGCCTTCTGCCCTACCTCGTAGTGGATCGCCTCACGCTTTGGCAAGCGGCCGCAGCACCGGAGTCGCTGATGGTGATCTTGATCGGTGCGCTCGCGGTGTTGCCGCTCATCATCGCCTACACGGCATACTCGTACTGGGTGTTTTGGGGCAAGGCCGGCGAGCTGAGGTACGACTGAATCGCCCCAGTCGATCCCTGATGGTCGAGCTGATCTAAGGGCGAGGCGATCAGGTACTCGCCTGCGCACGGGCCCCAGATACGTGAGGAGGCGCTCTATCGCGCGCGGGCGAGCTCAGGCGCGAATGCGGAGGCGCTCAATCACCGGCCGGCGAAATGCGGTAGCCGGATATGTCGGGCTTCGCAGCGAGGAAGCAAGCGTAGCCCGGATGGAGCGTAAGCGGAATCCGGGGCAAACAACCGTTGAGGATTTATTCGCCTCCCGGATTCCGCCGCGTTGCGGCTGCATCGGGGCTACGCCGTGTACTGCGTTCTCCGTCTTGTTTGATCCTCACCCAGGGCGCAAAGAGGATCGGTCGCTTGGGTGCGTGAGGCGGGAATCAATCGCCGGCCGGCGAAATGCGGTAGCCGGATATGTCGGGCTTCGCAGCGAGGAAGTGCGACAACGCGCCAAGCTGAGGACCTTCGCGCGTGCGCAGCATCATCCGATACTCCAGATGCGTGCCGTCGTCGTGCAATCGATAGCTGAGGTGTCGTACGGTGAAGCCGAGCTTGCTGAGCTGATCGCGCAACATCGACTCGTCCCAGGCACGCTGACGGTCGAACGTCACCGTGAGGCGCGCGTACGTCTCGGTGCGCATGCGCGACTCGATCCAGCGAAAGGCCGAGAGGATGAACAGCACGAGTATCGTCGTCGCCGCAGCCGGAAAGTAAAAGCCGATGCCGATCAAAATGCCGAGCGCGGCGGTAATCCAGACCGACGCCGCAGTGGTGAGCCCGCGCACCGTGAGCCCTTCCTTGAAGATCACACCGGCGCCCAAGAAACCGATGCCCGTCATGATGCCTTGCGCCATGCGAGTGGGATCCATCCGAATGCCATCGGAGGACTGCGGGACCCACGCGTGCTCGTACACGCTCACCAGCATCAACAGCGTCGAGGCAAGACAGACCAGCGTGTGGGTGCGAAAGCCGGCGGGCCGGCCATGAAAACTGCGCTCGTAGCCGATCAGACCGCCGACCAGAATGGCGCCTAGAAGTCGACTGAGGATGGCGATCTCTTCGCCGGAAAGGCTCACGTTCAGACCTGCACGTTGGCTCAATAAAGGCCCGTGAGCGATGCGCGTGCCTGACCCACCGATCGCGCCCCTCCGAGTTCGTCATCCCCGCGCAAGCGGGAATCCGGTGTCGTTGTACGGGCGACGCTGAGTCTCCGCCTACGCGCAGACGACGGTTGTCGTGCTTACGCTGCTCGCACCGCTTCGCTGCGTTCCTCGTCTTCCAGCTTCTTCCACAGCGCACGAATCATGTCCTTCATGCTCAGCGCTTCTTCCCAGCGATCGGACAGCTCGTAGCCGTCGCGGCCGGTCATCGCATATTCCTTCGGCCCCAGCTCGCAGAGAAAAGTCAGCGTGGCGTCCTTCGGTGCGCGCCGGCGCCAGCTGCGAAAGCCGTACTCCCACCACCCCATGAACAGATCGACCCAGTCCTTGTGATGGGGGAAGCTGATTTGCACCTGAATCTGTTGGCGACTGGCTACTCGGCCATGAAAGCCCCAGGCGTTGTCGAGAATGCGATGCATCAGCGCATGGTTTTCGTCGGAGATCGGCCAAGCGAACTCGCGTCCCACCACGTAGTGCGACAGGTCGGCGGTCAAGCGCAGATCGGGGAAGCAATCGAGCAAGTGCAAGGTAAAGAACAAGTCGGTCGTCATCCGATCGCGATGCGTCTCGATGTGGACCGCAATTCCGGCGTCGTGGGCCAGACGGCGCCAGCCCTCGATATAGGGAATGCAGTCTTCGAGGCGATACGGCTTGACGTCGGGCTGCAGGTTGATGTGGTCGGCGCCGAGCGCGTTGACGTGCTCGAGAATCGGTTTCAAGTCGTCCACGCTCTTCGGGTAACACTGCGCTTGCCACGTCATCCCATGCGCGCGCAGGAAGTCGGTGACCTCCTTGGCGTACTTGTAATCGAAGAAGCGCACGCCGCAACCGTCGAACCCCGCCTTGGCAATCATCTCGAGCTTCTCCTGCAGCGACCACTCGAGGCCATCGGGGCGCCGGCGCTCCATTGCCCACAGCGATTGATAGATCAGCAGCTTTTGCATACGCGCCTCCTGCTTGGGAGAAAGAGAACCACATTTGCCGCTGAGAACGCCGAGATCACAATTTCAGCGTACTGGTCGTCGCGAACAGACGGGCCTTCTGCGTGGTCGCTGTGATCTCAGTGGCAAGGTTTTGTTCGTGGCTTCGTGGTAACGAATAGCCGTCAGAATCTTTCGTCTTTGCGCAAGAACCGCCAGCGCCCTTCGGGCAGATCGCCCAATCGCACACGGCCGATGCGCACGCGCTTGAGGCCCACCACCCGCAGACCCACCGCTTCGCACATGCGTCGGATCTGGCGTTTGCGTCCCTCTTTCAGTACGAAGCGCAGCTGATCGCGATTCAGCCATTCGACCTTGGCCGGCTTCAGCGGCTTGCCGTCGAGCACGAGTCCGAGGTTGAGGCGCTGCAGGCCCTCGGCGCCGAGCTGCCCTTCGACGCGCACGATGTATTCCTTCTCGACCTCGGAATCCTCGCCGATGAGCTGCTTGGCGATCGCTCCGCTTTGCGTGAACACGAGCAGACCCTGCGAATCGATATCGAGCCGACCGGCAGGCGCCAGGCCTTTCAGATTTGCCGCAGAGAAGCGCGCGTCGCCCTGGGCCCGGGCTTGAGTGTCGCCGCGAATCAGCACGACCGCCGGCTGATAACCCTCTTCGGCTTGTCCGGAAACGTAGCCGATCGGCTTGTTGAGCAGAATCGTCACGCGTGCATCGAGCTGGCTTTGCGCCTTGTTCGCCAGTTCGATATTGGCGTCGAAGCGCACGCGCGTGCCCAATTGATCGACCACTTCGCCGTCGACCCGCACCAACCCTCGCGCGATCAGCTCGTCGGCCTCGCGCCGCGAGCACAGGCCGCGCTGCGCCATGACCTTGGACAGTCGCACCAGTTCGCTCGACGCGTCTTGAACGCTGCGCCGGGGAGGCGGCGAGGCAGACGAGCGCGGCAGCGGGGCGTTAGTCCGTGGTCGAGCCGATTCCGCACCACGGGTAGCTGCGGCATTGGATGACGCGCGCGCAGCGCGCGAGGGCGCGGTCCGCTCAGGACGCGAAGCGCGCGATGTCGACGACGGCGCAGACGCAGTCGTCGCCTTCTTCGGCAGCAAGAGCTTTGGACGCGGCTGAGAGGACATCGATGAGAAGCAGAAGCAGGCTGTCATGGAAGGGCGCGCCGGGTCGTCCGGCGCACCACGTTCGGCCGCGCGATAACCACGCCGCGCGAGGCTACCGCCTCTCGTCGCCCTGCCCGCACTCCGCCCATCGCCCCTAGTCCCTAGTCCCTAGGCCCTGCTTTTCGCTAGTCCCTCTTCAATACGCCACCACCGCGCGAATCGACTTGCCTTCGTGCATCAAGTCGAAGCCCTTGTTGATGTCCCGCAAAGGCAGCGTGTGCGTGATCAGATCGTCGATGTTGATCTTGCCGTCCATGTACCAGTCGACGATCTTCGGCACATCGGTGCGGCCGCGCGCACCGCCGAAGGCGGTCCCTTTCCATACGCGACCGGTGACGAGCTGGAACGGTCGGGTCTTGATCTCCTGCCCCGCGCCCGCCACGCCGATGATCACCGACACACCCCAGCCGCGATGGCAACACTCGAGCGCTTGGCGCATGAGATCGACATTGCCCACGCATTCGAAGCTGTAGTCCGCGCCGCCATCGGTGAGCGACACCAGGTATTGCACCAGATCACCGCCAACTTCCTTCGGATTGACGAAGTGCGTCATGCCGAATTTTTCGGCGAGCGGCTTGCGCGCGGCATTGATGTCGACGCCGATGATCTTGTTCGCGCCCACTATGCGCGCGCCCTGAATCACGTTGAGCCCGATGCCGCCGAGCCCGAACACGACGACGTTCGCGCCCGGCTCCACTTTCGCGGTGTTGATCACCGCGCCGATGCCGGTCGTGACACCGCAGCCGATATAGCAGACCTTGTCGAATGGCGCATCCTCGCGAATCTTTGCAACCGCGATCTCGGGCAGCACCGTGTAATTCGAGAACGTCGAGCAGCCCATGTAGTGATGAATCATCTGCCCATTGAGCGAGAAGCGGCTGGTGCCATCGGGCATCACGCCCTTGCCCTGCGTCGCACGAATCGCCGTGCATAGATTGGTCTTGCGCGACAGGCAAGACTTGCATTGCCGGCATTCGGGCGTGTAAAGAGGAATGACGTGATCGCCCTTCCTGACCGACGTGACGCCGGGCCCGACGTCGACGACGATACCTGCGCCTTCGTGCCCGAAGATCGCCGGAAACAACCCCTCGGGATCGGCGCCCGAGCGCGTGAATTCGTCGGTGTGACAGATGCCGGTGGCTTTGATCTCGATCATCACCTCGCCGGCCTTCGGGCCCTCTAACTGCACCGTTTCGATCGAAAGCGGCTGGCCGGCGGCGAATGCCACGGCTGCTTTGACGTCCATGTGTCCTCCTATCAGGGGGCTAGAGGCTGCGAATCAGCCGCTGGGGGAGATCGCGGAATGCGGCGGACATCACCGGAAAATTCAGGCGCCGCGGAGCGGCTCGTACGTCCCCTGGTCCCTGGCCCCCCAGTCCCCAGCCCCTGCTTTTCTTTCCCTAGCGGTTAACCGGCCGCCTTCAGCCCTTCCGGCGCCCCGAAGTAGCGATTGCGAATGACGGTTTGGTTCTCGTAGATCGAGCCCTGTTTGAGCGCCGGCGGATAGGGCATGCGCACCGGCACCTTCTCGAGCCGCGGTTCGATGGTCGGCTCGCCGCAGATCATGCGGCTGTTGAACTCATCCAGATTGGTCCAGTTGACGAGCGGCCACGCATCCGCAGCGGCGACTTCATACAGCATCAACGGCCGCGGGCGATTGGAGGTGTTCTCGGCCGAGCCGTGCACCAGTCGCACGTGATGGAACGAGCACGAACCGGCCTTGCCTGGGCAAGCCACCGCTTTCGAAAAATCCAAGCCGCAAGCGAGCGGATCCATCGCGCCGCAAAATCGACCGTCGACGTGGTGATCGTAGACCGGGCCGCGGTGCGTCCCGGGCAGCACGAGAAGCGGTCCGTTGGTGTCGTCGATATCCTCGAGCATCACGCCGATGGCGAGGATGTCATCGTTCGTATGCGGATAGAAAGCCCAATCCTGATGCCATTCGACTGGCGAGCCGTATTGCGGATCCTTCATATTGAGCTTCGAGCCGTGCAACCGAACGTTGGGGCCGATCAGCGCTTTGAGGACGGCGACCATCTGCGGGCTCTTCACCAGCTGGTCGAAAATCGGGTGCACTTGCGTGGGCTTTTTGATGCGCCGCACACGCGGGTTGGTCGGCGTGTGGCTCGGTTCGAGATCGTAGACGTCGTTGTGCGTCGTGAGACCACGCGCCTGGTCGATCAAATCCGCGACCACCGCCTTGATGGCATCGCGTGTGGCGGCATCGACCAGGTTTTCGACAACGATGTAGCCATTCTCTCGATAGAAATCGACCTGTTTCGGGGTAATCACGATGTCTCCAGAGTTGAATGGATCAAATACCGATGCGGCTCCACTGCCGAACGCAGAGCCAGCGTACGTTACCACACGCGGCTCGAACGCTTGCGAACGCGCTGACGTGAGCCCTCGCGCATCGCCAGCATCATCGGCGGCGCGCGTAAGCTCGGCTCGAGCGGATAGACACGAGGCGTCCTTGCCAGCACCAGACGCTTGTGCCATCTTATGCGCCGTCTGCGGAAGGAGGAGCCTATCAATCCGAGGTCCCACCTGGCGTCACGACGAAGAACAACCCTTATGACAATCCTAGGGAAGGAGACAGTCCCATGAAACTTTCCATCGTTGCAGGTGCGGTCCTCGCCGCATTCGCGGGCGCTGCGATCGCAGCCGCTCCGCTACCGGGCGTGACGAGCGACAAACCGATCGAAGAAAAATGGTGGCCCTCGAAATGGGGCGCGGACGACAAAGCCGGCAGCGCCAACCACACCAAGAATTCCGCCAACATCAAGCGCGCACTCGGGACGATCAAGCAGTTCAAGTCGATCACCGTGGGCAAGTACTATCACAAGGAAGCCCCGGCCTTCGGTCCGCGCGGCTGGAACATGACGATTCCCGGGACGCCAACCGGCGGACCATTCGGCAAGAACGCGCTCATCTATCATGACGAGCTGGTCACCACCGAGATCGGCCAGATCCAAACCCAGTTCGACGGTCCCGGCCACATCGGCGTGAACACCTCTCAAGGCCCCATGATGTACAACGGACGCGTAACGTGGGATGCCTACGAGCGCGGCGCAGGCGGTCGCGTGTTGGGCATGGGCCCCTTGGGTGTGGAAAATGTGGGCGAGTTGGGCTTCGTCTGCCGTCTGGTGGTGGTCGATGCGGTGGCCTACAAGAAGTCCAAGGGCGTGATCCCGGCGAACGCCGAGATGCTGCCGATTCCGAAGAAGGCCGGCGACCCCGGCATCGTGACCGCCGATGACGTCAAGGGCGCGCTCAAGATGCAGAACATCGCCGAGCCCGGCCCCGGCGACTGCGTCGCCCTGCACACCGGCCAGGGCAACACCTGGAGCAACGATCGCTACAAGTCGATGAACGCCGAGCAGCGTAAGGCGGCACGCGACATCTTCGCGCAAGGCGAACCGGGCTTCGGCATCAGCGCGTGTCAGTACATGGCGTCGAAAGACATCGCGTTGACGATGGGCGATACGTCCGCCAACGATGCGCAGCCCGGCGGTGAAGAAGACGGCTACGCAGTGCCGTGCCACACCGAGATGCAGACCCGGCGCGGCATCTGGAATCTGGAGAACGTCGACACCAAGTCTCTGGTGGACAACAAGATCTACGAAGGCGCGTTCATCTGGGCGCCGTTGCGGATCATCGGCGCCACCGGCTCGCCCGGCAACCCGGTCGTGCTGTACTAAGCGGTTCGCTTCAACGAAAACGGCAGCCCGGTGGGCTGCCGTTTTCGTTTAGCCCCTATTCAAACACCGCCTCCACTCGTCCGAGCCGATCGATCTCCATCACGACACGGTCGCCGGGATTCACCCACTTGGTTTCGACCACACTGCCGGTGAAGACAAACTCCCCGGCGCGCAGATGCTGCCCACGGCCAGCCAGATTGTTCGCCAGCCAGGCAAGCGCCTCGAACGGATGGCCCATCACGTCGGCGCCGCGGCCGCGGCCGACCTCCACGTCGTTGATCCACGTGATGCCGGTGAGCGCTGCAAGATCGAGCGATCGCCACTCGCCTACGGGCGCGCCGAGCACGCAGCCGGCATCGAAGAAGTCATCCGCGATGAGGGTTGGCGTATCGAGCGATCGGTAATCGACATAACGATCGTCCACCAACTCCATGGCGGGCATGATCGTCCCGACCGCCGCTGCGGCCGCATCGCGCGTGTAGGGCGCCGCGCTTGCGGGCAAGTCCGCGCTCAAACGAACCGCGATTTCGCACTCGACGCCCACGCGCACGAAGTCCGCATAGCGCACCCGCGCCGGGCTGATGTGCACGGTGCGCTCGAATACACCGCCGGCACAAGGATTGGGGATGTTGAGAAAGGCTTGCATGACCGGGGTCGTGCAGCCGATTTTGTGGCCGACCACATGGCCCAGCCGCGGGGCCAACAGCTCGTGCAGTTCGGCCTGCACCGCATACGCTTGGGCCTCGTCGTTGGGCCGGATGACGGCATCGAGCGGCGGCAACCGGCGCAGGCGGCTGCGGTGATCGGCGATGAAGCGGGCGGTCTCTGCAGCGGATTTCATGGCGAAACCTCCGGAATTGGGCGCGGCTTCGCCATGGTGCCTGATTTCGCATCGTCGCTCACTCTATGCCGCCTTGAGAAAGCGAAGCGAACATTGAGCCTCTCGCATCGGCTTCGTCGAAGCGGTACCCGACACGTTACGCACGCTCCTCCTTGGTACCGCTTTCCCGAGCGCAGCGCAGACGGCCGGGCGGATCGAGCGATCGATTGGCGCCTGCAGTATTTTCCAATAGCGGAATGAGCCTGAGCGGGGTCGGTTCGACGAAAGAGTCAGGCGGCGGCTTTGGATCGACGGTGGATGGAACGGAAGAGCTTTGACCGAGCGTCGGTCATCGC
>Ga0070741_10007291_pt1 | contig 22989 bp, 15 predicted proteins | sample Coa_R1_4_FD_66440 | JGI IMG/M metagenome (GOLD analysis project Ga0070741, IMG submission 66440) | Surface soil microbial communities from Centralia Pennsylvania, which are recovering from an underground coalmine fire - Coalmine... | ecosystem: Environmental > Terrestrial > Soil > Unclassified ... | reverse complement strand
TGGTAGACTTGATATAGCACTTTTCGAGTGGTAATCCAAGTGCGTAAGCAACGGCATACGCCAGCCTGGTCTTGCCACAACCAGGATCTCCCTGCAGCAGGAGTGGCCGACCCAGCGCTATAGCCAGATCTACAGCCTTTACCAGGCGCTCGTCAGGATAATAAGGTTCGCGCTCTACCTCGCGAATCTGGGGTTTTTCCAGTTCCTCAACCGTATCCCCTTCTGCTACTTCAATCGGACGACTGGCAGGTAAGTAATCATAAGCAACCTCCGAATACTGTACAGAAGTATCAACACGATGTCTGTTCATATATAGATACTCCTCTCTTCAAGCAGGCAAAAGAAATCTTCGAAAGGGGGTTTTGCTTCACTCTTCAAAATGAGCTTCACCTCATTGATATACCTGTATGTAATATCCATGTCCAGTTTATCCCCTACACGACAAATGTTCAGCATATGCTCTTTCCACTGTGCTTTGACGAGTTCAGGAGGCCACCCCAAACGAATAGCCACGCCCCATATCCAGTCATGAGCATCGTTTTCCATAAACGAGGGCATGAGAGGAATCATGCTTTCAGGAAAAGTGCTATTTGATTTTCCTTTCATAACAACAACGAGAACATGCTGTGTATCTGCGTCGAACCCATTATACATCTTTTCTAGGAAATCTATCAAAGTTTCTATATTTGTGTTTTCTGCCCTTATAGAGATGTATATGTACCTATAAGGGATGCTACTCTTTTTGTTCTTGATATCATCTATTATGTTTTTAATGGTCTCATATTTTAATGTGTAGGGCCGTTCCATATAAAAGAACATTCCCTTGAATACTGGATCGCCTCTGATTGCATATTCGAGACGTTTCCGAAATATTGGAAGAAAGTTGTCGTAATCACAAGCAATAGCAAATCCTACTATTTTCTGGTTTTCGCGCACTGCCGCTAAAAATGTATCAACCAGAGGCTTCAGATCGAAGTGTTGTGGTTCGCAGAGCTGATACGCCGGAGAAAGTCTCGGACCCAGACGTTTTGTAGTTATTTTTCCGTTTGCAGTGGTTGGCTCCTGGTGCTTTGAGAGACACAACTCGTACTTTTGATAGTCATTCTTTAATTGGCCTTCGAGGGTGAGATCTTTGACACGATCTTTGGCATTCTCTATAAAGATCTTTAATAGTTTCTCATTTGTATCCCTATCGGTTAATGATGCTAAATCTTCCACAATCCACGAAAGATCATTTATGGTGTTATTATAGTCACGCCTGAGGCTGTGATGATTTGGAATAGTCGCAAGCAGTGCTGTACGTGTTGCAGGATTTCCTATATCAGGCATGTCCTGAAGGGTCGTTATCAGTTGGGTAAAACATGTGCGGCACATTTCTACTATAAACTCTCTTGTTTATTGCTAGTCTGCTCTACGGAAAAACTACTATGACGATCACAAAAATGTATAGCACATCATTATAACACGAGATTTTCTAGATGAATAGAAGAGAATTTTATCGCCCCAACCATCTCATCATCAACCTCCCAACTCTTCAGCATATCTCGTTGGTCTTGACCCTCTGAGTTAACTCCATATGATCAATGGTGCTGGACAGATTTCTATTGTCCCATAGAGCAAATATTGGTGTATAATTCGGAAGAGTAACTGTAGCATTTATGAGAGGTGGAAAGGCATGAAGAGCGAACAACAAACTTACCTCGTCCGACTCCTCCTTCGCATTCCTGACATAGAGAACCCTAGCACGCGAACGTCTTTGCTCGCAAGCATTCCTAATCGCTTGAGCCTTGCGCGTGATCACACCAATACCGAAAATGATATCTCTCATCTCGTCGAGCAGTTGGCACAAATGCGACTGCTCGACGGACAGCGGGCCTTGCTTGTTTTTATCGATAACGCTCTTTATCGTGTAGAAGACACGATGACTGGTAAGGAACTAGCAGCACTGCGCCAGCAGATTGCCACTGAGGACCAACTCTCAGCAAAGAAGACTGATTCTGCGAAAACAGCTGATACGCCAATTGCTCTCTTCTATTGTTATGCCCCTGAAGACGAACGCTATTACAAAGAACTGGATAAACAGCTCGCGGTGATGAAAAGAAATAAGGTCATTACCACTTATGGTCTGGATATCCTGGCTGGAACTGTCACAAAAGAAGAGACGGAGAGGGCACTTCAGGCTGCAGATATTGTTCTATTACTGGTGAGTCCTGATTTGATGGCCTCCGATCGCCTCTATGAAGAGCTGGTGAAGCCTGCCTTGTTACAGCGTGAGGTGGGTACCACGTACATTATTCCAATTCTCGTGCGCGATACCGCCCAATGGAAGGATAGTGAGTTTGGTATGCTTCAAGCATCTCCTAAAGGGGAAAAACCTGTTCGAGCCTGGAAAAATTCTGACGAAGCCCTTTTTTCAATTGCAGGAGAAATTCGTAAAGTCGTGGATGATTTGAGAAGCAGCAGAAGCAATAGCAGTCATGTAGAATAACCCCCAAGGTAGCATCCAAAGCACTTGAGATGCTTGAGAATGCTTCCTCTTTCTTTCCAGGAAGTATTTGGCACGTCTTGAAAATGGCTTCTGTGTGTTGAAAACGCCGAACGAAGCCATCATCTGATGGCTTCGTTCGCTTTCCGAGCGGCATCCTTGCCTTGATACGCTTGTCTCTAGAACGAGGGGAAGGCGTTCTGTACCAGGGTGTCAAACCCGGCCTGGAACCAGGCTCCAGAGACGGGAGCGTTTGCCATTGCCCCTGTTGGGTTGTTGTTGTTGGCCGAGTCGCCGCCAAAGGTTGGATCACACATCCGGTCAAATCCCTTGCCCCCAGGGTTCTGAGGACCTGTGGGGACCAACGAGCTCGAACCATCAGACTCTCCGGGAGGCTTGATCCAGACGTATGCGGCTATACTAGGTGCCGGGTTCGCCTGTGGGCGGGCACCGATACCGCCAGGCTGATTGCACCAGTTACCACGAGCGATGCGCTTGTCGATCTTGGTCGCGTTGACGAAGGTGTTGAGGTCCGTTGACGTGCTGGCACTTGTAGGACGACCTGAACCACCCCAGCCATTGCGCGAGGTGTCGATCAACATGCCGATGGTATTCGGAAGGCCTGCATTGATGAACGCGGTACGCATATCCGTGTCGTAGGTGAGTTCATCGATGTACGTATTCCACTGGTAGAAGTTGGCAGAACGCACCGGATTGCCGCCGACCGTCTGGTTAGCAGTCATTAACGGTTCGGTGGTCGGTGTATAGTTCGCCGTGTTACTGATGAAGCCGTCCACGCTGTTTACGCCAGCGGTTGTGCCCTTGATCGTGTTGCTGATCAGCGTTACAGCTGGTTGGAAGTTGCTGTTCCAGCCGAGCCAACCATCGTGGGCGATATCGACATAGTTATACACGTTCGGGATCGCGTGCAGCTTGTTCAGTGCGTACTGTACTCCCTGCACATATGCGCCGCTGGAATTGGCCTCGGCACATTTAGCGATACTCAGGTTAGTAACCAGGTTGGGCAGTGAATCCGGTTCGATGATCGCGACGATACGCAGGTTGCTATACTTCGCCTGACTCATAGTGGCAGCAATCGGGTCGATGTACTGCGATTTGTAGGTAGCCAGGCCATTGTTGGCAACTGTCAGTTCGCCGTTGGATGCCAGGGCCGCACAGTCGCGGTCGGGCAGGTCGTAGATGACGAAGGTGATCACGATTGGTTGACTACTACTGGCGGCCTGCTGCACAGCGCGATCTAGATGTCCCGCCAGACTTGTCTTATAGCCATTGGTGCCGCTTACTGCTGCCATGCTGTCGAGCCAGACTGCCGTTGAGTACTGCGCGACTTTGGCCTCCTGCGCACCGAGCGTGCCACCAACTGACGCCGCCCCTGCTGTGACTTCCGATGCCCAGTCGGTGTTAATGTATCCCTGGGCCCCCACGAATGGGTTTTGAACGTGCGTGCCAGGGGGAACCGGTGTAGGCGTCGGCGTAGGTGTGCCCGTTATTGGTGTGGGCGTAGGCGTGTTTGTTATTGGTGTGGGCGTAGGCGTGTTTGTTATTGGTGTCGGAGTTGTTGGCGCATTACAGGCATTGCCATTCACGGCAAAGCTGGTTGGGACGGGATTACTGCCCGACCACGTGCCATTGAATCCCGGGTTGACTGAGCCATTTACCGCCACGTTGCCATTATAGCTCGCGTTAGTGACTGTCACATTCTGACCAGACTGGGTAAATGTGCCATTCCAGCCCTGCGTAACGGTCTGACCGGCGGCAGGGAAGGCGAATGTCAGGCTCCAGCTCGTCCACGCCGAGGCACTGGTATTCTGGATGGTGATACTGGCCCCAAAGCCGGGGTTCCACTGGTTTGTCACTGTGTAGTTCACCTGACAAAATGAAGCCGCGTGGACATTATCGGCGTGAAACCAGGTCAATCCAAGGCTACAGGTGATAGAGATGACGGCTATCAGAACCGGCAACGCTTTCTTTGCTAAGCCTCGATGCTTGTCAGAAGCCTCTAGTTTTCGTGTCGTATTCACGTTGGGTAATTTCCTCCTTCCATAGAGGGTGATAAGATAATCTATCCATTACTACACGCCTGACCGTTCAGGAAAAACACAGTTGGATTGGGATTACCGACACTCTCTGAAGCTGATTGCATTCCTTGCAAACAGATGGCTGTCATAATCTCGTTGTCGTAAGCGTTGGTAATACCTCCTTCCTGGTGAGAGAGTATGTCTTCATCAGCTCTTAGAAAGACAAAAATGATTGAGAAGATGCTTCTGCTGTATTCTTCTGACTATATTCTAAATGAACAATAGTCTATATCCAATAGAATAAGGTGATGAAGAAAAAAACTGACAGATTCGTGATTAATTTCTGATATTGGAGATAGTGCGAAAAGAAGTGATAGGACTATAGTCACTAGCCTTCAGTACCTTTGGTTCATTTATGCCCTCTTGAGTAATGAGAACTGGACCGTTTTCCCGCATATCTCTCTGCTCATTCTGAGTTTCTTCCGCTGCGCTTCTTTATTATGCAAACGAGCCCATTCGATTCTCTGTTCGCGGCGTACCCCTTAAGGGGGATACTATGTGTGGCCATCTACAATAATTTAAATAGTACCGGAAATAGTACCGGAACTCCTTATATATGGTACCGGTCCCTCGAAAATCATTGTATATAGCAGATATCTTAGCTATAATTGAGGTAATAGGGGAGCAAGAAGATTTCCAGACTTCTACCTCGTGATAATTGTTATTGTAGCGGTTATCTCCATCTGAACTACAGGGGGAAATAGGAGATATGCATCCACTTCGTACTGCTCGTTGCCAGCACAACCTCACAATCGAAGAATTGGCAAAGGAAGCCAGGGTTGGTGCCTCAACAGTGTGGCGCGCCGAGCATAATTATCCGATCAATGCCGAATCGCGTAGAAGACTTTGTTCCTATTTTCGGGCAACGCCCCAGGCACTGGGATTGCTGCATCATTTAGAGCAGCATTCTTCTGTCGAGCAAGAATCGCTTGAAGAGTATCCCCTTGCTGAGGATCAGCCTTCTACACAAGTACCAGGAGAGGTATTCTCTGTTCACTCAGTAGTGGTGGAGGGGGCAGATAGCCCAATGCTCTTTCTCCAGCAGGAGCAACTCGATGTAGAGTCGCTACTGACTATGAACAAACACGACACCTGGCTCGATGCCCATTGGACGTTTCATACCGTCTTTGATGCGCTAAGTGTTGTCTTACAGGGCATTCAGGGCTTGCCACCGCACTTGCAGCAGACTTTCGTGTTAGGCATGCTATCCAAGGTAGATATCCTTGCCCTGGCGGGCCGCAAACAGGTTTCTGCACAGGAACGTCAGCAGGTAACAGAAGCTCTGAGCGCAAGTATTAAGCTGTGTTGGGATTACTTTCATATAGCTAGCCCAATGCAGATCTTTATTGTCGGTCGCGGCATCCTTTACCTGCTGGAGCAAACACGCTTCTTTATCGCTGCTGATGACTACCGCAGTTATTATGCAGCCATTACCAATCTGATTGGATCAGCTTTGTATCTTCAGGGCCTCTACGATGTTGCTCAGACAACACATAAAAGAGCATACCAGGCTGCTCTAGATTGTTCTGATGTCTGGAATCAAGCCCAGAGCCTGAATTGGCAGGCGATTACGGCGAGCACTAGCGGCAACTATAGCGATGCTCTTCGATACATCCAGACAGCTCTGAAACTTGTAGAAGGCAAGGAGGAGGAAGATTATCGACGCTTGCGAGCTCATCTTTTTGCAGATTGCGCCTACAATGCATCGATCCTGGGCGAGCAGACGCTGGCACGCAAAAACCTCGATGCCTCGGCTTCCTTTCTTGAGAACCTCGAACAAAACGAAGAGTTTGATTGGACGCGCTGGCACCAGTTGACCGGTGACTGTCTGCTTTTGAATCAGCAGTATACCCCAGCGATTTATCATCTGGAACAATCTCTTTCTCACCTCCCCAAGAAATGGATTACCAGGCGCATTTTGACCCTTTTACCTCTTGCGAAAGCCTATGCGTATCAGCAAGAGAGAGATATGAGCATTGAAATCGCAGAGCAAGCTGTTAGTGCGATCTCTAGTGTTGCCTCTCTCATGCTCAAACAGCGATTTATGGAGTATCTGCATGTTCTTGTAGAACTCTTTCCGCGCGACAAAATAGTGCGCAGATTTGTGAGTAGTTTACAAGAGCAACTTGCCTCAAGTGAAGGTGAAAAACTGCGATGAGCTGAAAGCCTCTCTTTTCCATATTGCCTGCGCCCACATTACAGGCAATATGGAAAGGAGAGGCTTTCCAGTTTTTGGTCAGTGACCTTCTATCCTTTGACTTCAGTAGCATGAATCATGTATCTAAACTATTAGAACCAGTTCCATCAGATACTGTGCAATAAGGCAGGGATGTCTCGGGCTTTGCAGTAAGTTAAGGAAGCTGAATAGCCAGTATCGATGAAAAGGAACTGGTATACCCCTTTTGCATGACATCAGGACGAAAGGAGGACTGTTCTTCTAGACGTACTTGTAATTTGGACAATTCTAGCAGATCTTTACCTTTCAATACATTCCGTTTTCATTGTCCTTGAAAGGAAGGTTAAGGATGACCAGAAAGGTCGTGCGACCCCTAGGGATGATGGTTACGATCATCATCCTGGTGGCAATCTCATTTCTCGGAAACCAGCGTCTTCTGGCTACCCCTTCGACATCACACACTACTCTTGCAACAAGCCCGTATACGCAGCGTTTCTTGACTCTCTACAGCGAGATTAAAAACCCGGCAAACGGGTATTTTAGTCCACTGGGTATCCCCTATCATTCAGTAGAGACATTGATAGTGGAAGCGCCGGATTATGGGCATGAGACAACATCAGAAGCCTTTAGTTTCTGGCTCTGGCTGGAGGCAACGGAGGGAAAGGTGACAGGAAACTGGACACCTTTCAACAATGCCTGGGCGACGATGGAAAAGTATATGATTCCATCCCATGCAGATCAGCCCACTAATTCAGGCTATAATCCCAGCTCACCGGCTGAGTACGCTCCCGAGTCGGATAATATCAGTGATTATCCTGTGCAGCTAGACAAGACTGTACCAGTTGGTCAGGATCCCCTTGCCAGTGAGTTGCAATCAACCTATGGCACTCCTGACATTTATGGGATGCACTGGTTGCTCGATACCGATAACTGGTATGGCTATGGTCATTGTGGCGATGGTACCACGAAACCATCCTTTGTCAATTCGTATCAGCGTGGTCCTTCTGAGTCGGTGTGGAAGACAGTCGTTCAACCATCTTGTGAGACCTTCAAATGGGGCAGCAGCGCTGGAAACGGTTTCTTGACCCTCTTCAACAAAGCGGCCCCTGGAGAAAGCTATTCGCAAGAGTGGCGCTATACTGATGCTCCCGATGCAGATGCCCGTGCCGTGCAAGCAGCTTTCTGGGCTCTTACCTGGGCGACTGCTCAAGGAAATGCCAGTGCTGTCTCTGCTACTGTGGCCAATGCAGCAAAAATGGGCGACTATCTGCGCTATTCAGAGTATGATAAGTACTTTAAGCCACTGGGTTGTAATACCCCGAGTTGTCCGGGGGGCACCGGAAAAAATAGTTCTACCTATCTGCTCGATTGGTATTATGCTTGGGGTGGCCCGGTTTCTACCTCTTCATCCTGGGGATTCCGTATTGGTTCCAGCTATGCCCACCAGGGCTACCAGAACCCGCTGGCAGCGTGGGCTCTGAGCAACGTGTCTGCACTCAAGCCAAAATCGCCCACTGCTCCGACCGACTGGGCTACGAGCTTGCAGCGCCAATTGCAGTTCTTCCAATGGCTTCAGTCTGCTGAAGGAGCTATCGCAGGCGGCGCGGTTAATGGTTGGGATGGTCACTACGGAACGCCTCCCGCTGGCGACCCCACGTTCTATGGGATGAACTATGACTGGCAGCCAGAATACCATGATCCTCCCAGCAACAACTGGTTTGGTTTCCAGGCCTGGTCAATGGAACGCTTCGCCGAGTATTATTACGAGACTGGCGATCCCACTGCTAAGGCACTGCTGGATAAGTGGGTGACCTGGGCGAAGTCCGTTACGACATTGAATGCTGATGGCACCTACTCTATTCCTTCTACGATCAACTGGAGCGGACAGCCTGCTGGAAACTGGACTTCTAGCACGACATCGATGAATAATACAGGTCTGCATGTAACAGTTGTGAATACAACTCCCGATGTGGGCGTTACGGCCGCTCTGGCGAAGACGCTGTTGTTCTATGCAGCCAAGTCTGGCGATACCGCCTCGCGTACACTGGCCCAGAATCTGCTGGACCGCATGGCAAACCTGTACACGGACAGTATTGGCATTTCAAATCCTGAGACGCGCACTGACTATAGTCAGTTCAACGACTCAGTCTCTATTCCATCTGGTTGGACTGGTACAAATGCTCAGGGGGCGACTCTGAACTCGTCAACGACGTTCCTCACCGAGCGTCCCAACTACCCGAAGGACCCGGCCTTCTCGAAAGTGCAGGCGTATCTGAACGGTGGCGCTGCACCAACCTTCAACTACCATCGTTTCTGGGCGCAGGCCGATATCGCGATGGCAAATGCTGATGTCGATATCCTGTTCGGCAGTTCGGGCACGGTAACGCCAACTACAACAGTGACTACGACAGCTACCGCGACCACGACAGCCACCTCAACCCCAACTAGTACGCCAACGCCGATCATTACGCCCACACCAACGCCAATCATTACACCTACACCCTCGCCCACCTCGACAGTGACGGGAGGCAACGGGGTGACCGCTACCGGTGCGGTGGCCAGCTCCAGTCCCTGGTTCTCGGAAGAGGATGTGAAGTTTGGCAATACGTCGCCTGTTACAGCCTTGTCGATCACCATCACGGTACAGAAAACCGCTGGTGTCTCATATAATGGCATGTATGCGACCACCGGTAACCTGGCCATGACCCATGTAGATAATGGCAGCACCATTACTTACACGTTTACGCTCAATTCTGGTCAGAGTATATCCCCTGGCACCAACTACCTTGCTGCTGCGCAATTCGGTGGCAACGGGACGGCGCATGCCACGACGGGGGATCTCTGGTCGATCACCACAACCAGTGGTGGCATTACCAATACGGTCAACGGTCACTTCTGATACTCATTGATCGTAATCGCGCCTGCTCATAAAATTTTCCCTCCCATTTTCCCCTTCGGGGAAAATGGGAGGAATAGGTGTCAACCTAAGAAAGGAAAGGTGGGATGCCAGGAGAGGAACTGAGAGGCAGGCAAAAATGGAGGCTTATCAATCGCGCCCCTGCGAAAACATGCGCGCATGTTTTCGCAGGGGCGCGATTGATAAGCCTCCATTTTTGCCTGCTTTCAGCCTCCTTCGTCAGTCTCTCACGCCAGCCTGCCAGGCTTGCAACAATTTGACGCTCATCCTCATGAGAAAAGCTTCCTTCGCATTTGACCCGCAAGGCCAAATGCGAAGGAAGCTTTTCTCATGAGTGCTGGCAAGAACGGGCGTACAAAACACTCGAGATGACTTATGATTGTCTAGCTGGTGCTACATGCCGAACCATTCAACGTAAACGCGGTCGGACTCGGGTTACTGCCGCTCCAGGAGCCGTTGAAGCCTGGATTGACGGAGGCTCCTGCTGCAACCGAACCATTATAGTTCGCATTCGTGACAGTCACCTTATTACCCGACTGCGTGAAGACTCCGCTCCATCCTTGCGTAATCTGCTGACTGCCAGGGAAGGTAAATACCAGGCTCCAACCATTAAGAGCGGTCGTACCAGTGTTGGTAATGGTAATACTTCCCGAGAAGCCACTAGACCACTGACTACTAACCACGTAGCTCACTTTGCACGCCGCAGGAGGGGGTGTCGTGGTCGCTGTTGGCGTCGGTGTGACTGGTGTCGTGGTTGGCGTCGGTGTGATCGGTGTCGGAGTTGGTGTCGTCGGTGTAGGTGTCATAGGTACCGTCGTAGGAGTCGATGTTGGTGTACCTCCAGATGATTGATCGAGTGGGAATTCAATCGGATTGAGATAATTTTGTTTGGCCTGGTTGACGGTTGTCCAATCATCGTTAAGAATGCCACCGGTATCGCCCGAATTGGGATTCCAACTCCAGAATGTCCAGTTTACACCCGTTGCCCCTTTTCCAAGATAGCTGACCAGCGCTGACAGCCATTGTTGGTCTGAAGTGCTTTGCAATTTTGTGCCAAACTCTCCCACCCAGACAGGAGCAACGTTGTTCTTGTAGAGATATCCCCAATGGGTTTGCCATACGTTGGGCAAATTATTAGGATAGTTCGGATCATTAAACCAGGATTGTTGAGAGACTGAAGATGGATAATCATGGGCAGAGTAGACCAGGCGATTGGGGACATTGAGCTGCACCGGAAAAGTAGCAGCTCCCTCTAGATTGCCCCCCCACCAGTAGCAGTCTCCATTGAAGCAGTCAACTCCTTCGACAAAAATGAGCCAGTTGGGGTTGATCGCTAGAATGGCGTTGCCCGCTCGCTGTGCTGCTAAGCGCCAGTCTAAGGTCGTATCACCACAACCCCAGCAGGCAGGCCCATGCGGCTCATTATGTAGATCTGCGCCGACAACCATCGGATTGCCCTTATAACGTGTTGCCAGCATTTGCCAATCGGAGATCCAGCGTGATTCAGGATAGGCCGAAGTATACCAGAGTGCCGATTGAGCTCCCGAGTCGGGGCGATGGCGATCAAGGATGATACGCAACCCGATCTGGCTGGCATACCCGATAATCTTATCCATGATTTGAATCCCGGTTAACCCCTGCAAATCAGGATTTTTTGTAAAATCGATGCCGTTCGGAGTACTACCCGCATCAAAAAGCTGATTCGAGTAGGGCAAACGGATGGTGTTGTAACCCAGGCTCTTGATCTGGTTGAGCATATCCTGGTAATTACGCGTCCATAAACCATGTGCCACATAGTTCGCTGTCTCAAAGCCAAACCAGTTAATACCCGCAATGCGTACTGGCTGGTTATTCGAATCTAGAATCTGGTTGCCGCTCGTATGCCAGTATCCTACACCAGCGGCATTTGCAATTTGTGTCCTCATTTGCCCAATAGAACATGTTGCTATTACAATAATCGCACTCGCTACAAGGATGGAAGGAATCTTCTGACGCCAGGAGTTCTTACGTTGAACGCTCGATACTATCATAGTGCTTCCTTTCGTTGAGATGCCATGCATTTGTATGTGTTGAGGCCCCGTAGATGCATCTCTTGCTGTCAATACCATTCAAATCATGAGAGACGCATAGTGACTCGATTATGTATGACACCCCTTTCGTTCGGTGAAAGATCTATACCAATAGTCTCAATGCCAGACTTGGTAGATAGTACCAGCATATATTGATGAAGTATAAAAACGCAACGAGAAGCAACCGTTTGAAGAAAAGTGAAGAGTTCACGACGAAAACGGAGGGGTTATATAATCTGTAGCGCAAGAAATAGCACAGTAAAAAAAGAACTTTCTCCAGTTTTTGGTCAGAGTAATCTAATTGAATTGACTTTATTGCTCTATCCCATTCAAAATAACTGTTAATGGTATGATTGATCTGTTCTATCGATACACGCAGATCAATAGCCCCAAAGGAGAAGCTCCGCCATGACAGAAAAGTCACCCCTCAGGCAAAGAAGCTGGCCATTCTTTTTCGCTATGCTCCTGTCACTGCTTGTAATGACCCTGGCTCCTATGTCTGTTGGCCTGTTGCGTACGGCCAACGCTGCATCTCTTCGTCCTGTAGCCTCTCAGGCTTATACCTGGAAAAATGTCGTTACAGGTGGCGGCGGAGGGTTTGTCGTCGATATCGTCTTCAATCAAAAGCAGAAAGATCTGATCTACGCCCGTACCGATATAGGCGGAGCCTATCGCTGGAATCCCAGTAGTGGTACCTGGACGCAGTTGCTCGACTGGGTGAGCCCGGATCAATGGAATATGACAGGTGTTGAGAGCGTGGCTACCGATCCTGTCGATCCCAATCGTCTCTATATCGCTGCCGGAACATATACCAACTCGTGGACGAGCATGAATGGTGTTATCCTGCGCTCAACTGATCAGGGCAATACCTTCCAGCAGACGGCCATGCCCTTCAAAATGGGTGGCAATATGCCTGGACGTGGCATGAGCGAGCGACTGGCGATTGATCCCAATGACGATGCCATCCTTTATTTTGGTGCACGCAGTGGCAATGGCCTGTGGAAGAGCACCGACTACGGGGTTACCTGGAGCAAAGTGAGCAACTTTCCCGATACTGGTCCTTTCGTCGAAAAAGCAGGCGATCCCTACCAGGGTGATCCTCTCGGAATCGCTTGGGTGACTTTTGACCCCGCGACTGGCACTTCTGGCAATCCTACTCAGACTATTTATGTTGGGGTCGGCGATAATAGCAGCGGGGCAAACAATATTTACCGTAGTACTGATGGGGGCAAGACCTGGGCACCCATTCCCGGAGAACCAACGTGTAGCGTGAGTGGAACAACAGTGACGTGTACGGGTGGGGCGACCTGGAGTACCGGTTCCAATGCAACAACTGGCTATCTGCCCCACCAGGGAAAGCTCGATTCATCTGGCACATTATACGTCACCTACAGCGACTGGGATGGCCCCTATAATGGTGGTCATGGTGATGTCTGGAAGTTTGTGCCCAGTACTTCCACCTGGACAAAGATCAGCCCTGTTCCTGGTTCCGATTCCTCCAACGATTACTTTGGATATGGCGGTCTGGCTGTTGATAAACTGCATCCAGGAACGCTCGTGGTTGCGACTGTGAACTCGTGGTGGCCCGACGCGATCCTATTCCGCTCCACCGACGGCGGCGCAACCTGGAAACGCATCTGGGATTGGGCCAGCTATCCCAGCCGTACCCTGCATTACACTCTAGATATATCGAATGCCCCCTGGCTCAACTTTGGCAACACCAACCCGGTTGATCCCGTTCCAGCTGTTAAGCTGGGATGGATGATTGAAGGCATGAATATAGATCCCTTCAATTCGGATCGCATGATGTATGGCACTGGCGCGACCCTGTACGCCACGAACAATCTCACAGCGTGGGATACCGGTGGTCAGGTGGCAATCAAGAGCACGGCACTGGGCATCGAAGAGGAAGCAGTAACCGACTTGATCAGCCCGCCTGCCAATGCGCATTTGTATAGTACAGTTGGTGATGTCAGTGGGTGGCGGCACGATGACCTGACCAAATCGCCAGCCGTCATGTATTCTATCCCCTATGCGGGCACGTACAGCGCTATCGATTACGCCGAACTTAATCCAAACTTCATGGTCCGGGTCGGCTATGGCAACCCGGGTGCCAGTCCTCCTGTTACCAGTACCGCTTTCACCTATGATGGTGGCTCATCGTGGTTCGCGGGCAATAAAGATATCTCCGGGGTTTCCACCGCCGGGGGGACAGTAGCGGCGGCGGCCGATGCCAGCCGGGTTGTCTGGGCTCCTAAGAACGCACAAATCTCTTATTCGACTGATAATGGCAATAGCTGGACAGCCTCAGCAAATATCCCACAAAATTCAGTCGTGGCATCCGACCGTGTGAATCCGAAGAAATTCTATGGCTATGGTCAGGGCAAGTTCTGGTTCAGTACCGATGGTGGAGCGACCTTCACTGCAACTGGTGCTACCGGACTACCACAAGCGGGTGATCCTGTTGTAGTCAAGGCCGTACCCGGCCATGAAGGCGATATCTGGGTCGCGGGTGGCAGTACTGGCAATGCCTATGGTCTCTGGCACTCGACCGACAACGGCAATACCTTCACCAAACTGGCAAATGTGACCTCCGCCGATTCCATCGGCTTCGGAATGGCTGCCCCTGGGCAGAGCTATATGGCTCTCTATACTCTTGCTACAATAGGGGGCTGGCGTGGCATTTTCCGCTCTGATGATGGCGGAAGCACATGGATACAAATCAATGATAGCCAGCACCAGTACGGTTCTACCTGCTGCATCACTGGTGATCCACGCATCTACGGACGTGTCTACGTTGGTACCAATGGCCTTGGTATTATCTATGGCGACACTGCGGGATCTGTATCCAGCACACCAACGCCAACAACAATGGCGACCAACACACCGACGAGTACGCCAACGAGCACTCCAACCAATACACCCACGCCCACACCAACACCGACGAGCACGCCCACGCCAATCATTACACCCACGCCCACACCAACCTCGACAGTGACGGGGGGTAACAATGGCGTGACCGCTACTGGTGCGGTGGCCAGCTCCAGCCCCTACTACACGGAAGAGGATGTGAAGTTCGGCAATACGTCGCCGATCACGGCCATGTCGATCACCATTACCGTGCAGAAAACAGCCGGTGTCTCATATAACGGCATGTACGCAACCGTCGGTAACCTGGCCATGACACATATCGATAATGGCAGTACCATTACCTACGCATATACGCTCATTTCCGGCCAGACCATACCCACTGGCTCAAACCAACTTGCGGCTGCGCAATTCAGCGGCAATGGCACAGCACATGCCACAACAGGGGATCTCTGGTCGATCACCACAACCAGTGGAGGTATTACCAACACGGTCAGCGGCCACTTCTAACACTCTTTTTCCAGAAACAAGAAAATAACACCTTTCAACCACTGCCGCAGGCAGTGGTTGAAAGGTGTTATTTTCCCGTTTGTCCCCGCCTGCGGCGGGGATTGAGTGTGGTTGAACAGATGGTCGGAAAAGATAAAAAAAAGCTGTCCTTGCCTTCATACGATACACTTAAAGTGAGAGTCTATAAAGGAATCAGAAAGGATGACGCTATCCTATGAAGCCGAGCGATCTGTTGACACGCCATAAACAGGCATGGCAGGCCGCAACCAGCCACCAATTTTTAGATGCGGCCCGCGATGGTACGCTCTCTCCCCTGGTCTTCGGTACCTGGCTGGTGCAAGACTTTCTTTTTGTGGCTGATGAACTCGCCTGTCAGGCAGAACTGCTGACCCGTGCACCGCGCGCGGCTCAGAATCTTTTGATCAGAGGTTTAACTGCCCTTGTAGCGGAAATGGGCTGGTTCGAACTGCATGCGCAGCGGCGCAATCTGTCGTTAGAAGCCACTCGTAGCCCTGCCTGTGTTGCATATCGTGATTTCTTACGAAGCCTTGAGCAAAGGCCCTATCCTGTAGCGATAACCGCGATCTGGGCTATCGAACGAGCCTATTTCGATGCCTGGAAGAGTGCCTATCCCTGTCAATCTCAGTATCAGGAATACGTTGAACACTGGGTAAACGCAGACTTTGAGCACTTTGTCGAGGAGCTTGAGCAAACAGCGGAAATCGCCCTATCTTCTGCCAACCTGGACCGGGAAGCCGAAGCGGCGTTTATCAGGGTGGCACAGCTTGAGCGTGATTTTTGGAATATGGCCTGGTCGGGAGGTGTATCATGAATCTGGCGAAGACATTATGGAATGAAAACTCGGATCTGGCGCAGGCTGCCCTTGCGCATCGCTTCGTGCAGGGACTGCATACCGGCACACTGCCGCGTCAGAGCTTCCAGAGCTACGTTGCTCAGGATGCGTATTTTCTTGATGCTTTTGCGCGTGCTTATGCCCTGGCCCTTGCCCACTGCCCCGACCGGCAAGGGCTGCGAGATTTTTTTGATCTACTGTCCGGGGTGCTGGAAGAGCTTCGTTTGCACGAAGGCTATGCCGAGCACTGGGGCGTCGATCTCTCTAACGTGACGCCTACAAGTGCCACATTGGCCTACACCAATTTCCTGCTCGCTACTGCAACCCTGCAAGGCGTTGGGGAAACCTGTGCTGCTATGACGCCCTGCATGCGCCTCTATGCTTTTCTTGGCCAATCGCTTTCCACCGATGGCATTGATGATAACCATCCCTATGCCGAGTGGATTCGCACCTACGCATCTGCCAATTTCGAGGCCCTTGCCACACGGCTCGAAGGCTTGCTCGACCGTTACGCCGCCGACACGCCTGCTGTGCATACCGCCTATCGCTGGGCCATGTCTCTAGAAATAGGCTTTTTCGAGAGCCAGGCCCCGTTATGAAAGAGCAGGATAATAGATCGCACGAGGACATCTGCGCGATCTATTATCCTTTTCCTTCATCGCGCAGGATTGCTATCATCTTTGCTACCAATGTCTCCGGGTTGTCATCAAACAGCACAACCGACTCAGACTTCTTCCGCAACTTTGGATACCATGTCGGCAACTCATCCGCCAACGCGCCCGTACCTGTTAAGACGCCTATAGGCTTGCCATCATAGATCAGATTGGTGAACTCATTGAGCGTTCCCCATCCTCCAGAAATAATAATGCCCGCATCAGTATTAATCGTCGATATGGCATTGCGATATTTCAGCCTGCCCGCCCAATCGCGTGCTGCTGAAGTTGGAGGCGTTACAAAAAGCTCTTTATAGTTCTGTGGCACATAAATTAAGCGCGTATAGATCCTGATATCATCGTCTGGATACGCTGCTTGCTGTTCTTCAAAACTAAGCTCTGGCGTGAACCCCCACACCTCTACGCCCCGCTGAGCCGCTTCATGCGCGACCACATACGGCATACCACTGCAGGCCCCGGTAATCACGATGCAATGCTGTTGTGCCAGGGCTCTTCCCAGTGTCCTTCCCAGCGCTACTGCATGTGGCCCTTCGCTGACGTTTGATCCATAAACACCGATTTTATATGTCACTTTAGTCTCCTTTCTGCTTTTTAAAACTATGCCTTATCCTGAACATTTTTCCTACCTTTATCCCAATCCCTCAAGTGCAAATAGATACTTTCGAACCACGAACAGCAGGAACAATCAGGCTAACCCTCTATTCTTGCATCAAAGATGTACTATGAGAATGTCCCTTATCAAAAGGGTAAGTCAAAGAAGCGACGAGGAGGTAGTATGAGCATACCACAAATCGTTGTTCGCAATCTCTCCAAAACCTATCGTGTGCCTGAGCGTGAAGCTGGTCTGATTGCTTCCATCCAGAGCCTCTGGGCGCGTAAGTATCGCAATGTCGAAGCTGTACGAGATATCAGCTTTTCTATCGCGGCAGGTGAAATAGTGGGCTTTCTCGGGCCAAATGGCGCAGGCAAAACCACAACTCTCAAGATGCTTTCTGGTCTGCTCTATCCTACGGCTGGTGAGGTTCGTGTCGCGGGTTTTGTACCCTGGAAGCGTGAGCCTGCCTACTTACAGCGTATCAGCATGGTCTTCGGCAACAAAAGCCAGGTGCTCTGGGACATTCCACCGAAGGACTCTTTCCGTGTTATGGGGGAAATCTACCATGTCCCTTTATGCAACCTCAGCCGTATGCTAGACGAACTGGTCGAACTGCTGGATATGCATGCGTTACTTGCAAAACCAGTGCGTACACTCTCGCTTGGTGAGCGCATGAAATGCGAACTGGTGGCTGCTCTCCTCTATCAACCCAAAGTCTTATTCCTCGACGAGCCAACCTTAGGACTGGACCTCTCGATGCAACAACGTTTTCGTCACTTTATCGCTGAATATAACCGGCTATATGGCGCAACAATTATCCTTACCAGTCACTATATGGCCGACATCGTCGCTCTCTGTCCGCGCGTGATTGTAATCAATCATGGCTCTCTGCTCTATGATGGCAGCTTGCAGAAATTAGCCTGTCAGTTGGCTCCATCAAAGGTATTGCGCCTGATCATCAGTGATGAGTACACTCAGGTGAATCCTGATCTCACTTTCCCTACTGGAGTTGAGGTCCTTGCGCATGAAGGTGCTTCCTGGACTCTAAGCGTCCCCCAGGCCAAAGTCCCTACGGTTGCGGCTTCTCTCTTGAATAATTTTCCTATAGTCGATCTTGCTATCGAAGATCCTCCGATTGAGACGGTGGTCAATCAAGTCTATCAATGGAGTCCTTCCCCGCATCTCACGGGAGGCATAGACGCAGGCACGCAGGAGGAGCAAGAATTATTCAGAAATGAGAATGTAGGGGTACCTGTTACAGGTAACTCTCAAGGTGGTGAGCGATGAATTTGCGTGGTGGCTGGTTTCTCATCAAGCATACCTGGATGTCGTGGCTGCAACAGCCTATCTTTTTCTTCCTGCTTGCCTTTGGCTGGATGATCCCGACCCTGATCTACCTCTTTGTCTGGTATACTGCCGCCGCAGGGAAGACGATTGGGGGCATGACGCAGCACGAATTCGTTGGCTATTACCTGGTGTTTGCCCTGGTCAGTCAACTTACCTACTCTCAAACCAACTGGACGGTGGGAGATCGTATCCGTGATGGCAGCTTGAACTTCCAGTTGGTGCGTCCCATCTCGCCCATCTTCCATACCGTTGCTGCCGAAGTCGCGGGCAAGGTGGTCTATATGACATTCGTTATTCCTATAGCCTGTATCCTGGCCCTGGTGCTCCATCCCGAATTACACCCGACGCTATCCAGTAGCCTTCTCTTCTTACCATCTCTCATCCTGGCCTGGCTGCTACGTTTCTTCTGGGGCTATTGGCTGGCCCTCCTGGCGTTCTGGACCACGCGAGCCAATGCGCTCCTGGGGGTGCAGGACTCGCTCACCTTTCTGCTAGCGGGACAGGTTGCGCCAATCGCACTACTCCCCAGCCCATTACAGAGCATCGCGCGCGTACTCCCTTTCCGTTACATGGTTGGTTTTCCTGTCGAAGTGCTTACTAGTCATCTTAGCACAGTCGAACTATTCACAGGCCTGGCCTATCAAGTCGCCTGGTTGCTCACTTCCCTCATACTGTTTATCGTTGTCTGGCGTGCTGGTCAGCAGCACTACACAGCTGTTGGCGGATAATAAAACAGATAACAACAAGCTGAAAAGGAGATTCTCATGAAATACGGTGTTGAGGTTATCAATTTAGGCGCTTTAGCCGATCCGCGTATGATCGTCAAATTGGCTCAGGCTGCCGAAGCTGGTGGTTGGGAATCTCTGTTTGTCTGGGATCACCTCGCATTTGCCTGGAATGTCCCGGCAAGCGATCCCTGGATCACTCTAGCCGCTGTTGCCAGTGCTACCACGCGTTTGAGGCTTGGCACTGCTGTCACTCCTTTGCCACGTCACCATCCCCACATATTGGCGAACATGTTGGCATCGCTCGATACCTTGAGCGATGGGCGCGTCACATTGGGCGTAGGTTTGGGAGCACAGCCTCAAGAGTATACTGCGTTCGGCGAGTCCGCTGATGCAAAGTTGCACGCTGCAATGGTTGACGAGAGCTTAGAAGTGCTGACTCAACTCTGGTCCGGTGAAAAAGTCGACCATCATGGCGCTCACTACACGGTTGATAATGTTACGCTGACACCTTTGCCCGTGCAGCGTCCGCGTATTCCCATCTGGATCGGTGGTGTAAGTGTTCCCGCGCTGCGCCGTGCAGCGCGTTGGGATGGTTGGATCATTGGCGCTGTAAGCGATGATGGCCGGAGTATGTTAAAGACGCCAGAGCAAATGGCTGAGCACATTGCCATCATTCGCAAACATCGTACCCTTACCACTCCTTTTGATGTCGCGATGACTGGCTACTCTACTCCCACCGAAGGTTCGCTTGCTCGCGAGTTTGAAGCTGCTGGTGTTACCTGGTGGCTGGAGAGCCTGCACCTTTTTCGCGGTACCTTCGATGAGATGATTACTCGTGCTCTAGCTGGACCACCCAGATAAGGAGGCTAACAACTATGTACCATTTGCGCTTGATCTTCACCTTTCTGCGGGCATCGATACAGCAAGATATGGCCTATCGCTCCAACTTTCTCATTAACCTGATGTACTCTATGCTCAATCTGCTGACTGGTGTGTTAGGGATAGTCGTGCTCTTCGGCCAGGTAAGAACCGTGCATGGCTGGAACTTTGCCTCAGTGCTTGCCCTGTTAGGTGTCTATCAAATTCTTGGGGGTCTGCGAGGTCTTGTCTTCGGTCCCAGCCTTGAGACGCTTGCAGGCCTGGGAGGTGATCTATGGACCGGCAATTTCGATTTTACTGTACTGCGTCCGGTCAACCTCCAATTTCTGGCGAGCGTCCGTAACTGGCGTATATTCTCGCTTGTCGATCTGCTGTTAGGCATGAGCGTATTAGGTGTAGCAGCTCTGCTGCTACACCAATCCCTGACCGCTCTTCGTATAGCCTCATTCATTATTGCTCTATGTGTCGGAATAGTGATACTCTATGCAATTTTACTTGCATTCACCGCCCTGGTCTTCTGGAGTCAGGGTGTCTTGTTCACCTGGGTCTTCAACGGTCTGTTCCAGCTAGCGCGTTATCCTGTGGGACTCTATCCTGGCTGGTTACAACTTGTGCTCAGCTGGATCGTGCCCGTTGGGGTGATGACCACCATCCCCGCCCAGGCCCTCAGCAGTGAATTACCTCCTCATATGCTAATCAGTAGCGTGTTACTGTCTATCGCACTAGTTGTTGGTGCCTCCTTCCTGTTCCAGAGCGGGTTGCGGCGCTATACAAGTGCATCGAGTTAGTCTATTCTCTCATTATCCTTAACCTGATATATAGATGTGTTTGTTAAATTCGTATGAGGTTATGAGAGCGAGCGGGGTGGGTGAACCGCGTCTCGCTCGCTTGCTTATTCGTGTTGTTTTGTGCCTTCCTCCACAATAACCGCGAAGAGTGTTACTACATAAGAGGCCTGAAGTGCTACAAAAAGCATCCATCCTGCAGCCGCTCTTTAAGCACCCGTACAGCAAGCTGCAGGTAGTCCGGTCCCCATTGTTGGAGGTCTATACTGGGCCAGCTGAGCACCCAGTTGACAAGATCAACCACGCGAACCAGCTCAAAGATCTTGAGTTGCTCTTCATAGTCACCGGGCAGAGCACGTACATGCTGGTATCCATCTAAAAAAGCGGCCCTCTGAGCAGCCCAGTCCTGCGGAGTAAGATTTTTCCGTTCCAGGGCTTCACTGAATGTTGGAGCCATATCATAAAGATAATAGCCCCAGCCGCAGTCCTGAAAATCGATAGCTCGCACCTCTCCGCAATAAAAAAGGTAATTGAATTGGTGCAGATCAGAATGAATGAGACCAAAAACCTCCGGTCCCTCGCCCAATTGCTGCATCTGCTGCCTGATAAATTCCCCTGTTCGCTGGAAAACTGCCATGTCCTGGGATGAAAAAACCTCTTTGCCTCGGCCTGATCCCAGCGGAGCCGTGGGACCGAACAACCAGTTCCAATCGAGCCGGGGCCGTGTGAAGCCGGGTGGTGGCTGGAAGCTGCGTGCATGCTCATGCAAACGTGCCATGAACGATCCCACAGCTGCAAACTCCCGCGTACCCAGTCTGGCATTGCGGATTTCGCCTTCGACCCAGTGAAACACAACGATCACTCGTGAACCAGCGACATCATCGCTTGTGACCTCGGTCAACAGATCACCATCAATATTCACCAGCGGCTCCGGCACAACTACACCAATATCGCGTCGTAAGGCGACCAGCCACTGTAATTCCGAACGAAGCACATCACGCGACAACTTCTCTGGATCATGGATACGCAGCACAAAGCGAGTTCGCCGTGTCGATGCAGCATCAGTAGGCGTGTCGATGCACAGGATAGGGGTACTGACGTTTTTAAGAAGCACAAGATTAGCATGTTCCAGGCCATAGCGAGCCAGAGCGAGTCGAGCCAGCTTGCGCAGACGCCGCAATTGTCCAACACGTGTAAGTTGATGATAATCCTTCAATTGATAGTATCCTTCTATTGGAGTTATATATAGTGATAAGTGGTTGGGGGTTGGAGCAGGAGAGAAGGCATAACCATCCGACAGCGTGAGTCGATCATGCGAGGTGAATCCCAAACTCAGCCAGTGAGAGGAATGCGTCTGTCCTGCTGCTTACAAATGACGCTCTAATTGCAAGCAGCAGGCATGTCGTTTTTCGTTTTACCTTTAGATGACCAAGTGATCTTACATATCATGTTCTAAATCAACTTCCCCTGGCAATTGATGCAGCATTTTCTATTCAGTGAGTTTACCTCTACATTCTAACCGAGGAAAACAGTTCACACAAGAGTATTTGATAAAAGAACTTCTCCGGTTGGTGAGTGCGCGAGTTTTCTTGTATCAATCCTTCAAGGAGGCCTGTGAAACTCCGGGTCATATCTTAGCATGTCAAACTAACGAAACCCTCAACCTCTTGCTTGACTGTTTTACGCTGGAATCGTCTGAACTGTCGTGTTCTGTGAATGCTTGAGAGCACACAGAACATAGAAGAGAGAAGGAGATGATATCCATGTTAATGACTTTTCCCGGAACCCCATCATCGTTTACCCTGATGTCTGCTCTTCAATATGGAGTAGCACCTGATATGCCACTCTGGGAAGCCTCACTCTATCTGGACATGCTTTGTCCATCCCCCTTACCTGCCACGCCTGCTCCTGCCGTAATCTACCTACATGGCGGGGGCTGGTTTGCTGGAGCACGAAGTGCAGGGCTGTATCCCTGGTTAAGCCCACTGCTTGCTGCTCATGGCT
>Ga0070741_10007290_pt1 | contig 22991 bp, 20 predicted proteins | sample Coa_R1_4_FD_66440 | JGI IMG/M metagenome (GOLD analysis project Ga0070741, IMG submission 66440) | Surface soil microbial communities from Centralia Pennsylvania, which are recovering from an underground coalmine fire - Coalmine... | ecosystem: Environmental > Terrestrial > Soil > Unclassified ... | reverse complement strand
TCGAGTTCCTCGAGCTTCTTGGGATCCTGGCCAACGCGCTTCAACTTCTCCCGCTGATACGCTTCGTATGCCTGTTCTTCTTTTTCCATCGCGACCTTTTCAGCCGCGTAGTCGGTTGTCCCGATCGTCGTCGTGCCTTTGAAGGCCATATGCTCGAACATATGCGCCATGCCGGTTTCCCCTTTTGGATCCTGCGCTGCGCCGGCGTCCACGAGCGTATAGAACGAAAAGACCGGCGCCTCGTGCCGCTCACACACCACGATCGTCAGACCGTTGGGCAAGGTCTTAACGCTTGTCTTTTTTTCAAAAGAAGCCAAATCCTGCGCGACCAGCGCAGTCGATACCAGGACGATTTGCAGCGAGAGAAGAAGGCCAGCAGCTCGGGACATCGTGACTCCTTCCGAACTCTGCGAAGTTAAATGCTGGTTGTCAGGAGTGTCAAACGGTAAGGAGCTGCGAAACCACGCAGCTACGAAGCTAAGCTCAGTTCGCATGGGAAGGGAAGCGGCTGCGAGACGAACAGCGCTGTGACGATCATGCGCGCGTAGCGCTTGAGTTCCGTGGCTCCCTGGCTTCGTGGCTTAGGAGCTTATCCCGCTCGTGCCGAGCGTCGCGGTTTTAGCACTTCCGCAATCTTCTTCAGCAGGGCATCGGGATCGTCGGAAGTCGAGACAAACCCGTCGACATATGCAATCACCATCTCCGCCAGAGTGAATGCGCCGGAAAAGATGATGACGGGGACGGTTGGGCGGAGCGTTTTCATTTCCAGGGCGACGAGGTCACCGCTCATGCCTGGCATGTAGTAGTCGACAACAGCAAGGTCGATGTAGTTTTCGGTAAACAGCTTGAGAGCGTCCACGCCATTACTGGCGGTAAGCACTTTATAGCCAAGCAGTCGAAGGCGGGCATTCATTACCTCCAACCTCTGCAGGTTGTCATCAACATAGAGGAGGGTTTCAGCCATACATACTTAGAGGCACGCGAGACGGAGTTTTGAGTGATTACATTGGGACAATGTACGTTCGTACTGTCTGAAAGCAGGCAACCAAATTCCCGGCCAGCGGTGCAGATTTGGGACGAAAGCAGCCGAGGTTTGCCTCGCGACAAGGGCAGCCAGATTGGTGCACCATGCCTTTTTGACGGCCTGTCCTGCCCAGCGCTGACTGATACGATGGGAGACTTGGCGTTGTGCGCAGAGACGCGGCATGCCGCATCTCGATTGGGCGGTTCATAAGGTTTGTTCTCGCCAGTGCAGAAGGCGAGTGCCGTCCTACGCAAAACGCAATCGGAGTCTCTCTTGCAGGAAGTCTTTATTCTTTCCGCCGTACGCACGCCAATCGGCAAATTCGGCGGATCGCTTGCGCACATGACCGCTGCCGACATGGGCACGTTTGCGGCTCGCGCGGCGCTTGATCGGGCAGGGGTAGCCGGCGCTGAGGTGGAAGAGACAATCGTCGGCAATGCCCGTCAGGCGGGCGGCGGTCCCAATGTTGCGCGGCAGATTTCCATTCGCGCCGGAGTTCCCGAAACGGTACCCGCCTACACGGTCAATCAGGCCTGCGCTTCGGGGCTGAAATCCATCGCGCTCGCTTTTCAGGAGATCGCGAACGGCAACATGGATTGCGTACTGGCCGGCGGCACGGAGTCGATGTCGCGGCTTCCTTATTACCTCGACGGCGCGCGCTGGGGGTATCGCCTCGGAAATCAGGAGTTGGTCGACGGAATGTATCGAGACGGCTTCTTCTGCCCGATGGCCAAGATGGTGATGGGCGAAACGGCCGAGGTGCTCGCACGTGAGTTTCATATCTCACGCGAAGAGCAGGACCAGTACGCACTCTGCTCGCAGCAACGCGCCGAGCGCGCCATTCACTCGGGGCGCTTCGATGCGGAGATCGTTCCCGTCACAATCGAGAGCAAGAAGAGCACGCAGGTGTTTGCCCGCGACGAGCACCCAATTCCACAAGTGTCGCTGGAGAAGATGTCGCGACTGAAGCCTGTCTTCTCATCGGATGGAACGATCACGGCCGGCAATGCATCAGGAATCACCGATGGCGCCGCGGCAATGGTTCTGGCAAGCAGTTCGTTTGTAACTGAACACAAGTTGAAACCGCTCGCGAAGATTCTCGCAGCCACCAGCGCCGGCGTGAGTCCGGAACGCATGGGAATCGGTCCGGTTCCAGCTCTGCAGAAGCTCGAAGCCAAACACATAATCAAAACTTCCGACGCCGACCTGATCGAGCTGAACGAAGCCTTTGCCGCGCAGGTGCTCGCGTGCGATCGTCAGATTCATTTCGATCGTGACAAGCTCAACGTGAATGGAGGAGCCATCGCTCTCGGCCATCCCATCGGCTGTACGGGCACGCGAATCACAGTGACTCTCGTTCACGAGATGTTGAAGCGAAGAGCCCGGCTGGGAATCGCGACGTTATGCGTTAGTGGTGGCATGGGCATGGCCTTGGCCCTTGAAAATGTCGCCTGAGTTTCCTCCGTGTACTCTGTGCCTCCGTGGTGAAAATCGCCTGCCGAGCTGTAAAGAAACGTAAAATGCTGTCGAATCATCCACTTACGTCCCGCCGAATTGATGCGACTTTTGCTTCCAATGCTTCGTATCTAGAGTCGAATGTTTATAGAAGCATTACGACCGGTGGAGTGGACTCTCAGAGAGAACGTCGAGATCGCCCGTGGTCTGCGGCGACGCGACCCGGAACTCCTCGACCGCCTGATCGAGCGCTATCAGCACCGGCTGCTTCGTTACCTCGTCTTTCTCACCGGCAACCGCGAACTCGCCGAAGACATCTTCCAGGAAACCTGGATCCGGGTGATGGAACGCGGGCGTCAATACAACGGTAAAGCGAAGTTCGACACCTGGCTCTTTGCCATTGCGCGCCACCTCGTCATCGATTGGTCGCGCAAGAAGACGACCGCAAGCCTCGAAGCTCTGCAGGAGCAATACGGAGGCGAGTACACGTTCGACGTCCCCTCGACCGCTCCCTCGCCCTTCGATGCGATTACTTCGCGCGAAAATCGTGAGAGCGTGCAGGCAGCTCTGGCGCAATTGGATTCGCTCCATCGCGAGGTTCTCGTCCTGCGATTTCACGAGGAGCTCTCGCTCGAGGAAATCGCGACCGTTACCAACGCGCCGCTATCAACCGTCAAATCACGCCTCTATCGCGGACTCGCCGCGCTGAAGCCTGTCTTCTCGGAGACGCAGCAATGAGTCGCTATCGCAACGATCACGAGCGCGCCTTCGACCTTTGCTGCATGATGCTGGCGCATTCCATTGGTGAGGACGAACAGCAGTGGCTGGAAAATCATCTGGGTGTGTGCTCTCCATGCAACGATCGCCTTCAGCAGACCAAAGCGGCAGTTGCGTCTCTGAAGTCAGTCTCAATCAGCGCAACCAATGACATGGTCCAGAGCACTCGCCGCCGAGTGCGGGAGCTGTGCCTTGGAGAAGAAGCTCGCAAGCGGCGGATGCGTCCGATCTGGATTTCTTCGGCATTTGCTTCGGTTTGGATGGCGTGCAGCACGCCGTACCTTTGGCAGTCATTCGACTTGACCGGCCATTGGCTGCACATCCCCGACCTGCTTTGGCAAATGGCCTTTCTTGTGGCATGGTTTACACCGGCTTTGACCGGAGCAGCCGTCGCTCTTTGGCTGCGTCCGATGCTGGCGCGTGATCGCCGCGTTCTACTCAATCGCGCGACTGCATAGTTCCCGAATTGGTTCCAGATGAGAATGGATTTGCTAGCATTGGATGAACGCAGGCCGCAGATCAGCGACGAACTGCGTCTGGTTCCCATGTGGTCGGTTGCGCTCGCAATCGCGCTGTTTGCGGCGGTACAAGCAGCGGTGCATCTATATCTTGTCCAACATCAGCACAATCTGCCGCCGCGTCCGTTCCTGATTTTCTGGAGTGTCGCGTGGGGAACCGTGATTGCCGTGTACACAATCATGGTCGGCTACGTCACGCGTGACGCAAGGCGACGCGGCATGAGCCTTGCGCTCTGGACACCGCTCGTGATCTTCATGCCCGGAGCGATTGGGCTCGTTCTGTACTTCTTACTGCGTCAGCCGCTGCTTTCGTCATGCCCACAATGTTCGGCGAACATTGTTCCGGGCATGAACTTCTGCCCGCAGTGCCGTTTCCAGCTGGCTCCTACATGCCCGCAATGCCAGCGCGCAGTCCGCATCGCAGATGCGTTCTGCGGAAATTGCGGCGAGAACCTCGCCGTGGCAGCTGACATCCAAGGCCAGCTCCGGCATTAGGAAACGCCGTTCTCCGGAAACGCCTTTTCGCCTACTCCGCTATACTTTTCTTGAACTCTCAATGCCCATTTCGACCATCATCGTCGATGACGAGCAGCTCGCGCGCGAGGAGCTTAGCTACTTGCTGAAGAGCGTCGGTGATGTCGAAGTTGTAGCTCAGGGAAGCAACGGGGTGGAGGCCATCCAACTTATTCGCGAGCACAATCCCGAATTGGTCTTCATGGATGTCCAGATGCCCGGGCTCGACGGCTTTCAGGTCATCAAGAAATTGGTCGACAAGAAAGTTCCGCTGCCCCAGATTGTTTTTGCTACAGCCTTTGATCAGTACGCTGTTCGCGCATTTGAAGTGAACGCCATCGATTACCTGCTGAAGCCCTTCGATAAGAAGAGGGTAGCGCAGTCCATTGATAAAGCACGGCAGAAGCTCACTACCCCTCCAAGTCCAAGTGAACGGCTGGAATCACTGATCAACCTCCTGGAGCAACAGCAAAAGCCACAACAACAAAAACTGCTCCTGCGCTCAGCGGGTCGTCTGATTCTCATCGATCAGAAGGACGTTTGCTTCGCAACGATCGAAGAAGGCATCATCACCGTCGCAACTTCCACGATGGAAGGCCATTCCAACTGTCGAACGCTCGAAGAGCTGCAGGAGAGCCTCGATCCCAATCTCTTCTGGCGCGCGCATCGATCGCACGTGGTCAACATCAATCGGATTAAAGAAGTGCTCCCCTGGTTCAAGAGCTCCTATCAATTGAGGATGGACGACCGCAAGCACACCGAGCTCCCCGTAAGCCGCGCTCAAACCAAGCGCCTGCGCGAGCTCTTTGGACTGTGAACTTTCGCGTGCTGAAGCTCGCAAGACCTTCGGTTTCATCTCTAGCCTGTCGCCGTAAATTTGCGAGCGTCATAAGCGTTCTTCTCTTTGCGATCACGGCTGTAGGAACAATGAGCGCGCAAGGCGACAAGCTCCCGAACGGCACAAACGAAGGCGAATTTTTCATTGCCGGTGGGCACAGCGTCTCTGGAGGGCGAGGTGATACTGGCGTTTTTCAAGCGGGGTTCCGGCTGGGACGAATCCTGTTCCAGGCTCCAAAAGGAAATCTGGAATACTCGGTTGACTTCATTCCTATTTACTACATCGTCCAGCGACAGAATGCATACGGCGTCAGTTTCACGCCCTTCAATTTGAAGTACAACTTCACCTCATTCCATCGCGCAATTCCGTATCTCGAACTTGGAGGCGGCGTCCTCTTCACCACCCACGACGTCCCCGACGGCACAAACAATGTCAACTTCACGCCGCAAGCCGGGATCGGGCTGCACATCCCGACCAGCTCAGGGTCTAACCGATATGTGGGCGTTGCCCTGAAGTACATCCACATTTCTAACGCCGGTCTTTCGGTCCCGAATCCGGGAATCAATACATTGCAGGTGAAGCTCTCTGTTGGCCGATTCGGCCGGAAAGTCTTCTGAATCGCAGGAACTTCTTCTGCATAACAGGGAGAATGCAGGAGGAAATTCGCGAACGCCCCTAAAACGGTCGGTTTTGCCCAAAATACGCGAAATGTGGCTTATGGCAGGAAACCTTGCGAGGATTCTAGGGGACTTCGGATCAACTATTGCGCACACGGCGACTTACAAACCATCTGCCCAAAACGTCAAAAATGGATCAGGGAACTACCAGGGAATTTTCTTCCCAAAACGGAACGCTATTTGGGCTTGGGAGCAGCTGCCTCTTCCGCCTCAAGCGGCTCCGAGGACGCGGCCTGATCTTTGGCAGGCGAAGTCGTCTCAGGCTCATCGCCGCCCTCAAACAGTGACATCACCTGATACGCCGCTGCCTCTGCCGCTTTCATTCGGGAACTGAGTTGGGCTTCCAATTCGACAATGGCCCTGGAATCGACCGCACTCGATTCCGCGATTCTCACTAGGGCAGGGAGCGCCATCCACCACAACAGGCACTCGTAATTTTCCTTGTTGAAATAGCGAACGCCTTCGTGCTCGTGAACGTTAATCAGCCAAGCGACATCAGGATCGTGCAGCCAACTGTACGGCGATCTGGCGGAACGCTCGGCTCCCGGCAGCCAGGCCTCATTTGCCAGCAGAACGCGGACGCGAGCTGCGGCCCGCCACCGGTCCTCGCCTTCAAGACCGAATTGGGAGAAGGCATTTGCCATTGGTTGACGGAGCTTCAGGGCATCCAGCAATCTGGTTGCAGCCTGAGCCGCACTGGCTGGGTTAAGGAGTTCGCCGAGAGATTCTACTGCTGCCCAGGCGACTACGGTTGCCCATTGAGCGCTGCCGTTTTTGCCGAGCCGGCTGGGAAGAACCTCACAGGCGGAAGTCGTCCATGGAATCGCAAACTGGCCCTCGAGCTGAGGTATCCGGGCTGCGGCAATCAATCGCTTCGTAAACGACTTTCGCGCCTGCTCGAAGCTGCCCTGCCATTCTGAACTCCGCGGCAGACCCAGCATTTCGGCCGATTCCGCCGAGGATAATCGCATCGCGGCATGCAGGACATTCTCAAAACGGGAACTCAAGGCTGCGATGGATTCGTCCTTTGGCAGAGCTGGCGTTCGCTCCGCTCCGGAGGTTGGCTTAGTTGCCTTCTGCCGTCCAGCTCCGTCCCCGCTAGATCGCTGAGTGGGACGTGAAGGAAATGCGGAGTCGATAATCTGACGTTCCAGAACTGCCGCGAACGCCACATGCACAGGCTTGAGCTGCAATTCGCGCATCGCATCGGCGAGGCTGCGGACGCCGCGGCCTTGAAGCTGATGATAGAGCTCACGCCAGGGATGATTGGCATCGTCGCGCAAATGCTTCCAGTCAAGCAACACGCGGCACTGATATGCCCCGAGTTCCACGCGCATACCTTTTTCGGCGAGCTCGCGTCCGCTGTACAAATGCTCGTCTCCAGTCATGGTGTCACGCGCCGCGAGGAATTGAGCGTCATCGCCAGATAACGCAAATGCGTCGGCCAACGTCCGCTGCCGCAATGTCCGGCCTCCAGCGTGTTTTTCGGCAAAGGCAGTCGACACGCGAATCCAACCTTGGGCATCCGCGTATTTGTTATTGAAGATCACAAGTGCGCGCTCGTCTCCCAAACTGTTGGAGTACGCGAACACGTTCTCGTTCACCGAGCCAAAATCCGTGTAGAAGTCGTAGAGAAGGAAGTTGCGAACGTCGGCGAAGAGCGCTCTGCGATGGAGCAGAGGAGCAATCTGCTGTTCGTGACGCGAGACCAGCCACGGATCCGGCGATTCGTCGTGATATGCACGGCGATATTCCATTCCGTACCGCTCAGTGAAGCCTTCCACCTGGCCGTGCCCAAACATCGGAAGGCCGGGCAGCGTCGCCATCAGCGTGCAAACGCCGAAGTATTTATCGCCTTTCCCGAATTGGTCAACTGAGGTGCGCTCATCGGGATTGTTCATGAAATTGACGTAGCGCTTGAGAATCTCGGGATCGAACTCGATGGTGTTCTTGATTACGTTGCGGTAATTCGCGTTCTCCTCGTCGCGCAGCATGTTCATGAATGCGCTGTTGTACACGCGATGCATTCCCAGCGTGCGCACGAAGTAGCCTTCGAGCAGCCAGAAGGCCTCCGCGAGCAGCAGTGTCCCCGGAGCCTCTGCTGCGCAGCGATCCACGACTTCCCGCCAGAACTCCTGGGGGAAGGCGACATCGAATTCCGGCTTGGTCAGTCCATGCTCGGCTCGCGATGGAATGGCGCCGCCGGTTCCCGGAACGGGATACCACAATCTCTGATAATGCTGCTTCGCCAGCGTCATTGCGGCATCGAAGCGGATGATAGGCGAGAGCCGCGCAACGTAGAGAATCTTTTGAATCACCGCTTCGCGAACTTCTGCGTTCAGGTAGTTGAGCTGCGCGGTGTCATTCCATGGATAGCTGGTGCCGTCGTTGCCGTGATAGATGTAACGCGTGTCACCGCTCCAGCGGTCGCGGCGGCGGAAGACGACGGCGGCATCGGTTTTGTTGTAGTAGTGGTCGTCGATCTTGATCTCGACGCGCCCGTCACTGGATAAATCCGGGCCATTGAACGAATACGAAGGAAACGGCGGATACGGCAGCTGGATGAACCAGTCCGGATGCTCGGTGACCCAGCGCGAATCGATGCCGGTATGGTTCGGCACCATGTCGGTGCCCATACGAATGCCTCGCGCCGCGGCGCGATCACGCAAATTCAGGTAAGCCGCTTCGCCGCCGAGTTCCTCAGCAATGGAGTAATCGAATAGAGAATACGCAGACGCGGCGGCTTCGGGATTGCCAGTAAGATGCTTGACCTTCTGTGACGCCTTGCTGCGCTCCCACACCCCGATGAGCCAAAGCGCATTGAATCCGCGCCGGGCCAGGGTATCCAGTTCTGAATCGGGAACTTGATCCAACCGATGAATTTGCCGCTTGTAGGTCTTCGAAAGCTGATCAAGCCACACGAACGTGCTCTTGGCGATCATCACCGTGCGCGGCATCCACTCCACGTCGGGACTGAAGCGCTCGTACTCCGGCTCTTTGAGGCCGTAGTGAGGAACGGCTGCGGCGCTCGAATCGCCCCGATCCTGCTGCGATCCGAAGTGGCGACCCTGCCCCGCAGGATGGAAGCGCATCCAGATAGCGAGCTCTTCTTCTTTGAAGATGTCGAGAGCTACGAGAATGCGGCGGATCATGTCGCCGAGGATATCCGGCCACATGTCGCGCATGTAGGCGAGCTGGCCTTCGAGAGAATCCGGCGACGCTAGTGCCGGGGCGCGAAGTAGTTCAAGCAACGTCTGATTCCGCGGACCGAAGCGCGGACGCGTCTGGAAATAATCCTTCAGCGCCGCTGTGATTTGGGGATAAGCAGTCGCGGTTTCGAGCTTGGCGTCATCGAATAGCTCGCAAAAGCGGCGAAACGCCGGGTTTAAATTCGCCAGCCACAGCATCATCAACTCTTCAAGAGCCACGGCGCGATGCGAAGTCTCTCCCGTTTTGCCGCGCAGCCAGTCCGCAGGCGACTGCTTCTCGCCAAAAACTTCTTGCGGGGGGAAGTGCTCGGTGAATGCAAGGAGCGTGCGATCAAGTGCCTCAGCTCCGACGCGCCGCTCGAACCAGGCGAGCGCATCGATCATCACCTTGGGATCGCGCTGCTCGCGGTAGCGCGCTACCAGGGCGTGCAGCAGCTCATCGATCAACGCCATCGCGTTCAGCGCGCCGGGATGAATGGTGCGCTCCGGATGACGCTCCACGTCGCGCTGCTGGTTCATCTTCTCGGCAAAGCGGCGGCTGGCGGCAACATTGGCAAACAGCACATTACCGTTCCACGAGAACAGCTCTTCTTCAAAACGATAGCGCTCGCGAGCTTCGCGCGAAACGTGGAACTCGTATCTGAGGAGACGATCCATACGCCTATTAGAGCCGAGCCGAGGGAAATGGGATTGTAGGGCACAAGATTGCGCTGCCCGTCACTTGCAGTGTGCATCCCACAGGACCATCATAGTGAACGGAGGCCAACGATGGCGAACGATAGAGAAATCAGCAACACTCCCCAACCCGGAGCTTCCCAATCCAACCTCAATGCCCGCGAGGCAGATGAGACCCACGATCCCGAATTCGAAATTCCAGATCCAGAGCAGGTTGATCGGGACATCGAGCAGGCCGAAAGAATCTTCGGTCAGAAGAAGGACGAACCCAAGAAAGATGACAGGGCGGCGTAGTAGTCAACGCTAGGACAATTCAAATATCTTATAAATCTGCCATCCTGAGCGCCGCTGTTGCGCGAAAGATCTCCGATCGCTTTTAGGACTGAAATGCTGAGGGACGGCTCCTTACCAAAGCGCTTTGGCGCTGGGCCAAGAAGCCTGGTAAGCGCATTTTTGTTGTGTGCATTACGGGAGATCCTTCGCCCAAAACAGGGGCTCAGGATGACAGACCTTACAGGATGGCAGACCTTGGATGAGCTTGGAAACCTGACTGAACTCGACATCGTTCAGGCAGAGACTCTTATCGAAAACTGAGTAGTAGATCCTTCAATCCAAACACTGCGTTGTCTTTTTTGAGATGGCGGCTGAGAAAGCGCAGCGTTCGTGTGAGCGCGTCCATTTGCGCCATGCCGCGGAAGCTGTGCCCCTGTCCGGGATAAATCTTTACCTCATGTGGTGTTCCCAATCGCTTGAGCAGTGCATCCACTCTTTGCGCTTCGCTCACCGGAACCATGGCATCGGCTTCTCCGTGCAGCAGCAGCGTTGGCGGCATCTGCCGGGCTTCGGAGATGTACTCATCCGGCATTCCTCCCATCAGGCTGGCAACCGCGCAGATACGCGAGTCCTTCGAGGCGAGCGACAGAGATAGAAATCCGCCCAGTGATACCCCGAGCAGCCCAATGCGCTTGGAATCGACCTTCGGATGTCTCTCGGCGAAGCTGACACCATCTGCAATCGTTGCAAGCCACGTCTGGAAATACGTGCGGATTGCAGAGTAGCTGGCGTAACCAGTCCCGGTGGCGTCGAAGTAGTGTACGAAAAAGACGACGTATCCGAAATTTGCGAGTTGCTGGGCATAGTCACCGACGAATGAGCTCACTGGACCTGAAGACCCATGAACCACTAATAGGGCTGGAAAAGTCCCCGAGCGCTGTGGTTCGTAGGCAACCACGCCTATGTTCTTACCTTGGGAGTTATAGGAGAGCACTGGTTATTAGACGAATTGGGCGCATTGCAAGATACAGAATTGCTGTTCAGGAAGAACTGACCCGGACCGCCGCGCGCCCCCGCGCGGGTTTTGCTTTTGAAGCTTTCCTTATCTCTGAGTTTTTCTTCGCTTCATCAATGCGAAAATGGCTACAGTGCCTTCCTCACTCCTTCTTTCGATCGAACAAGCCGCTACAGCCGCGGGATTCGAGCGTGTTGGCGTCGCTCCGGCTAGCCATCCAGAGATGCGCGAGCTGGATCGTTTTGCCGACTGGGTCGATGCGGGGTATGCCGGTGAGATGGAGTATTTGAAGCGGCGCAGCGAGTCTGGAAGATATAAACGTAGTTCGCTGGAAGAGGCATTGCCTTGGGCTAACTCCGTGATCGTTGCGGCGATGACCTATAACCCTGCAGCGCCGAAATCGATTGAACCTGCAGCCCGCACTCAGGGATGGATTTCGCGTTATGCGCTCAGCCCTCGCGACTACCACGACACCGTACTGGGCGCTCTCAGAACGGTGGAGGCTGCGCTAATCGAACGCCAGCGCGCTACGGGTGAGGAAATTACCACGCGAGCCTACGTCGATACCGGTCCGGTGCTCGAACGTGTTTACGCCAAGTACGCCGGCGTTGGCTGGATTGGAAAGAACACGTGCATTATCAATCAAGAACTCGGGTCGTGGATTTTTCTCGGCGTGATCGTCACCTCGATTCCGTATTCAGAGTTTGTTCCCGATCAGAGACTCGACATCGCTCCTGATCGGTGCGGGACCTGTACGCGCTGTATCGATACTTGTCCGACCGACGCGCTGATCGGACCTCATCAGCTCGATGCGTCGCGATGCATTGCCTATTTCACGATCGAGAAGCGCGGCGCGATCCCCGAATCAGAACGCAATAACATTGGTCGCCATGTTTTCGGGTGCGACATCTGCCAGGATGTGTGCCCGTGGAATCGCAAGGCTCCGGTTACCGCCAGCGCCGGTTTCGAAGCGGATTCTTCTTTGATCAATCCTGAGTTGTCGGAGCTGGCGGACATGTCTCCCGAGCAATTTCGCCAGCGCTTCCGTGGGTCGCCGATCTCGCGCGCGAAATATTCAGGTTTCCTTCGCAATGTCGCGGTAGCCATGGGAAATAGCGGCGTCAGCGACTACGTTCCTGTATTGGAACGACTGGCGCGAAGCGAAGATCCAACCATTGCCGAACACGCAGCTTGGGCGCTGGCTCGGTTACGTGCTGCTAATTCCGAGTCGCAGCAGCAAGAAGCTATCACCGCTCGATAGTTCAGATCACGCAAGCTGCGCGCGAACGAACCTCCTCGTCGCTTCGCTGCTGACGCCATACACCGCATGAGCGAGGATTTCGTAGGTGAGCTCGCCTGGCGATCGCTCGGTGACAGGGTGCGAGAAGCCAATCGCCGGCAGGACGGTAGCGTCTGCTCCGGCCCAGAGGCCAAGGCCGTGCAGCAGCCCATATCCCGTTCGCGCGATCTTCAGATACTCGCTGGAGATTCCATAGATGCCGCCCATCAGCGTGCCGAAGGCGAAGTGGACGGCATAGCTGGCAGGCTCTTTTTCGCTTTTTCGCAAGTCGCGATGAAGAGTGGCCTCTGAGATCTTATTCGCCACCTTCACGGTGGACGGTTCCTCTTGCGACGACTGCCCGGAGTTTTTTGATCCCTGGCTCCCGTTCTTGCGATTCAGTTCCTTCTGTGCTTTTGACCAGCCAGTTTGGAAGAGCGTCATTGCAGCGGTACCGGCCAGTCCGGCTGCCAGGCCCGAAACGAATCCCTTCCACAAGACGTGGTGATTATTTGGTTCTCGATACATTGCGACCTTGTAGCAGGATGCCGCCTGCTCCTTGTTTGGCGAGTGGCGGTCGAGGCCGCGTTGCCCGGAGAGACAGCGCGGCAGATCTCCTTAGAACAGCGTAAATCACGAATTCATCGGACGCGGATTCACCGAGGTTCCGCTTCTCTGGAATACAAACTGTAGAACCCATACGTGAGCGTTGGCGTTGGAGGTAGCGAATTTCCAGTCTTGTGCTGCCTCCAGAGCATGGTTGGCGAAGTATCGGCTTGGCCCGGTGGACACGAATTCAGCCTTGGCGACGTTTCCGGCAGCGTCGGTGCGAACACGCACAGTGACTCGCACTTTCCCGTGGATCGTCCTCAGCGCACGCGCGGTAACGTTTGGCAAGACTTGGCGGACAATCTGCCCGGCTGAAGCGAATGAGTGCGTTTGTTTGGAGGCCCGATCTCCTGAGCCGCGGGTTGGATTTGGCGAAGGCTTTTGTTGTACTCCCGACTCAGCAGGCTCATTCCTGGAAGAGATATTGGTTGCAGCAGGATGGCGAAGCGTACTGGCTGCGATGAGGGCAATCGCGATTACCGCAATCAGCCCGATGCCATAGGCATTGCTGCTGATCTGCTTGCGTGCCTTCGTGAGGAACTCCGAACCAGCCTTCACGATCACTTCCGATTTTTCTCTTATCCTTTGCGTCTGGATTTTTATTCTTTGCTTCTCCAGCCTGGGTTGAGCCGGAACTGGCGCCGGCAGGAACTTCGCGGCGATTTGGGAAACCGTCCAGCGCGATTTGGGATCGCGTCGCACGCAGTGACTCGCGATTCCCGCGAATGGCTCGGGAATTCCAGCGGGCAGCGAAGGTTCATTCTGCAGCCGGTCAGTCCACACCGGCAGACTGCGCGTAAGCGACTCACAAAGGACCACGCCAAGCGACCAAACATCGCCTGCCGGGGAACATCCCTCGCGCGATGCTTCCGGAGCGTCGTACGCAGGACGGTTCTCGCTTACCATGTCAATCACACCGGGGCGCGAGATGCTGTCGGTGGAGAGCTTGAGTTTCTCTCCAACCACCAGGATGTTTGAGGGCTTAAGACGTCCATGAGCAAACCCATTTTCATGTAGGTAGCTGAGCGCCTGGACCAGCGGCTCCAGCATTTCGCGCGTCTCGCCTGGCGTGAGAGCACGCTCCGGCAGGATCTGTGACAGAGCCTCGTCGGCAAGCTCAGTCACGACATAGAGAAATTGCTCGCCGCCGAGCTCGCAGGTTCCCGCTTCAAAAATCTGTAGCAGGTGCGGATGCGAAAGTCTCGACGCGAGCTTCAAACGCATCGCTTGCACTTCCATGTGAGGACCCGCAGCAGTCAACTTAATGACGGCTTTGCACGAGAGATCTTCCGGGCGCTCGGTGATAAACACCGCGCTTCGATTCGAGGCGCCGAGATATCGGCGCAATGGAAACTTTCCGGCGACGGTGCGGCCTTCCCACTGTCTGCCGTTTTCGAAGATGGTCTTGCTGCTCCCCACCTGAGCTGTTTCGAGCATAGCTACTCCATGTCGAGTTGAATCAGAACCTGAAATGTTCCGGGACGGTAGGCGCTTGCCCATTATGCAAGAACCGGGCCGGAGTTTGGAGAAGAAGTTGCAGCACGAAAGGGAAATGGCCGGCAATCGGAGACAGCTTTGGCCCGGATTAGTCCTTTTTGGGGGTTTTGTGGAAACCGAGTAGGCTCTGCAGCGCTCGCGATACCGTCGTCCATGTCCGCTGGTAACCGTTTGCCGGCCTACTTGTAAACTTGTGAGCAATGGACGTTGTGTTCGGAATCCATGCGGTGGAAGAGGCTATGCGGGCGCGGAGCCGCTCACTCGATCATGTCGAGGTCGCGCGCGAACGCCACGACCAGAGATTGCAGTCCGTAATCGATCTGGCACGCGAGGAAGGCGTCACGGTTCGGTTCGTCCCCCGGGAACAGCTCGATCGCCTGGCTCGAAGCAAGGCGCATCAGGGCGCCGTTGCCGTAGTTGCTGCGAAGGAATATGTCGGACTGGATAGGCTGTTCTCAAACAACAGCGGGCAAAGTTTCATTTTGGTGCTGGATGGAATCGAAGACCCTCACAATCTCGGAGCTCTCATCCGAACAGCAGACGGGGCAGGCGCGAGCGGGGTCGTTATTCCCGAGCGGCGATCTGCCGCGGTGAATGCGACGGTCGCCAAAACTTCGGCAGGAGCTTCGGAGCACGTGAAGATCGCTCGCGTGGTAAACCTTGCGCGAGCCCTCGATGAGCTAAAGGAAAGAAACGTCTGGATCGTCGGCCTCGATGAGCGCGGCGAAAAGACTTACGACGAACTCGACTACAACATGGATTGTTCCATCGTGCTGGGTGCTGAGGGCAATGGCCTTCACGATCTCATCCGCAAGAAATGCGATTACCTGGTTTCGATTCCAATGGCGGGCAAGGTTCCTTCTCTGAACGTCTCCGTGGCGGGAGCAGTAGTGATGTACGAGGTCGCGCGCCAGCGCCGAACTAAGGCTCAGAGTTCGACAGAAGAGACACCCGTAAAAGTGCGCAGAGGATTGGGTTCGTGAAAGTTGTTCATCTCTGCGCCGTGCTGCTGTGCCTCATTGCTGGTGGTGATGCGCAGCAAAAAACGGCTCCCGACACTCTCGACCGCAACGCTTTCACATTCCTGAACTGGAATTTGAATCTGCGCATCGAACCCGCCTCGGAATCGTTATTTGCACGAGGAAAGGTCACGCTCCGCAACGACAGCGAGCGACCACAGAAGCACGCATCATTGCAGATTTCTTCGTCGTTGCGTTGGGCCTCCATTCGATTAAACGGAGCTGTTCTTCCATTCGCTACTGAGCAGCTCCGCTCCGATCTCGACCACAGCGGTAAAGTTCAGGAGGCAGTCCTCAACCTGCCCGCTGCGGTGGCACCCGGAGCAGCCATCGAGCTCGAAGTTGGATACAGCGGCACCGTGTCGCTCGATACGACCCGCCTCGCACAGATCGGCGTTCCCATCGAAGTGCGGACGGCCACCGACTACGATCGCATTACCCCCACGTTTACCTGCTTGCGTGGAGTTGGGCATGTGCTTTGGTTTCCCGTCTCGCTGGAACCGGCGCTGCTAAGCGACGGAAATAAGGTTTTTCAGGAAACCAGCGCATGGGCCGTGCGGCACAGTACCTCCAGCATGACGGTCAGGATGGATGGGAACGAGGAGACCTCCCATCACTGGAATGCAAATGCACAGATAGTTCGGATCGAATTCGCAGGCGCCGTATCTTCACTGGACATGATCTGGCAGCACCTCGGTCTCGCTGGGCCAGTTCTGATCGGCGGTCAATATCAAGAACTGGTTGCCACGGCCTCTCCGGCAGCGGCGGCTGCTTTCAAAGTCGCCTTCTTTTCAGAACACGCAAACGAAGCGAACGATTATGCGCGGGTGATTCGCGAGACGCCCTCCATGATAGTAGGGCGTTCCAAAATTCCAGCGCAATTGATCGAACTTCCCGAGGCGCAGGATTCAACGTTCGAAGCTGACACGATGCTTCTGACGGCACTCAAGCCAATCGACCGCAAATCGCTGGAAGTAACGCTTGCGTACGTGCTTACGCACCAGAGTCTCTGGTCCCCAAGAGCCTGGATTTATGCGGGTGCAGCACACTTCGCACAGGCGCTAATGCGCGAGCGACAGGACGGGCGCGCTGCGGCCATCGCCTACATGGAACAACGGCTAGCGCCTTTGACACTGGAAGACAGCGGCGCTGCTGATCTGGTGAAGAGCAATAGCCTCGTGAACACGACGAGTGAAGTGTTCTATCGCACGAAGGCGATGTACGTGTGGTGGATGCTCCGCGAGATCGTCGGCCAGCGCGCCGTGCTCGATGCACTGCAACACTACGAGCCCGACGCAGACAAAGAGCCCTCGTACGTGCAGAAGTTGCTCGAAAAGAACGCGCACCAGGATCTGGAATGGTTCTTTGATGACTGGGTCTATCAGGATCGCGGCCTTCCCGAGTTCACGATCAGCAACGGATACGCGCGTCCCAGTCTGCAGGGCATTTATCTGGTCTCAGCGACCATCGAAAACCAAGGCGGCGCAGCGGCGGAGGTTCCTATCGTCGTTCATACGCAGAATGGCGATGTCCCGAGCCGCATTCGCGTGCCTGCTCATGGCAAGACTGCTTTGCGGGTGGAGGTGAGTAGCAGGCCTTTGGACATTACTGTGAACGACGGCAGTGTGCCGGAGGTAGATCGGACCGACAATACGACAAGTGTGAGGATTGGAAGACAGTGAAGAGACTGCGTTCCTGCCAGAAGTATCAGATTGAGACATTATGTTATAATTTTGACACACACCTGCGAAAATTGCCATGAGTGAAGAAATCCGTCAGCGCGTCAATGAAAATGGCCGATTGGTGATACCAGCTTCATTCCGAAAGCTGCTGGGCATTAATCCTGGAGATGAACTGGTATTGCGAATTGAAGACGACGAGCTACGAATCACGACTCAGCAGGCCAGGATCGAGCGGGCACGCCGCCGCGCCAGGAAATATCTGAAGCCCGGTACATCGTTGGTGCAAGAACTAAGAGCAGATCGTCGCAAAGCAGCCAAGAGCGAACAATGAATAGGGTCGTGCTCGACGCCTCAGCAATCCTGGCGTTGATCAATGGAGAGCCAGGCCATGAAAAGTTAACGCCTTCGGTACTCGGGGGCGCTGTTTGCAGCACAGTGAATCTCGCCGAGGTTCAGGCAAAGCTGGTAAGTCACGGCTGGCAGGCCAATGAAGCTTGGGAAGATGCAATGGGGCCCATTCGGGAAGCGATCCCGTTCACCGAAGAGCACGCAAAGGTTACGGGAGCGCTAATCAGTCATACACGTGTCTTGGGGCTTTCTTTAGGCGATCGAGCCTGCATTGCCTTGGGAATGGCGCTGCAGGCTCCCGTTTTTACTGCGGAGCAAACCTGGAAGAAGCTTAAGTTAGAGGTCGAGATTCAGGTCATTCGGTGAATTGCAACGTTTTGTGCTCCTCAACCCCGAAATCCACCCTCTAATTGATGTCGAACTGCTCCTGATGCAAGACTGGATCACTCTTCACGATGATGGTCTTGCCTGTGAGCTCTTCCATCTCCTGCAGCCAGCGCGCATTGTTAGCCTTTAGAGCTTTTACCACTTCGGGATTTACGCGCAGCATTACGTCGTGACGCTCGAGGTTGCGCGACATCTTTCGCATCTCAACGTAGATCTCGTTGCAGACCGTTTGCACGCTCTTGATCATTCCCGTTCCGGTGCAGTAGGTGCATGACGTCGAGAGCGTGCGTTCGAGCGACTGCTTCACGCGTTTGCGCGTGATCGCCACTAGTCCGAAATCATTGAACTGCAGGACTTTCGATGGCGCACGGTCACTCTTGAGCGCTTCTTCCAGCGCCTGCATCACTTTCTGCCGGTTCTTGCGCTCGTCCATATCGATGAAGTCGATCACGATGATGCCGCCGAGGTCGCGCAGGCGAATCTGGCGAACGATCTCTTTGATCGCATCGATGTTGGTCTTGACGATGGTGTCTTCGAGACGCTGCGTCTTGCCGACGTATTTGCCGGTGTTGATGTCGATGGCAACCAGAGCTTCGGTCTGATTGATGACGATGTAGCCGCCGCTTTTCAGCCACACCTTCGACTTGAGGGCATTGTTGATCTCCTCCTGAATTCCGAACTGCTCGAATAGAGGAGTGTCTTTGGTGTAGAGCTTCGCGCGACGGACCATTCCCGACTGGAAGCGTCCGAGGAAGCGAACGATGCGCTCGTACTCCTGCTCGTTATCGACCCAGATGCTGGTGAAGTTGCTCGTGACTTGATCGCGCAGAATGCGCTCGACCAAGTTCAGGTCATGGTAGATCAGAGCGGGTGCCTTGCTGTTCTCGGAGCGCGACTTGATGTCGTTCCAGAGATTGATCAGGAAACGCAGGTCGGAGCGCAGATCTTCTTCGCTGGCTCCTGCGGCTGCGGTGCGCACGATGAATCCCCCGTGTGCGCTGCCTTTCTCACTGATCAGAATTCGCTTCAGGCGCTGACGCTCTTCGTCAGAGCCGATCTTGCGCGAGACGCCAACATGATTGACTGTGGGCATGTACACGAGGAAGCGTCCGGGCAGCGCGATGTGGCTGGTGATGCGCGCGCCTTTCTTAGCCATCGGTTCCTTGGCAATCTGGACGAGAATCTCCTGACCTTCTTTCAGAAGCTCGCTGATGGTGGGCTGAGATTCGCGCTGGATGTTACGGCGTCCGCGCATCGGACGACCACGACGGCCACGGCGGAAGCGGTCCGGCCCTCCGCGCTCGGGGCGTTCGGTTCGCTGCTGAAACGCTGCCGTGTTTGCCGGGGCGCGAAGTTCGGCTCTACCTTCTTCAGCTTCAACTTCTGCCGATTCGGGAACTGATTCTTCGTCGCTCGTCGACGCTTCCGATGCCTGCTCTTCATAGGCCGCATCTTCCATGTCTGCAGCTTCAAGCTGCGCAGGCGACGGGTGGCCGTTCCCTGCGACAAAACTCTCGATCTCTTCTCCGGAAGGCTGGTCTTCGAGATCAGAAGGCTCGCCCTGCTGTAACCCAAGGCGCTGATTCACGTGAGCTTCGCGAACAGCCTCAACCAGCTGCTGTGCGTTATCGGCGTCGAGAGTTTCTTCTTCGAGCTCTTCATAGACTTCTTCGTCGAGGTGCTCGCCGATGGGAAGGACGTCGCTTTCTTCTTCGTCGATCAGCTCTTCCTCGAGAACGCCTGCACCGAATTCGTGAGCGACAGATGACTGCGATTGCTCATCGTGTTCGGGACTCCTTGCTTCAGTCTCGAAGCTTTTTCCTTCAGGCTGAAGCTCTTCGGCTTGCAAACACAGCGCATGCTCGACTCGCTCTTCCGAGTCAGTGCGCTCGGGCTCGCTGTAATGAACGTTGGCAACGCTTACGTGATGTTCGGCGCCTCGCTGTGAAAACTCAGGCTGAGGAGCGCTTTGCCCATGCAACGCCTGCGGCTCAGATGTGTACTCACTCCGCTCTGTGCGTTGCTGAGTACTCGAGAGTTCCGCACTGGAACTCTCGCGTCCGCGATACTTGGCGATCGATTCGCCTGGAAGAGCGAAGACTGGTGGCCCAGCGGGAGCGCTCAGTTCCCTGGGACTCTCATTTTCCTGACGACGGGCTGGCTTCTCCCGGCGCGATTCGAATCGCTTACGGAAACGCTCGAAGCGCGAAGGCTGCTTCTCTGTCTGAGGTTCGACAGCCGAGTATCCTGCCTCGCCGCTGCGGTACTTCGATATCGATTCTCCGGGCAGCATGGAAATGGAGCTGCCCTGCGCAGGCTCGGGAGCGTGCGACTCCGACGCACCCGGCGCTGAAGATTGAGCGGGCTCAGCGTGCTGGGCTTCCGGAACCGCTTCATCTTCGGCTTCTGTTTCTGCCTGGCGATACTTCGACAGCGACTCGCCAGGAAGAATGGTGGGTTCTTGCTCGCCACCTTCTGGCGCCTCTTCACCTTCAAAGCGCTCGGCGGTTTCGGGCGCGCCTTGCTGCGTACCTTGATCCTGGAATCCGCCACGTCCACGGCGTCGTCCACGGCGTCCACGCCACCGACGCGCGCCGCGTTCAAACTGATCGGAAGACTGATCGGAAGATTGCTGCTCCTGGGTTGAGCCGTCCTCAGCGCCTGACGTTTTCTGTTCTTGGGCTGATGACGATGCGGGTTGCGAACTGCGCTGCGGTTCGCCGCGCTCAGCTACCTGCTCGAAGTCTTCCTGATCTTCCTGTTCTTCCAGGAAGTCGGTTACGTAAAGGAATGCGTCGCGCTCCAATCCGATATCGACGAATGCCGATTGCATTCCGGGAAGGACTCGGGTGACGCGACCTTTGTAGATAGAACCGGCGAGCGTGTATTCGTTCTCACGCTCAAAGTAAATTTCTGAAAGTTGTTCGTCGTCGACTACCGCAACTTTGGTTTCGTGCGGAGTCGTAGAAATAAATAGCTCTTTGGCCATGCTTGCTCCAGTAATGCGGCAAGCGAGATGGCTAGGAGGTCAGGACCTCTTTACGGAAGGGACTGGAGGGCAGCGCAGCATTAGTATCTTTGTGGGAACGAACGGGTAGGCTGGGATTCGAAGTCCGGTTGGATGGACTACTACTTCGAACTTTTAAACCTATCGCGATCATGCTCGCGGCCTTGGCTGCAGATTAGGACTTGTGGCCACAGTACCGGAATCTGAACACATATCGCGGAAGCGATAGATGGATAAACCGGACGGGCCGTTAACCTGTCCTCTTGCAGACGTAAACTCTTAAGTCCTCTCCGGCTCGTCTCGATTGCCGGTGCCCTCAGCTTCGTGGAGGGCTAAACGTAAATTCGTTGGCGTCCGTCGGGACGCTAACACCAGATCGCCGATGCGATCCGGGTAAAACAAAAACTTGTGCCGGCTGCCAGGGCTCCGGCGGTAAATCTCAGATCTAGTTCACGAACCTGCGCATTCGGACGTTATTCACAATGCCCAGGGCGAGGAACGTAAACAGCACCGACGATCCGCCATAACTCATCAACGGCAACGGGATTCCGGTCACAGGCATATAGCCGACGACCATGCCTACGTTAACGAGAATATGAAAGACCAGGACCGCTACAACTCCCATGATAATCAAAGTGCCGGCCCGGTCTGGTGCGGTTTGAGCGTTTTGAATCAAACGCATCAACACGATGAAGTATAGCAGTAAGACGACCAGACACCCTACAAACCCGTGCTCCTCGGCGTAGGCGGCGAAGATGAAGTCCGTATACGGGATCGGAATAAAGGCGCCCTGCGTCTGGCTACCCTTCATTGAACCTTTTCCAGTGAGTCCGCCGGACCCTACCGCGATCAGAGACTGCTGAATCTGATATCCAGAACCCCGCGGGTCGGCTTCCGGCTCGCTGAAACTGGTTAGGCGCGCTTTCTGGTACGGCTTCAAACCCCATCGCCAGACGGGATAGATCATCAGCGTCCCCAGCAGCAGGATGCTAATGGCGTGCTTGAACTTAATGCCGCCTAAAAACAGAGCACAGATAAGAACCGGAATGTAGGTCAGCGAAGTTCCCAAATCGGGCTGCTTCAGCACCAATACCATCGGTACACCGACGATCAGGAACGCCTTCACGATGTCACGGAAACCGACATCGCGTCCCGCTAAATCGGAGAAGTACTTGGCCAGCGCCAATATCAAGACGAGCTTGATCCATTCCGATGGCTGGAAGTGCTGACCTCCGGGCAGCTTGATCCAGCGCTTTGCGCCGAGCACTCGAGTCCCTACCGCGGCGACTGCCAACAAGGACAGAATGGATGCAATGTAGAACCAGTGCACATTCTCCAGCAGCGCCTGGTAGTTCACCATGCTGGCGAAGAACATCAGGATCAATCCGGCGATGATCCAGTAAATCTGCTTGGTTTGAAAGCCGATGAATTTTGTCTGTCGTGTAGCGCTATAGATTTCGAAAGTGCCGACGGCGCAAATGATCAGGACGAACGCCAGAAGTATCCAGTCGAAATCGCGAAAAGAAATGAAGCGACGCATTAGTGAACCTTGGCCGGGATTGCGGGTGGCGGTATGACGAGCAATGTAGCAGGATCGACTGGCTTGGGCGCTGGAGTGTGTGCGGGGAGCTCCAGACTACCGGCCTTCAAGTCGTCGGAATCACTATCTTGGGTATGACTTTCGCCCCAGAGTCCTGAAAGCTCGATCGGGTGGCCCTCTTTATCGACCGCTGCATAATTCATGTCGTTGCGGACGCGACGTTGCTTTTCGACAAATGCCTTTATGACCGGAGCGACGAGCCGTGCGGCCAGCCTGCCGTGTTCCCCGCCTTTGAACAGAATCGCTACGACGATATCAGGATTACGACGCGGCGTGACTCCAACAAACCAACCATTCTGTTTGTACTGATCAAGATGTTCCCCCAGCATCTTTCGATGACTCAGGCTGACCACTTGAGCGCTACCGGTCTTTCCTGCGAAATCAATTCCCGGAAGATGAGCACTGGGCGCCGAACCGCCGACGTCTACGACCTTCGCCATCGCGTCTGTGATCGTTACCCAAGCCTGAGGATCGAGTGGTACTTTTGTGATATCCCGATCCCGTTTGGCTACTTCCACATATTGATTTGGCAGTTCATCAGGAAATGCAACATGCGGATGCACAAGATGTCCGTCGCTGGTGATTGCTC
>Ga0070741_10007289_pt1 | contig 22998 bp, 26 predicted proteins | sample Coa_R1_4_FD_66440 | JGI IMG/M metagenome (GOLD analysis project Ga0070741, IMG submission 66440) | Surface soil microbial communities from Centralia Pennsylvania, which are recovering from an underground coalmine fire - Coalmine... | ecosystem: Environmental > Terrestrial > Soil > Unclassified ... | reverse complement strand
GAGGCTGAGGGGCGCGCCGACCGTGACCGCGTTGACGTATTTCGCGATCGCGGCGGAGGCGAGCTGCGCGACCGCGGCCTGCGACGTGAAGTTCGGCGCCGTCGTGTTCCACGCCACGGCGATCGTCACGGTCTGGGTCGGCGGCGAGACGAACGTCACCGAGTAGATGTCCGGAGGATCGTTGATGTTGACGGTCACGTTCCGCAGGTTCGGGGAGCACACGCCGCCGCTGATGTAGGCCGGCAGGAACCGGGTATCCTCGCCGATGCTGAACCTCTTTTCGTCGACGACGGTGATCGTCACAGGCACGCCGTTGAGCGGCGTCATCCCGACGATCCCGGTCATCGTGACGTCTTGCCCGTCGGAGTAGCCGTGGTTGAGGTCGGTGGTCACCACGCCGGGGTTGGCTTGGGTGATCGCCGTCACGGAGAGGATCGATCCGGTCAGGCCGGCGATGTTGAGCCCGGAGTCGAAGATCGCGCCGGCGACCTCGTAAGGATCGCCGCCGCCGACGATGACCTCCCAGAGCTGGCCCTGCTGCCGGACCGAGATGAGACGCTGCTGGACCCCGGAGACGTTGCCGAGAGCGGTCTTGAGCAACGTCACGATCCCGGTGGCGATCGCCTGCCCGGCCTGGAGGACGCGCGCTCGGTAGGCCTCGGAGCTTTCCGCGTCCGCGGCGACGATCCCCGACGCCGGGTTCGAGCACGAGATCGTCACTCCGGTCGGCTGCTGAGTGACCACGTTGGTGACTGTCCCGGCCGGCACCGTCCAGATTCCAGGGGTCGGCGAGATGCAGTAGAGCGTGACCAAGCCGCTGTCGTCGGTCAGGCCGTCGTCCTGAACGACGTACTGGTAGGTCCCGTCGCCGACCGTGAACCCGCGCGTGATGACCTGTCCGGCGAGCGCGGCCGAGGTCTCGGCGTCTTGCGCGAAGAAGCGCACGAACACGGAGGTGTTCGTCGGCGTGCCCGGAGCGGAGCCGGGCCCGATGTAAATCTGGCCAAGTTCCGACAGCAGGAAGTCGTTCGCCCCGAACGGGGTCAGCGAGTTGAGAAGCTCGACGCGCGCCGAATCGCACTCCGCGATGCCGGCGACCTGCGTGCTGAGGACGTCCTCGATCAGCGAGCCGGGCAGGTTCGCGGTGTATCCGGGGTTCGTCGAGGCGACGAGCGCCTCGATCTCCGCGCGGATGACGGCCGGCGGCGTCGGCACGGCGCCGGATGTGGTCAGGACGACCGGAAAGTCCGCCAAGGTTCGATCTCCCCCGCTTCGGCCGCCGTGTTTAACACATCATTGCGGAATCTGCACGGTGACCGAGGCGCTGGCGCCCTGGTTCGTCGTGACGTTGACGCGGTAGCTCGGCGGATCATTGCCGCCCTTCGCGACGATCAGGCTCGCGAACCGCGGGGCGAACTGCGCCTGGGTCCTCGACACGTAGTAGTCCGGCTGGGCCTGCTGGACGATGGTCGGCTTCGCCGGGATTCCGTACTGCGCGAAGAACGGGGACTCCCCGAGGTTCAGCAGCAGCACCTGGCAGAGCGCGGTGACGTAGACCCAGTCGTCGAAGCCGTCGGCGTCGGTCTGGACCTCTCGCCACGACTTCGTGCCGTCCTGGTTCGTGATCCTGCCGTAGGTTCTCATCAGGTCCCTCCCGTCGGCGCGGCCGTCGGAGCTTCGGTGTCGCCGTGGCTGTCGTTCGGCTGCGCGTGGCTGTGGGTCTGGAGCCCGACCTGCCCGCCGGTGCCGAAGCCCGCGACGATCGCGCCGGAGGTGTGGATGTTGCCGGGATAGACCGACGTGCCGTCCTGGTCCGTGATGTTGCCGCCGAGCGCCAGGCCCCCGGTGACCTCGAGGTTTCCGTTGAAGATGCCGTTCCCGTTGACGGTGACCTTCTGGCCCGCAGGCACGTTGATCGTCAACGTTCCGGCCGTGATGTCGACGGTGATCCCGGCGGTCTTGTCGATGGTGATCTTATTTTTGGATTCCTGGTCTCGAAGGATGACGCCGTCCGGCCCGTAGATGACGGTCTTCATGTCGTCGTCGGACGCCGACCAGCTCTTGTTGCCGATCGGCGAGAACACCAGCATCGATAGGTTCGCTCGCGGGACGAGGCTCGCCGTCCCGCCGCCGAGCCCGGAGACGCCGCCGAGGTAGGCGTCCGCCGTCATCACCCATCCGAGGCATCCGGGCTGGATCGGCAGCCGGACGTATTCCGAGCCGATCAGCGGGACCTGAATGTTCGGCAGCGTGAACTGGCTCTGGACTAGGAACTGGACCGTGACGATCGCGCCCTGGCGCGACACCACCGACGCCGGCAGCGATTGGCCGAGCAGGTCGAGCGCCGACTTGACCTTGTTCTCCGCGAACGTGTTGAGCGTCCGCGCGACGGGAGTCTTCAGCCAGTTGCCGGCCATCTCGTCACGTCCCTGAGACGACGTTCGGCGCCGCCTCGAAAACCGTCACCCAGGAATCCGCCGACGGGCTTCTGAAGTCTCCGACGTGCCTCATGCTGACGATCCGGAAGCCACCTTGGAACGACGCCCTCTGGTTCACAAGCGCGGAGTTCGCCTGCTGGGAGTTCGTCACCAGCGTCGCCGGCATCGTGATCTTGTCCCAGACGTTGAGGTCGGCGCGCATGATCGTGTGGAACTGGATGTTCGGCGCCTGAATCCAGGTCGGCTGGCCGACGAGGTCGATGAACGAGATCGCCCTCGCGGCCGCTGACGATTGCTGCGTCCCGTCGGAGATCGCGATGGCGTCGTTGGCGAGCGTGACCGACGCGCCGGGGTATCCGGTCGTCTTCACGATCTCCTTGCTGGCGTCGAGCACGTAGCTGGCGAGCTGTCCCAGCGTCGGGAAGTAGCCGACCTCGTCGTTCTGCCGAACGATGTTCTCGCTGATCGAGATCGTCGCCGGGTAGTTCGGGAACGCCGTCGACAGCGCCTGCTTCAGCGCCTGGGAGAGCGGCGTGCCGGCCTTCCAGTTCAGGACGATGTTCTTCGGCGCGTCGAGCGATCCCGGTCCGCCCGGCGCCGCCGACGTCGAGGTCCCCGGGATGACGACGAGGTCGAGGGTCTGGTCGACTCCGATCCAGTTCCCGAACGCCTGGAAGATGGTGCCCTTCGCCAGCAGGCCGGCCTGCGCCGGGTTCGCCAGCGGGAGGCCCTTCTGCATCCCTCCGAAGATCGAGATGTTCTTGCCGACGAGGTCGTTCGCCTGACCGATCTCCTGGAGGCTGATCCCCCACACCCGAACAAGCGCGTTGCCCTGCGGGGTCGCCTGCCCGATCACGGGGACGTCGAGAACCACGTTCCATGCGTTCGGAAGCGGCGCGCCGTTGACTTGGCTGGTGTAGGAGGCGCCGCCGAGCAGCCCGTCGAACCCGGGCGGGGTGAAGACCTTCCCGGAGGCCGGATCGCTTATGACGATTCGGTAGTATCGCATGCGGACCTCACGGGCTGATCTCGAACTGCCGCGTGCCGGCCCTGTAGATCATCGTCGACGTCGAGAACAGGCCGCCGACGAGGTCGACGAGGAACGTGGCCGAGCCGAAGACCATGGCTCCTCCAGGGTTCGTCGCGACGTTGTAGGTGAACTCCGTGTCGGAGTTCGGCGTGCATTCGAACGCCCCGTTGTAACCGGACGGCGACGCCCCGGCGACCGTCAGAGCGACCGGACGTCCCACCCTCCACCCGTGGGGGGCGATCGTGGTCGCCGTGACAACGCCCGCGCTCCACGACAGCGACTGGATTTGCTTGCCGCCGTCGGTCCCGACCAGCGCGCGGGAGACGACCAGCGTTCCGTCCAGGGCGAAGACGTTCGCCATGAAGCGGGCGCCGAACAGCGACCACGTCACGACGACGTTGTACGACGTCCCGTCGAGTGTGGCCTGGAACTGGAACGGCTGCGTCTGCGTCGGCTGGAAGTTCACGAACGTCGTCATTGCGAGCCCCCGGCGGAGAACACCTGCTGAGGCGACGACGACAGCGAACCGGCCGGGTTCGCCGCCGATGGCATCGTGCCGATGGTGCCGAGGCTCGCCGGGTTTCCGACCTGCGGCCCGAGGCCGGACCACGCCGGCGTGCCGGAGCCCAGCGGAACGCCGGAGGTGATCTTCCCCATGAGACTGTTCTGCGACTGCACGGCGTCCTGCAGGGTCAGCAGCGGCTTCCGGAAGTCGAGCTGCCAGACCTCCTGCGCCTGGTTCGACCGCTCCGGCGTCACGTCCGTCATCCGCAGGAGCAAGCAGTCCGTGAAGAAGAACGATGGGGTCGCGACCACATAAGTGCCCCCGGAGGCATTATGTTGCGCCAGCGTCGCCTGGAGCGCGGTCATCGTCGCCAGCTTAACGGCGTAGCCGAGCTCGTTGCGCGCCGGGCAGATCATCCGGAGCGAGATCACGTTCGGGTTGCGGATCACCGCGTTCGCCGCGACGGCTTGGTTCGCGAACGGGTACTCGCCCACGGACTGGTCGATCAGCGTGGCGCCCGGCAGCGGGTGAAAGTTGGCGAAGAAGTTGTCGAGGTCTTCGAGCCCGGTCGCCCCCGACAAGATCCCGTCGAAGAAGTTCAGCGCCTCGGTCAGCGCGATGATCGGCAAGGCGCCGCCCGGGATCGACGCGGCGATGCCGCCGGTCAGGATGATCGGGGAGAGCTGGAAGCTGATCTTGAAGGCGGCGAGGCCGGCCGAGATCGACACGTCAGTTCCCCTTCACGCCGTTGACCGACACGGCGGTGTCGGAGCCCGTCGGCTTGATGACCTCGACCACGATCTTCGCGTCCTTGTAGCGGTCGTAGCTGCCGGGCTTCTGCTCGTGCGAGATCATAGCCGAGAGCACCTTCGCCAGCACGTCGGGATTGCTGAGATCCAGCTTGTCGCCGGCGCCGAAGCTGGTCTTCTTGGAGACGTCGGCGATGTAGGCCGCCGTGTTGTTCTCCGTCGCCGGGGCGTACTTCGACACGATGCCGCCGACGCTGTTGATTCCGTCGCGGCGCCCGTAGATGCGGAGCTGCTCCGCCATCGCCTTGACGCCGGCCTCCGGGGTCGGGAACGCCAAGAATCCTGTGGATCGTCCAGGCGGACGGATGTTGCCCGGGTTGTTGAACGGAGACGCCGTCACGCCGATCGCTCCGAACGGCAGGTTCCACAGCGTCTGCGTCACCGGGAGCTTGCTGCCGACGTAGCCGCCGACCGCCGCCCCCGGCAGGCCGCCGAGGGCTCCGCCGATCACGGCCCCCGTGGTGGCTCCGGCCACGTTGGTGGCCTCGCCCGGCAGCTTCCCGAGCAGCCAGCCGATCGCGGACCCGAGCTTGGCCACGTTGTCGACGACGGACTTCACCTTCGTCTCGAAGTCGTCGCTGCCGAGGTACTTCGCGAACTTCTCGATCCCCACCCCGAACTGCTCGAGCCAACCCTTCAGCTTGTCGCTGGAGAGCAGCGTCTCGACGGCCTTCGCCACCGAGTCGGACAGCTTCGTGATCCCCGGGACCAACGGCGTCAGGCCTCGAACGAACACCGCCTCGATGTTCTCGCCGGCCCGGCTGAGCTGGGTGGAGAAGTCCTGCCACCGCTCCGCGATGTTGCCGCCGAGCGCGAAGCTGGAGCGGTCCTTGCCGTAGGACGACACCAGCCGGTTGAACTCCGCCGGACCGGTGTTGCGGAGCCGCTGAAGATCCTCCGGCGACGTGAACTGGTCGAGCCGGCGGGACTGGATGACCTGCGCGTAGAGCGCGGGGTTCGTCGTGTCGGCGATCGACTTCAGCCGCTTCAGCAGCGCGACGGCCGTGGCCCCGGTGTCGCCGCCGATCTCGCCCTCCGAGAGCCCGGCGCCGAGCAGCCCGACGCGGCGGGTGACGTCGAGCTTCGCCCCTGCGACCCCGGACAGGAAACTCTCCGGGTCCACCAGCCGGCCGAAGTTCGTCGAGAACGCGCGCTGGTCGCCGTAGCCGATGCCGAGCCCGAGCCCGGAGCGCCGCGTCGCCGAAACGCCCCCGGCCAAACGGTCGAGCCCGAACAAGCTGCCGGCGCCGATCAGACCGCCACCGAGCCCGATGTAGCTTCCGATCCGGATCAGGTTGGAGGTCGCGTCGCGGATGCCGGCGGCGAAATCGCGGGAAGACCGCGCCATGGCGGCCCACCGGTCCGCGCCGGTGCGCGTGAGCTGGTTCGCCCGCTCCTGCGCCTTCTCCATCAGGCGGGCCTGGACGTTGGCCGCGACCATCTTGTCGACGACCTTGTCGAACGAGGTCTTCGTACCGTCGATCTTCTCGGTCACCAGCTTCCAGGCGGCGGGCTGCGACTTCAGCGCCTTCTGGTAGCTCTCGAACAGCTTGAAGAACTGCGGATATTTTCCGGTGATGTCGACGTCGATGATGCTCTTGACGGTCATGTCAGGCGCCTCCGGCCCTCGGCCGGCGGTCGACGGTCCGCCGGAACTCGTGCGCCGACGTTTCTAGCACCGTTCCCTTCATCAGGGCAGGGAAGCCGGAGTTCGCCGCCCAATCTAAACTGGCACCGACGACGGTTTCCCGTCCAAGGTCGCATTCGCAGACCCTCCGCCGCGGGACGGCGCCGCAGGTCCCGGTGCAGGGGACGTCTCGCCAGAATTGCCGGTCCCTCTCGACCTCAGCAATGAACTCATCAACTCCGAACAACTGGACGACGTGATCTGCGCCCCCCACAGTTCTGCAGCAGCTTCCAGCATCGGCCGCCGCATCGACCGGTTTAGAACCGCAGAGATGCAGATAAAAAAAACGATGGCGTTCTCCACCTCCGAGACGTCCTCGTCGTCGATCACGCCGCGCTGCGCGGCGACCTTGAGCGGAACCTGCTGCCAGGAGCCGTCGACCAGCGCGGCGACGTTCGTCAGCCGGCGGACCTCCTCGACCAAGCCGCGCTCGACGCCGGGAGAGCCGTCGGGGCCGTCCGCCCACGCGTTGTTCTCCATCGCGATCTGGCGCAGAAGCCTCATGGCGATCGCGGGGCCGCCGGCGATGCCGAGGCCGCGCGAGAAGATCGCGGAGTAGGTCTGCGCCAGCGTCATGAAATAGCGGTCGACAAGTTCAACCGAGAGCGGCGTCGAGTGGACGTGCGCGACCACCGGCTCGTGCATGACGGGCCGGCCGTCTTTCACGACGGGCTGCCGCTTGTCGTCGAGGAGGGGTTGCTCGTCGCCGTAGATCGGCACGACGAAGTTGAGACGCTTGTCGATCTTCACGGACGGCTCCCTGTTCGGCCAGCCCGATCAATTCCACAGATTCGAATTGACCAAATAATATCCGCGGCAGGTCACACCGTAGATCGGCGTCGTGCCGTTGAGCACCAGCTCGCCGACGCTCTGGATCGACATGTTGAGCAACGGGTAGGACGACAGGCCGCCGCCCTGCACGTCGGGCCAGATCGTGCCGGCGCCGATCAGCGACGAGTTCTCCATCTGCGTCTTGTAGGCGTCCGACAGCGGCTGGGTCCGCAGCAGAGCGATGACGATGCTCACCGGCAGGTAGGGCTGCGGCGACTGCACGAGCCCCGTCATCGTGTTGTGCTGGAGCGAAGCCTCGCCCTCAAGGCGGAGCGTGATGCCGTCCCGGTCGAGGAACGACGCCGTGACGTTCAGCTCCGGATGGTCGTTCCAGACCGCCGACGCCTTGAGAAGGTTCAGGACGCCTTGGTCGATGAGTGGGTTTCCGGCCATGGTGCGTCAGCCCGCGAAGCTGGAGACGTTGATGTTGAAGGTGATCTCCTCGAAACCGATCAGAGGCGTGTAGTTGATCGAGAAGCCGTTGTAGATGCCCGAGCCGTAGTCGTTCGGGTTGAGCGCGACGTAGCTGGCGAACGGGACGGCGTTGACCAGCGTCGTGCCGCCGAAGGTATCCTTGTCCACCGCCTGGGTGTAGTCCGCCGCGGTCAGCGTCGTCTGCTTGACGGGGTTCAGCACCAACCCGGAGGAGACGCCGGTCGCCATCGTGGTCGCCGCGACCTGCTGGAGCGCGTTGATGCCGTTCTGGTTGTAGTCGATCGGGTTCTGCGGGTTGTTCGACCCGTTGATCAGAGCCGCGTTGACGTTCAACTGGACGTTGATCTGCGCCCAGTCGACCGAATACCAGTACCGGAACGGCTTGCCGTCGAGCGTGTTGCCGCCGATCAGCACCGTCGACGAGATGCCGCCCGCCGCCCCCGTGCCGACCACGTTGATGTTCGCGGCGTTCAGCGTCGACAGCAGCGCCGCGTTTCCCTGAGTCGGGAACGGCGTGACCCCGAACAGGTAGGCGAGGTTCAGCGTCGTCATCCGGTTGGTCGGCCCCGGCGCGTAGTTCAGCGTGACCTGGAAGACCGCCGCCATCGAGAACTCGGTCGACGGGACTCCGGTCGACGAGTAGAGGCTCGCCACCAAGGTGCCGAGGACGGACTCGGCTCCGGGGTCGGACGCCAGGGCGTATTTCAGCGTCGAGCCCGTCGTGCCTTGCAGCGCGAGGAACGTGCCGTTGTAGCCCGACGGCGTCATGCCGGAGATCGTGAAATACTGGCCGGCGACGACGCCGTGGGCCGAGGTCGTGGTCGCCGTGACGATCCCACCGCTGTAGGACGCCGCCGTCAGGACGTTCGCCGGCCACACCCCGTACTTCGGCGCCTCGATCAGAGCGAGCGCGCACTTGTCCGTGTTCGGGTACAGCCGCCAGTTTTGCAGCGTGGTGGTGATGAAGAAGTAGGTCTTCGCCGCCAGGCCGTTGAAGCTCTGGAGCAACGTCACGAACTGGGAGACGCCGTCCCAGAAGCGCGGCACGAGGTAGCTGTAGAACGTGTTCGGGTTGGCGGCGATCCAGCTCGTCAGGAACGCCACCCCGGCCGCGACGTCGCCCTCTCCGAGTTCGAGGACCCACACCGCCTGCGCGGAGCCCTGGCCGAAGAACGACGTCACCATCGCGTTGAGCTCGGAGACGTCCTCGAGCGTGTAGGTGCCCGGCACCGAGGCCGAGCCGCCCGGGTTCGTGAGCAGCGAGTAGGTGAAGGTCGTCGTTCCGGTGCTGGTCGCGAGGTAAGTGCCGTTGTAGGCGGCGGCCGTGGCTCCGGCGATCGTCACGAGGACGCTCTCGCCGACCGGGATGCCGTGCGGCGCGCTGGCGGTCGCCGTCGCGACGTTCGCCGACCACGTGATCGTGGCGAGGGCGAGCGCGCCGTTCAGGATCGCCGTGAGGTCGGCCGCCTTGGTGAGCAGCGTGAACGTCCCGGGCGACGTGTTCGTCGCGCCCTGGGAGAGCATGGCCCCGCTCTTTTGGAGCTTCGACGGGGTCGGCGCCTGCTGCTGGCTGACCTGGATGTTGACGATCGGGTTCGTCATGTTGACCGGACCTCGTTTCCGTTTGTCGACGTCAACCCGTCATCACGACAGGCGATAGAGAACCCAGGCTCCGGTGCCGGTCTTCCGGGCGCGGAAGCGGCCGGCCGACTTGGTGGTCGCGGCGGAGTTCGCCTGCACGTCCATGTCGCCGACCAGGGTCCAGCCGGTGTTCGTGGTGAGCGACGCGGACTCGGCCGCGACGGTCGAGATGTTGATGACGGAGAAGTCGAAGGCGTCGCCGGCCGCCGAGTTCGGCAAGGCCGTGTCCATCGCGGTCGCCGCCGGAAGCTGCTGCGCCGAGGCGCCGGCCGCTCCCTGGTTCACCGTGATGATCCCGGCGAGGACCTGAGCAGCGGTGAGCGTGGCCGAGGTCGTTGCCGCCGTCGGGTTGCCCTGGTGGACGAGCTTGACGCTGCGCTCGACGATGTTGCCGGCCGCGCCCGTGCCGTCCAGCGCGCCGCCGCCGAGGACGACGTCGCCGCCGTTTCCATTCGAGCCGGCGCCGGCCGCGCCGCCCGTGATCGGGACCGAGCCGCCGTTGCCGCCCGCGCCGGTCCCGCCCGCGCCGCCGGTGATGGGCGTCGAGACTCCCGCCGCCGTTCCGGTGCTGGCGCCGCTGGCGACCGAGGCTTGACCGCCCGAGGAGTTTCCTGCCGTGGCCGCGCCGCCTTGGACGGTGGCCGCGCCGCCGGCCCCGGAGGTCGCGCCGCCCGCGCCGCCCGTCAGGGATGCGGCGCCGCCAGCGCCCGTGGCTCCGCCGGCACCGCCGGTTACGGGAGCCGCGCCGCCGGCCGAGCTGCCGTGGCCGGCGCCACCCGTGATCGGAGCGGTGCCGCCCGCGCTGTTGCCGCCGGACGCCGCACCGCCGGTCAGGCCGATGTTGCCGCCCCGCCCGCTGGTCGCGCCGCCGGCCGCGCCCGTGAGGGTGACGTCGCCGCCAGCCGCCGTGGCGTTAGCCGCGGCTTCGCCCGTGATGGGGAAGGGGTTCGCGCCGCCGGTGATGGAGACCGGGTTCTCGGTGCCGCCGGAGACCGCGATCTCGACGATGCCGGTGCCTTCGTTCGGCGTGATGTCGATGCCGTTGCCGGCGACGATCTGGGTGACGAACAAGGTGGACTTGGTGGGATTCTGAGGCATCGGAAACGGCTCCCCCGAGATCGGCGCGCCGGGCGCGCGGCTTCGCTGAAACCCTTCTACAGCATCGCCGATGAAATTGCACTAGGCCGCGGCGTCGCCCACCGAGAAAGCGGCCGTCGCGCGCTGGATCGCCTGCATGGCGACGTCGTTGATCCGGCTCTGCAGGTAGGAGACCTCAAACTCGACGGTCTTCTTCATCGCCAGCGTGCCCAGCTCGGTCTGCGTCCGCTTCTCGTCGCGGACCACCGGGCTGTTCATCATGCCGATCGCGCCGAAGTCCGAGCTGTACTGGTTGACGCAGTCGACGAAGTCGAGGGCGGAGAAGTTGCGGGTGCCCCACAGCGTGATCCTGACGAGGTCCGCGCAGAGCTGCGAATGCGTCGACGTCCTGGAATCGATCCTTGGCGCCATCGCCAGCGTCCGCGTCGCCTCCGGCGGGATGTGCACGGCGGCGTACGGCGGCTCCAAGTTCGACGGCGTCAGGAAGGACGGGTAGAGCACGAGGCTCGGGTTTCCGAACCCGTAGCCCGGGTTGTAGCCGTTCAGGGCGAGCCACGCCGGCAGGCTGTTGGAGACGACGACGTTGCGGGAATCGAACCCGCTGGGGTCGTCGATGATCTGCGTCGCCATGTCGGAGTAGACGGCGAAGCCGACGTAGTGGTGGAGGTCGGCCTGCCGGTAGTACGGCCCGCGGCTCGAGAACGCGAAGCGGAGGCCCTCCCACTCCCCGATCCAGAGCGTGTTCGGCGCCGTCTCGTTCAGCGGGTTGACCAGCTCCTCGGCGGTGAAGACCACGCGGTTCGCCGCGTAGTTCTCGCTCTCCTCCTGGCGGGTGTCCGTCGAGTAGTGCAGCGATCCCTTGGCGACGAACGTGCGCGCCGCGCTCGACACGGACGGCGGCTGGTTCGGGCCCACCCTCCCGATCAGGGCCTTGTCGGGAAGCGCGGACGGACCGTAGAGCGACGCCCTCACCCAGAACACGTAGCCGTCGAGCGGCAGCACCAGCCTCTTGTAGAGCGTGAACTGGATCGTCTGGTTGAGGCTGATCGCCTCAACCCCGGCCGCGAGGTCCGAGCCGAGCGGGGTCTTCGCGGCCGAGGATTCGTCGGCGATGCTCACGCGGCCGGCCCGATCAGCTCCCAGCCGGCGACGCTGAGGTGTTTGGGGGTCCACGCCATGCGGTTTCCGACACCGGGTCGCTTCGGCCCCCAGGATCTCGCGGCGGTGATCCACTTCATGACGACGACGATCCCGGACGAGGCCTTCATCTTGTGCAGGCTGCCGTCCCTTGTGCCGGGAGGAGGATCGCAATTCTTCTTGCCGCCGCGCCCCGCAGGGAGCGACGGCTCGGCGCCGTGGTCGAGGTGGCCGATGCCGGGGATGAACTGGTGGTGGGTCGGCTTCTTGACCGCCTCGGTTCTGTTGACCAATCCCGGCATCGTGGAGCCCTCCGAACGTCTCTCGGATTCTTTAACACGGATCGGCGGTCAATCCACCCACGCTTTGAACGACGACTGGAACAGCGTCGTGTCGAGGAACGAGGGCCTCGCCTTGCGCCGGCGGTACGGATGCTTCAGGCGGTGGTTGACGCCGCGCTCCGCGGCCTTCGTCGGCGTGCCGGGGATGCCGACGGTGTCGACCTCGCCGCTCGACAGGAACTGCTTGAAGTCGTCCTCGATCTTCGACGTCGCCGTGCCGAACGGGTCGTGGTCGATGCGGCCGCCCATCGCCAGCGTCTCGATCGCGCCCTTGATCGAGTCCCCGACGGAGTCCGCGATCACGTTCTCGTGGACCCGGACGTAGGTCTCCATCAGCCCGTAGCGGTTCTCCAGCCACGTCGCGACGTCGCCCGTCGTCTGGGTGCCGCGCGAGACCTTGGCGCGCTTCCCGCGCGGGGCGTTGGCGTATGGGAGGTCGATGACGCCGAGGTGGAGGATCATGGCCGCAACGATAGCACGAGAACGATCTCGTTGAAGATCAGCCACAGCTTGATGGCGGTCAGCACGTCAGACGTAATAGGCCGTCAGGTTGGCTGCTCCGCCGCCGTCCGTCGGGTTGGCGATGATGCCGTAGGTGCAGGCGGCTCCGATCTCCGGAGACCCCTGCGCTGTGGTCGACCATGAGCCGATCGGCCGCGAGACGTCCCAGGCGGTGTGAACGCCGCTCTGCGTTCCCGTGGTGGTGATGGAGTTCGTGCCGGCGAGCGCGTGCGCCTGGGTGTCCGCGAGCGCCGCGGCGTTGGCGGTCGCCGAGGCCGTCGAGACGTAATAGGTCGTCCCGGCCGTCAGCCCGGTCGGCAACGCGCCAGTGGTGCTGAACTTCACGGCCGTGCCGGCCACCGGCTTCTGTCCGGCAGGCCATGTGACCACGCCGGGCGCCGCGATGGTCATCGTGACCGTGAAGGAGAGACCGTCGTAGAACGCGACGGCCGAGCCGGTGCCGGCGGTGTTGATGCCGAGGCGCTCGAGGACGCCGGAGGCCGCCTTGATCTGGGTGAGCGCCGACGTGGTCATCAACTGCCACAGCGCACCGCCGTTGAGGACAGGGGTTGCACCGTTCGGACCGAGAAGGCCGTTCTTCTGCGACATCGCGCGCTCCTAGCTCATGCCCCAGGTCGTGGGGCCGTACATCTGGGCGAGCCCGAGGTAGGTCCGCCCCCACGGCGTCTTCAGGTTCTGCAGGTCGGAGAGCGTGAAGTTCTTCGCCGCCTCCTGGACGACCATCGACTCGTTGGTCCCCTCGTCGCCGGCCGACTGTATCACGCCGGAGACGAAACCCAAGATGTTCCACTTCGTGCGGAGGTACGCGAACATCGGCTGCGGCGGTTCGCTGCCGTCGACGTTCGGTGCGCCGGGAAGGTCCGGGGCGTAGTTGACGAGGTTGTCGGTCCCGAGGTTGTAGACCGCCTCCGTGTAGATCGTTCGGCCGTCCGAGATCGAAACGCCGACCGCGTCCTGCGTCGGCAGGCAGACCGCCCTGAGCGCCGGGTTGACGATCGCCATCGCGTTGGCGAGCGCGTACTTCAGCCAGACGGACGAATCCGGGACCACCGTGGTGTCGAACCCCGCGTTCCTGACGAACGCGATGAAGCCTGCCAGGGTCGGTCCCGGAGAAGCCATGTCAGCTCACTTGTTCCGACGCTTGACGTTCTTCTGCGACTTGTCGGGCGGCGCCTTGCGGTCGAGGATCACGCCCTCCTCGATCATCCTGCCCTGGGTGTCGCCCTCGGCGCGCTCGAGCTGCTCGATCTCCATCGACATCTTCGCCTCGTTGGCGACGTCGGCGCTGATGCCCTGCTGCGCCAGCGCGTCCTGGACGCGGTCCGTGACGGTCTCGCCCGCCGCGATCGCGGCCTTGCGCCGGCGGTCCTGGCCGGCCTGGACGAGGACGCCGGAGTTGATGCCGAGCACCCGGACGATGGACTTCGACGGCACCGGCTGGTCGACCGAGAAGATCAGCGGGGTCACCTTGCCGCGCAGGCCGCCGACCTCGCCTTCGCTGACGGCGCCGATGGTGCGGAGCTGGGCCTCGATCGTGGCGACCTGCTCCTTGTCGAGCGCCGGGCCGCCCATGATGACCTGGCGGCCGGGGGGGATGGCCTGCTGCTTGGCGGGCTGCGGACGCTGGTTCTGCGCGTCCTTCTTGATCTCGGTCCGGAAGAACACGATCCGGTTCTGCTTCGTGCAGTTGGCGACGTACAGTCTCATGGTGGTCTCTCCCTGTTTTGAAACGAAAAGGGCGGGACGGTTTCCCGACCCGCCCTCGAAATGTAGCACGCCTCCGCCGATCAGGAGTAGGGCATCGAGATGATGGTCAGCGCCTGCGAGCGCGGCACCCAGCCGGACGTGATGCGCCACTCCTGGAGGAAGTCCGTCGCGCCGCCGGCCAGCGGGGAGATGATCTCCCGCGGGGCCGCCATGTCGGCGTACTGCGTCGCGCAGACGTTCGCCGCCGGCAGGAGCTTGGCGAACTCGTTCGTGTCCGGGGAGTTGCCGGTCGGCTTCTCGACCTCCGGCATGATGAGGATGACCGCGTCGGCGCCGGCGTCGCCCTGGCCGATCAGCGTGTCGTCGTAGGCCCACACCAGCGTGTCGCCGTTAGCCATCAGGATCTCCTTGACGGTGCCGGCGGTCGACGCGGTGCCGGCGCCGATGCGCTGGTACTGCACGAGCTGGACGACGTTGTACTCGAACAGGCCGAGCGTGCGCTGCGGGCCGAGGATCGTGAACCGGCGTCCCATGCCGAGCTGGTAGGTCCGCGACTTGATGTTCAGGACCTGCTGGGCGAGGAAGAACGCCATCTCGCCGTTGTCGTAGGTCGTGACGGTCGTCGCGCCCGTGCTGTCCGGCGGCAGGTTGATCGCCGTCGCGCCCGGGGCGTTGAGCAGGCCCTCGCCGTTCTGCGGGTTGAAGCCGAACAGGTTGGCGTCGCGGCAGAGCTGGAAGTGGCCCTGGCGCATGCCGAGGCGGTAGGCCTCGACCACCGAGAAGCCCCAGCGCCCGCCGGCCGCCACGTCGTGGTGGTCGTACTGCGAGCGGACCCGTTGCAGGTAGGTCGGGGCCGAGAGCATCGAGGCGGCGATGTCGACGCCGGGAAGCTCGTTCGAGGCCGCCGTGCCCGCCGCCATCTTGGTCCGCAGGTTGAGCTGCTTCATGTAGACGACGAGGTCGTCCTCGGCGAGCCGGACCCGGAGCTTGCCCTCCGCCAGCGTGTCGATGAAGCCGGAGTGCTGGCTGTACTGGACCAGGAACTCGGGCTCGATGAAGGACGGGTTCAGCGTCACGAAGGCGTTGGCCTGGATCATGTCGGCTCCTGAAGTTCCTCTGTCGTCTTCGGAGTTGGGTGCGGAGCCTGTCGGTCCCGCACCCTATCCCCCCGCGGTCAGTCTGTTACGGCTCAGGGCTTGGTGAGTTGGATCACCGCGCAGTTGCCGTCGAAGTTGTAGTTCGCGTAGCCGGTCGCCGGGTCGTAGGAGACCGTCTCGCAGTTGCCGGCCTGGACGTCGAGGACCTTGACCGGGAGCGCCGAAGACGCGCCGGAGCCGAGGGTCAGCGAGCCGCCGGTGATCGTCGCGGCGCCGAGGCCCGCGCCGGCGTTGTAGGTCACCGTGCTGCCGCTGGTCGTCGGGATCGACGTGAAGGTCCCGTCCAGGCTGGCGAAGGCGCCGGTGCCGGTCAGGCTCGACACGACGATCGCGTCGCCCGCGTCGAAGGTGATCGGCGCCGACATGGTCAGCACGACCACGCCCGTGGTGTTGTTGTAGGTGCCCGACGAGATAGTCAGCGTGCCGAGATACGGCACGAGGAGCTGGTTCACGAAGTCCCACGAGACCTGGGACTGGATCGTGAGGCCCCAGAGGTCCACCAGCGCGGCGTCGCACTTGACCGCGATGCGGGCGTTGCTGCCGAGCGCGTAGCTCATGACCTGGCCGTAGCTGCCGATCAGCGGGACGTTGCTCTGCGGCGTGGTGATCATGCCGTAGGCTTGGTCGAAGACCGAGAAGCCGGCGAGCTGCTTCGAGCCGGTCAGGCCGTTCGCGCGGCCGACGACCGGGCCCAGCGTCGTGTTCGGGTCCGCCGCCCCGTAGGTCGGGATGTTCTCATAGATGCCGACGCCGCCCCACATCGGGAGCGTCTCGTTGACGTCCAGCACGCCGGTCCGGAGAGCGTACCGGGTCGCCGGGTCAGGGTAGGCGGTGCCCTGGCGGAGACCCTTCGAGGAGACGTTGAACAGCCCGGCGTTGCCGGCGGTCTGGACGTAGGGGTTGAAAGCGACTTGGGCGGTCATGGTCTTTCGGTCTCCGGTGGATCGATGGGTTCAGCCGACGGTCAGTTCGGCTGCCGCTCGTTGATGCGGGTGACGAACCGGCGGGTCGCGCCGGCCATCGGTCCCATCCACGAGTCCGGATCGCCGTGGAACTCGTTGATAATATGACCGCCGCTCGGCTTCGAGATCATCCGCAGGCCACCGTTCGGCAGCGCGGACGGGCTCATCGCCGCCTTCTGGGCGTCCGCGAACACTTGGTCCCGGACGATGGCGAAGGCGGCGTCGTCGGCGAACGCCGCCGAGGTGATGTCGATCTTGGACCACGTCGGGCTGTGCTTGACGAGCTGGCGCGCGACGCGGCGGTCGTAGAGCGAGGCGGTCTCGCCCTGCAGCGGGATCGGAGCGCGCTCGCCGAACAGCGAGAAGACCGAGTCCGCGCGCGCCTGGCTGTCGGCCACGGCGTGGAAGTCCTTGTCGGTCATCTGCTTCGGGAGCATGCCCTTGACCTCGTCGATGCGGTCGGAGACCGTCTTGAGGGCGGCGGCGTCGGCCTTCTTCTTCTCGGCCTCCTCCGCGTCCGCCTTCTCCTTGGCGGCCTTCTCCTCGGCGTCCTTGCGGGACTTGTCGGCCTTGAGCTGCTCGGGGTCGCCGGCCTTGCGCTTCTCCTCGGCCTCGGCGTCGGCCTTCTTCTTCGCGTCGTCCTCCATCGAGTCGACGCGGGCGCCGATTTTGACCACCGCGTCGCCGATCTTAGCGACGCTGTCGGCCATCGACTTCATGGCGTCGGCGAAGGGGTTCTTGTCCTTCTCCTCGTCGGCCTTCTTGGCCGCATCCGCCTTTTCTTTTTCTTCCTTCTCAGCGTCGGCCTTCTTCTTGGCCTCCTCCGCTTCGGCGTCCGCCTTCATCTTGGCTTCCGCGTCGGCCTTGGCCTTTTCCTCTGGCGTCATAGCTGAGTCCCCTCGTGCTTCGGAACGGACGCCGGTCGGATCGCGACCCTTGTCCCAAACCCCTTGCTCGCAGATGCAGACGTGGTCGAGGAGGCTCGGCTTCCCTTCGATCAGGAGCGTCGATCCGTCCTCGAGTTTCAGCTTCGCGTTGTCGGACAGGTTTCGGAAGAACACCGCCGGCGACGTCGAGAGCTGCTTCGCCTCCATCTCTGCGGCTGCGGCATCGTCGAAGATTTTCGCGACGCCCCAGACTTCGTTGCCGGCAATATACGGCAACATGATCGATCCTACAACTCTTTCGCCGAACTCCTCGCTGTTGAGCAGCGAGCCCTTCGGATGGAAGCCTTCTTCGTCGCCGGAGCGGCGCAGCCAGACCACCGGGAGACCGTTGCACCGGGCCAGAAATTCATCGGTCAGATAGTTGTCGGGGTTGCGGTAGACGAACTCGTCGATCGCGTTCCGGTAGGCGACGTCGGTCCCCGTGATCCGGATCGCGAACATCGTCATGTTCTCGTATCGCTGCGGCGAGATCAGCCTGCCGTCGGCGATGGCCCGCGCGACCCCTAACTCGTCCATCGACAAGCGTTCCAGCGCGATTCTGCAGCCCGGGTGAAGCGGCTCCGGGGGAGACGAGATCGGCGCCCATGCCCATCCCTCGTGCTCGTCGTTGATGTCCGGGACGAACTCCTCCGGCACCCGCTGGACGAACGTCGTGAAGTCGACGTCCGGGCTCATCGCAGGGGACGGAACGGGGGAAGGCGGCGCGGCGGCCTGAACAGGGAGTAAAGGCGCCGCGCCGACCCCCACGCCGACCGTTTCCGGCCGGGGTGATCTGGTTCGGGTGTGGAAAACTCTGGTGCCGGCCGGGATTTTCCCGACCTCCTCGATCGCTTCGCGCAGCGCGGTCTGCTCGGCGGTCTCGTCGCCCTCGCGTCCGCCGCCGGGGAAGTCCCAGCAGCCAGCGCAGTCCGGCGCGGACGGGCCGCGCTTCAGGAACAGCGCCTTGCCGTCCGCGGTGACGAAAAGGATTCCTGCGGCCTTGGTCATCGCTTCGCCATGAGAGCGTCGACGCGCATCGCGAGGTCCGCGACCTGATCTGCCGCGCACTGGATGGCGTCCATCATCATCCCCACGGACACCACGCGGGAGAGCGGTCCCTTTCCAACGGTGACGTGGTCGTGGTCGGCATCTTCGCGCGCTTTCGAGTAGGCGATCGCGGCGGCCTGCTTCGGGTCTTTGCCGGAGCGGACCTCGGTCGCGATGTTACGGGAGATGACCTCCTGCGAGGAGCCGGGCTCGAGCGGCATCGCTTACGTTCCCCCCAACGTGGTCGAACTTCTATAACACGAAATGTGCGAGGAACAATCAGGAGAGCAGCGCGGGCGGTGGAGCGGTCCGGGGGAATCGAACCCCGCGTCGTGAGCTTGGAAGGCTCCTGCTCTGCCATTGAGCTAGGACCGCAGAACTTTTTAATCGCGCGAGGGCCGGTCGCTACTCCGGCACTGGGGGCCTTCAGCCGGCGGTCGCAGCCCCACCTGTAGCCTGCATCACGCCCCCGAGCCGCCATTCGCAAGCACGGTTAGCGCGCCGCCTGTTCAGCGCGGGTTCGCTCCCCCGCCGCCTCGCTCGTGCAGCAAGTGCCTTTCGGCACTTCGCCACGCTGCGAATCGATGTTAACCGAAGCTACCGGCTGAGGTCGAGCCCGGCCTTGGACGTCGCGTCGGCGATCAGCGCGCGTACCCGCTCGATCCGGAGGACGTCCGCCGCGGCGCCGACCTTGGGAGCGACGTCGGTCTTCGCCCGCGCCGGCTTGAACAGGCGGCAGTGCGCGGAGGCGTCGATGGTCCCCTCGACCGCCGTGCATTTGTTGCCGACCTCGCCCGCGCTCATCTGGACGAACATCGAGCAGCGCGCGCAGCGCGTCTCCGGGTCGGCCCAGGCGGTAACGTAGTCGACCTGCTCCTTCGGCGCCTTCTCGGAGTCGGCGAACCGGCCGACCTTGGCGCGCGCCTCGCCGAGCGCGTCCTTGCCCTTCACGGTCAGCATGTCTTGAGGGAGGTCGCGAAGGTTGTAGAGCCAAACCATGTAGCACCGGCAGAACGGCTCCTGCCCGACCGCCGTGATCTCGTCGTAGAACGGGTTGCCGCCCTTCTTCACGAGGCCGCGCTGGTGGGCCCACGAATCGCGGACGAGGTAGACCTGCTCGTCTCGCTCCTTGTGGTCCTCGCGGTAGTCGTAGCCGGCCTGCCGCCAGTTCGATCGCCACCGGCCGGCGATGGCCCCGCCGTCGGAGGCGACGATCTCGGAGATCGCCGCCGTCAGCTTGTGGCCCTGGTCGATCAGGACGCGGCGCTCCTCGAACGGGAGCTGCGTCAGCGACTTCCGGACGTTCGCCTTGACCGCCGCCTTCTTCTCCCCCGAAACGCCGTTCGGCGGGATGCTGGTCGACCAGCCCTGGAAGCGTTGCAGCGTCTTCGCGATGGCCTGCTCGCGGTTCAGCTTGATGAGGTCGGCCGACGCCATGATCCGGCGGTCGAGCTCGGACCGCATGGCGGGCTTCAGCTTGTCGATGGTGAACCGCTGGACGCCGGGATGGAATTTGACGAGGCCGCCGTCCTCGACCATGCGCTTGTAGGTTCTGGCCAGCTCCTCGCGGAGCATCTTGGCGAGATCCTGCTCCGACATGCGGGACGATTCCCCGGCCGCCTCGGCGAGCCGCCTCGTCCAGTGCTGCACGCGCTCGACCGAGTCGAACCCGTGCTCCATCATGTCGTCGATGGCTTCGGTCAGGACCTCCTGGAAGCGGTCACGTTGCTTCGGCATCTCGCTTCGCCTCGGTGTACCGCTTCATGATCCGCGCCGCACGTTTTTGCGCCGACGGCGACAAAGCCTCGAACGCGGCCTCGGCGGACTCCTCGTATCGCTCGATCCGCACCGTTGGGAGGATGACGACCGAGCAGGGCTCCTCGGTCCGCAGACGCTGACCGGGCGGCGTCGCTTTGCTCAGCGGGAACGCCGTGACGGTCACGCGGACCTCCGGAATCCTGACGGCATCTCCGTCGGCGCGCCGATCCCCAGCGGCCACACCGCGCGGGTCACTTCCGAAACCGTAACCTGAGTCGGGCGACCGGAACGGAAGAACCGGCGAAGCCGATGGCGAAGCCAGAAGCGCGCGTAGGCCGAGCGCGGCGGCCAGGGCCGCGCCATCACGTCTGATCGCGCATGAAGCGCACGCGACGGACGCTGCCGGGAGGCGCAGACGGGGCGGATCGGTCGAAGTTTGGCGGAGCGGCACCGGTCTGGGTTTCGATCTGAAAGAACGCCTTCCCGTCGAGGAAGTCCCGCAGCGCCTTGATGCCGGCCACCAGCAGGCCCATCCCTTCTTCCTGAACTTCTTTTTCGTTCGCCATGATGCTCTCCCCGTCAAGCCGCGATGCGCGGTCCCGTCAGCATACGCGTCGCCTCGGGCGGCGGTAAGCCCTGCGGGTCCGCCTTCTGCATCATGTCGACGAGGTCGAGAAGCTCCGCGTTCGTGAGGTGGCGCCGGCGGCCGTGCGGCGCGCCCTTGCCGGTGCGGATCGACTCGGCGGCGTCGGCCGCGGAGAACGGCTTCGGCTCGCCGGGCTCGACCATCGGCTGCGGCGGGACGTAGGTCCGAAGGGCCTCGAAGTCGAGGACCATCGGGTCGGTGAACATCAGCTTGTTCTCGTTGATGTTGTCCTGCGCCCACATCAGCAGCGTCGCCTTGTTCTCCGGGTCCATCATCGGCCCGAAGACCTCGACGGTCGCGATGATCGCCTTCAGCTTGACGTCGTCGGTCTTGACCTTCTCGCTGTCCGGCTCGGTCAGGAGGTTCGGCCACTCAGCGGTGAAGCTGTTGCTCCACTTGTAGAACGCCTGCTCGTAGGGGATCGACCTATAGTCCGGGAACTCCTCCTGGATGATCTTGTAGAAGTCCGGGTTCCAGGCGCGCCGCATCACGATCCCGTCGAAGAACGCGTAGAGCGGCCGCATCTGCCGGCGGACCCGCCCGACGTACTGCGCGACCCGCTTCGCGTCCTCGGTGCCGTCGGCGAACCCCTCCGCGAAGGTCTCGCTGTTGAGGAACTCCGCCGGCATGTCGGCCGAGACGGCGATGTTCTCCAGGATGTTCTTCCGCGCCATGCCGAACGCCTTGTCGACGTTCTGCATGTTGAGCGTCTCGATCTCCTCCTCCGTGCCGATCGAGATCACGTTGCCGTTCGTCGCCTCCTTGACGAATAGGCGCTTCAGCCCGGCCATGCGCTGCATGACGTTGTTGATGATGGCGCCGGCGGCCTTCAGCTTGGCGATGAAGACGCCCGCCTTCTTCACCACCAGGTCGTCGGTGACCATCGTCTGGATGAAGGACTTCAGCGGGAACAGCGCCCGCTGGAAGACCGACCGGCCGACGAAGCCGAACGCCGACGACGTGTAGGCGATGTAGACCGGCCGCTCGTGCATCATCGTCACGGTGCGGCTGCGGTGGTACGGGACGCCGCCGACCGACACCCCGACGACCTTCTGGAAGTCGATGGAGTTCGGGTCCTGGTTCAGCACCAGCGAGCCCGCGGTGTTCAGCGGGTCGAGGATGTTGAAGCTGAGCTGCAGCTTCCAGTAGGCCTTCGGGTCGACGGGCTGGTTCGCCGGCACGTCCTGCGCCATCAGCGCGATGGAGGCGATTCCGTAGGCCCGCGAGGTCGACATGACGTTGAGGATCTTGTCGTCGGCGCCGATGGTCTCCCATTCTTTCCGGAAGGCCGCGACGCAGCGGCTCTCCGGGCTGGCAGGAACGCTGATCTCGCGCTCCTGGCACTGCGCCATCTCGATCGGCGACTCGACCATCTTCTTGCCGAGCGGGTGGTAAATCCAAAGCGTCTTGCAGATTTCGTAGGAGGGCTGGTCTCCGGGGATGATCTCCGGAGCCATCAGCATCTCGGTCAGCGCGTTGCCGAGTTCCGAACCCTGGACGGTGATCTCCCCCATCGAACCCCTCGATCAGCGTTTGGCTGGCACCGCGGCTGCGCCGCCGTTGACCTTTGTTGAATCGACGCCGGCCTTGAACGCGTCCTTTATGCCCGCTCTGTGCTTCAGCATCAACGCGAGATCGGCGTGCACGGCATCGCAGAGCAGCGCGCCGGTCACCCGGGCTATGGACCGGCAGATGACGTCCGAAGGGAAGCCCGGCGACGACACCAGGATTCCCCGGATCGTCACGCCGATCACCTGACGGAGCTGCGCGTCGACGACGGCCTCCGCCTTCTGGACGGCGGTCTGGTCCGGCTGCGGATGCGCGCCGTTTACGTGGAGAGCGGCGTGCTGCTTTTCCGCGTCGCGGATTCTCTGCGTCGCCGCGTCGATGACCGCTTGGCGCTGCTCGGGCGTCGGCATCGAGGCTTCGCGGGCCGCCTGCTCCTCCACGTCGCGGTCCGGGTTCTCGCTCGTCATGTCCGGCGCGATCGCGTGGCCGTTCATCTCGTCTGGTCCTGGCATGGTCTTCTCCCTGTTGAAACGTTCTAGCGCCGCTCCCACGGCTTCCGGTTGATCCTCTCGTGGAACGGCCGGCGCGGCTGCGGCTTCGCCTTGGGGAACGGGAACGTCGGCTCCCGCTCTGCAGCGACCACCACGAACTGGCCGGTGCCTTCGCGCCACGGGCAATCGTCTGAGCAGCAGGTGTAGTACGGACAACCCGTGGAGCACATTCCGCGCTGGATTCGCATGCCGAACGGCGGATCACCCGTCGGAGTGGAAGCCGTGCCGTAGAACATCAGAACCCCTCCGCGTTGCCGAGCC
>Ga0070741_10007288_pt1 | contig 23000 bp, 17 predicted proteins | sample Coa_R1_4_FD_66440 | JGI IMG/M metagenome (GOLD analysis project Ga0070741, IMG submission 66440) | Surface soil microbial communities from Centralia Pennsylvania, which are recovering from an underground coalmine fire - Coalmine... | ecosystem: Environmental > Terrestrial > Soil > Unclassified ... | reverse complement strand
TCACACATCGGGGAGTATGCCCCCCGCCCGTCACACGCGCCTGTTCGCGCCGTCACGCCGCCCCCCGCCCGCCCGACGTAGTGTGCATGGGTGGACCTCTCGCCTTCGGTACTGATCTGGGAAGGCCGCGGCGGCGCGAACCGGCTTCGCTGCGTCGTCGAGCAGGTCGGCGAGGAATGCTTCGAGCTGCGGCTCTATCGCGGCAAGAAGGTGCTCGTCGACGAGTCGTTCGAGGAAGTCCGCCCCATGCTCGCGCGCGTCGACGAATTGCGCGCAGAATACGCCTGATCGAAGGGAGATCGCATGATCAAATTCGGTGCGGGAAATCTCCGCGTCCCGAAATGGACGCGCCCCGTCTATCTCGTCGCCTTCGGCACCACCGACTACCGCAAGCGCTATCCGGAGAAGAAGCTCGAGGAGTTGTGCATGATGGCCTTCCGGATGATGCTCGAGGAGAACGATCTGAAGAAAGACCCGCTGGAGGTCAAGTCGCTGATCAACTTCTGCTCCTACGGCGAATTCGCCGACCACTTCCAGGACCAGCTTCTCTGCGAAGCGAAAGTCCACGACTACCTCGGACTCGATCTCCTGCCCAACGTCGGCATCAAGACCGGGGGGGCCACCGGCGGCTCGGCCATGCTCGTCGGCGCGCAGTCGGTCGCCAGCGGCTACAGCGACTGCACGCTGGTCATGGGGTGGGAGCGGATGGACGAGGTCAAAACCTGGACCGGCAACTACTACATCGCCACCGCGGCGTGCAAGGACTTCGAGACCCGTCTGGCACGCAACTACGCCTCGTACTACGCGCCGATGGCGCGGCGCTTTCAGGAGATGTATGGCGTCGACGATCGCGTGCGCGCCGAGATCGCCGTGCGCAACCGCGGCAACGCCTGCAGCTCGCCGTACGCCCAGCAGCCCGGGCGCCACACGGTCGATGAAGTGCTCGAGGGTGAGATCGTTTCCGATCCGCTGCGATTTCTGGAGTGCTGCGCCATGAGCGTCGGCTCCGCCGCGGCGCTGCTCTGTTCCGAGGAGCTGGCGTACAAGCTGACTGACAAACCGGTGCGCCTTTACATCGCCGGCGGATCGCACACGCTGCGCACCGGCGACCGCCGCCCGATGGAGATCCCGCTCCTTCCGAACGAGACCGAAGAAGGCTATCGGTGGCTGTACGACGACATGAAGAAGCACGACGGCCGCTGGCCGGGATTCGAGAGCTTCGGCGCCACGCGTTTTGCGGCCTACATGGCCTATCGCATGGCGGGGATCAAGGAGCCGATCGAGGACCTCGATCTGGTCGAGACGCACGACGCGTTCACCATCTCCGACTTGCAGACCTATGGCGATGTCGGACTGACGCTCTACGGCAAAGAGCAGGACTACGTCACCTCCGGGGAGTCGTATCTGATCAATCCGAAAACGGGAAAACAGGGGAAGTGTCCCGCCAATCTTTCCGGCGGTCTGCTCGGGACGATGCACGCGGTCGGGGCCACCGGAATCTTCCAGTGCGGCGAGGTGGCGTGGCAGATCCAGGAGAAGTACGACAAGTTCCACGGCGATCCAAAACTGTGGGAGCGCTACGGCAAGGAGGCCCCCGAGGCGTGGCAGAGCCTGCAGGTCAAGAACGCGCGGCGCGGACTGGCGATCTCGCACGCCGGCGTCGGCAGTCACGTGACGTGCGCGGTCCTGGAGAAGAGCTGGTAGGAGGACGACATGAGCAAGAGCGCGACCGAGGCTCCGTCGGTTCCGGCAATCAAAGTCTCCAAAGCACACGAAATCGGACACGCGTGGGTGGTCGAGGTCCCGCGTCTCGGCGAAGAGGGGACACACTTTCACACCTACGGGCTGCTGACGCCGTACTTTCGCGGCCTCTCGGTCGGAAAGCTGATGGCCACACGCTGCGTCAACGCGAAATGCCCCATCAGCGGTGGCAAAGGCGAGCTGTGGCTGCCGCCGCGCGCCGACTGCCCCGACTGCCACCAGCCGATGGCGTGGCAGGAGATCGCCAATCCGCGCGGATATATCTACACCTACACGCTCGTCGAGCGCGGCGGGGCGGGGCTGGAGATCCCCACGCCGTACTACCAGATCGACGTGAAGATCGAGGGAGTCTGCACGATCGTGAAGAGCTATCTCGCGGGCGGCACCAGTCGCAAGATCAAGATCGGCGACCACGTTCGCGCGCGCTTCCGCACCGGCGCGCAGGCGACGCACACGGCGCTCGACCTTTATTTCGAGTTGATGTAGCGCCGCCTCTCAGGCGGCGCGCGCCGGCTAAGAGCCGGCGCTACATGCTGTCGCTCGCCATTCTTCTGCTGGCGACCCCCGCCGAACAGCAGCGATACCAATCCCGGAACGCTCGATCTGCCGCGATTTGCGCATTTCGCAAGTCGTTGGACGCCGACCCGGCATACGCGTTTTCGGTCGCCGGAAAGCTTTAGCAGATCGCTAAAACGGAGTTCCTATCGGTGTACAACTTCGCTCTCATTGCTCTCGAAATTAGGCCGCCGCGACGAAGCGTTCGTCTGGCTCGAAAAAGCGGACGAGGAGCGCTCGAGCGCCGTGCCCTTCCTCAAAGTCAATCCGCGGTTCGACACGGTGCGGGGCGATCCGCGGTTCCGGAAGCTGCTGCGGCGGGTAGGGATCGCTCAGGCCGGGAAGCGTTCGGCCATCGCTTCGAGATAGGTGCGCTGCGCGGCGATGCGGCGGCGCACGACGTCAAGGTCGAGCGCGGAGGTCGCGTAGCGCCGCTGCCGCTGCAGATATTCAGCGATGTCGGTACCGTCGGGCCGCACGTTGATCCGATAACGCTCGCCGTCGAAGACCTCGTAGAGCGGAAACAGCCCGGAGCGGACCGCGAGATCGATCAGCCCCACGCTGTCGTCGGGCGACGATTTCCATCCGGTCGGGCACGGCGAGAGCATGACCAGAAAGCGGAAGCCGCGGATGTCGCGCGCCAGGCGCATCTTGCGCAGGAAATCATCGCGGTGGGCAATCGACAGCGTCGCCGCGTACGGAATGCGATGCGCGGCCATGATGGCCATCATGTCCTTCTTCCGCTCCAGCTTCCCTTCCGGCGTGGTGCTGGTGACCGCTCCCTCCGGCGTGGCGCTGCTGCGCTGGCCGCCGGTGTTGCCGTAGATCTCGTTGTCGTAACAGACGTAGAGAATGTCCTCGTTGCGCTCGGCGGCCGCGGAGAGCGTGGCCACGCCGATGTCGTACGTACCGCCGTCCCCCGCCCAGCAGACGGTCGGATGGGGTTCCTCGTTCAGCGCGGCCACTGTCGCCACTCCGGTGGCGTAAGCGGCAGCGCTGGCGAACGTCGAGGCGAGCGTCGGCACTCCGTAGGAGCTGGTCGGAAACGCTCCCGCGGTGACAATCGCGCACGCGGCGGGGATCACCAGGTATGGGCGCCGCGTGCCCATCGCCTCGTCGAGCCACTGCAGGCCGATGGACATGCCGCATCCGGCGCAATTCGTGTTTCCCGCGCGCAGCAGCGCTTCCACGTCGGGGAATTCGAGCGCGCTCATACGGCGACCTCTTTCCACAATGGCTCTGCCGCCGCCGTGCGCGCGGCGAGATCGTCGGCAATCTCGCCGATGACCGCTGGCGTCACGTCGCCGCCGCCGATGCCGACAATGTAGTCCTGCACCAGCAGTCCGCGTTCGCGCAGCGTGGTCGCCACCTCGTTCCAGAAAATGCCGCCCGATCCCGGTGAATGATTGCGATCGAGCACGCCGACCTTTTTCGCGGTCCCGATCGCCTGCAGAAGCTCGGCGCGCGGGAACGGCCGGAACTGCTTGATGCGGATCATGCCGGCGCGTTCGCCGCGCGCGCGCCGCTCGCGGACCACGTTCCGCAGCGTGATGGCCATCGTGTTCGACGCGATCAGCAGCGTCTCCGCGTCTTCGGTCTGCTCGGCGACCAGCGCCCCGGCCGGACGGCGTCCGAAGAGGCGCTGGAACTCGTCGAGCGCCTCGGCCAGCACGATCGGAACGCGTTGCATCGCCTGCTCGATCTGCCGGCGATGCAGCTCCGTCTCCCGCGGCCAGGTCAGGCCGCCAAACGTTGCCGGATGCTCGTGCCGCATCCGCTGCGGCACGGAACACGGCGGAAGATAGGCGTCGACCCTCTCCTGCTCCGGAAGATCGACAACCATCTGCGTGTGCGAGGTGACGAAACCGTCGAGACAGACCATCGCCGGCAGAAGCACGCGCGGATCCTCGGCCACGCGGAAAGCGACCAGGATCGTGTCGACCAGATCCTGATGCGTATCAGTGTAGTAATGCAGTAAGGCGGCGTCGCGCAGCGCCAGACTGTCGCCCTGATCGACCCAGATGTTCCACGGCGGCCCCAGCGTCCGATTGACGGCCACGAGCACGATCGGCAGCCGGTAGTAGCCGGCGGCGAAGACGTTCTCCGTCATATAAGCCAGTCCGTTGGAGGAGCTGGCGGTGAAGGCGCGCGCACCGGCCATCGACGCACCGATGCAGACGCCCATGGCGCTGTGCTCCGACTCCACGGGGACGATGCGCCCCCTGGTGAACCGGAATCCGCGCAGGAACTCGATGATCTCGGTCTGCGGGGTGATGGGATAGGCGCCGCCGGCACAACCGCGCGCATCGCGGTTCGCTTCGCCCGCGAGTGCCAGCGCGTAGCCGGCGGCGTAATTCCCGGTGCACAAATTTCTGGCCATCACAACTCCGACATCACGATGCCGCCGCGCGGACACTCGGTCGCGCAGACGCCGCAGCCTTTGCAGTAGTCATAGTTGAACGTGTACGTGTCGCCGTCGGTCGTGAGGACGCCCTCGGGGCAGTAGTTCACGCACGTGTCGCACGAATTGCAGACACCGCAACTGAAGCAGCGTTGCGCCTCCCCCACCGCGTCTTCGATCCCGAGATGTACCTCGGCGAAACTGTGTTCGCGCTGACTGCGATCGATCGTCCTGCCCAGCCGCTGCGCATCATGGACGAACGTACGCGTGCCGATCAGATCGGCGGTCGCCACGCGCGGTTCCTCCGACAGCACGAGATCGCGTCCGGCAATGGTCCGGTCGATGTGCAGCGCCGCGCGGCGGCCGCTTCCGATCGCCGCGGCGACCGTCCCTTCGTTCCTGCCGAAGTCACCGCCGAGAAACACCGGGGCGCCGGCGAGGCCGACAACCTCGCCATGATCGCGGATCTCCGACGCCTCGGGGATGATCGTGATGTCCCCCGTCTGGCCGAGGGCCAGGATGACCGTGTCACAGGGAACGACGAATTGAGCCTCGGGATCGGTGCGACGGACCGGCTGCCGCCGTCCGCTGGCATCGGGCTCACCGAGGAGCATGCGCACGCATTCGAGGCGCGCGGCGCCGGCGTCGCGGCTGATGTGCACCGGGAGCACCAATTCTTCGAGGACCACGCCTTCTTCGATCGCCGCGTCGACTTCGTCCGCGATCGCCGGCATTTCCGCGCGCGAGCGGCGGTAGAGGATGCGCACGCTCGCCGCTCCGAGCCTCCGGGCGGAGCGCGCCGCATCGATGGCCGTGTTGCCGCCGCCGACGACCACCACGCGCTGCCCTTCGAGGTGCTCCTCGTGGCGGTGAACGCTCTCCAGAAACTCGATCCCCTGGCGCACGACGCCGCTGCCGTCGCCGAGGTCCAGCCAGTGCGATTCCTGCAGGCCGGTGGCGACGAATACCGCGGAGTAGTGGCGTGTCAGATCGCGCAGCCCCGCGCGGTCGATGCGCGCCTCGGTGTAGGCGCTGATGCCGTGCATCAGGATGAACCCGAGTTCCCGATCGAGCACTTCGCGCGGAAGCCGGTATTCGGGAATTCCGTTGCGCAGCACGCCCCCAAGCTGATCGCTCGCTTCGAACAACGATACCGGATACCCGAGCTTCGCCAGGTGATACCCGGCCGTCAGTCCGGCCGGACCCGATCCGACGACGGCGATCCGCTCGCTGCGCGTCGGGCGCACGTCGGGCACGGGCCATTTGCCGTGGTCAGCCACGAAGCGTTCCAGCTCGCGGACATTGATCCCTTCGTCGAATGTCTTGCGATTGCAGTCGGTCATGCACGGCGCCGGACAGACGCGCCCACAGATGCCCGGCAGCGGCGATGTCTCCAGCAGCACCGCGAGCGCTTCGTTGTAATCGGCGCGCGCCGTGGCCTGCACGAAACGCTGCACGTCATTTCCCGCCGGACAGTTGTGATTGCAGGGAGGAGTCAGCGTGCGGCGCCGCGGACGTCGCGTGGCCCACGAGCCGGTCCGGATTTTCGGAGGCCCGCCGATCTTGTCGATTTCCAGCAGCCCGCATGGAGCCACCTCGACCGGACGGGCGATCGGGGAACCGGCCAGCGCCGGTTCTCCACGAACGCTCGTCACGAACTCGAAAGCCTCTTTGGCGGCGATGGCATTCGCGCCGCCGAATCCGAGCTTCGCGAACGTCGCTTCGACTTCCTCGAAGGTCAAGCCGAGCACGCGTGCGACGGCGCCCATCATGGTGGTGTTGACGATCGGCACCGCGCGCGTGCCGAGGCCACGCTGCACGGCGATCGCGGTGGCGTCGATCGCGGCGATGTTGTGGCCGGGGAAGAGTTCGGCATACTTTGACGCCTTCTTCGGCGCGTTGAGGATGATCGAACCGCCCGCTTTGAGGCCGGCGAGGATCCCGCGCCCGATCAGGGTCGGATCGAGCACAATGACGTGATCGGGCTCGCGGATCTGGTTGGTGTTCGTGATCTCCGCGTCGTCGATCCGGACGTACGCCTGGATCGGCGCCCCCGATCGCTCGGCCGCATAGACGCCAAAAGCCTGCGCGTACTGTCCGCGCGCAAACCACGCCGTGGCAATGAGCTTCGCCAGGGTGACCCCACCCTGCCCGCCCCGGCCGTAGATGGTGATCTCGATCATGACGATCACTGCATTCTGTTCATGGGAGCGGCCGCGGGGACATGCCGACGGTCACTCGGGACTGTGACAAAAGCGGCGGCAAACCGCCGCACTCTGAAGGCGTATCCTTCGTCACACCGGACATGAAGAGATTGACGATCTCGCTCCTATTCGCGGCGTCCGCCGTGCACGGCGCGATCACGGGAACAGTGATCGATGAGGCGGGAAAACCGGTCGCCGGCGCCATGGTGCGCGAGTACGCGGCCGAAGATTCGAGGAACTGGCATGCGCGCGTAATGCGGGGGGAAGCGGCCACGCTCGTCGCCAGCGCGCAATCAGGCGACGACGGTGTCTTTCGAATCGATGCCAAGGCGCCGCTCGTGATGCTCATGTTCGAGGCCGCGGGCAAAGTGACGATGTCGCTCGAGGCGGCGGACGGCGTCAATCTCGAGGCGATCGTCCTGGCCGCGGGATCGCCCACCAAGGCGCGACTCGTCGCCGGCGGCAAGCCGGTGGCAAATGCGACGGTTGTTTCCGGGCCGGCGGTCGTTCACTCGGCTGCCGATGGAACGGTCGCGGTCACGGGCATGAGCGCTGTCGCACATTCCGATTTCGTGCCCTCTGTTGTTTTCGTCGGTCGCGGGCCGGCGGTCGACACGACGCTCAGACCCGGCGTCGCCATTCGCGGCCGCGTCGTCGATACCGAGGGTCAGCCGGTGGCGAACGCTACACTCACGGTCGCGGGGTGGCCTCAGGCACGATCCGCTGCCGACGGAACGTTCACCGTCGCGCACGCGCCGGTGACATGGCGCAGCGTCATCGCTACGGATTCGACGCGCGCGGGCATAGTCACCAATTCGCGCGCAAGATCGTATGAGATCAAATTGCAGCCGGCAGCATCGATCGCCGGCACAACCGTCCCCGCGGCGCGCATCTCGATCATCTCGGATGCTGACCGCGAAGACTCCAGCTCCGTGATCGCCGACGCGCAGGGCAATTTCACATCCCCTCCCCTGCCGCCCGGTCGCTACACACTCCGCACGTTTCGCCGCGGAACAGCCTCGGCGACGGCAACTGTCACCCTCAAACCGGGAGAGCACATCACAAGGTCGCTGCCCGCTCGACCGCTGGCCGGCATTCGCGGACGCATCGTCGATGAGAATCAGCAGCCGGTCGCCGGCGCGTTCGTCTGGTCCGGTTCCGCGTCTTTCACACCGCCGTCGGGTCTGGTGATCACCGGACAAAACGGCTCGTTCAATGCCCCGCGCTCCGAGATGGATCCAGCGGTGATCTTCGCCGTCAAATCGGGCTACGCCATCGGGACATCGGGACCGCTCACCGAGGGGAAGAACGACATCACGGTCCCACTGCCGCGCGGCTTCCCGCTGCAGATCCGCGTCATCGACCGGCAGCGGAAGAACGTCGAGGGCGCCAACGTGGCAGCGCAACGCGGACGTATGGACGAGCCGGCTGCCGTGCGTTATCAGGCCGTCTGCGAGGAGGCGCTTTCGCGCACCTGCCGCACAACCGGATCCGATGGAACGGTGAATCTGCGCGTGACCGAAGGAACGTACGAGGTCCGCGTCAGCGGACCGTCGATCGTGACGAAGACACGGCCACAGACGATCACCGCGCAGTCGAGTCCGATCACGATCGATGTCGATCGAGGCGTCGAGGTCAGCGGCCGCGTGGCTTTCGGCGACGGTAGTCCCGTGGCCGGAGCGAGCGTGATGACGGTCCCCTTGTCCAACGCCACTCGGTCCGAGGACGACGGCACGTTCACGCTGCGCAATCTCCCGCCCGGAAAAATCTCCATCGTGGCGAATTCCACGGATCAGCAGCGAGGCGAGCCGGTTGAGGTCATCGCACCAGCGCGTAATGTGTCGCTGACCATTCCCACTCCGGCGCGGATCGAAGGTCGCGTGTTCGACAAAAGCACGAATGGGCCGATCACAGACTTCCAGGTCGAGGTGAGCAGGCGGCAGGGCATGGGGATCGTGTCCAGTGGCGGGAACTCGCCATCCTTTCACAGTGACGATGGCACATTCACGCTCGATCCGGTCACGCCCGGCCCGATTCAACTGCGCGTGACGGCGGCCGGCTACGCTCCCGGACGGCTGAGCGACCTAACAACAGAGGAGGGAAAGACGCTGCGCGGAATCGAGGTGCCGCTCGAGCGCGGCGGTCAGGTGCGCGGACGGATCACCGCGCGCGGCGATCCGGTGAGCGGAGTCTTCGTGCGCACCGACACCGAGTTCACTTCCACACAGAGCGACAACAACGGTGAATACGAAATCGACAGCCTTGCCGCGGGCGAGCAGACCCTCAACTTCTCCAGGCAGGGCTTTCTGCGACAGCGGAAGCGTGCCGATGTGGCGCGGGGAAAAGAAACGCGCCTCGACGTGGAGATGGATCGCGGGAGCGAGCTGCACGGGCGCGTGACCGACAAAGCGGGGCACCCTGTTGCCGGTACACGCATCATGGCCCTGCTCAGCACGGGACAATACGGCGGCCAACCGCCCGTGCACAGTGAGGCCGACGGCAGTTTCACGCTGGCCGGGCTTGCCGAAGGACGCTACACCATCAGCGCGCAGAAAGAAGGCTACGTCACCGCCCGCGTGAATGACGTCAACGTCCCCTCCGAAGCTTCTCTCGTGCTGACGCTCGAAACCGGCGGGACCATCAGCGGCCGCGTGAGCGGGCTGTCGGAGGCGGAACTGTCGATGACACGCGTGGTAGCCACCAGCGGCGGAGGCGGCACGTTCTCAGAAACCACGGCCAACGCCGACGGTACGTTCGTGCTGAACGGAGTCGCGGACGGCAGGATGAGCGTTTTCGCATCGATCCGCGGCGCAAGCATGCGTCAGAGCGTGCCGAAAGTGGTCGACGTGGTCAACGGATCGGCGCCGAATGTCGACATCGACTTCCAGGAGGGAATCAAGATCTCCGGACGCGTGACGCAGGCCGGTGTTCCCGTGCAGTTTGGATACGTCACCTTCAGCGGCGGAGGCCACCCATCGCGCAACGGACAGATTTCCGCGGAGGGCCGATACGAGGTCAATGGACTGGCCGCCGGGAACTACGACATCAGAGTGTTCGGGAACGGCATCATGTTCCAGGGGAAGTACACGGTGGCCGGCGATTCGACCTACGACATCCAGATCGCCGGCTCGCCGGTGCGCGGCCGCGTAGTCGACGGATCGACCGGCGCGCCCATCTCCGATGCGAGAGTCTGGATTGCTCCATCACGAGACAATCCGACCCCTCGACAGTCGATGACCGACTCCGAGGGGCATTTCGTGCTCGATGCGGTGCCGGACGGTACGTTCGAGGTCCATGCCACCTCGCGGCAGCACTACGCGCCCGCATCGCGGTCGGTTACCATCAGCGGCGGCGCTCCGCCGGACATCGAGCTGCGACTCGATCCCGGACAGCCGACCACATTCCGCGTCACCGGCGCGCAAAGCGGAGCGCCGCTCGATGCGTTCATCTCCATCAACAGCGGCAAAACTTCGATCGCCAATGTCGGAGGGATGCGCGACGAAGACGGCGGCATTCGCGCCTGGCTCGCGCCGGGGCAGTACAAGGCTTCCATCTACATGCGCGGCTACGTCACGCAGACGGTCGATTTCTCCGCGCCAGGCCCCGACGTGCGCGTGGCGCTGCAGCAGGCGGGGCGCGTCATTCTGATCGCTTCGAAAATGATGCGCATTCGACTGAAATCACAGCCGGTCAACCGCGATGCCATGGCCGGTCCGAACGGCATCACCATCGACAATCTTCGCCCAGGCGCCTACACGCTGGAGGTCTTCGGTGACGACGCCAGGAGCGTGGTGAAGACGATGCCGGTCACCGTGATCGGCGGCCAGACGGTGACGGTCAACATCGACTAACACTGTTCGAACTCCCCTCGCCCCGCGGAGCGGGGGGTTGATGAAAAGGATCACAGCTTCAGCACGAGCTGCGTCATGTCGTGCGCATTGCCGTCCGGGTCGACGCCGTACTGCGGAAAAAGGTGCGCCTGGAATCCGAGATCGAGGAGCGTCTTCACGGCGTCGGCCTCGAGATCGGAGATCACCATGCAGTTCAGGAATCGAAGCCCGCGCTCGCGCGCGACGTCGATGAAGTGCGTCACCAGCGCGGTGCCGAGGCCGACGCCGCGGAACTGGGGATCGAGCATCCATTTGATGCGCCCCGTCAGCCGCAGCGGCCCGGCGTGACGGTGAAGGGTGGCGTCGGCGACGACGCGATTGCCGTCGAGCGCCAGCAGCGGCAGCACCCTGGCGTAGTCGATCTCCCTTCCCCACTGCTCGATCAGCGAGAGATTGTCGATCGGGTCCCAGGCGAAGCGGCGGTACTGGACCGGCAGGCGCTGAAAGAATTCATAGAGACGGGGAACGTCGCGCGCGGTGAACGGCCGCAACAGGACCCGACGACCGTCCCGCAGAACCGCCTCCTGCGGATAGCGATGCACGGCGTGCACTCTACTCAAAAAAAGGGCGGCGGGCGAGAGCGCCCGCCGCCACAACAGAGGAACTGAGCAACCTTACTGCTTCGGTGGAATGAGGCTCGGGTCGTTGGTCTTCGAATCGATCAACGATCCGGAGGTCAGGACGTTCGTCCCTTTCAGCACCGTGACCGTGGCGAAGCCCCAGTCGAGGTCAGGCATGCCTGCCCGATTCTTGAACGGCTCGGTCTCCTGCACGACCTGGCCGGCCGGGATCGTCACGTTGTAATTCATCAGCGACTTGCCGCTGGCGTCATACAGAGTGATCGTCACCTGCGCCTCGGTGGCGCCGCCGTTGGTGATGCTGATGTTGGAACGGAACGCGCCGCTCTTCTGCCGCAGGCCGATCAGGTTGATCGTCTGACCGGCGCCGTAGCCGAGGTCGGCGACACGCCCGTCGAGGTTCGCGCCGAACGTTCCGGAAGTCGCCGCGTTGAAGTTGCGCCCGGTGACCAGCAGCGGCTGATCAGAGCAGACCTCCAGCGAGCCGATGTTGTTCGTCCCGCCCATCGTGGCCACGATGTCCTCGAACGCCGTCTGTCCGCCCGCCGGAACCGCTCCGGTGCCCTGCAGGTTCGGCGCGGCCGACTGATGCAGGTAGAACTTGAGCGAGGCTCCCGACGACGACAGATTGCGTGCGATCAGGTCCGTTCTCCACTGGCTCCCGTTGTTGCCGGGCGCGTGGCCTGCGATCTCGGCCCAATAGACGTACGGAGTGGTGCACGAGATGGCCCCCGCGCCATTGCCAAGCCCGCCGCCCAGAGCCGCGGTGACGACGCTGCCGCTCCCGGAAGGATTGATCGCATTGGCGTTGATCATGTTCACGGCGAAGAGCGAGACATCGAGGGCCGAGTTGACGAATGCCGGATTGTGGACGCCTTTGCTCTTGTCACTCTCGACCATGAAGTAGTTCCAGCCGGCCTTGGCGATGGCCGGATCGGCAACCGCGTACAGCTCGACCGATGAACCGCTCGGACGAATGACCTTCACCGAATTGAGGGCCACCACGTCGGTCCTGGTGCCGTTGCTCAGATCCACAGCGATCCCTTGCCGGCCGTGGCTCTCCTCGAGCTCGACACCCTTGAAATCGGACGGGCTCTTCAGCGTCTTCAGACCGCCAACATCGATGCTGTTGCCGAGGCGGAGCTGCGTCTGCATGACGATCTTGATCGCGCTCTCGAGCGAGGTCTTCAGCGACGCCATCTTGGTCTCCACCGGCCCCTGCACCGACTCGGCGGTGATTTCGGTATGGCAGCTCGAGCAGATCGAGGTGCTGGCGAAGAACGTGTGGTTGGTCCCGGAACCGGTCATGGAGAGAGAGGCCGGCGCGGCGGTCTTCGCCATGTGGCAGGTCACGCAGGAGTCCTGGATCTGTCCATGGAACCCTACAGTGCCGACTCTGGTGAAGTAGAGGTTCTGCCCCATGATGATGTCTGCCTGCGGTCCGACGTGCGGAGCGCGCGAAGCATCCGAAGCGGTGAAGTGCGCGTCATCGCGCAGACCACGCCGGCCGTTGTGACAGGCCATGCACGTCGCGGCGGTGCCGACGTTCTTGGCCACGAACCCGGCATCGAGCATCGGAGTGTTCCCGATCAGGCGCACTTTGGCGTCCGTCGGCGATGTCGCCGATTGCTGCGTTGCCGTCCCGACATTGTGAGGATCGTGACAGGTCTGGCAGGTCTGCGGATGGACGTCGTCCGCCGTCCAGGTGACGTTCACGGCTGCCGTACTGAAGTTGTTGTCCGCCCAGGCAATGAACCCCTGCGCGCTATGGCACTTCGCGCACGACGGGTTGGTCCCCTCGGCCATCGCAGTTTCGTAATTCGCGTGCTTCGACAACTGCCACTGCTGGAACCGGCCATGCCGCGCCGGCTCGCCGTGGCAACTGCCGCACACGTTCGAGGAGAACGTCATCCGCGCGCTGTCATCTTTGAAGCTCCCGGCCATATGTCCGGTGCTGTTCTGCGGTCCATGGCAGTTCTCGCACTGGATGTTTGTGTATCGCGCTGTTCCGGGGTACTGCGACAGGATCTTGGCAAAGGTCCCCGGAGTGTAACCGGTGAGCAGTCCCGAGCTCATGAACGCGGTGAAGTCGGAGGCGTCATCGATGCCGCCGTTCTTCACCGCGGGGGTGTTGTAGCCCACCGTATGACAGCCGAGGCAGGACGCGCTGTAGTGACCGCCGGGTGTATTGACGTTCTGCGTGAAGATCCCGGCGTGGCCCGACTTCTTCCAAGGGGTGAACAGATCGAAGTGCGGCGTGTTCTGCACGTGGCACTTCATGCACTGCGGATCTGGAATCGGAAGCCCGGCGCTGTCCTGACCGGTGATCATGCCCGTCCACGTGCCCGCGTGAATGAGGATATTGACCGTCTTGTTGGCCGCGATGTCCGTGACGGCGAGGGTGTAATCGCCGGCGATATCGGGCGTGAATTCAGGGTTCTGCGTCGTCGCGTCGATGAGCGTGGCGGTCGATCCCGCGGGCGGCGTCAGCGTCCAGTTGTACGTGGCCTGCTTCTTTCCGTGCACAAGCACGGGGAGAAGGATCGGAACGTTACGAACTCCGGCGGACACTGTCCAGGGAAGGGTCGCGGTGACCGTCGCGGCGGTGTGATAGGTGCCGGAGGAGGTGGTGACCGCGAGGTCGAGTTTCACCGCCGCCGCGTCCGAGACGGCGTGTGGCACCACGCCGACCACGTAGAAGCGGTCCTGCAGTCCGGACTCATAGCCGGAGGCCGCGGGAATGTTCGACGGAAGCTTGTCGTCCGCGATGGGCGGCTCCTCGATCACTTCCAGCAGCGCCTTCTTGAAGACGGTGCGATCGGGAAGGACGACCGAAACCGTGTCGGTCGTCGCGTTGGAAAGCGTGACCGCAACCCCGCTGGTCTGTGTCCACTTGAGGCCCTGGAGCGTCGAGCCATCATTGATGGTGATCGTCGCTTTCGCGCTGGCCGTGCCGCCCGGGGTCGTGGTCCCCGACACGGCGACCGTGACGGTGACTGGTGCCGTCGCCGCCATGGCGACGGCCGCGAAGCCGAGCAGCAGAATCGCGGCAACTAGAAGATGTCTTGCTGTTCTCATGCGCCTTCTCCTTGTTCTGAGTAATTCGAACTTGAGAGGGGCGCCGTCGATACAGTTCCGGTCACCGGGCGGACGGCATCCAGTCACCGCGCGGGCGTGGCGGAAATCACAGGCCGGCGTAACAGGGTGTGAGCAACCTGCCCAAGCACGATCGTGCCCGTCGAGCCTGGCGAACGATCATGGCCGCGCCGCGGTCCACAGCGGGATCTGCCAGAGCGCGTAGCCGCGCGGATCGCGCGTGCAGTCGATCATCTCCCGGAACCTCCGCTCGACCTCCTCGGGCGGAAGCCCGCCATACTCGCCGATGGTGAGGCTGTACCCGTCGCGCCAGGCCTCCCAGATGCGGGCGAATGTTTCGCGCGGAACGCGCAGCGTGTCGACAACGATGTAATCGACCGCGACGTCGGTCATCTGCAGTTCGTGCAGCAGCGTGAACATCTTTCGGCCGATGTGAAGATCGCAGCCGATGGCGGCCTCGTATCGCCGCGGCACGACCTGCCAGAAGCCGTCCGCATCGAGCTCCGTCGGATGACACCACAGCATGCCGTAGTCCTCGGCGATGAGGTGCGCCCGCCCGCCGGGGCCAAGCACACGGCGGATTTCGCCAAGCACCCGCCCCGCATCCGGGACCGCCTGCAGCAGGTGCCTGCAGATCACGAGATCGAATTGCGCCTCGGAGAACGGCAGGGCAAGGGCATCGCCGTTGTGGAAACGGACGCGCTCGCCGAACCTCGCGCAACGGGCCCGCGCCCGCTCGAGGTGCTGCTCTTCGAGATCGATCCCGGTGAACGTCGCTCGCGGATATTTCGCCGCCAGCCGCTCTGTGATCTCCCCCGTTCCGCAACCGACATCGAGCACCGAACCGCCGCCGACCGGATGCCGGTCGAAGATCGGCTCTTCCTGCGGCCAGATCGCCTCCGCCTGCGCCGCGAGATTGCGCACCATCGATTCATCGGCCATTTCCCTTGCCTGCGGACTGCTTGGATGCATGAGAAAAATCTACCATGCGTCACGAGGCGATCAGCATCCGGGGCGAGGGAGTCGGGGAACTCCCTTCTCCCCGCCTGCGGGGACACGGGATGACAGTTCCGTGAGAAGATTCTTTTTTCAATGAACGATTTTGCCGGGCGGGTGGCGATCATCACCGGCGCTGCGCGCGGGCTGGGCCGCGCCGCGGCGGCGCGCCTGCACGAGCGCGGCGCGTCGGTCGCGGTGAACGTGCGCCAGCGCGAACAGGCGGAGTCGTTCGCGAAATCGATCGGCGAGCGCGCGCTCGCGGTGCCGGGCGATCTCGCCGCGCCCGGCGTGCCCGAGGAGATTGTCCGGCGCACGGTCGAGCAGTTCGGACGCGTCGACATCCTGGTCAACAACGCGGCACTCGCGCGCTCCACGCGATTTCCGGACCTGACCGCGGACGAATGGCGGCTCGCGCTCGAGGTCAACATGACCGCGCCATTTCTCCTCATCAAGGCAGTCTTTCCAATCATGAAGGCGCAGCACTACGGCCGCATCATCAACATCTCTTCGACCGCCGGCCGCACGGTCAGCACCCTCGGCGGCGCGCATTACACCGCGTCGAAGGCAGGACTCCTCGGGCTGACGCGCGCCGCGGCGAAAGAGCTGGGGCCGCACGGCATCACCGTGAACGCCATCTGTCCGGGAATGATCGACACGGAGCTGACGCGCGAGAACGCCTCGCCGGAGATACTCGCGCGGCTCGCCGCGGGCTATCCCGTCCCACGGCTCGGCACGCCGATGGAAGTGGCCGACCTGATCTGCTTCGCCGCCTCGGAGAGCGCCGCCTACATCACCGGCGCCTCGCTCGACATCAATGGCGGCGATCTGATGATGTAGCGATGAAGGAATCGACGCGCGTCCTCCTCGCCCTCGCGCTCGGCATCGCCGGCGGAATCGCCATCGCGGCTTCGGGCAGTGACTCATTGCTCCGCGGCGCCGATTTCCTCGCGCCCGTCGGGACCCTCTGGGTCAATGCCATCCGCATGACCGTTATCCCGCTGGTGGTCTCGCTGCTGATCACCGGCGTCGCCTCCGCCGCCGACGTCCGCGCGGTGGGCCGCCTCGGCGGTCGAACGCTGCTGGTCTTTCTGACGCTGCTGGCGATCGTGGCCGTCGTGGTGATGCCGGTGGTGTACGCGGTCTTCGCCTTTCTTCCGAAGCACGTCGTCGCCGGTCAGGCCGGTTTCGCACTCGGCGAGCGGCAGACGTTCGAGAAATGGCTCCCGTCGCTCCTGCCGTCGAATCCGATCGGCGCGGCCGCGGCGGGCGACATGATGCCGCTGATTCTGTTCACGCTGCTGCTGGCGCTGGCCATCGCGCGCACTCCGGAGCGCGCCCGCGCGACGCTGGTCGGATTCTTTCAGGCGGTGGTCGAAGCGATGCTCATCCTCGTGCGGTGGATCATCTGGGTCGCCCCGGTTGGCGTGTTCGCACTCGTCCTGCCCCTCGCCGCGCACGCGGGGGCGTCCGTCGCCGGTGCCTTCGGCGTATTCATCGTCGCCTACTCGATCGCCTGCGTGCTGGTGATTCTGCTGCTCTACCTCGTCGTGCGGATCGCGGCGGGAATTCCGATGCGGCGCTTCGGCCGGGCCGCGTTGCCGCCGCAGACGATCGCCTTCAGTTCCAGTTCGTCGATCGCCTCGCTGCCGGCGCTGATCGAAAGCGCGGAGCGGGAGCTCGCTCTGCCCTCGGACGTCGTCGGCTTCGTCCTGCCGCTCGCGGCGTCGATGTTCAAGATCGCGGCGCCGCTGTCGTGGACCATCGGCGCCTGTTTCGTCGGGTGGGTCTACGGGATTCCGGTCGGGGTGGGACAACTGGCGATCGTCGCCTTCGCCGCGCTTTTCCTCGCCTTCGCCGCGCCGGGCGTGCCGCGGGGCGGCTTCATCATGCTCACGCCGCTTTTTCTGGCGATCGGGTTGCCGGCCGATGGCATCGGCCTTCTGATCGCCGTCGATGCCATCCCCGACACCTTCGCCAGTGCGCTCAACTCGACCGGGCACCTGGCGGCAGTGACCATTGTGGGGAAGGGGCAGGTTCCGACACGCGGGTGATCGCCAGGCCCGCGACGAACACCAGACAGCTGGCAATTGCCGGCCCAAGGTGCGAGACGCTGGTGTAGCCGATGTGGAGCGTCTGGCGAAGACCGACGGCGGGTCCGCCAACGCCGTCCCCACGATGCTAAGGCTGGCGATGATGCGCCGCTCGGCCGGCGACACGTCGGGCGCGCGCTCGCCCAGCCGCAATGTTCGCCCGAGTGGAAGCGCCGGATCGAGAACACGCTGGCGATGCTGTAGCTTCGACAAAAGGCGCGAATGTAGCGCTACTTCTTCGATGCCATCGTGATCAGCTCCAGCATCTTCGGCTGCTTCTTGTAGGTCTCGCGATACGTCTTCGCCTTCTCCGCGTCGAGGCGGGCGCCGGCGACGACGAGCGCGGCGCCGGCGGCGGTGTTCCCCATCATGATTGCCGACTCCAGCGCGGTGAATCCCATCGCGTTCTTCGCCTGCACCTTCGCTCCCGCCTTGACCAGCATACGGATCATGTCGCCGTCGCACGCCTTCGCCGCGGTCGCCAGCACGCTGTTGCCGTTGTCGTCGGCGCCATTGACGTCGGCCCCATGATCGAGGAGAAGCTTCACCAGCGGTCTGATCTCCGCGCACGGGTGATCGCTGTCGAGCACCATCTGCAGCGGCAGCGTGCCGTAGTTGAATTTGCGATTGGGTGACATTCCCGCATCGAGGAACGCTTTCACCACCTCCTCGTCGAGATGGGTGAGGGCGCGCGCGTAGTCCCAGTCCGCGAACTGCACATCCTTCTCGCGCAAGACCGCGAGGGCGCGCTCGCGCGCCGCCGGGTCGGCCGCGGAGGTCGCGGGCCTTCCCTGCTTTCGCGACGACTCCGCCGGCGACGGTGTGCTGATCGATTGAAGCGTCGCCTTGGCGATCCGCGCCACCTCGGGATCGGGATCGCGCGTCAGCGGCTCGATCATCGCCTTCGCCGCCGCCCCATCGGTGCCGAGATTGCCGAGCAGGATGAGTGCATCGGTGCGGAAACCCATGCCTTTTCCCTCGACCGCCGCCCGCGCCAGGACGGGGGCCACCTCCGATGGCTCGAGCTGGAGTCTGGCCAGGCTTTGCAGCGCGTTTTCGCGGACATCCTTGTTCGAGTCCTTCTCGATGGCGGCCGTGAGGACGGGGAGCGCCTGTTTTCCCATCGACGCCTTGATCGCGGAATCGATCGGATACTTCGCGTCTCCGATGTCGCCGACGACGTCGGCCGCGCGCGCGCGCAGATGTTCGTCTCGGTCGGAACGAATGATCTCCACCAGCGCGCTGAATCCCTCGTGCGCGAGCCCTTTCCCCTCGTCGAGCGTGCTGACCGACCAGCCGCGGACGTTCGGGTCGGAGTCCTTCGTCAGGCGCGCCACCACCGGCGCCCACTTGGCGACATCGGCTGCCGATGTCTGTTTGCCGAGCAGCTCGACCGCCTTCGCGCGAATGGCGGCCGTCTGCGAGCCGGTTTGCGCGATCAGAATCTCCGTCCAGCGATCGGGCGGCGGCTTCATCTCGCCGAGGGTCATGAGAATCGGCGGGACGAGCGCGGGAGGCGCTCCGGCGAGCTCCTTCATCAGCGGTTCGATCTGCGTTCGATCGTGCGTCTTGCCGAGTTTGATGAGCTCCTTCATTCCGAACTCGAAGTTGTCTCTGCGATCGATCTCCTCGCGGACGCCAAGCCGGTCATCGGGAAGATTGCGGCGAAGATAGTCGACGATCGGCACGACGAGATTGCCGGCCGGTTCGACACCGATGAGCAGGCGCGCGGCGAGAAAGCGGTCGTAATCGTCGCCGCGGCGAAGCACGCCGCGGAGCGCCTCGGCAACTTCCGTTTCCGGAACGTCCATGGCGATGAGCGCGCCGGCCGCGCAGGCGACCACGTAGGGATCCTGATCGTCGAGGGTCTTGCGCAGCGCGGGAATCGCCGCCTTCCCCGTGTCGCTGGAGTCCCACAGCGCGCGCGCCGCCGCGCCGCGCACCTTCGCCTCACGGTCGCTGAGCGCCTGTGCCAGCAGCTCGGCCGCCGCGGCGCTCTTCAGCCTGCCGAGCGACTCGACCGCTTCGACACGCGTATCGACGTTCCTGCTCTTGAGGTTCCTCGCCAGATCGTCGATCTCCGACGCCGCGGCAAACAAAGCGATGAATAGACAGAGAACCGAGACGGATCCCAGCCTGCGCATGTCTCCTCCGGAAAGAGGAGATTGTAAACCCTTCCGAACGCGAGTTTCCTCATCGTCTCACCCCGGTGCCCAGTGCCGAGTAACCGTTTTGTTTCGACTCGGCACTCGGCACTCGGCACGGGGCACTTTGAAAGTATGATCGGGCATTATGAAACGAACGTTGATCGGTCTCCTGATGGCGGTCGCCCTCCCGGCATTCGGGGGGCAGTACAACGCGGTGGTCGACATCGGCGCACCGATGCCGTCGTTCTCGAATCTGCCGGCGACGGACGGCTCGACGTTGTCGTCGAAGGACCTCAAGGATGATGTCGTTGTCCTCGTCTTTCTGGCCTGCCACTGCCCGTGGGTCAACGGCATGGACGGCGATCTGGTCAAGCTCGTCGATGAGTTCAAAGGGAAGAGTGTCCGCTTCGTCGGCGTGGCGCTGAACCATCGCGACGACGATCGCCTGCCGGCGATGAAAGAGCACGCCAAAAAGAAAGGCTACGACTTCACCTACGTCTACGACGAGTCGCAGGCCGTCGGCCGCGCCCTCGGCGCCACGAAGACGCCCGAGTACTTCGTCTTCAACAAGGATCGCAAGCTCGTCTACATGGGCGCGATCCACGACTCACCGGCACACACCGCCCGCGGCGGCGAGGTGATCTACACGCGCGGCGAGCCGAAGACGATGTACGTGCGCGACGCCGTCGTGGAGACGCTGGCAGGCAAGCCCGTGCAGGTCCAGGAGACGCGCGCGCAGGGCTGCACGCTCGAGTACGAGAAGTGATCGCGGCTTTTCTGGCGCTTGCGCTGGCCGCATCGCCGAGGGTCGATCTCCGGCTCGTCACGTACCCGCAGTGGCAGAAGGAGCTTTTGGCGATGCGCGGCCGGATCGTGGTCGTCGATCTGTGGGCAACGTGGTGCGTCCCGTGCGTCGCGCGTTTCCCAAAGATGATCGCCATGTCGAAACGCTGGCGCCCGAAAGGCGTCACCTTCGTCTCGCTCTCGCTCGATGACCGCGCCGAGCCCGGCTCGTACGACCACGTCCTCAAATTCCTGAAGGAGCACGATGCGCGCATCCCGAACTTCATGATGAACGAGGTCCTCCCCGACGCCTTCGACAAGCTGAACCTCAACAGCGTCCCCGCCGTGATCATCTACGACGCCGGCGGCAGGGAGCGCGCCCGCCTGACGGGGGACGACCCGAACCATCAGTTCACGGAGAGGGACGTGGAGGCGGCGCTCGATCGCCTCGCGACGCCCAGTGCGCGTTAGACTCGCTTTCGCCCTGACGTTGCTGCTGTTCGGATGCGCGACGTATCCGGTGAACCGGCCGTTGCAGCAGTACAAGCCCGATTACGGCTACCGCTTCTCGAACTACTTCCCGTCGCTGCAGGAGGACGAGACGTTCGTCATGCTGACGTTCTCGGGCGGCGGGACGCGCGCCGCCGCGCTGGCGTACGGCGTCCTTCGCGAGCTCGATCGCACGCCGGTGACCCACGGCAAGACGCTGCTCGACGAGGTCGATGTGATCTCTGCCGTCTCCGGCGGCACGTTCACGGCGATGGACTACGCGCTGTACGGCAAGGAGGGGCTCTCCGACTTCGAGCAGAACTTCCTGCGCAAGAACGTGCAGGGGATGCTCAAGCGGTCGCTCTGGAACCCGCGAAACATCGCCCGCCTGATGTCGAGCCGTTTCAGCCGCTCCGATCTCGCCGCCGAGATTTACGACCGCGAGCTGTTTCACGGCGCCACCTTCGCCGATGTGGTGGCGCGCAACCGGCGGCCGTTCGTGATCGTGAACGCGTCGGAGATCGACATCGGCGCGCGGTTCGAGTTCACCCAGGAGGAATTCGACCGTTTCTGCTCCGACCTGGAGAGTTTCCCGGTCGCGCGCGCGCTCACCGCGTCATCGGCGGTGCCGGTGCTCCTCACGCCCATCCGACTGAAGAGCTACGCCGGGCAGTGCGGCTACAAGGAGCCGGCGTGGATCGAGCCGGCGATGACGAAATACGCGGACGATTCTCTGGAGTATCGCGAGGCGTGGGAGCGCCACGCGTTCGTTCGTCAGGACCGCGCGGCGCTCCACCTCATGGACGGCGGCATTTCCGACAACCTCGGGCTCCGCACGGCGATCAAGGCCATGACCAGCGGCCACGGCGACTTCTCTCTGCTGGACCTGGTACGGCAGGACAAGGTCCGGCGCATCGTGGTCATCGTGGTCAATGCCGGCCACGAGACCGGCGTGCGGCTCGGTGTCCAGGACAAGATCGCCGGACTCGGCTCGGTCATGCGTAAGGTGATGGTCAACATGATCACGCAGTATTCGTTCGACACGCTGGGCCTGTTGCAGAAGGTGGCCGAGGATGTCGACTCGTATCAGCATCCGGGGGCGAAGCCGCTGCCGGTGTACGTCATTCACGTCGATCTCTACGAAATCGACGATCCTGCCGAGCGCGCCTTCGTGCACACCATTCCGACCGCATTCAACCTGACGAAGGAGCAGGTCGACCGGATGATCGAGCTCGGACCGCGGATGCTGCAAGCGTCGGAGGCCTACCGGAACCTCGTTCGCGATCTGCGCGGCCAGTGACGAAGACGACCTTCTCGAACGGCTTACCGTTCAACCCCGAGCACGGAGTTTCGGCTCCAGCTCACTTGAAATCGACCGAGGGCGGGAGCCAGCTCTTCGGATCGCCGGCGATGCCGCGGGCGACGTCGATGACCTCGATCCTGCGCGGCGTCACCTCGATAAGGATCGCGCCGGCCGCGCCGCCGGGATAGAACGGCGTCCACTTCTTCACCCATCGCTTCTGCCTGGCCGCCGGATCACGGACGATTTTCGCGGTGCCGACGAGCGTCACGTATCCCGGCGAGCGCACATCGAAGTAGTAGAGCGTGACACGCGGATCGCGCTCGATCTGCTTCACTTTGCGCGTCGCTGGATTCGTCACCAGCCAGACCACCATCCGCGCATCGGGCGGCGCCGGATCCATCGTCCTCGCCTGCGGCTGGCCATCGTCACCGATCGTGATCAACGCGCAGTAGCGAACTCGCGTCATGAGCGCGCGGGCCGCTTCGATGCGCGTGGTATCGGCCGATGCGGCATGCGTGGCCGCCGCGCAGCCGGCGAGCGTGATGACCGCCGCGGCGATCCTGCCTGCACGAACTTGCCGCTTGGCGGATTTCACCCCGCGACCAGCGTCCCCAGCAACTGCAACTCGCCACCCTCGCCGGGGATGACGCTGATGTTGACGATCCCGGTGACGCTGGATCCGTCTTTTCGCTTCAGCTTCAGCT
>Ga0070741_10007287_pt1 | contig 23002 bp, 19 predicted proteins | sample Coa_R1_4_FD_66440 | JGI IMG/M metagenome (GOLD analysis project Ga0070741, IMG submission 66440) | Surface soil microbial communities from Centralia Pennsylvania, which are recovering from an underground coalmine fire - Coalmine... | ecosystem: Environmental > Terrestrial > Soil > Unclassified ... | reverse complement strand
ATGCCAGGCAACCGTCGGAAGTGACACGCGCTTCGGGCAGGCGGCGGGATGCGCCGCGCCGGATTACGCTGCGGTGGCGGTCTGCGCGCGGGTGTGACGCGGAACTGTCCAATATTCGTTGGGCAGCCAAACAGGCGCTCAGCACAGACTAAAGGAGGCTGATCGATGGCACGTAGGGTCTTCTACAGCTTTCACTACAAGCCCGACAACTGGCGGGCATCTCAGGTCCGCAACATGGGTGTCGTCGATGGAAACCGGCCCTGCTCTGACAATGACTGGGAGACTATCACGCGAGGCGGCGACGACCGCATCAAGAGGTGGATCGCGGAGCAGATGGATGGGAAGTCATGCGCCGTAGTCCTCATCGGCGCGAACACCGCGGGGCGAAAGTGGATCACCTACGAGATCATCAAGGCTTGGGATGACTACAAGGGGGTCGTCGGAGTCTACGTGCACAACCTCCAAGACAGCGATGGCCGTCAGTCCGCGAAGGGCGCCAATCCATTCGCGAGCAGCGCGTACGGAAACACCGGCAGGATGCTGTCGTCGATCGTGAAGGCGTATGACCCGCCGTATATCGCGAGCAGGGACGTCTACAAGTACATCAACGACAACCTCGCTGGCTGGGTTGAAGAGGCGGTCTCCATTCGGAACAACTCGTAGGAGGGTCAGTGCCTGAGAAACGTTCCTACGGAGAGGACTCACCCGCCGTCCAGGCGCACCTCGGGATCGCGCAGGCGGTCATCCAGCGCATGGCGAGCAACAGCTCCTCGTGCAAGGCATGGTGTATTACCCTCGTGTCCGCCATCCTCGTCATCGTTGCGGACAAGGGTAAGCCCAGCTATGCGCTCATTGCCGGCGTTCCTACTTTGCTCTTTCTCGTCTTGGACGCGTACTACCTCGCCCTTGAGCGGTGCTTCCGGGCATCTTACAACGCCTTCATCGAGAAGCTGCACGCCCGGAGAATCGGATCCCCGGACCTGTATGCGGTGACCCCCACGGGTTCTCTTCTCAAGTCGGTGCTCAGATCGCTCGGCTCTTTCTCGATCTGGCCATTCTATGTGACGCTGGCGGTCATGATCTGGCTGGCGAAGGAGATCGTGATCCCGTGAGCCGGAAATGCATCGCCACTGGCTGCCCAACAAGCCGATGAAGCTGACGGTCGCCTTCGGCGCCCGCAGCTTATCGGCAAGCCGTTAGGCGACTTCGCAAGGGGGAACGATTGGACCTCAGCAAGCTCAATTTCGGCGCACCTGCGGCGGAGAGAGACATCAGTGTAGGGCTCGCCGACTACTTCGTGGAGTCGGATGCATACGCCCGCCTAGCGAGCCGAAAGAAGACTATTGTGCTGGGAAACCGTGGCACCGGCAAGAGCGCGATCTTCAAGATCCTGGCCGGCCGTGCCCGCTCCTCCGGCAGCTTGGTCCTCGAGCTTAGTCCCGAGGATTACTCTTACGAGATGCTCTCATCAGTTCTTCGCTCAGAACGGGAAGGAGCGTGGGCGAAGCATGGGGCGTTCGCCTCCTCGTGGAAATTTTTGATCCTCGTCCTAGTCATGAAGGAACTCACCCGGCAAGGTCCGCGATTCAAGACCGGCGCCGCCGCGCGCATCTATGAGTACCTCCGCGACCATCACGAGGGCGCACAGGACACGCCCATATCTGTCCTCGTTTCGTACCTGAAGCGTATCGAGGGCCTGAAGGTCGGCACCTACGAGGCCTCCATCAAGACTCGTGAGCTGTCGAAGCTCTACAAGCTGCAGGAGATCGAACCGCTGCTGCCGTGCATCCAGGAGATCGTGCAAAGGCGACCCGTAACCGTTCTCGTAGATGAGCTCGACAAAGGCTGGGACAACTCCGAGGATGCCAAGGCTTTCGTTTCGGGGCTTTTCCAAGCATCGATCTCGTTGAACGACGTCTCTCCACGGCTCACCGTCTACGTGTCGTTGCGCCAGGAGCTGTACGACAGCATTCCGGCGCTCTACGACGATACGCAGAAGTACCGTGACTTGATCGAGATCATACGGTGGGATGAGCCATCGCTCCTCGCGGTCGCCGCAAAACGGATCCGTCACTCCTTGCCGGAGCTCGCAGCGGAGGGTGACACCGCCTGTTGGAACGGGGTGTTCGCTGAAACACTGCAGTATCGAAAGACGAAATCCTTCAACTACATGATCGATCGGACGCTGTATCGGCCTCGCGAACTGATCCAGTTCTGCACTGACGCCGTGGAGGACGCTCGGACAGCGAAGGCCGACTTGATTGACTATCAGGTCATCTCACGTGCGGAGCTCGGATACTCGAGCGCCCGCGAGAAGGACATCGCCTCGGAGTATCGGTTTCAGTACCCTGGTTTGAGCAGTGTGTTCGAAGTGTTCCGGGGGCGTGTCTATACGCTCGAGCGCGATGAGCTGGAGAACATTTGCCTCTCGGTATGCACGGGCGAGATCCGGACTAATCAGGGAGCGGAGTGGGTGTTGAACCAGGACGCTGACTTCCTCGTGGATGTTCTCTGGAGGGTTGGCTTTCTTCGAGCTTACGCAGTTGGCGGGCTGAAGGCCCTTCGAAGGAGCGGAAGCTCGTACGTCGGGCCTCATCAAGTTGCGACGCTCAATCTTCGCACCATCTCGAGATTCCAAGTGCATCCGATGTTCCGCGCGGTTCTCGGGATGAAGGAGCCGAAGAAGGATTCGACGCGGAGCCTAGAGGACGACGAGTGAAGTCGCCTAACCCGCGGTTGCAGCGGACGGCGCTTCGCGCCGCCGCCAAGGCGTTAAGCGGCTCGCCCACCCGTCGGGGTAGCGGCCCTGCTTGCGCCTCAACCGCGACTAGATCGCGCGCACGCCGACTTCGTCCAGGTGCCGCAGCAGGTCCGCCGGGTCCTCGTACACCCGATACGCGCCGGCGCGCTCGAGCTCGTCCGCGCCGTAGCCCCCCGAGAGGAGCCCGATCCCGAGCGTCCGCGCGCGCCGCGCGGCGAGGAGGTCCCAGACGCTGTCGCCGACGACGACGGCATTCTCGGTGTCGACGCCGAGGCGGCGCGCGGCCTCGACGAAGAGGTCGGGGTCGGGCTTCGCGTGCGGGACGAGGTCGCGCGTCACGATCGGCACGCGCTTCGGGACGCCGAGCCGGTCGAGGGCGGGGCCGGCCGTGTCGAGCCGGCCGCTCGTCGCGATCGCCCACGGGACGCCGAGCGCCGTCAGCTCGGCGAGCAGCTCCCGCGCGCCGGGGAGCGGGCGGACCTGGTCGGCGACGCGGACGTACGCCTCGGCGTGCACGCGCTGGAGGCGTTCGACGAGCGCCGGCGTGAGCGTGCCGCCGGTCTCGCGGAGGAGCGCCTGCGCGAAGAGGCCGCCGCTCATGCCGATCTTGCGGTGGATCTTCCAGACGGCGAGCGCGATGCCCGCCTCCTCGAGCGCCTCGCGCCACGCGAGGACGTGCTGGTAGACGCTGTCGACGAGCGTGCCGTCGAGGTCGAAGACGAAGGCCGGCGCCCGCGAGACCGTCATCCACCGTCCCTAGCGTCCGGGGTGCCCCTGCGTCCATCCCGCCCCCAGCCGCGCTCGGTCCGCCGCGCGCGGCCCTCGCGCTCGAGCTTCACGAGGTGCGCTTCGAGGCTCCAGCGCGCGAGCATCCAGAGCGCGCGCGGCGTGTCCGCGTACGCGCTCGGGAGGAGCGCGTCGAGCGTCGCGCCGCCGTCGCCCGCGGCCTCGAGCGCGCCGGCGACCTTCGCCTCGCGCATGAGCCGGTGCGCGACGTAGCGGTCGAAGAGGGCGGCGGGCGCGTCGATCGGGTCCCCGTGCGCGGGGAGGGCGACGCGCGCGCCGAGCCCCTTCAGGCGCGCGAGCTGGCGCAGGTACTCGGCCATGTCGCCGTCGACCGGGTCGATCACGATCGTGCCGACGCTCGCGACCATGTCGCCGCAGACGAGGACGCCCGCCGCCGCGTCGTGGAGGCAGAGGTGCCCGGGCGCGTGCCCGGGCGTGTGGAGGACGTCCCAGCGCTGCGGCGCCGGACCGTCGAGCACGATCGCCTCGCCGTCCTCCAGCGTGCGGGCGACGAGCCCCGGCTCGAGCCGGCGCGCCGTCTCGCCGTGTGCCCACACCGGGAGCCCGAGCGCGCGCGCGAGGAATCCGGCGCCGCCCACGTGGTCGGGATGATGGTGCGTGACGAGCACCGCGCGCGGCGTCCGGCCCGCGCCCGCGAGCGCCCGCGCCCACGCGATCCACGCGCGCCGCTCGTCCTCGAACGGCGTCGCCGGCTCGACCAGCAGGACGTCGCGCGTGCCGAGCGCGTAGCTGTTCGTGTGCGTCGCCGGCGGGAGGGTCGGCGTGCGGGCCGGGAACGCCTCGACGCCCGGCCCGATCGGGACGGGGCGCATCAGACCACCGAACGCTTGATACCTGCGACCATGGGGCGTAGGGAAGTCGCCATGGCGGAGCGAGCGGACGAGGAGCGGGAGACGACCGGAGCGGCGTCGGAGGCGCCCGTCCCGACGGCCGAGGAGAGCTGGGCGCGCCACGCGCGCGTCCGCGAGCTGGTCGAGCAGATCCGCGCGGCGCGCGCGAAGCGCGAGCGCGTCGCGCGCGACGGCACCGCGGGCTGAACGGCGCGCCGTGCGCGGGCGCCGCTCACGGGAGCCGCCCGCTGTTGGCCGCGTCGTGGTGGTATCGCGGCCAGAGGCGAACCGCGGCCTTGCCGCGCGCGCGCCAGACGAACAGGTTCGCCTCGCGCGTCGTCACGGCGACCAGCTCGTCGTTGCGGTAGCGGCCGACCGCGGGCGTCGCGATGATCCAGTTGCCCGTGAACTTCGGCCACCCCTCCGCCTCGACGCCCTGCGCGTTCACGGCGTGCACGAGGTAGCCGCCGCTGCCGAGGAGAATCTCGGCCCGCCCGTCGCCGTCGACGTCCGCGACCGAAGGGTTCGAGAAGAACGCGAAGTCGTCCAGGAGCCGCGGGAAGGCGTCGAGGAACTTCCCCGTGCGCGCGTCCCACGCTTCGATGTGGTCGTCGTTCGGGAGCTGCTCGGCGGGGACGTTCGTGTCGACGAGGCGTCCGAGCCCCGCGCCCGGAGTCGTGAGCACCACGTGACCGCCCGGCCCGATCGGCGCGAACGCCGGGCTCCCGAGCGCGGGGAAGGTCGGCCCGTCGGCCGAGTTCGCCCCCGGCCCGAAGCGCGCCTTGTCCGTCGGCAGCGTGATCGGGAGCCCGTCCGGCCCGTTGCCGTAGAAGGACGAGCCGTCGGCGCGCAGCACGTACGCCGGGCCGACGACCGACGCGATCCCGACTTCGAGCGAGCCGTCGCCATCCACGTCGGCGAGCGCGGGCGCCCCGGGCACGCCCTCGATCCACGGGAGCAGCTCCTCGACGAGGACGCCGATCCGCACCGGCCAGCCGCGGAGGAACGGCCCCGCAGGGTTGCCGGCGCCCGCGGGGTCGAGCGTGCCGCCGGCGGGAATCGCGTAGACGCGGCCGTTCGCGGAGGCGAGGAGGCCGAGCGCGATGAACTGCTCGGCGTCGGCGTTGCCGACGGCGGAGAAGTTCGCCGGCTCGCGATACTCCTCGTTCGTGCCGACGACGATCACGGGCTTCCCACCCCGCACGAGCCGGCCGACGGCCGGCGTGGAGACGATCTTCGTCCCCTGGAGCGCGACGGGCCTGCCGCCGGCGACGCGCGGCACCACTCGGTCGTTCGCGGGGTCGACCGACGCCATCTGCGTGCGGTCGACGACGAGGACCGGGAAGCCCGGCTGCGGCGTGCCGTCCGCGCGCCAGACGTAGAGGTGGCGGTCCATCGCCCCGGCGACGATCTCGAGCCGGCCGTCGCCGTCGAGGTCCGCGAGCACGGGCGAGGCGAGGAGCCCGGGCTGGAGGCGGTTGAACCGGTCGCGGGCGCCGCGCGCCGAGAAGCGTGCCTCGGTGCGGACCGGGAAGCCGGGCCGCCGCGAGCCGTCGCGCTCCCAGACGTAGAGCTTCCCGGCGAGCGTGCCCGCGACGATCTCCGTGCGCCGGTCGCCGTCGAGGTCGGCGGCCGCCGCGCCGTTGCCGATCGACTCCCGGAACGTCGTCGGAAGGGCGCCGGTCGCGAATGCGAACGAGCCCGTGTGGAGCGGAAGCGGGTCCGTGTGCACGGGCCAGCCCTTCACGAGCCGCCCGGTCGGCCCGAAGACGAGGATCGTGCCGTCGGAGGTCGGGACGACGAGGTCCGGGCGCACGCCTTCGGCGCCGGCCCGCGGCGTGCGGCCGCGGATCGTCGTGAAGAGCGGCGAGCCCTCCGCGCTGCCTCCGATCGGGAGGGGGAACCCCGGCCGGAGGTCGGGGTCGTGGTGGAGGTAGAGCGTCCGGCGCGCCTCGCCGCGACGGCCGACCGCGTCGGTCGCGCGCAGGCGGAGCGTCACGGTGAACGCGTCCGGCGTGTCGGCGGGCGACGGCGTCCCGCTCGGGGCCGTCATCGGGGTCGCGGCGGCGTCGATGGCGCACGTCGTCGCCGCGTCGGCGATCGACCACGTGGCGAGCGGTCCGGGCGTGACGGCCGCCGTGAGCCCGCTCGCCGAGGCGATCGGGTGGAACGCCCCGTCGAGCGGCCGGACGCCGCAGCCGAACTCGAGCGTCCATCCGAAGCTCGACGCGTGCGGCGCGGCGGCGGCGCCGGTCACCGTGACGGCGGGCGAGCGGACGGGATCGAGGGTCTGCCACCAGTCGGGCTCGAGGAGGTCGGCCTCGGGCGGGAGCGCGCCCGTCGCGACCGCGTCGACCGCGTGCCGCGCGTGCGCGCGGCCGTACCCGAAGTACGGATCCCAGCCCGGCTGCGACGCGTAGCGCATCGACGCGAACACGAAGGACACCTCCCGGTGCCCGGTGAAGTCGACGTCGTCGGCGGTCATGGTGAAGAGCTGCGCCACCTCGTTCGCCGAGAGCGGGTGCACGCTGCCGGCCGGCCCGACGCTCCGCGGCGCGAGCCGGCCGGCGTCGACCTCGTTCAACGCGGCCGAGATGAAGAGCCCGGCGAGCCCGGACGCGCGGCCCGTCGCCTCCGAGGAGCACGACGACGACGAGATCGCGACCGCGACGTTGCCGCCGTAGTTGGTGCAGCCGTTCAGGTAGAGGTACGAGCGCGGGCTCATCACGAAGCCCGCCTCGCTCGCGAAGCGCGTCACCGAGTTCACCGTGATCGTGTGCCGGTTCGCGGCGGGCACGTTGTGGTGGAAGCTCTCCTCGTCGGCCGCCGAGGCGACGACCGGCACGTCGTGCGCGTACGCGTACTCGATCGCGGCGCGGGCGAAGGACGTGTTGTTCACCGTGCCGAGCGCCTCCTGGACGACGTGCGCGCCGCTGTCGACGGCGAAGACGACGCCCTCCGCGAACAGGTTCGCGTCGGCGATGAAGCTGTCGCCGACGCGGACGGGGAGGACCATGCAGTTCGGGCAGGTGCCGAGCGCCCCGCCGTTGTCCGCCTCCGCCGTCGAGTCGCGCGCCTCCCCGGTGCCGTGGCCGTACGCGACCTCGTCGAACGGGTCGTTGTCGTCGTCGAGGAAGTTCCAACCCGCGATGTCGTCGACGTAGCCGTTCGCGTCGGCGTCCGTGTGGTCGCTGAACGCGCGGATCAGGTCCTGCGGATCGAGGACGCCGTTGCCGTTCGCGTCCGCGACACGCGCGTCGGCCGCGTAGTCGGCGACGTCGAAGACGCCGTCGTCGTTCAGGTCGTACGGGTCGGGATTCAGGAACGGGCCGGGCAGGGCGGGCTTCGTCCGCCCCGTCGCGTCGGTCGGGAGCGGCAGCTCGCCCCGGTTCAGGCGCACCTTCCGCGCGAGGTCCGCCATCGCGCCCGCGTCGTCCCAGCGGATGCCGGAGTCGAGGACGGCGAGCACGACGTCGGGCCGCCCCGTCGTCACCTGCCAGGCGAGGTCGACGCTCATGCCCTGTACGCCGAAGAGCTCCTGCGGGTCGGCGTCGATCGCGGGCTCGCCGGTCTGGTCGCTCGTGAGCTTCCACGCCGTCCCCTCCGACGCGAACTCGTTCGGACGGACGGGCGGCGACGCGACCGGCAGGCGGAGGTAGTCGGCGTAGCGCTGCGGGGGGGTGCCGGGCGGCGGCGGCGGGAAGGGGAACGTCGCACCGGCGAGCGAGGCGCTGGCGAGGACGAGGAGGGACGCGAGCCCGAGTCGGTGCGCCATGCCCGGACTCGACGCCACCCGGGCGCCGCTTGTCAAGGCGCGGCGGGTCGCGGATCAGCCGGCGGACGCGGAGCCGGTGAGCGCCCGGAGGCGGGCGACGAGGCGTTCGACGCCGCCGCCCGCGAAGCCCTTGGCCCGCTCGCCGCGCGCCCAGATCTGGGTGAACGGCAGGACGTCGAGCTCCGCGATCCACGGGTTCGCGCGCTTGAAGTCGATGAGCCCGCCCTTGTCGAGCAGCACCTTGCCGAAGCGGACGTGCCTCCATTCGCCGTCCGTCGCGAGGAACTGCTCGAGCTCCTCGGACCAGGCCGCGCAGGCGGGGCAGTCGCTCTTCCCGAGCACGAGGACGGCGAGCGGCGCCGCGACGAGCTCGCGCCAGCGCTGACCGTCCACCTGCTCGAGTCGGCTCATGGGCTCACCCGACGAACGCCTGGCCCTTCTTCCAGTCGGCGCCGCACAGACCGCCGCTCTGGAGCGCCTGCACCGTGCGGAGGATCTCCTGCGGGCTCCGCCCGACGCTCAGGTCGTTCACGGACACCGCGCGGATGATCCCCTTGTCGTCCACGATGACCGTCGCGCGGAAGGCGACGCCCTGGTCGTCCTTCAGGACGCCGAAGGCCTTCGTCACCGCGTGGTTCGTGTCCGCGATCACGGGGTGGGTGATCTCCTGCGGGAACGTCTTGCGGTCGGAGAACCAGGCCTTGTGCGAGAAGAAGGAGTCGGTGCTGACGCCGATGACGGCGACGCCGTCGTCCTGGAAGTCGGGAAGGAGCGACTGGAAGCCCTTGATCTCGGTCGGGCAGACGAAGGTGAAGTCGAGTGGGTACCAATAGAGGACGTGCCACTTGCCCTTGTAGTCGTCGCTGCTGATCTGCTTCTGCTCGCCCTTCACGTAGGCCGTTGCCTTCCAGGCGGGCTCGGGTCTGCCGATCATCGTCATCGTGCGGTTACCTCCTGTGCCGATCATCAATAACGGCGTCGCACGCCGCGTCAAGGTGGGTTGCTCGCGCGCGCCGAGGCGATTCGCGGCGCGCGCGCAGGTGATTGCGCGCCGCACGCGCGATGCGACGCTCGCGTCGACATGCGCGCGCCGGAGAAGCGTCTGCTGCTGCACGTCTCGCGGTTCGGCGCGGGGTTGTTCGATCTGGACGGTGTGCTGACGCGCACGGCGCGCGTGCACGCGGCGGCGTGGACGATGGCGCTCGACGAGTTTCTCGCGCGCCGAGCCGGCGGGCAGCGCTTCCAGGCGTTCGATGCGGAGCGCGACTACCGCGCCTGGGTCGACGGGAAGCCGCGGCAGGACGGCGTCCGCGACTTCCTCGCCTCGCGCGGCCTCCGGCTTCCGGAGGGCGCGCCGTCGGATCCGCCGGGATACGAGACGGTGTGGGCGCTCGCGAACCGCAAGGACGCGCTCTTCGCCGCCGCGCTCCGCCGCCAGGGCGTCGACGTCGTGCCGGGCGCCCCGGAGCTCGTCCGCGAGCTGCGGCGAGCGGGGCTCCGCCTGGCGGTCGTGTCCGCGAGCCGGCACTGCGGCGAGGTGCTCGACGCGGCGGGGATGCGTGCGCTCTTCGACGCGCAGATGGACGGCCTCGAGATGGCGCGGCTCGGGCTGCGCGGGAAGCCCGCGCCCGACACGTTCCTCGCCGCCGCGGCGCGGCTCGGCGTACCGCCCCCGCGCGCGTTCGTCGTCGAGGACGCGCTCGCCGGGGTCGAGGCGGGACGGCGCGGCGGCTTCGCGCTCGTCGTCGGCGTCGACGCCGGCGCGGGTGCCGACGCGCTGCGCGCGCGCGGCGCGGACGTCGTCGTGCGGAGCGTCGCGGACCTCGTGGTCGTTCCCTGATCAGGCGACGCGGAAGACGAGCACGGGACACGGCGCGTCGCGCACGACGGCGCGGAGCGTGGTGCCGTGCGCGGCGTCGAGCATGCCGCTCCAACCGAGGACGATGAGGTCGTCGTCGTGCTCGCGCCCCCAGCGGACGATCGCGCTGCCCGGGTCGCCGTGGCCGAGCGAGAGGTGGACGCACGTCGGGTCGAGCGGGCACTCCGCGCGCAGGCGGTCGAGCAGCTCGTCCACCCACGCGGGCCACTCGTGCTGGGGCTGGTCCACGTAGGACGGCGCGGGCAGGGCGCCCTGTTCGCGCGGCGGCGCCGCGCCGCACTCTCCGACGTAGAGGACGTCGACCGTCGCGGCGGCGCGCTCGGCGAGCACCGCGGCGTGGCACACGGCGTGGGCCGTCGTCGGCCGTGCGTCGTAGGGGAGGAGGACGCGCCGGAGCGTCCACGGCGTCCGGCCCCGCGCCGGCGGCACGACGACGACCGGGCACGGGGCCGTGCAGAGGATCGCCCGCGCGACGGCGCCGAGGCCGGTGTCGGCGGCGGGGTCGCCCGCGTGCGCCGCGATCACGACGATCGCCGGCGCCGTTTCGGCGGCCGCCGCGACGACCGCAGCCGCGGTCGGGCCGTCGCGGTGCTCGACGACGCCGCCGGCCAGCGTCTGCGCGTCGAGCCCGAGCGCCGCGGCGATCGCCGCCGCGGGAGCGGGCGCTCCCGTGTGGACGATCCGGAGGACGGCGCGCTCGAGGTCCGCGAGCGGGCGCGCGACGGGGAGCGCGACCGGCGCCTCGGGCGAGTCGTCGAGCGACGCGATCACCGTCCCGATGCGCGCCGGCGCGTTCACGCGCGCGCCTCGGCCCCGCCGCCGACGTCGACCGGCGTCCCGGGCCGCGCGTCGACGACGACCCGACGGCCGCGCCAGGCGAGCGCGAAGCGGAGGCGATCCCAGTGCGCGGGCAGGTGGGGCCGGAAGACCGGGCCCGCGTCGTTCAGGATCGTGAGCCCGCCGAATCCGATGACCGCCGCCTGCCAGAGCCCCCCGAGCGCCCCGCCGTGCACGCCGCCCGCCGCGTTGCCCATGTTGTTCGCGAGATCGATGTCCGCGGCGCGGCGGAAGTACGCCTCGGCGCGGGGGACGTCGCCGAGCCGTGCGGCGACGGCGGCGTGGATCGCCGGGCTGAGCGAGCTGCCGTGCGAGGTGCGCGGCTCGTAGTAGCGGAAGTTCGCCGCCCGGACGTCGGGCGGGAAGCGGTCCCAGAGCAAATGGAGGAGCATGACGACGTCCGCCTGCTTCAGGAGCTTGGAGCCCTGGAGGCGCGCCGGGCCGAGGAGGACCTCGAGCGGCGCGGTCCGCGGCTCGTATGCGCGCTGGTCGACGTCCTCGAGCGCGAAGTAGCCGCGGAACTGCTCGAAGAGGCCCGTCTGCGGGTCGAAGCCGGTGTACATCGCCGCCGCGATCCGCGCCCACGTCCTCGGCTCGTCGCCGGCGACGGCGAGGCGCTCGGCGAGCGTCGCCCAGCGCGCGGGCCAGCGCGCGGCGAGGAGCGCCGCCGTCTCGGCGCCGCGCTCGAGCGTCCACTGCGCCATGACGTTCGTGTACGCGTCGTCGTCGACGCCGACGTGGTACTCGTCCGGGCCGATGACGCCGCGGATGTGGTAGCGGCCGTCCACCCCGGGCTCGACGCGGCTCGCCCAGAAGCGCGCCGTCTCGACGAGGATCGGCGCGCCGGCGTCGAGCAGGAACGCCTCGTCGGCCGTCGCCTGCCAGTAGCGCCAGACCGCGTACGCGACGTCGGCGCTCACGTGGTGCTCCTGCTCTCCGGCGAGGACGCGCTCGATCCGGCCGTCGGGGAAGACGGTGAAGGGCGGCGTCACCTCCTCGCCCGTGTCCGCCGACTCCCAGGCGTAGAGGGCGCCGCGGAAGCCGAGCCGGGCGGCCTTCGCGCGGGCCGCGTCGAGCGTGTGGAACCGGTACATGAGGAGCGCGCGCGCCGCCCGGGGATGGGTGAGCGTGAAGAAGGGCAGCATGAAGATCTCGGTGTCCCAGAACACGTGCCCCTTGTACGACTCGCCGGTGAGCAGCCGGGCGCCGATCGACACGTGCTCGTCGTCCGGGTTCGCGGCGCTCACGAGGTGGTAGACGGCGAAGCGGAGCGCGCGCGTCGCCTGGAGGTCGCCGTCGACGGCGACGTCGCTCGCGTCCCAGCGCGCGGCCCACGCGCCGACGTGTGCGGCGACGGCCGCGTCCGCACCCGCCGCCGCGACGCGCGTCGCGTGCTCGCGCGCGGCCGCGACGGGGTCGCGTGCCTCGCGCGACGTGTAGACGGCGACGATCCGGTCGAGGCGGTACGTCGCGCCGACGTCGAGGTCGACCGCCCAGCGCTCGACGGCGCCCTCGGGCACGGAGTCGACCTCCTGCGCGAGCGTGCCGCCGCCGGGCAGCCAGAGCCGGGTCGCGACCGCGAAGGCGACCCGCACGCCGCTGCCCTCCGGCGTGCGAGCGAGCGTGACCGGCAGGCCCCGCCCGATCTCCGTGCCCGCCGCGCTCTCGATGACGGCCTCGATCGTGAGCCGTCCCGCGTAGTTCTCGGGAGTCAGCGTGACGGACTGGAGGAGCACGTGGCGGTCGGCGAGCGAGGCGAGGCGCAGGCCGTGGACGCGGGTCGTCCGGCCCGCGAGGTCGCGGTGCCGCCACTCGCGCCAGAGGATCGCCTGGCGGAGGTCGAGGACGCGGCGGTGGTCGAGGCGCGCGCGCGGGTCCATCGTGAGCGAGCGACCGTCGAGCGACGCGCGGAGGCGGACCCACTCGACGCCGCGCGCGAGCTCGCGGACCGCGTTCCACCCCGGCGCGGACCGGAAGACGCCCGCGACGAACGTCGCGGGGTCGGAGAGGGGGCTCCCCTCGGCGAGCGAGCCGCGCGTGCCGACGTAGCCGTTGCCGAGCGCGAACAGCGACTCGATCTCGTGCTCGCGCGCCGTCGCGAACTCGCTCTCGACCATGATCCACCGGGGATCGGCGGTCGGAACGGCCGGCAGCGCGAGCGGCACGACGTCGGGCACCGTCAGGACGCCGCGCGCGAGCGGTCCTCGGCGTACATCGCCTCGAACCGATCGCGGTAGCGGGCGATGCAGAGCTTCCGCTTCACTTTCATCGTGGGCGTCAGCTGGTCGCCGACCTCGAAGTCGTGGTCGAGCACGTCGATTCGGCACACGCGTTCGTGGCTCGGCAGGTCGCGGTTGACGGCCTCGACCGCGCGCTCGACCTCGGTGCGCACGTCGGCCCGGCGCGTGAGCGCGGCGTGGTCGCGCTCCGCGACGCCGTGCGCCCGCGCCCAGGCGGCGAGCGCGTCGGGGTCGAGCGTCACGAGCGCGGTCAGGTACTTCTGGGCGTCGCCGTGGACGACGACCTGGCTCACGAGCGGGCTCGCGCTCTTGAGCGCCGTCTCGATGTTCTGCGGCGCGACGTTCTTCCCACCGGCGGTCACGATGATGTCCTTCTTCCGGTCGGTGATCCGGAGGCAGCCGTCCGCGTCGAGGCAGCCGATGTCGCCCGTGCGGAACCAGCCGTCCGCGTCGATCACCTCGCGGGTCTCGGCCTCGCGCCGCCAGTAGCCGCGCATGACGCCGCGCCCGCGGAGGAGCACCTCGCCGTCGTCGGCGATCCGGATCTCCGTCCCCGGCACCGGCGGGCCGACGGTGCCGGGCTTCACCTGCCCGGGGAGGTTCACCGTGCTCGCGCCCGACGTCTCCGTGAGCCCGTAGCCCTCGCACACCTCGAGGCCCGCGTGGTGGAAGAACCACGCGATCTCGGGCGCGAGCGGAGCCCCGCCGGAGATCGCGAAGCGCAGGCGGCCGCCGAGCCGCGCGGCGAGGCGGCGGCCGAGCTGCCGGAAGACGAGGGCGCGCGCGAGCGCCCACCCCGGGTCGAACGGCGCCCGCCCGTCCGCCGCCGCGCGCGCGGCCGCGTGCTCCTTCGCGAGCGCCCACCGGCCGAGGCGTCCGGCGACGCCCGGCGCCGCCGCGACGTCCTCGACGACGCGCGCGTGGATCTTCTCGAAGATGCGGGGGACGGCGGGGAAGATCGTCGGGCGGATCTCCGCGACGTCCTCGACGATCCGCTTCGGGTCGCGGCGCCAGTACGCGAGCACGCACCCGGTCGAGAGCCACGCCACCTCGACCACCTTCGCGAACACGTGGGCGAGCGGAAGGAAGAGGTACACGACGTCGGCGGGATCCACGATGCCGATCCGGCGCACGGCTTCCGCCTCGTAGAGCATGCAGTCGTGCGTCAGCATCGCGCCCTTCGGCGGCCCCGTCGTCCCCGACGTGTAGATGATGGTGAGGAGGCTCTCGGGGCCGAGCGCGTGCCCGCGCTCGTCGAGCGCGGCCGCGTGCTGGCCGAGCCAGGCGTCGCCGCGCGCGAGGAGCGTCTCCCACGACAGGATCCCCGCCTCGCCGGCGGGGGCGTCCTCGAACGCGACGATCGTGCGCAGGCCGGGAAGGCGTCCCCGGACGGCGCGCAGCTTCGCGAGCTGCGCCTCGTCCTCGGCGAAGGCGAGGACGCAGCCCGCGTCGCGCAGGATGTATTCGCAGTCCGATGCCAGGTTCGATTGGTAGATCGGCACGGTGACGGCCCCCGCCCCGATGACGCCGAGATCGGCGGCGGTCCACTCGACGCGCGTGTGCGACAGGATCGCCACGCGGTCGCCGGGGCGGACGTCGAGCGCGGCGAGGCCCGCCGCCACGCGCTCCGCCGTCCGGGCGACCTCGCCCCAGGTGACGTCGCGCCACCCATTCCCCGCCGGGTGGCGCGCCGCGAGCGCGTCGGGACGCGCCGCAGCCGTCGTCCGGAAGAGGTCGTAGACGTTCCGGCCCATGACGGCTCGGCCCCACCCAAGGCTCGCGCGCGCGGCCCTGTCAATCGCCTCCGCGCGCCGGGAGTGGGTCGGGCTCCGGATCGTACCACCTCGCGCGGGAGCAGGGGAGTCCTCGCGGAGACGACGAGGGGCACCACCACCGTGCCCGGCTCGACGGCCGCCGCCGCAGCGGCTAGGGATCTCGAGGCCGATGCGCGTCGACGCCGACTTCTCCGCGGTCCACGCCCTCGCCGACGGAAGCCGCGTCCGCCTCCGCCTCCTCCGGCCCGAGGACCGGGAGCGCGTCCGGGAGGGCTTCGCCCGGCTCTCGCCGACGTCGCGCTACGACCGCTTCCTCGCGCCGACCCCGCGGCTCAGCGAGCAGATGCTCGAGTACCTCACCCGCTGCGACGGCGTGAACCACGTGGCGCTCGCCGCCGAGCGGCTGCCGCCCGGCCGGACGGCCTGGGACGGCGTCGGCATCGCGCGCTTCGTCCGGCTCCGGGACGCGCCCGACGTCGCCGAGGCGGCGGTCGCGGTCGTCGACGACGCGCAGAACCTCGGCATCGGACGGCTCCTCCTCACGACGCTCGTCGAGGCGGCGCGCGAGCGGGGCATCACGACCTTCCGCGCCTGGATCCTCCCGACGAACGAGCGGGCGAGGGCGCTCATCGAGGAGCTCGCGCTCGACGCGGTCCGGCCGCGGCACGAGGACGGGCTCCTCGTCTACGATTTTCCGCTCCCCGGCGAGGCGAAGCCGCCGCCGCGGGCGCCGCTCTACCGGCTCTTCCGGGCGGCCGCGGCGGGGCTCACGGTCGTCGTGCGGCGGCTCCTCGGCTAGACCGATCCGAGATCTCGGGCCCGTCGCCCGGTCGCGACCGCTCGCTCACCGCTTCTTCAGGTCCGCGGCGCCGTCGCCGACGATGTCGAGGGCGCCGAGGAAGATCTGCTCGCGGATCCCGACGAACTCCTCCCACGACGCCGTGCAGACGAGCGCGAAGAGCTCGATCTCGAGGCCCTGGGTGCCGAGTCCGGCGAAGCGGACGCGGGCGGAGCCGACGTCGATCTTCGGCTGCGCGACGAGCATCTGGTGGAGCGCGGCGAGGAGGCGGCGCACGTCCGCCGCCGACGTCCCGACGGGGAGCTTGAGCGTCGCGCGCACGGGAATGCGGTCGCGGCGGCTCAGGTTCTCGAGCGCCAGGGTGGAGAACTGCGCGTTCGGGACCGTGACGAGCGTCCGGTCCACGGTGCGGACCCGCGTCGAGCGGAGCCCGATGTCCTCCACCGTGCCGACGGTGTCGCCGAAGCGGCACACGTCCCCGACGCGGACCGGCTGGTCGGCGACGAGGCTCACGCTTCCGAAGAGGTTCTCCACCGTCTTCTGCGCCGCGAGCGCGACGGCGAGGCCGCCGACGCCGAGGCCGGCCAGGATGCCCGTCACGTTGAAGCCGAAGTTCTGGAGCGCGGCGATGGCGGCCAGGATCGCGATGAAGACCTTGACGGCGCGCCGCCCGAGCAGGAGGCTCGCGACGGCCCGCGCGTGATGCGCGGGGAGCCGGTGCTCGAGGCGCTGGGCGAGGGCGTCGAGCGCGCGGAGCGCGAGCCAGGTGGCCGCGACGATGCCGAGCCCCGTCTCGACGCCGATGAAGAAGCGCGCCACCGGGAATGCGAGCGCGAGGAACGGCATGCCGGCCGCGAAGACCGCGACCGCGAGGCCGAGCCGGAGCGGGCCGCGGGCGTACGCGGGCAGCGGCACGACCGGGCGCCACCACCGCGCGAGGCGCCACACCAGGGCCCCGAGCGCGGCGCTCAGCAGCGCCGCGACGGCGAGCAGCAGCGCGAGGCCGATCCACTGCCAGAGCCGGATGCCGAGGAACCGGATCTCGAAGAACGGCGCCGGCAGCACGTCGGCGAGGGGGCCCCAGCCGAACTCGTCCCACAGCCCCGGGATCGCGGCGACGGTGTTCGCGTCGAACTTCCACACCGGCACGCCGTTCGGCTGTTGCACGCGGGCGAGGATGATCGCGACCGGACCGTCGCGCGTGTCGATCAAGCCCGCCGAGTCGTGCAGCGCCGGCAGGCCGTCGTTCGGGTCGCCGTCCGGGTCGGCGCTCTGCCGGCTCGGGTCGACCCAGAGCGCCCGGTCGAGCACCGTCTCGAGCTCGCGCGCCAGCTCCGGGCCGCGGCGCGCGCGGTCGCGCGCGCGGACGTTGCGGAGGTCGAGGTACTGCGCGGCGATCGCGTAGTCGCCCGCGCGGGCGGCCTCGAGGAAGCGGACGAGGGCGCCGCGCGGGGTGTCGGGCCCGGGCGTGGCCCCGGGGACGGTCGTCGTCGTCGCGGGCGGCGGCGCCGGTGCCGGCCCCTCGGCGCCCGCGGCGCGGAGGAGAGCGGCGAGCAGAAGGGCCGCGAGCGGCAGACGGCGGTGACGTCGCATCGAGGCTTCGCCGGAGCGCGAGCGGCGAGGATGCCGGCTCGGGCCGGCGCGCTCAAGAGGGGCGCGCGTCAGTCGAACGGATTGCCCAGGTTGAACTGGGCGCCGAGCGCGGCGTAGTCGACGCCGGGCTTGCGCTCGTATTCGGGCGGGAAGCACTCCCGCTTGCGCGCGTAGTACTCCGCGCGATGGTCGCCCGCGGACGCCGGGTTGAAGGTGAGGTAGTAGGAGCGCCGCGGCCCGCGCGACCGGTTCGGCCCCGACCAGTGCGGCACCCACGCGTCGAACACGATCACGTCGCCGGGCCGCGCGTGGAGCGGCTCCACCTCGAGCCGGGCGACGACGTCGGGCCGCAGCGTGCCGTCGGGATTGTGCGGGAGGAGCACGTGGAGGCTCCGCGCGTCGCGGGCCATCACGAGGCAGCCGTTCTCGTCGGTGAACGGATCGACGGGGACCATCACCGTCAGGTGGTCCTCGACGCCGAAGTCGCGATACGCGGGCGCGTCCTGGTGCGGCGCGAAGCCGGCGCCGCCGGCGAGCTTGAAGTTGATCTTGTCCTTGAAGAGGACGACGGGCTCGCCCGCGCACTCGGCGAGGAGCGCCATGAGCTTCGGGCTCCCGACGAGGGCGCCGAGGCCGTCGTGATACGGCACGAAGTTCTCGATCCGCGCGAGCATCTTCGCGAGCGGATCGTCCTTCCGGCGCTCGTAGTAGCGCATCCACCGGCCCGGGACCTCTGGCCACGCCGCGATCTCGTCGGTCCAGCGGACGAGGTCGCGCGTTTCCGCCTCGGTCAAGAAGCCGCGCATCCACACGAAGCCGTGGCGGACCCAGCGCGCGCGGCCGTCGGCGTCGAGCATGGCGCCCTCGTAGCAGACGCGGCGGCGGCGGGCCAGCGCGGTCAGCGCGGAAAGTCGGCGCACCCCGCGCGCAGGTACTCCTCGCGCGAGAGCCAGCGCCCGAACTCCGCGATCTCCCGGTACGCGCCGCAGCGGTGTGCGGGCGAGGCGAGCCGCGGGTCGTGGTCGAGGGCGGCGAGGACGCCCGCGCGCGTCTCCGCCCCGGACGTCATGCGGATGCCGCCGCCCCCATCCGTGTCGAGCACGAGGAACCGGCCGTCGCCCCACGGGTCCCACGCGGGGAGGTCGCCTCGCGTGCCGCGTCCCGGCGCCCCGTCGCGGGCGAAGGCGGCCCAGTAGGACATCATCGCGCGGGAGAGGGCGAGGCGCCCCGGCTCGTTCGCGGGCGTGAAGAGGCGGTTGCCCTCGGTGCCCATGTCGAAGTGGCCGAAGACGAACGGGATCTCGAGCGCGTGCGCGGCGCCGAGCATCTTCGAGAGGTCGGCGCCGAGGATCGTCGGCTCGTCGTGCCAGTCGAAGCGGTACACGAAGACCGACGGCTCGACGCGCGACATCGCGGTTGCGGGCGCGTCCGCGGAGGCCGCTTTCCACATGCGCGCCATGTACTCGGCGGTGGCCTCGTAGCGCGGCTCGTCGACGAAGCGCGGAACGAGCCAGAGGATCTTCCGGACCCAGCGCGGGTCGAAGTACATGAAGAGCTTGTTCTCGTCGCGGTTCGTGCCGACGAGCACGGGCACCCGGTTCCAGCCGCCGTCGCTCCCGAGGGCCGCGAGCGGGTCCGCGGGCAGGACGCGGCCGTCCGCGATGGCGCGCGGCATGTCGATCATGCCCGTCGGCCAGGGGACGTAGGCCGCGAGCACCTCGCGCGCGGGCTCGGCGCGGAGGAACGCCGCGATCTCGTCGTCGCGCATCGCCGCGAGCCGGGCCTCGGCGTCGGCGCGGTCGCGCGCGCGGCCGCTCCGCTCGAGGAGGCGGAGCACGATCTCGCGGCTCGCCTGCGGATGCTCGCGCTCCGCCACCGCCGCCGTGTCGAGCCAGAGCCCGCCGCTCTCGACGATCGCGCGGTGGAAGAGGCCCCGCGCCTGGGGCGCCAGGAGCAGCGTGTAGACGTCGAGGCCGCCCGCGGACTCGCCCGCGATCGTCACGTTGCCCGGATCGCCGCCGAAGGCCGCCACGTCGTCGCGCACCCACGCGAGCGCGCGCACGAGGTCGAGCGTGCCGAAGTTGCCGGAGCGCTCGGCGTCGTCGGCGGCGTCCGCGCGGAGCGCCGGGTGCGCGAACCAGCCGAACGGCCCGAGCCGGTACTGCGCGGTGACGACCACGAGGTGCTCCGCGGCCGCGAGGTGGCCCCCGTCGTACAGCCCCGCGTGGCCGATCGTGTTCCCGCCGCCGTGGATCCACACGAGGACCGGGAGCCGCGACGCCGGCGTGGCGTCGCGCGGCGCCCAGACGTTCAGCGTGAGGCAGTCCTCGTCGCCGCCGACGCGACCGGGCGGGACGCCCGGGGCGCCCCCGAGGCGCGAGCCGTACTGCACGCACGGGGCGCCGAACGCGAGCGCCTCGCGCAGGCCGGCGAAGCGCTCGGCGGGCTCGGGGGCGCGCCAGCGCCGCCGCCCCGTCGGCGGCTTCGCGTACGGGATGCCGAGCCACGCGTACGAGCCGTAGCGGCCCTCGCCGCCGACGACGTCGCCCGCGGGGGGATGGCGGAGGGTCGCCGGCGCGGGCGCCAGGTGGTACGTCCCGGCGCCCCCGCGGCATCCGAGCACGAGGACCGCGAGGAGCCCGAGAGCCGTTCCGCAGCGCATCGGGACCGTTCATCACGGCGCCGGGGCTCCTCGCAAGCGCGGCCGTTGCCCGCCCCCGCGGACCCACCTAAATAGACGTACGCATGCCGACGCTCGCCGCCCTCGTCCTGCTGCTCCTCCTCCGGCCCGCGCTCGCCGCGACCGTGCCGTCCGTCTTCGGCGGGCGGGTGCCGTGCACCATGGAGGACGGCGTCCAGTTCTGCCGCGGCGACGTCGGGACGCGCGTCGAGAGCTTCGACGGCGTCCCGCTCGACGTGAACGTCACCATCCCGCCCGCGTCGGCGACCGGCCCGTTCCCGCTCATCGTGAACCTGCACGGCTGGGGCGGCGCGAAGAGCGACGCGCCGTTCACGACCGAGGCGACGGACGGCTACGTCGTGCTCAGCTACACCGCCCGCGGCTTCGGCAGCTCGTGCGGCACCCCGGCGTCCCGCGCCCCGGATGCGTCGCTCACCGACCCGAACGTCTGTGCGACGCGCGGCTGGGTGCGCCTCGCCGACGCGCGCTACGAGGCGCGCGACACGCAGTGGCTCGCGGGCCTCCTCGCCGACGAGGGCCTCGTCCTCCCCGACCGCGTCGGCGTCACGGGCATCTCGTACGGCGGCGGACAGAGCCTCCTCCTCGCGGCGCTCCACGACCGCGTCATGCAGCCCGACGGCACGCTTGCGCCGTGGACGAGCCCCGGCGGGACGCCGATGGCGATCGCGGCGGCGGCGCCGATCATCGGCTGGACGGACCTCGCCGAGGCGCTCATGCCTGCCGGGCGGACGCTCGACTACCGGGCGGTCAACCTCTACGGCCCCCGCGTCGGCGTCGAGAAGCGGTCGTGGGTGCAGCTCCTCTACGCGGCCGGGCTGCTGAGCGGCTTCTACGCGCCTGCGGGCGCGGACCCCGACGCGGATCTCACGGCCTGGAACGCGCGGATCGAGCAGGGCGAGCCGTACGACGGCCAGCCCGACGCCGTGCACGTGACGACGGAGGTGACGACGCACCACTCGGCGTACTACATCGACGACTCGACGCCGCCGGCGCCGCTCTTCATCTACAACTCCTTCGTGGACGACCTCTTCCCCGCCGACGAGACGCTCCGCTACTACCGCAAGGTCCGCGCCGACCATCCGAACGCCGAGATCGCGCTCCACTACGAGGCGGGGTTCGGACATCCGCGCGCGTCGCTCGGCGCCGGCCTCGCGCGCGTGACCCCGCGGATCACCGCCTTCTTCGCGCGCCACCTGAAGGGCACGAGCGACGCCGCCGCGCCGGGCGTCGAGACCTGGACGCAGGGGTGCGGCGCGACGCCCGAGGCGGGCCCGTTCACGGCCAGCGACTGGGACGCGCTCCGTCCCGGCGAGGTGCGGCTCCGGTCGGGCGGGACGCGGCGCGTCCGCGCCGGCCGCGGCGACCCGGACCTCGCCGCGCTCGAGGACCCCGTCGTCGGACCGCCGTGCCGGACGACGAAGGCGAAGCGCGACCCGGGCGCGGCGACGTTCCGGTTCCCGCGGGTGACGGGCCAGGGCTTCACGCTGATGGGCTCCCCGACCGTGATCGCCCGCCTCACCGTCCGGGGGAAGTTCGCGCAGCTCGTCGCGCGGCTCTGGGACGTCGGACCCGACGGGATGCAGACGCTCGTGACGCACGCGATCTACCGCCCGCGCACGGACGGCGCGAACCCCCAGCCCTTCCAGCTCCACGCGAACGGGTGGCGGTTGGCGGCGAAGCACCGCCTGAAGCTCGAGCTGGTGGGCGGCAGTCCGCCCTACGGGCACCCGCCGACCGGCAGCTGGTCGGTCCGCGTGCGCGCGCTCGAGCTGCGCCTCCCGGTGCTCGAGCAGCCGGGCGGGAAGCTCGTCCGGAGGCCCGCGCCACCCGTCCTCCCGCCGTCGGGCGCCGAGCCGCCCGACGCGTGAGGCGTCCCCGCCGCGCGGTGCGGAGGCGCGCGCCGCGCGGCGGTGCTCGTCCGCGCCGCGCGCCGCGTCGAGGATCGCTCCGCGCGCGTCGGGCTGCGAGCGCCGCGCGCCGGCGAGCGCCCGCCGTGCGACGGGGCGCGCGTGGCATCGCGGTTGCACCGCCAGGATCCGTCCACGGCACAACCAAAGAAGGAGGGTGTCATGAGGGTACCAGCAGCCGTCGCGGCGGCGGCCGTCGCGGGAGCGCTCGTCGTCCCGGGGCCCGTCTTCGCCGGGCACGGACACGGGCGGCACGCCATGGGTCAGCGTCTGAGCCAGGACGAGGTCCGTCAGGTGCAGCAGAAGCTCGCCGACATGGGCTACGACACGGGCACGCCGGACGGCATCATGGGGCCGAAGACCCGCGGGGCGGTGAAGAAGTTCCAGCAGGACAAGAGCCTCCAGGCGAGCGGGCGCCTCGACCAGAAGACGCTCGACGCCCTCGGCGTGAGCGCGCCGGGCTCGACGACCTCGGGCACGCGCGGCTCGCAGGGCGAGGAGGGCGGCTCGATGGGCGGGGAGGGTTCGAAGGGCTCGCAGGGGTCGGAGGGCTCGATGGGCTCGCCCGGCGGCGGGTCGCACGGCGGCGGGTCCGAGCCGGAGTCGGGCGGCGGTGGCTACGGCACGCCGCGCGGCGGCGCCCCCGGCGACTAAGCGCTTCCTGCAACCACGCGACCCGGCCGCCGGATGAGCGGGGCGGTCGGGTCGCGATCCCGGTCCGTGATCGCGGCGTGCGAGTGCGGGCCCGCGTGTCAGTCGGCCTTTGCCTCCATGCGGGCGGGAGTGTCGACGGCGGGCGTCGAGTACGCGGCGTCCCAGCACGTCCCGTTGCTCGCCCGGAGCTGCACGGTGACCGTCGGCGAGAGGAGCGCGAGCGCCGTGAGCGTCGCGACTCGATCCGCGTCCGCGGCCACCCCTCCCCCACGACGGCCTCCCCGTGCGCCCGTCGACGCGGCCGCGCGCGGGAAGGTCGAGCGCCGCCCGTCACACCTCCGGGCTCGTCGGGAGGCGCGTCTCGCCCATGAGCCAGCGGTCGACGCCGCGCGCGCACTCCCGGCCCTCCCAGATCGCCCACACGACGAGCGACTGCCCGCGCCG
>Ga0070741_10007286_pt1 | contig 23002 bp, 20 predicted proteins | sample Coa_R1_4_FD_66440 | JGI IMG/M metagenome (GOLD analysis project Ga0070741, IMG submission 66440) | Surface soil microbial communities from Centralia Pennsylvania, which are recovering from an underground coalmine fire - Coalmine... | ecosystem: Environmental > Terrestrial > Soil > Unclassified ... | reverse complement strand
CCACTTTTGCGTTCGCTTCTGGGAGATGACGATATGGCGGGGACGACGGGACTCGAACCCGCGGCCTCTGCCGTGACAGGGCAGCGTTCTAACCAACTGAACTACGTCCCCACTCGCCAACGCTCGAACACTCGAGATGCGCTGATTCTGGATGTGAGCGTCGCCTGGTGTGCTCCCACGCGTTGGGAGCGTAACGCGCGCCAAACCAAGTTTGCGAATGTCTGAGCAGTGAAGCAGTTTTTATCTTAACACAGAGAACGCCGCGCCCGCGCTTGAGGAGCAGATGAGCTAGCGGGCAACAGGGGTTCGCGGATATGTGAGCTTCGGGCCATAGCACCTCAGGGGTGGACAGCTAAACAGAATTGTTGAACTGCACGCAACGCGCTGAGTGGAGTACATCGCGAGAATGAGAATGGTGAGCGGCACGCCTGGAGCTGCGGACCTCAATATCCGAGCGGTGGCTTCGGTCTCATGTGCAACCCATAGCGGGAATGGTGGAAAGGTACGACCGGACTTAGGATTCTTCTTTGACTTCGAAGTCCCAAGCGCGAAGCAGATCGGAAGGCACGTATTTCTGGTCTTTGTTCTTGCGAACCCAGTCTTTCAGCTGGGCGGAGCTTTCGTACTCCGCGGGAGAGAGCTGTAGCTTTTTGACGAGTTCTTCGAACGACGTTGCGCCGGTGTACGTGGTATTCAGATCCGGCTTGCCCCAATTCGGATTACCGCGTTTCTTTGGCATACGATCTCTCGACTACTCTGTAGAAATGACCAGATTGGCGTCGAACGCGTAAGCAACGCTCCTCGGCAACCAGTGCTCTGTAAGAGTCTACAACAACAGGTTGGAAAATCCGATATCGGACACTTCAGGCGACCACGCCCGAAATGCCACCGTATGTAGAATTGCGCTCCGCTGCAATCACGTCGATCCGTGACGGCAATCACCGAAATTATGTTTGCCGAGCATCAAAGTTGTGGTCATTCCAGCCAATCAGGTGCTTGCCAGGCAGGCACCAGCAATATCCGACGCGCGTGAATTCATCTTCGTGACGATCGCGAGGGATCAATGAACCGCGCGTGTGAACCGCGAGACAGGAGGCACACCATGTCGAGCGCCTGCCGGGAGTGCATGCAATACCAAAAACGTCATCACGACCTTCAGAATCGCCGCCTGAATCTCTGGCGTCGAGGCGAGCTTACTGCAAGTGCAGAGGAAGGCCTGAACGAGGAAGAGCAAAGGCTTTTCGAGGCATCACGGTTGCATGAAGCGTCGACGCATGGGCGAGAGCCGGAGCACAACGAACCGTCAACTCCTGAGCGCAGAACGGGATAAACGTTTTATTTAACGGTTTACGCCTTGCAATTTCACCAGTGAGCCGGCGGGTTGGGGAAGAATAGCGAATTTCGGAACCCTGCCTCGTACCATGGCTACTTCGTCGCAATTGTGAAGGCGCGGGCACTTGAGGCAATCTTTGTAAATCTTGTCCGGCAGATCTTCGCGCACTGCAACGCCGAAACCCAGGCTGGCGAAAAACCTGGGAATGCGAGTGAACAAGCAGATGCAAGTCACCCTGTGCTTCTTCGCCTGGCGAATAAGTGCTTCGACCAACAGGCGACCACCGCCCAATCCTTGAGCAGTGGGATCGACCGTAACGGAACGGATCTCGGCCAGATGCGAGCCATACAAGTGCAGCGCTCCGCAGCCAATGATTTCGCCGTCGTTTTCCAAGATCACGAAGTCGCGAATGTTTTCGCAGATTTCGTGCAGAGAGCGCGGCAGAAGCGTGCCGTCGCCCGAGTACGCGGCGATGAGATTATGCACCTGAGGAGCATCAGGCAGGATGGCTTCACGCGTGCGCATGCGCTTCTCCACGAAGCTTGCTGGCTCTCTGTTGGGCATCGGCCATGGCGGCCCTGACCCGCTCGGGCGCGGTACCGCCGCGCACATTGTGCATGGCCAACACAGCCGGCAATGTCAGACACTCGTAGACGTCATTCTCGAATTCGGAACTGAATGCCCGGAACTCGGCCAGCGATAGATCCTGTAAATCACATCCCTTTTCGATGCAGAGGCGGACAGCGTTACCCACCATCTCGTGCGCAAGGCGTGACGGTACTCCCTTTTTGGCCAGATAGGTGGCCGCCGCGAAGGCGTTCATCATCCCCGAGTCGCAAGCCTGGCGCATGCGAGAGTAGTTGAACTGCACGTCCGTCATCCATCCGATCACCAGTGGCAATACCGCCAGCACAGTTTCCGTCGCATGAAAGAGCGGTTCTTGAGTCTCCTGCAAGTCTTTGTTGTAGGCGAGCGGAAGCCCTTTGGTAGTCACCAGCAATGAGGTTAAGTCGCCGACCACTCGTCCGGCTTTGCCGCGGACCAGTTCCAACAGATCCGGATTTTTCTTTTGCGGCATGGCGCTGCTACCCGTCAAGTAACTTTCCGGCAGCTGCAGAAATCCATATTCGCCGGTGGAGAAGAGCAGCATCTCCTCGGACCAGCGGCTCAGGTGAACGGCTAGCAGCGATAATCCGTTTACGAATTCAATCGCGAAATCACGGTCGGAGGTAGCGTCGACGCTGTTTGCGGTTGGGGCTTGGAACCCAAGTTCGTGGGCCATCGCGGCGCGGTCCAGATCAAGTGTCGCTCCCGCAACCGCACCGGATCCAAGCGGGCACAGATTCACCCGCTTACGGCAGTCGCTCAGGCGATCGGCATCGCGCAGGAACATCTCCACATAGGCGAGCAGCCAGTGCGCTACCAGAACGGGCTCGGCCGGTTGCAGGTGTGTGTACGAAGGCACGACTGCATCGCCCGAGGCTCCCGCTCGACTGAGTAACACTTCGATCCAATCCGAAAGCAAAAGGACGAGGCGATCGATGCCCTCCCGCACATAAAGGCGAAGATCAGCGGCGATCTGCTCATTGCGGCTGCGGCCGCTGTGAAGCTTGTATCCAAGATCGCCGATCGACGAGACCAGTTTTTTCTCGACGAAATGGTGAACGTCTTCGGCTTCGTCGTCGTCAAGAAAGCCCGCGGAATGGAACGCGTCGTCGGCAATCTGTTTAAGCCCGTTCTGAATGGCCGCAAGTTCGTGCGATGAAAGAATGCCGACCTGCTTCAGGGCGCCGGCATGCGCCGCACTTGCTTCAAGTTCATGCAGAAGCAAGCGCCGATCGAAAGGAAACGAGCGCTGCCATTGTTCGAAAGCTGGATCAAGCGATCCGCAAAACCGCCCTGACCACATTTTCATCAAGCCATCTCCACACGGGCGCGCGGGCGCGAACGCGATGCTAACCCCAGAATCCGGATGAATCCGGCCGCATCTTTCTGGTCATAATTTGAGTCCATGGTGAAAGCGGCGAGATTCGTGCTGTACTGCGAGAGTTCCGACTGGCGGTTGACGATAGACACATTGCCCTTATAAAGCGAGAGCGTAACGGTTCCAGTTATATTGGTCTGCGTGCTCTGAACAAACGCGTCGAGAGCTTCCCGTAAAGGCGTGAACCACAGTCCGTAATACACCAGCTCGGCGTACTTCAAGGCAATGCTCTGCTTGAAATGCATCAGGTCGCGATCCAGGCACAGCGCTTCCAATTCTCGATGGGCGGCCATCAGCAGAGTGCCACCCGGAGTTTCGTAACAGCCACGGCTCTTTATTCCCACAAACCGGTTTTCCACCATGTCGATTCGACCCACGGCATTGCGCGATCCAATCTCATTGAGAAATTCGACAAGCGCGACTGGGTCCATCGACATTCCATTCACGCTGACGGGAACGCCCTGTTCGAATCCGATTTCGACCTCCTCTTCGCGATCGGGCGCCTTTTGGGGCGAGCGCGTCAGCTGCCAGGTAGTGGTTAAAGGCGCGTTAGCGGCGTTCTCCAGTTCACCGCCTTCGTGGCTCACATGCCAAAGGTTGCGATCGCGACTGTGGATCTTTTCGCGGCTCGCCGCCACTGGAATCCCGTGCTGCTCCGCATAATCGAGACAGTCTTCCCTGGATCTGAGGGTCCACTCGCGCCAAGGAGCAATGATCTTGAGTTCTGGAGCCAGCGCCTGGTATGCGAGCTCAAAGCGCACCTGGTCATTCCCCTTTCCGGTACAGCCATGCGCGACCGCGGTAGCTCCTTCCTGCAGAGCCACTTCGACCTGACGCTTGGCGATGATTGGACGGGCGAGCGAAGTGCCAAGCAGATACTTGTGTTCGTAAACCGCGCCTGCCCGAAGCGCCGGAAACACATAGTCGACCAGAAACGGTTCCCGCAGGTCTTCGACGACGACTTTGCTGGCGCCCGTCGCATAAGCCTTGTTGACGACCGCCTCCAGATCGTCGCCCTGGCCTACGTCGCCGACCATGGCGATCACGTCATGAGAAAAGTTTTCTTTCAGCCAAGGAATAATGATGGAAGTGTCAAGGCCTCCAGAATAGGCAAGCACGACTTTGTCAGGCATGGGCGCTCCTTATCGGCAGACGGCTCATGCCGCCTCCCAGTAATAAAAGCAGAATGGCCTTCTGCACGTGAACCCGGTTTTCTGCCTGGTCGAAGACGACGGATCGGGGTGAATCGATGACTTCGTCCGTGACTTCCAGGCCGCGGTGTGCAGGCAGGCAATGCATGAACAGGGCGTGGGGCGATGCATTGGCCAAGAGTCCGTGATTGACCTGGTAGCTGGCGAAGACAGAAGCTCGATCGTCGGCTTCGTGTTCCTGGCCCATGCTCGCCCAGACATCCGTGTACACCGCATCCACACCACAGACTGCAGCATGGGGATCAGAAATCAGCTCGATCACTGCGCCCGTTTCCTGAGCCAGACTCTGCGCATCAGCCACGATTTGCGCGTCCGGCTCGTAACCGGGGGGCGTCGAGATCCGAATCTGCGATCCCAGAGCGGCGCAGGTAAGCAACAGCGAGTGCGCCACATTGTTGCCGTCTCCGACGTAGGCCAGCCGAATGTCACGTATGTTGGTGAACTTTTCCTGCAAGGTGAAGTAGTCGGCCAATGCCTGACACGGGTGCTCCAGATCGCTCAAGGCGTTGATGACAGGAACGTCAGCGTATTTAGCCACGCATTCCACGGTTTGGTGTTCGAACGTACGCAGTACGACTACATCAATCCAGCGCTCCAGATTGCGCGCGACGTCACTCAAGGCTTCCCGCTCGCCCAGCCGGCTCAATGTCTGGTCGATAAAGAAAGAGACCCCACCGAGACTCGCCATCCCTGCCTGAAAGGTCAGGCGCGTGCGCAGCGATGGTTTTTCAAAAAAAAGGGCCATCTGCTTGCCCGTGAGCGCTCCCCGGAAATCGTTGGGACGGGCCTTCATCAATGAAGCCAGATGCAGGACTGACTCCACCTCAACAGGGCTCAGATCGCGAATGGATACCAGATTCCGCGGCCATAAGCCCGTGTCTGCAGGAACCTGGATTGCTGGGACTGTATTGAATGTGTGACTGCTCACGCCTGACTCCTTCCGGCAGATTGGCGACGACATGGCGCCCGACCTGCTTGCTTGCTAGTAATGGCCGCTAAGGCCGAATCGAGAGCGCGGATGACTTGATCGACATGCCGGGTCTGAATGATGTAGGGCGGCAGAAAGCGTAGCACGGTCTCATTCGTGCGATTGATGATGATTCCCTGCTGCAAGAGCGTTTTGACAATTGTCCCGGCCGCGTCGGCGGAATTCAGCTCGATGCCCAGCATCAGGCCCCGGCCCCGGACTTCACGAACAATGGAGTGACGGGAGGCGAGTACCTGCAGGTTCTCGCGGAAGTAGTCGCCAACGTGGCACAGGTGCGGAAGTAGATCCTCGAGGGCATCCAGGAAGGTGATTGCGACCGCGCATGAAAGCGGTCCGCCTCCGAAGGTTGTACCGTGCATGCCGGGATGCATCCCCAACGCTACGCGATTGCTGGTAAGGATCGCCCCCAGGGGAAGCCCTGCAGCAAGCGGCTTGGCGACAGTAACAATATCGGGCTGCACACTGTAGTGCTGATATGCAAAGTGCCGGCCGGTGCGTCCCAGCCCACACTGGATTTCGTCCAGCACCAGCAAGGCACCGGATTTGCAAGTCAGATCGCGCGCCAGCCGCAGGAATTCGGGGCTCACCTCGCGAATTCCACCTTCGCCCTGGATCGTCTCCAGGCACACGGCACATACGCTTGAGTCGAACTGCCGCTTCAGATCATGGAGGTCGTTGAATCCGACAAATCCGACTCCCGGGACCAATGGCGCAAAAGGATGCCGGTACTTCGCCTGCCCGGTCGTCGCCAATGACCCGAATGTCCGGCCATGAAACGAGTTCTCCAGAGCGAGAATGCGCCATTTCGCCTTGTGGCCGTTGTGGTTCTGGACGCGGGCATAGGCGCGGCACAGCTTCAGTGCGCCTTCCCACGCCTCAGTACCGCTATTGCAGAAGAACGCCTTCTCCAGCCCTGACGCTCTTGTCAAGCGCTTTGCCAATTCTGCCTGGTACTCGTGAAAAAAAAGATTAGAGATGTGAATCAGGCGTGAGGCCTGTTTCTTGAGAACTTGTTGCACAGCGGGGTGACTGTAGCCAAGAGCGTTTACCCCAATCCCGCTGAGAAAATCCAGGTACTTCTTGCCGCCTTTATCCCAGAGGTACACCCCGCGGCCATGGATGAAGAAGACGCGCTGCCTGTCGTATGTAGGCAACAGCAGTGCTGCTTCAGAGCGCGCCAGGATTGCAAGATTCATGCGACGATCACCTCGGTCCCGGTGTGCAGTGGCGAAAAGTAAAATTCTGGAAGTGTGCCGGCCTGCGCAGCGGGAAAGATACGAACTCGCGGCACTCCTCTCTTCAGCGCGTTGTTGCAGGCCTCTAGTTTTGGCAGCATGCCTCCCGCAACAACGGACGTCTCCACCAATGCGGGAATTCGGCTGGTCTCGAGCCAGCGAATCACCGAGCCATCGGCGCTGGTCACGCCCGGAACATCAGTAAGGAAAATAAGCGCGTCGGCCTTGCAGGCAATGGCGCATGCCGCAGCCATCTGGTCTGCATTGATGTTGTAATATTCGCCGTCACTGCCCAGCGCCAACGAGGAGAGCACGGGAACGCCTCTTTGCGACCAAATCGCCTCGATCCAACGAGATTCAACTGCGCTAATCTCACCGACGTATCCCAGGTCGCGTGCAGCGAAGTGTTTCTTACGGGCGCGAAAGGACGTGCCGTCGCCACCACAGAGGCCAACAGCACATGCTCCGGCGCTATTCAGCGCAGCGACGAGATTTTTGTTAACGGAGCCCGCCAACACCATCACAGCTACGTCGCGGGTTTCCGCATCGGTCACGCGCAGTCCGTCAATGAACTCGGTCTTCTTGCCGAGAAGATCGAGCGTGCGCGTCAGGAGCTTGCCGCCACCATGCACAACGGCAACGAGATGGCCGTCCTGAACGAGTTGAGTCACCGCCCACGCGCAGTTGCGCATCACGGATTTATCATCGAGAGCGGCTCCGCCGATCTTGATAACGATCTTCATTGCAAGCCCTCTGTTTCTTTCAATCCGAACATCAGGTTCATGTTCTGCACGGCCTGCCCGGCCGCCCCCTTGACCAGGTTGTCGATGCAGGAGACCAGCACCAACCGGCGTCGGTCCTCGGCAACGCAATAGCCCAGATCGCAGTAGTTGGTATGCAGGCAGAATTGAATTTCGGGCAACTGCGGGGCTGAAAACACACGGACCCATGGCTTACCGGCGTAAAAGTCTCGAAAGCAAGTCTCGATATCCGCGGCTTCTGTCGGGCGGTTCAGGTATACGTACAAGGTGGACAGAATTCCGCGCGGAATCGGCAGCAGGTGCGGAGTGAAAATCAGCTCCGCCGAAGTGAGTGCCAGCTGTTCGAGGATTTCTCCACTGTGGCGATGTGCAAAAACAGCGTACGCGGAGAGATTGTCGGCCACAGAAACAAAGTGGGTCCGCGCCGTGGGATCTTTGCCTGCACCGGAAACACCCGATTTGCTGTCTGCGATGATCCCCCGCTCGCGTTCTATCAATCCGGCCTTCAGCAACGGAGCAAGCGCGAGAATGATAGAGGTCGAATAGCAACCGGGATTGGCTACGAGCGCTGCGCCTGGAATTTGATCGCCGTGGAGTTCGGGAAGGCCGAAAATCGCGCGCTGCGTCAGCTCGGCAGCAGTGGCGCTATCGGCGTCCGAAAAACTATAAATGGCACGATGCTGTGCCTCTTTCAGCCGCCACGCAGCACTCAAATCGATTACGCGAATGCCTCGCGCTATGACTTCCGGAACCAGTTCTCGTGAAACCTGGTGAGGCGTAGAAAGAAACAGCAGATCAACACCTTGTTGGTGCAACGCCGTCCAGGAGAAGGGCTGAAGGGGATAGCCCCCATTTCCCGCAAACGCCGGAACCGCTTCGGCCAGGGTCGTTGGTCCACGCTGGCCGGTTTCGTGGCGTAGCAACAAAGGTGTGCTTACGCTGGGGTGGCGCAATAGAATGCGGGTGAGCTCCGCGCCGGCATAGCCGGTGGCCCCAAGTATGGCGGGTTTGAGTCGGGCCTGCATTCAGCCAAGCATTCCGCGAACCCGGGTTGCGAGCCTAGCCGCGGTCCTTGCGTCGGGACAGACAATCAGGATGGTGTCATCACCAGCGACACTACCGATCACTTCGGGCCAATCCTCGCCATCCAGAGCGGCGGCCACGGGCTGGGCGCTCCCAACCGCGGTTTTGACGACCAGCAGGTTCTGGGCTGGCCGTACATCCAGAACGAACTCACGGACCAGCCGCGATGCCGGTGGAAGCGCGGCATCAGAGGAGGCGGCCTGCGGCACACCATAGCCCTCAGCCGTCTTCACCAACCCGAGCTCATGGATGTCGCGCGATAAAGTCGCCTGCCCCACCTTGTATCCCAGCTTGGCCAATGCTCTCTGCAGCTCATCCTGGCTGGCGATAGCCTGCCTTTTGAGCAAGTCTCGAATAGCTTGTTGGCGCGATAGCTTCAATGAATAATTATCCACATCTACGAATATTTATTCATCATTGTCAAAATATGGAGGGCGGCTGTCAAGAAGAAAGTAAAGACGGAGGGAACGAGAGCTAGTGTCGAGATTCTGGCAATGGCAATAAAAGACCCTGCGAGGTCGTCGACAGGAACTGACGGATGCTAGATGCCGACTAGAACCAGGTAATCGGCCACTCCGCGGCGTTCGGCTGGGGAACGCTTCGCGCTGGCTTAATCGTATGCAGTCCGCATTCGGTTTTAGCAAATCCGGACCATCGGCCTGCGCGAGGATCCTCTCCCGGCCTAACTGAGCGCGTGCAGTGTGTGCAGCCAACACTGGGAAAGCCCTGATCGTGCAGCGAATTGTAGGGGAGCTGATGGTCGTGGATGTAGCGCCAGACCTGTTTCGACTTCCAATCGGCCAAAGGATTGATTTTCACCAGCCCGAATTTCTGGTCCCATTCGATTTTGCCAGCCTTGGCGCGATACGAGGTTTGATCACGGCGGATGCTGGTAATCCAAGCGCCAAGTTCGGACAATTTCCGCCGCAGCGGTTCAATTTTTCGAATGTTGCAGCATGCATCAGGATCGCGCCTCCACAAGGCCGGCCCGTGAACTTGCTGCTGCTCCTCCGGCGAGAAAAGCGAATAGATCCTCTCGATTGTTATGCCGTAGCGATCCTCGACTTGATCCATTAATTTGTAAGTTTCGGGAAAGAGAAACTCGGTGTCTAAAGTGAAAAGGCGGAATTTCGGATTCACACGGGAAGCGATATCGATGAGAACCATGCCTTCGGCACCGAAAGCAGAAGCTATTGCAACACCATGGCCGAAAGAATCGAATGCCCAATGCAGCACCTGCTTAGCACTCCAGTGTTGCGCGGCCGTTTGGATATTCTCAATGTTGGCGAGATTGTTCACGCTGTTATCCCCCGTGTCGCGGCATCGTCTACACTCGCTCCGAACATCGCCCCGAATAAGAGCTCGCCTTCGTTGTCACCGGCAAGCTGGACGACATCACCAATCACCATCACCGATGGCGCTGGCAACGGGTTCATGCTTTCAAGGCCTGCGAGGCTGGTTATCCGAAGCTGCTGGTCGGCGGCGGTTGCCCTTGAGATGATCGCGCATGGTGTGCCCGGGTCCACTCCGGCGTCCTTGAGGCGATTCGCCACTGCGGAATAGCTGGGTCCAGGCATATAGATCACGAGCGTTGCGCCACTCCTTGCCAAATTGTGCCAATCCTCCCGATTCCTTCCTTCGGCATAGTGGCCAGTAAGAAAAACCAGCACGGAGGCTGTGGTTCTGTAGGTTAGGGAAATCCTGGCTGCGCTCGCCGCCGCTAAGGCGGCGGTAATTCCCGGTACGACCTCGTATTCAATACCTGAATTTCGCAGCGCAATCATCTCTTCACCTGCTCGGCCAAAGACGAGCGGGTCACCGCCCTTCAGTCGCACGACCTGTAGTCCGACCTCGGCAAGCTGGACCATGCGGAGATTGATCTCTTCCTGCGTGATCGCCTTTTTGCCGCAGCGTTTTCCCACGTTCTGCAGTACTGCGCTCGTGGAGACCAGGTCCAGGACTTGAGAAGAAACCAGCTCGTCGTAGAGGACAGCGTCTGCATGCTTTAGCAAACGGAGAGCTTTTATGGTGAGCAGGTCCGGATCTCCGGGCCCTGCGCCCACCAGATACACTTTTCCCTTCATGCTGCGTGTCCCTCCTGTTCTCCGTTCGAGTGACGCTGCACTGCGGCTTCAAAAGCTTCCCGACTGGCCAGCGAGTGCAGAAGATCTCGTTTTTGTTCGGAAGGTAGATCGCTCTTGAGAACCTGACTCCTGGTTTCCCCAAGTTCCTGCACCCATTCCGCATAGTGGGGCCCGTATTGCTTCTCCAATTGTTCGCGGATCTTTTGCGCCAGGAACGGGCTCTGCCCAGCGGTGGAAACCGCTATCTGCAAGTCGCCGCGGCGCACCACGGCGGGATAGTAAAAGTGGCAGAGGTCGGGCACGTCCACGACGTTGCACAAAATTCCTCTCTCCCGGGCTAATTTGAAGATGAGTCGATTCAATTGCGCTGAAGATGTCGCGATTACTGCGAGAAGCACGTCGTCCAGATCTCCGGGTTGGAACTCGCGTTCGCGTAAATCGATCAGCCCGTTACGCGCCCATTCTTGTACGGCAATGGTGCTGGTGAGAGACACGACCCGAACGTCCGCTCCGGTTCGCAACAGACCCTCGATTTTCGATTGCCCCACGGCGCCAGCGCCCACCACTAGTACGCTTCGGTCTTCCAGTTTCACGAACATCGGAAACAACTCACTCATGGCTTCCTGTCCTTTGCGTGCATTGCGTGCCTCCTAGCCTTCTATCACATGCGGAACGCGCCCCGGTGAGACGTCGCGACTGGCTGCTTCCACCGGTTCGCCAGCCAGAAACTCGCGCAATTGGTCGTTAGTGTGGCGGGCAAAGAACGCGCGGAGATTTTCATCCGCAAAGCGGCCCTCCATGTAGCGCCGAAGAAGACGAGCAATGGCGTCGGGCACGTCGCTTGCCGGGCAGCGGTATCCGACCGGACGCGCGGTTGCCTGGTGCAGGCCTACGGCGCCGCCTAAACAAAAGTAGTAGGCGTCCACGAGTCGGCCTTCGAGCTTCATCTTTTTGCCCTCGATTCCGATATCGGCGATCCAATGTTGCCCGCAACTGTTGGGGCAGCCAGTCACATGCAGTTTCAAATCCTGATCGAATCCAGGAAGTCGCTCATCCAGTTCCTCCACAAGCCAGCGCGAAAAACTTTTCGTTTCCGTGATTGCCAGCTTGCAAAATTCCGTGCCACTGCACGCAATTGCGCCTCGCCAGAACGGGGAACCACCGATGGGTAGACCGATGGCGTCCATCTCTTCGGCCAGTAGTCCGGTTCGTTCTTGTGGCACATTGACGATAAGCAGGTTCTGCATGTTGGTGGTTCGCAACTTGCCATCGGCAAGGCGATCGGCTAGATCCGCGGCCGCTCGCATCTGTTGGGCGGAAATGCGACCACGCAGGACGGATGCGCCGATGCAGTAGAGGCCGGGCTGTTTCTGGGGATGGATTCCTACATGATCGCGGTAAACGTCATTGGGAGCGTTCTCTTCGACAGCCGGATCCAAGCGATAGCCGAGCCGTTTTTCCACTTCGCGCTGAAAGTCGTCGGCCGTCCAACCCTCGCGCAAGAACAGAAATTTTAGCCGAGCCCTTTCACGGTGCTCACGCAGGGTCGGGCAATCGCGGAACAGCTCAGCAATCGCTTTGATAACCGGCAGCACCTGGCCCCAACGCACGAATGCATTCAAGCGCACAGCGAGGTGCGGCTCGGCCGAAAGTCCGCCGCCCACACGTAGCGAAAAGCCGGTCTCTGATTTGCCGCCGACCACCCTAGAGATGGCCGTGAGCCCAATGTCATTAATCTCCGGATAGGCGCACCAGACATGGCAGCCCGTAATAGCGATTTTGAATTTGCGTGGCAGATTGTAAAAATCGGAATGGCCGACCAGCATCCGCGTGGCCTCGAGCGCCAGGGATGATGCGTCCACCAGTTCGTTGGCATCCACTCCCGCAAGCGGGCAGCCGGTGATGTTGCGAGTGACGTCGCCGCAAGCTCCCATGGTGTTCAGACCAGAAGCCCACAGGGCCTCCATCAGTTCCGGAAGAGCCTCGATAGTGACCCAATGTAGCTGGATATTTTGCCGTACTGTGAGATCGGCGATGCCGCGGGCATAGCGATCGCTGAGGTTCGCAATCGTTCGGAGTTGCTGGGCATTCAGCAGTCCGTTGGGAATGCGGATTCGCACCATGAAGAACGGCAAGGCCTTCCCTTCCCCGCTTTTACCGCCCACCACCCCCGTACCATCGCCTTGCGTGTACACGCCCCACCAGCGAAAGTATGTTCCAAGCCATTCGGGTGGAATGGATGAGAACCCCTCACCCGCGAAACGGCGGACTTCCTGCAGTCCTTCCCAGGGATTCTTTTCGCTCTTGAGGCGCTCGACTCTTTGAGCTTTTGTTTCAGTATTTGTCATGGAAATAAAAAACCCACCGCCAGCTTTCTCTGGCGATGGGATATGAGGCCTAGATGAAAGAAGTCTTAGATCAGCAGCCCCCTACGCCAGAACAAACCCGCGCAACAACAACAGGCGCAACAGCAATTCCGGCGAAGATGTTGATTATCTGACATGTGACTTGCGTGACAGCACTAACTCAAACATCAAACCAATTCGAACATCGTGTTGGATGATCGATTCCAACCAAGGAACCAAAATTATTTGCGGATATGAACGACCTGCAAAAAGAGCGAGATTCGACTAACCTGCCTTGATCGACACCTAGGCCCAACAACCATGGAATGACTGTCCAGTTATTCCCACGACTCACCGGCCTGACACAAGCTCTGGACCGGAACTTGCGATTCGCGGCTCTTCGGCTCAAAGAACAACCGGTGCAATCGTTGCACGGCTTCTTCGGTATCACGATCATCGATCAGAAAAGTCAGGCTGCCCTCTAAGTTCCCATCTGCGATTAAGCGAAGCTTAATGCCAGCGAGCTCGTGCAAAGCCTGGCTGAGGATCTCCGACGAAGAACGAATCTTCTGACCGACCACGGCCACAAGGGCTTTGTGGTTTTCCCACGTAATGTCGGCAGTCCCTTTGAGGTTTTCGCCCGCAGCTGCGAGTGTGGTAGCGGAGTTCGCCAGCAGCGAAAAACCAGCTCCGGACCAAGAGAGGAGATTGGGAGTCTCCTGATGCGATTCGAACACGCGATAAATCTCTCGTAGCAACTGAGGAGCCGACTGCCGATGTGCCCGCAGCTGGGCAATAGCGACGCCACGCCTGGCAGCAATCGCCTTGACCCGCCGTGACGTGGATGCATGCCTGACGATGCGGGTGCCTTTGCCGCCTGGATGGTACAGATTGAGCACATGAACCGGGATAGGGTTGGCGATCAGAGCGCGCATGTCGGCGCAATGAACGCCCTGCACCGCGAAGTCGGCCAGCTCAGAAGCTTCCTCAAACGTCAGCTCTTCTATACCCTGAGCCTCCGGGCACAGCCCAGGGTCTGCCGTAGTAAATCCATCGACGTCGGTCCAGAACTCGATTACGTGCGCTTCCAAGGCACTCGCGACGAGGGCTGGGGTCAAATGCAAGCGTTGGTTTCGACCCTGATTTTCGTGCGCAACCTTCTTGCATGAGGCAGGTATCACGGGTATTCGGCCCGCGGAAATTGCAGGAGCAAGTATTTGCGCAATTCGGCTTTGAGCCTGGGGGCACAGACATGGCTGTTCCGCGAAATCGCGCTCAACAGGATAAAGCGCACTGCTGTCGATCGCAGATACGTTCATACCTGCGTCGGCAAGTGCCGCTGCAAAAATACGAGAAGCCAGGTTGTCGCCAAACTCCAGAATGTTGTCCAAAGTTCGCGGAGTAAGTTCCCGGATAGCGGCCACATCCCTTACCAGTTCCAGCAAGGCATCGAATTCGGCCTCTAGCAGGCAAAACAAAGTCTGCAATTCGCTTCCGCTGACCAGCGCGGATGCTATCGCGTGGTGGCGCTCCCGAAGCTGGCGGACGGTTTCGCTGGCGCGGTCCAATTCTCCGTTAGCTGCCGATCGCGCGCAAACGGACAGCTGTTCGAGGACATCGGAAAGCGCGCCGACTACAACCACCATCTTGTAACGCAAGCGGTGCTTAATGATTCGCGCCGCCCGGCGAAGCCCGCCGCTATCTTTGAGCCAAGGCCCACCGAAGTGCATTACGACAACGCCGAATTCATCCCGTGCTGAACCAGAACCAGAATTCACGTGAACCGCCCTCGACCTTCATAAGTAACAAAGAAAAACCCACCGCCAGGTTCATCTGGGGTGGGTTTATCTGCTGAATTCTTGTTGTCTACTTCACCCACTCGCCCCCATGAGAGACACGCCTGTACACATGTATGTACAGGTTCGAGTAATTCGCTGGACGGACTGGATGATCTGCATCATGTCGGTTAGCACGTCAGCAGGAGCGTTGCCCAAGCCACTGCGATGAGCGCTTGTCCTGTACCTCTTCGAAGAACTGCACCAGGCGATCAATCAACCTCTGGCGTCCGCCGATCATGTGCAAGCCACTCTCGTGCTGGTGTTCCTCCAGCACCTTGCTCAGGCTCTCTTTGAGTTCGAGTTCAGACATCATGTTCTCCATAGCTTGCCTCAACGAAGACTGCCCGTGATCCGATAAACGGCGCGGAAGCTGGATTTCGGGATACTACATCTATCTCGTGAACGGCACTATTTTGCCTTTTCTAAGGTAAAGCACTCGTTCCCAGAATGGAAATCAGAAAATCTGATGGGCGCTATTCAAAAATGCAATGTTGCGTGCGGCTCAGGAGCCAGGTCTGGGTTGATCGTGAGTCTTGCTGGCAGCTGCGAGCTCTCTGACGGTAGAAATGAAGCTGCTGGTAGCGCGGGTCAAAGTTCGATCGCGACGATAAGCAAGGCCAAGTTCGCGCCAGAGTTCGCCACCTTCGATGGGGACCAGCTTGACGCGATTAGCGAGAACCTGATCACGCGCAAAGCTGGTGCTGATCAGAGACACGCCCAGGCCAGCCGCGACGAAACTCTTGATCATGCCGATACTCGGCAATTCCATGCGGATCTGCAGATGGTTCTGATAAGGGCGAAACAGCTTGTCCATCAGCTGCCGCGTATACCCCGTCTTGGGAACGAGCAGCGGATACTTTGCGATATCGGCCACTCTCACCGACTTGTGCTTTCCCAGGGGATGATGCGGCTCGACCATCAGCATCAGTTGATCCCGGTAAATGGAGTGCACTTTCAGGCTGGGGGATTTTGCCGGCAAGGTGATAATGCCGACGTCAATGGAACCGTTCTCCAGTTTCTCAATTATTTTGTAACTGAAGTTTCGGTAAATGCTGATCTGCACGCTCGGAAAACGACGACAGTATTCTGCGAATACCTCCGGTAGAACATAGAGGCAGGTTGCTTCGTTCGCGCCGATGAGCAAGGTCCCCCTGGCGGTTACACCCTGGTCGGCTACCGCCAGCAGCGATTCCTCCCTCATGCCAATCAGCTTCTCGGCATAATTAAACAGCACGCGCCCCGCAGGAGTAAGCCTGACGTCCTTGCCCGAACGGTCAAGCAGTTTATCGCCGTATTCCTGCTCCAGTTGCCGGATTTGCGCACTCACAGCCGATTGCGAGCGGAACACTTTTTGCCCTGCCCGCGAGAAACTGCCGAGCTTCGCCACCTGCAGAAATGTAGTGAGCTGGTCAAAGTCCATAGGAGAAGGGTGATTATAGTAGAGCGCTTACAGCGCCATGCACTTATTCATCCGCGACCGATGAATCTCATTGCTCGTAGGTTGATATCGGGCGATAACCCAGATCAGAACCGCTAAACGCATCACACGTTGGCCGCAAATGCTTTAGGATGGGCCCCCATGTTTCTTCTATTGGGCACGGCAGGTGCACAGGCTGAAGGCGAAGGAATGGCAGCGATGCTCGCGATGCCAACAACCGGACCGCGACCGGGCTTCCGGTCAGCACTACGTGCCTGCGAAGAACTCGTCGCAACCAAAGCTCTTCCCGGGCGGCCATGAATATGACTCGCACAGACTCCTGATTGTAGTCACGATCGTAAATCTGATCGCGCAACACGTAAGCTAATCCGCCAGTCATGCCTGCGCCCAAATTCGCGCCTGCCGGTCCCATGATGACAACGACCCCCGCAGTCATGTATTCACACGCATGTTGACCTGTTCCTTCGGCCACGGCGAGCGCGCCGCTATTGCGAACGGCAAAACGCTCGCCTGCTCGCCCAGAAATGTACAATTCACCGGCAGTGGCCCCGTACAACGCGGTGTTGCCTGCGAGGACGTCACCTCGGCGGGATGCATCTTCCCCCGCGGAGATAGCGATCCTGCCTCCGCAAAGCCCTTTGCCGACGTAATCATTCGCTTCACCCAGTAGCTTCAGGTTCACACCGCGAACTAGAAATGCTCCGAAACTTTGCCCGGCCGTTCCCGTGAATTCACATTCAATAGGCGAAACCAGGTTTATCTGTTGGCGCACGATCTCGCCGCTCAAGCGAGTGCCGATGCTGAGATCCGCGTTCGTGATCGGAAAGCGATGAGAGCGAACACCCAAGGTCTCGAAGGTCCCCACGTGACGATTCAGTGCAGTCTCGAGGGCGCTTTGCGCTGCCCGGGGATAGGCCACTTGTTCCGTATCAGCCGTGGGTGCCAGCAATTCTGCCAAACCTTCGCAGTCTGAAGCTGCCCCACGCTGGCGAAGCCTCTGCGCAGCACCGACGATGTCGTTGATTGAGCGGGCACCCATGAGGGCGAGCAATTCTCGAATCTCGCCGGCAATACCGCGGAAGTAGGTTTCGAGCATCTCCGGGGAAGCCGAGAATCTCGCGCGCAGTTCCTCGTTCTGCGTAGCAATTCCGACAGGACAAGTATTCAGGTGGCATTGCCGGGCCATAACACAACCCAGCGCGAGGAGGGCCGCGGTTCCAAAGCCAAACTCATCGGCGCCGAGCAACGCGGCAATGATCACGTCGCGCGCGAACTTGAATCCCCCATCGGCCCGCAGCCGAACTCGTCCGCGCAGGCCGGCGCCCACCAAGGCACGATGTGCGTCGCGCAAGCCGATCTCCCAAGGCATGCCCGTGTTCTTGATCGAAGTAAGCGGCGACGCGCCGGTCCCACCATCATGTCCGCTGATCGTGATCACATCCGCGCCTGCCTTCACAACACCACAGGCAATGATGCCGACACCGCTACTGGAGACCAGCTTGACGCCAATCCGGGCCTGGCTATTGATACAGCGCAGATCGTGAATCAGCTGAGCGAGATCTTCAATGCTATAGATGTCGTGGTGAGGCGGCGGCGAGATCAGCGTCATGTTGGGCATGGCATGACGCAAACGAGCGATGAGCGCCGTAACCTTACTTGCTGGAAGTTGTCCGCCTTCGCCCGGCTTGGCGCCCTGAGCGATTTTAATTTCCAGTTCGTCCGCCTGCACCAGGTATTCAGCCGTTACTCCGAAACGCGCGGATGCAACCTGCTTGATCCGATGAGTTGCATGGCCGTTCTCAGCGTAGACCGAGGGATCTTCTCCGCCCTCGCCCGTATTGCTGCGGGCCCCCAGACGGTTCATGGCAATAGCGAGGGTCTTGTGAGTCTCCGGCGAGATCGCGCCCAGCGACATTGCCTGCGTGCTGAATCGGCTGAGAACCGAAGCTTGGGACTCTACTTCATGCAAAGGAATGCAAGAACCGGGTGAGATTTCCAGCTGATCGCGAATGGCAAGCGGCTTCCTCTGGTCTGCCAATTCTGTGTAGAACCGGTAATTTTCGGCGGTTGGCGATTTTAGATAGCCGTGCATACGTCGCACCAGTTGCGGAGAGCTGGCATGAGATTCGCCCGCGTGGCGGAAGCGATACAGTCCAAGATCAGGCAACCGCGAACGCTCACTGGCAAAGGCTAACGTGTGCCGATCGAGGCAGTCCTGAAGCAAGTCGATAACACGTTTACCACCGAGCACACCGCCGGCATCCTCGAAGAACTCTGTGCGAAGCTCTGAATCGAGACCCAGCGTTTCGAAAAGCTGGCTGTTGCGATAGCTGGCGAGGGTTGAGATGCCCATCCGAGCCAGCACCTTTCGCAAGCCTTTTTCTACCGCGGCGCGATATCTTTCCTCGCCCTTGGCATGAAGTGTCTCGGCTTGATTCAGGGCTGCGTAGGCGACAACCGCCGTAGCTCCGACAGCGATGAGCAGCGCGATGTGGTGGGTTTCGATCACCTGCCCGGATTCCACGATTAGGGGCACGCGCCACAAGCCGGCACGCGTCATGGCCTGCCAAATCGCCGCGGCCGCGAGGAGAACAGGCAACGCCGCGCGCCTCTTATCCACGGCGCGGTCGGTCAGCAACACCAGGCCAACTTCTGACGACAGCATTTCCGCGTTCCGCTGAATGCGTTCCCATGACGCCAGCGCTCCTGCCATTCCTTGCGCGATGTCGAAAGTGAGATCAATCTCTTCTACCTGCTCCATCTTCTTGCGCAGAGCCAGCAGATGGGCAGCATCGAGCACAGGTGACGGCAGCAAAGTGTTGTCGCCCAAACAGACGGTCATCGACATCACGTGCGCTTCCCGCATCGGATCAATGGGCGGATTGGTTACCTGCGCGAAACGTTGCTTGCAGTAATCCCATAAAGAGCGTGGCAACTCGGAGAGGAATGCCGGGGCAGCATCGTCACCCATGCTCCAAACCGCTTCCTGCCCGCTTTCGACCAGGGGCTGAAAAAGCAGCCGGTATTGATCTTCGCTCCATCCGAGGCTGGCCAGCACTGCGGTTGAAATCGGGGACGACTGCGCGCGAGTTGGTACTGAGGGCGAAATGTCAGCGGCCAACAACGTTCTTGGCAGAGTAGCCCAGCACCACTTGCGCACATCGGGGCACTGTCCCGGGCGGAGAATCGCTCCGGTCCGGGGGACCACTGTCAGCATCTCGCCGGGGCCGAGGCGTTGCCGCTCGATGATGCGTTTCCCATGCAGATCGGCGATGCCAACTTCGGATCCGGCAATCAGCAGGCCGTCGGACGACAAGGTATAACGCAGCGGCCGCAAACCATTGCGATCGAGCTTCGCCCCGACGGTGTTTCCATCGCTGAAAATTAAAGCTGCCGGACCATCCCATGGTTCCTGCTCGGTTGCATGACAGTGAAGCAGACTGCGCACCTCGGGATGCACGGGCTGTTCGTTTTCCCACGCCGGCGGCACCATGCACAACATCGCGGCCTCGGGACTATAGCCCCGGCGCAAATAGAGTTCGAACGCGTTATCGAAGCTGCCGGAATCGCTGGCGCCAGGCTCGAGGAGTCGGACATCAGAATCCAGGCCCAATCTCTGTTGCCAAAGGTGTTTTTTAGCTCTAAGCCAACGGCGATTGGCCGTAATGGTATTGATCTCACCATTGTGGGCAACAAATCGGAAAGGCTGGGCCAGCGCCCAGCTTGGCCGGGTGTTCGTGGAATATCGCTGGTGAAAGATGACGAATGAGCTGGCAAAATCCGGATCCCCCAAGTCAAGGTAAAACGCGTTTAGTTGTTCGGGCGTGAGAAGGCCTTTGTAAACCACGGTCCGGGAGGAAAGCGAACAGAAATAGGTTCCCGCGGGGCCGTGGTATTCAACCTCCTTGCGCAGGCGAAAAAGGGTTCGCTCCAGTTCGGTGAAGCCGTCAGGTGCTCCAATAAAGCACTGCTCGACCGAGGGCAAACTATGGAGCGACCGCGGCCCAAGGATGGCAGCGTCCGTGGGTACTTTGCGCCAGCCCAGGAATTCGAGCTTGTGTGCAGCCACGGAAGCCTCAATGACAATTCGTGCGGCATCCTCCTGGCCCACAGGCAAAAACACCATCCCGACTGCGAATACGTCCGGCAGTTCGATCCCGTTACAGCGCGCGCGGGCACGCATGAACTTTTCCGGGATTTGAATCAGTAGCCCCGCGCCATCACCGCTACGCCCATCCGCATCGACTCCGCCGCGATGAGCTAACCGACGCAGCGCTTCGAGGCCTCGTTGCACTATTTCACGCTGACATCCGCCACCCAATTGAGCGATAAAACCGACACCACATGCATCATGATCGGGAGAAAAGGAGACGCGAGCCATCACGATTGTCTATCGTTCAAATGGCAAAAAGTACAATCGAGAATTTCGATGCTCGTGATGGATTGTTCCGATTGTGAGTAGATCATGAGTGGGGATTACAAAGTGGCGGAACAGGACAGGCATCGCTGCAATCTGATTATGTATGCACGGGCTTCGTCGCCACCGCTTTGGCAATCGCAGCGACTAAGCCGGGAATCGTGTACTCCGCAGCCTCAATATCGACAGGCAGGTTCAGTTCTCGCAGGGTTGCGGAGGTAACCGGACCAATGGAGGCAAACCGCATTATTTGATGTCCTGGGAGCTTTTTATGCCCTTGGTTGCGCAAATCGTCCCCAAGTAAAGCGACAAAGTTTCGCACGCTGGAAGAACTTGTGAAAGTTATGAAGTGGGGTGAGGCGTTGGAATTGCCAAAAAGGGATTTCAATTTCTCCCGCGACTCTATTGGCACAACGGTTTCATAAGCTTCAACAACGTCGACGTTCGCTCCGACGGTTCGCAGTTCACGAGGAATCACGTCGCGGGCTACTTTTGCGCGCACCAGCAGCACCCGCTTGCCGGGCACCAAATCTTGCATCGAACTAACCACTGATTCCGCCACGTACTCTTTCGGCATTATGTCTACAGCAACACCTTGGGCTTCCATCGCCTTCTTTGTCGCGGGACCAATAGCGGCTACCTTCAAATGCCGGAGAACGCCGGAACTCAGCCCCAGCTTTTCCATCCGCTTCCACAGCGCAACCACTCCATTGACGCTGGTGAGAATGAGCCACTGATAGTCAGCAATGTTTTTCAGCGCAGCGTCGATTGGCGTAAACGAGGCGGGCGGCCGGATTTCGATGAAAGGAATCTCTATGACCTCGGCGCCGAGCGCCTGAAGCGCAGCAGATAGCGCGCCCGCTTGATGTGCGGCCCGGCCCACCAGCACGCGTACGCCACGCAGTGTTTGTTGGGATGGATTCGTCTGATTTTTCATCCGAGCCGCGGCGTGCAAAATGTTATCTGCGGGTGACCTATCTTACGCCGTCACGAAATCCGTAATATCCGTGCTGGCTATGGCTGCTGGGGCATCGCAAACCCTTGCCCATAGACCTCTTCCAGAATCGCATCCCCTCCGCGTTGTAGCAGGATCTCGCCGACAATGTTACCCAATTCGATGGGGTCCTCGCCGTCCCGTGATTCGCGCAACACCTTCGATCCATCGGGATGAGCAACAGTGCCGTCCAGATGTAGCTTCGCATCTCGCACTTCGGCTGAAGCCCCAATCGGCACCTGGCAGCCGCCGCCCAGCTTGTTCAGCAAGGCGCGCTCGCAGGTTGTCGTCGCTCGCGCGGAAGGGTCATCCAGGAAAGCCAGCTGTTTTCTGGTTTCGTGATCCCCGGCGCGAATCTCGATACCTAAAGCCCCCTGCCCTGCCGCAGGACACATCACCTCGGTTGGGATGATCTGTCGAATCAGTTCTGTTTTGCCTAGACGATTCAATCCGGCAGCCGCGAGGATGATGGCATCGTAATCACCCGCCTCCAATTTTCGCAAGCGGGTATCGACGTTGCCTCGCAACGGGTGGATATCCAGATCCGGCCGCAATGCCTTCAATTGTGCCTGGCGCCGCAAGCTGCTGGTACCGACGCGTGCGCACGGAGGTAGTTCTTCAATACTTGTGTACTTTCGAGAACAAAAGACATCGTGCGTGTTTTCTCGCACTGTGATCGCCGCAATCTCGAATCCCGGTGAGAGTTGAGTCGGCAGATCTTTTAAACTGTGCACAGCCAGATCCACTCTGCCGTCCGCGAGCGCCTCTTCAATCTCCTTGGTGAACATGCCCTTCGTGCCCACCTTGGCCAGCGCGACGTCGATGATCTTGTCGCCCGTGGTCCTGATGACTTCCAGTTCGACCTCGTGACCGCGATCGCGCAACAGAGCAGAAATATGATGTGCTTGCCAGAGCGCCAATTGCGATCCCCTGGAACCGATGCGCAGGCGAGCCATCAGTTGCGAGCTCCCGGATCACCGCCGCTGTTCGCAGCTTTTCTTTCCTGCAGGTTGAATAGTCTCCGAACCAACTCGACCACGGTAGTCGCCTCGGCGTCGCGCGCCGCGGTTTTGAGGGTGCTGATCGGCGTGTGCATGATCTTGTTGATGATGCCGCGCGTAAGTGTTTCGACCGCCATCTCCTGCTCGGGGCTGAGCGGGCCGAGCCTCCCACGCACACGGTCGATTTCTGCTTGCCTGATCGTTTCCAGATGATCCTGCAAAGACACGATTGTCGGGACTACATCGAGCGACTGGATACGCGCCTGGAAGCGTTCCACTTCCCCCTCGAC
>Ga0070741_10007285_pt1 | contig 23002 bp, 20 predicted proteins | sample Coa_R1_4_FD_66440 | JGI IMG/M metagenome (GOLD analysis project Ga0070741, IMG submission 66440) | Surface soil microbial communities from Centralia Pennsylvania, which are recovering from an underground coalmine fire - Coalmine... | ecosystem: Environmental > Terrestrial > Soil > Unclassified ... | reverse complement strand
GCGCCGTCGAGATACACGATCATCAGATCGTCGTGCACGGCGGGTTTCGCGCCGTTCTGGCCCGGATACTCGGCATGGTTGCGACGCACCCATATCTTCCCAGCAAGGTCGGGCTCGAACGTGAAATAGCCAGCGCCGGCGCCCATTTCGCTCGTCCCTTCGCCGATCCACTTGCCCTGCATGAACGACAACGTGTCGAGCGATTGGACGCCGAGCAACAGCGCAAGAATCGTTACGAGCATCGCGTTCGGATTATAGTTCGCCGTATGAAAAAGCTCTTCCCGATTCTTGTGGTCGTCATCGCCATTCTTCTCGCCGTCCGTGATCACGCGCAGCAACGGCAGAAGTTCATTTACGCCGCGTTGCCTGGCGTTGGCGGCGGCAACAACATGAAGTACGGCGGCGCCGGCATCCTCGTGTTCGATATCGAACACGGACACAAGTTCGTCAAACGCATCCCGCTGCAGGGTGCGCCACCCGAAGACGGCCGGCAGGAAGCCATCAAAGGGATTGCCGCGCATGCTGGGACGGCGCGCTTGTACGTGTCCACGAGCCGTCGCGTCGCCGCGTACGATCTGGTGACCGACAAACTCGTGTGGGAACAGCGCTACGACAATCGCGGCACGGATCGCATCGCGCTGTCCCCGGACGGCACAACGATCTATGCACCGGAGCTCGGCGCGCCGAAATGGGTCGTTGCCGACGCGAAAACGGGCGACATGATCACGACGATCGACAAGCCCGGCCGCCCGCACAACACGCAGTTCTCCGACGACGGGACCCGCGTCTACTTCGAGGCCGAAGGCGACACACGGACGATGTCGGTTGTCGATGCGAAGACGCGGACGATCGTCAAAGAGCTCGGACCGTTCGGCAACATGGTTCGGCCCTTCACGTTCAACGGCACGCAGACGTTGCTGTTCGCGAACATCAACGATTTCCTTGGCTTCGAAATCGCGGATCTCAAGACGGGCGCGATCGTCGGCCACGTCGAGGTGCCGGGCGTGACGCCGGGCCGTTCGCCGACGCACGGCATCCCGAGCCACGGCATCGCGATGACACAGGACGAGAGCGAGATCTGGATCGCCGACAACGCGAACAACTACCTCCGCATCTTCGATGCGACGAAAATGCCGCCCGTGATGAAGACGAGCGTCAAGGTCCGCGATGAGCCCGGCTGGATCACCTTCGGCATCGATGGCACGCTCGCGTATCCGTCGACCGGGGACGTCGTCGACGTCAAGACGAAACAGATCGTGGCGACGTTGCAGGACGAGACCGGCGCGAACGCGGAAAGCGAGAAACTGCTCGAAATCGATTTTGCCGGCGGCAAGCCCGTCAGCGCCGGCGATCAGTTCGGGAAGGGGAAGAAGCGTTGAAACAGTTGGCAGCTGCAGTTGCAGGGACAGTTGCAGGTGCAGTTGCGGTCGCCCTGACGATCGCGTGTTCGTCGGCGCCGCAATCGCAGACCCCGGTGTCCAACGACGCGAAGTTCGCCGAGCTCGCGCGACACGTCCTCGACGACCACTACAAGCGCCATCCGAGTCAGTCGACCGATCTCGGCCTGCACCAGTACGACGCGCAGCTCGAGGACATGTCCGAGGCCGCGGTGCGCGGAGAAGTCGAGGCGCTGAAGGCATTCCAGACGCAACTGCGTGCTCTCGATGCGACGACGCTGACACCGGAGAAGTATCTCGACTACGAGCAGGTGGACCGGTCGCTCCAAGCCGGGATCATTTCGCTCGATCGGATCAGGCAGTGGACGAAGGATCCCGACATGTACAGCGGCGCCGTGACGAACGCTGCGTACGTCATCATGAAGCGCAACTTCGCTCCGCCGGCCGACCGGTTGAAAGCACTGATTGCCCGCGAGAAGAAGATGCCCGGCGTTCTCGCCGACGCGCGGAAGAACCTGACCGATCCGCCGAAGATCTACACCGAGATCGCCATCGAACAAATTGACGGCAATATCCGGTTCTTCAAGAACGATCTGCCGGCGGCGTTTGCCGACGTCACCGACAAAGCGCTCCTCGACGAGTTCAGGTCAGCGAACGACGCCGTGATGGCGGCCTTAAGCGACTACAAGACATTCCTGCACGACACGCTGCTGCCGAAATCGAACGGGTCGTTCGCCTACGGCACCGATCTCTACCGTGCCGCGCTGGCGGCCAACGAGATGATCGACATGGCGCCCACGGATTTGCTCGCGATCGCGGACAAGGATCGAGAAAAGAACGAGGCGGCGTTCCAGGAGACGGCGAAGCAGATCGGCCCGAAGAAATCAGCCGACGCGGTCCTCGCCTCGATTCAAACGGATCATCCTCCGGCGGATAAACTGCTGGCGACGACGCAGCAGACGCTCGATTCGATCCGCCAGTTCATCGTCGAGAAGAAGATCGTCACGATTCCGCCATCCGATCCCGCAACGGTGAAAGAAACACCACCCTTCATGCGATCGACGACGTCTGCGTCCATGGACACGCCGGGGCCGTTCGAGAAGGCGAAGCTCGCTGCCTTCTACAACATGACGCTGCCGGATCCGCGGTGGAAGAAGGCGGAGCAGGACGACTTCATGCGGCAGTGGTACTACGCTGCGATCGCGAACGTGTCGGTCCACGAGGTCTATCCCGGGCACTACATTCAGTTCCTGTATGCGAAGGATTTTCCGTCCGACGTGCGGAAGGTCTTTGGCGCCGCGTCGAATGCGGAAGGCTGGGCGCACTACGCCGAGCAGATGATGCTCGACGAAGGATTCCATGCCGGCGAACCGAAGTACCGGCTCGCGCAGCTGCAGGATGCGCTGCTGCGCGACGTCCGCTTCATCGTCGGCATCAAGATGCACACGCAGGGGATGACGGTCGACGAAGCGACGAAGCTGTTCGAGACGGCCGGTCACCAGCCGCACCCCGTCGCCGTATCGGAAGCGAAGCGCGGCACCTCCGACGCGCTCTACGGCTACTACACGATGGGCAAGCTGATGATCCTGAAACTCCGCGACGACTACAAGGCGAAGCAGGGCGCCGCGTACTCGCTCGGCGGCTTCCACGATGCGTTCATCAAACTCGGTCCGTTGCCGCTGCCGTTGATCCGAAAAGCGATGCTCGGCGACGTCGGACAATTGTTCTAGAAGATGAATTTCGTCGCGAGCTGGATCACGCGCGGATCGAGCGCCGTCGTAATTGTTCCGAAACTTGCGGCGCCGGCGACGGCGTTTGGCGCGCCGAGGTTTGGCGTGTTGAGCAGGTTGAAGATCTCAGCGCGCGCTTCGATCTGCTGACTGTGTCCGACGGCGAATCGCCGCGTCAGTGCCAGATCGACATCGCGGTACGACGGTCCTCGGACAGGATTACGCGACGCCGATCCGAGCGTGAATTGCGGCGCGATCGCGAACGCAGCGGTATTGAACCAGTGCTGCGCGGTCCGCTGATCCGCCGGCAGCGTCGGATCGCCGACGAGATTCGGACGCTGTGTGCCGAAACCTGCGAACGCGTCGAAGTTCGTCGCCTGCGTCACCGCGATCGGAACGCCCGACTGCAACGTCGCGAATGCAGCCAGCTGCCACCCGCGCAGATGCGCCGGCAAATCCCACACGAGCGACGCGGCGAAGTAGTGCGGGATGTCGCCGCTCGAGTAATCGCGTTCGAGCGAGCGGTTGAAGCTGTCGGCGACCGGGTAGTTGGCAATCGGTCCGGTCAGGATCGACGCATCGAACACCGACGAAGCGTCGTCGAGGAGCTTCGACCGCGTGTATGCCGCCGAATACGTCAGTCCATGCGAGAGCCGCTGACGAACGCTCACCTCGACTCCCTGATAGCGCGTCGTGCCGACGTTGTTGCGATACAGGCTGACCGTCGTGTACTCAGGAAACGGTTTCAACAGCTGCGCGAGCGGGATTGTCGGATCGCCAAGCGATGACGAGCGGGGGACGATGCCGAAGTAGGGGTTCGGCACGCGGGTCAGCAGCGACGCACCCTGCGCGAGTTGCGCGGCGGTGAGCTGATTCAGGTTCGTGTCGGGGATCCCGACGTGCGTGATGTTCGATCCGACATACGCGATCTCGAGCGTCGTGTTCGTGGTCAGCTCGCGTTGCCACGAGGCGTTCCACTGCTGCACGTAGCCGGAGCCGAGGGTGCTGTCGACCGCGAAGACGCCCTGGCCGAGACCGGCGGTCGGCGTCGGCGACAAGGGAGCGACGGTCGGCCCAGCCGCCAGCTCAAATGCCGGAGTGATCGTGTCGAGCGCGCGCTGGGTGACCGTCTGCAAAAACGGAAACGTCGGCGTCGTAAACGGCGTCGTGATGCCTGCCATTTCGATCCACACAAGCCCATATCCTGCGCTCGCGATCGTCTTGTCCGTGATGCGATACACGCCGCCGAGCCGCGGACCGAAATTGTTTTTCTTCAGCGGCCGCACCGGATTGGCGCCGGGATATTCGAGCAGCTGCGTCTGCAGATTGAACACGGCCGTCTGCCCGTTGATCTCCGTCGACGGAAAGTTGAGCGTGTATCGCATCCCAGGATTAATCGTCAGTCGATCCGACACCTTCCAGTCGTCCTGGATGAAGTATTCCTGCCAGTGGGCGCGTTCCTGAATCGGCTTCGTCTGCACGTCGATGGAGAACTGCTGGACATCGCCGAGAAGAAAATCCGCCAGCGGAATGCCGGTGAAGACGCCGGTGAACGAGTACGAGCCGTACGGCGACGGTGGCTGGACGACGTTGAGCCGCTCCCACCGCCAATCGAGTCCGAGTTTCAGCGCATGGCGCCCTTTGATCCACGAGAGAGAATCGGCGACTTCGGACACGCCCGTGTTGAAGTCTGACTGCGTGTTCGGCGGTGATCCCAACTGCTGGAGTCCGCTGATGACGTACGTCGGCATCTGCACGGCCGAGCGCTGCACGGTCCGGCGTGTGTCGCCGACGCGAATTTCGTTGAGAACGGTGGCGCTGAAGACGTGCTGGTAATTCGAGGCGAATGCCCACGCGCTCGTATCTTGCGGGCCGAGCGTGCCCGTCGTCACCCCGCTGCCGTCGGGGAGCGGCGTCACCGGCACCGCGCGGTCGCGAACATAGGTGAGCCGTGCAAACACCGAGTCGCGGTTCGCCGCAAACTTGTGGTCGATCCGCACGTCGCCCTGATCTTGATTGTCGACGTCGTTATCGGTACGGCTGTAGTTGTTCGCCTCCGCGGTCGTCGTCGGCAGCGGATACCGTTCGAGTAACGACGCGGCGGCCGGATCGATGCGCGACGCCGCGATCGTGAACGTCGGGAAGATCCCTTGCCGTTGCGCGAGCGTCGGTACCGTCGACGTCACGGTCCTCCCGATTGACTGACGCTGTCCCTGGTAGTCGACGAAGAAGAATGACCGATCGTGCACGATTGGTCCGCCAAGAGTTCCACCGAACTGGTTCCGGCGATAGAGCGGCTTGTCAGGAAGCGTCGACTGAAAGAAGTTGCGCGCGTTCAGCGCTTCGCTGCGCAGGAATTCGAATCCGTCGCCGTGCAGCGCGTTCGAGCCGCTCTTCGTCGTCAGGTTCACGACGCCGCCGTTGAATCGGCCGAATTCTGCCGGCGGACTGTTGCTCTCGATTTTGAATTCCTGAATGGCGTCGACAATCGGGAAGTATGTGACCTGTCCCGGCTCCGGTTGGAGAACCGAAATGCCGTCGAACAAGTATTCGTTCGTGCGCGGCCGCCCGCCGTTGATCCGCGGCAGCTGCGAGTTGGGCGGCAGCGCCACCCCCGGCGCAAGCGCCGCCAGGTTGATGAACGTCCGGCCGTTCAGCGGAAGCTGTTCGACGTCTTGCTGTGCGATCACCGTGCCGAGGCTCGGCGTTTCGGCACGAAGTGCAGGTGCATCGCCGACGACCGTGATCCGCTCGCGCACGCTGCCGACGCTCAGCGTGAAATCGACGCGAACTTTTTCGCCGGTCGACACGTGAATGCGTTCGCGGCGTACCGGTGTGAAGCCCGCGAGCTCGACGTCGACGCGATACTCACCCGGCGCGAGGCTCGCGACGTAAATTCCGTCAGCCGTGGAGACGGCGATGCGTCGCGTGTTGGTGTCCGTCCGAGTGATGGTCACGGTCGCACCCGGAACGGTCGCGCCCGCCTGATCCTTGACGATGCCGGTGACTTCGCCGGCCGCCACTTGCGCCCAGGCCAGAGCAATGAGTAGAAGTGCGTGCACGTCCGCCGACAATAACTCGGCCTGAATAGAGACTCAAATCGAACCGAATCGGCTAGAAACGAAACCTCACAGGCCGAGGACGAGTGCGTAATCGCCGATGCGTGCGAAACCGAGTGCGGTATATGTGCGCTCCGCGCTCGGACTGTTCGTGAACAGCACGGCGCGCGTCGCGCCGCGCTCGCGTGCCGCAACGAGGGATGCCGCCACGGAAATTTTCGCGTAGTGGCGGCCGCGGACGTCCGGCGGCGTGTAGATGCCTCCGAGCTGCACGATATCGGGCAATGTCGCGTTGAAAGCAGACAGCGACAGCGGCACGCCATTCTCCACGTACACCCACGCGTTGCCTTCCGCAATCTGCGCGTCAAGAAACTGCGCCGCGCTCTGTCGATGCGCGTCGTCGTCTTTTCCGCCGAGGATCTCGATGTCGTAGGCGAGCGCCAGTCGCGCAGGAGCGGGTACTCCTCTGGCCGCGGTGCCCGGCAGCGGGCGACCGCGTCCGCGAACTGCGACGGCACTTGGAACGTCGTCAGATCCAGCGCGTACAAGGACTCGTGCTTGTCGGCCGCGGCGGCGGTGTCGGCGAAACCCAACGCGACCTGGGCATCACGAACGTGTCGCAGGGGACCGGCGAATCCGGTGACCGGACGTCCGGAGATCTCGACGCACCGTTTCGCCACGGCCGCGGCCTGCTCGGGCGCCTGCAGAAGCATCATGCCGTTCCAGCAGTGCCCAGCGACGCCGACGATGTGGCCGTCGTCAAGCGCCGCGGCGTAGGTCGCCTGAAATACTTTGCCCTCGTACTCGAGACCGCCCCGGCGCGAGTTCGCGCGCAGGAACATCGAACTGTCGCGATGTCTGACGAGGAATTGTTCGAGGGCCGGATAGTCCGACGTCGTCAGTTGTCGAATGGTCATATACTTCGCCGCATGAAGAAGCTGATCGTACTCGCGTTGGCCGCGAGCGTCGCATCCGCGATTGCCGCAGCACAGTCAGCAACCAGTCAGAAGCATATTGATGCGGCGAAAGCAGCCGCCGGCGCCGACTTCGCCGGCGTGTTCAATCGGATCTGCACGGAAGCCGTGCCGAAGACGCCGCCGGAACCTCGTCCGGCGCGCGGCGCCAACCCACGGCCGCCAGGTCCGCCGGTGCGCGACACGTGGCACGCCGAGCCGGTGCAGGTCTTCGACAACTTGTACTTCCTCGGTCAAACAGAGTATTCGGTGTGGGCGATCAAGACGTCGGACGGGTTGATTCTGATCGATGCGATCTTCGATTACTCGGTCGACGACGAAGTGGCGGGCGGCCTGCGCAAACTGGGCCTCGATCCGGCGCAGATCAAGTACGTCATCATCAGTCACGGACACGGCGATCATTCCGGCGGCGCGAAGTACCTGCAGGACAAGTTCAACGCGCATGTCCTGCTGACCGCGGCCGACTGGGATCTGCTCGATCGTTCGAACGGCAGCAAACCGAGGCGCGATATGGTCGTGACCGACGGCCAGAAACTCACCCTCGGCGACACGACCGTCACGATGTACAACACAGCCGGTCACACGCTCGGCACGCTGTCGACCATCTTTCCCGTGACCGACCACGGCACGCCGCACGTCGTCGCGACGTGGGGAGGGACCGCGTTCAACTGGATGGCGAACTCGGCCCCGTACTACACGCCGGAACGGCCCGAGAGTTTCTGGTTCAGGACGTACAGCGACTCGGCGCGCCGGTTCAAAGAGATCGCCGCGAAAGCGGGTGCCGACGTGCTGATCTCGAATCACACCATCTTCGACGGGTCGAAGACGAAGCTACCGCTAGTGCTCGCGCGCAAGCCGGGGGATCCCAATCCGTACGTGATCGGCAAGGAGGCCGTTCAACGATACTTGACCGTCGTCGACGAGTGCGCCCAGGCCGGGTTGACACGCAACCAATAGGTTGCGTAATATCATGCAACCAAGAGGTTGCATGATGACTGACGATACGCCGGATCGGATCGAAAAGCAGATCGACCTGAAGGCGCCCCTCGCCACGGTGTGGGCGGCGTTGACCGACCACGTGCAGTTCGGCCGATGGTTCGGCGTCCGCGTCGGCCAGCCGTTCACGCCCGGCGCGACGATTCGCTGTGCCATCACGCCGACGACCGTCGACGCGACCGTTGCTGCCGCCCAGAAGCCGCACGAAGGCAAGACGTTCGACATCTACGTCGAGCGGATCGAGCCGACACGGCTGTTCTCGTTCCGCTGGCATCCGTATGCGATCGACGAGGGCCGCGATTACTCACGCGAGCCGACAACGCTCGTCGAGTTCACGCTCGAGGAAGTCGCGGGCGGGGTCAGGCTGCGCGTCACCGAATCCGGGTTCAGCGGCATCCCGGCCGACCGGCGGGCGCAGGCGTTCGCGATGAACGACGGCGGCTGGGCGATGCAGACGACGCTCATCGCGAAGTACCTGGCACGATGATGCGCCACGCGAAGGTCTTCGCCGCGCTCGGCGACGAGACGCGCCTGCAACTGATGGCGCGTCTCCGCGACGAAGGGCCGACCTCGATCACGAAGCTCGCCGAAGAATTTCCGATCACCCGCCAGGCGATCACCAAGCATCTGCGCGTGATGGAAGACGCCGGCGTCGTGCACAGCGTCTCGCGCGGCCGTGAGACGCTGTGGTCGCTGTCGGCACGCTGGGATGCGCGGCTTGCGCGGTTGAAGTCGCTGATCGAAGGTTAATCGCCACGCCGGCAGCCGTTCGCCCTTAGACTAGGCCGCATGATTCAGCGATGGATTGCCGTGGTCGCGCTCGCGGCGGCATTTCAAGCGCCGACCGGTTCGCGTGCTCCGCGAAACGCCGACGAATTCGACGCGCTCTTTCGTCAGGTGTCCAACTGGGGACGATGGGGCAAAGACGATCAGCTCGGGTCGGTGAACCTCATCACGCCGGCGAAGCGGAAAGCGGCGCTCGGTTTGGCGAAGAGCGGCGAGTCGGTCTCGCTCGCCCACAACCCGATTACCGAACGGGCCGAAGACAACAACAATCCGTTCGAGCACACGATGCTCCGCGGCAACAACATGGACCGCTACGCCGTGTCGTATCACGGCTACGCGCACAGCCACATCGACGCGCTCTGCCACATCCTCTACAAAGATCAGACGTACAACGGCTACGCGCGCGCCGACGTCAACACGGACAAAGGGTGCACGAAGCTCGGGATCGACAATTTGAAGAACGGCATCATCACGCGCGGCGTGCTCGTCGACATTCCGCGCCTGCGCGGCGTCGAGTATCTCGAGCCGGGCACGGCGATCTATGCCGAGGATCTCGAGGCGTGGGAAAAGAAAGCGGGCATCAAGATCGGACCGGGTGACGCGTTGCTCTTGCGCACGGGACGGTGGGCGCGACGAGAAAAACTCGGGCCGTGGAATGTCGGGCAGTCCGCCGCGGGGTTGCATGCGTCGGTGGCGCCGTGGTTGAAAGCGCGCGGTGTCGCACTCCTCGGGAGCGACGCGGCCGAAGACGTCACCCCGTCGCTCGTGGACGGCGTAGCGCTGCCGATCCATACGCTCTGCATCACGGCGATGGGGATCAACCTCCTCGACAACCAGGACCTCGAATCGCTCGGCGCGACGGCGGCGCGGCTGAATCGGTGGGAGTTCATGTTGACCATCGCGCCGATGCCCGTGACGGGCGGAACAGGATTTCCTCTCAATGCGCTGGCTACTTTCTAGCCTGCTCCTTGTCACCCTCGTCGATGCGCCGTACCGCATCGATCCGAATTTCGGGAAGCTCCCTGACGGGTTGAAGTGGGGCCTGACAGCGGGGATGGCGATTGACAAACAGGATCGCGTCTACGCGTTCACGCGCGCCGAACCGCCGGTGATCGTCCTCGACTCGGCCGGCGCCGTCGTGCGGACCTGGGGGCAGAACATGTTCGGATCGCCGCACGGCATCCGCGTCGATCGCAACGGCTACTTGTGGATGACGGATTGGCGTGCGCGTGACGGAAAGGGTCATCAGGTCTTCAAGTACGACACCGATTTCCATTTGCTCATGTCGCTCGGGAAAGCTGGGGTCGCGGGCGATGGCCCAGATACGTTTAACGGGCCGACCGATGTCGCCGTCGCGCCGAACGGCGACGTGTTCGTCGCCGACGGTCACTTCAACTCGCGCGTCGTGAAGTTCTCGAAGGACGGCACCTTCATCAAGACGTGGGGGAAGAAAGGCTCCGGACCGGGTGAGTTCGACGTCCCGCACACGATGGCGTTCGATTCGCGGGGCCGTTTGTTCGTCGGCGATCGTTCGAACAAACGCATCCAGATTTTCGATCAGGACGGCACGTTTCTCGAGCAGTGGACGCAGTTCGGATCGCCCAGCGGCATTTTCATTGCGCCAGACGACACGATCTACGTCGTCGACTACAACGACAAGGAAGGGTTGTTCATCGGCAGCGCGAAGGATGGATCGATCCGGTACACAATCACCGACACGCTCGCGGAAGGCGTCGCCGTGGGTGCTGACGGATCGATTTACGTCGGTGAAACGGTCCCAGGCAAGATCGGTGACGTCGTCACCGGGTCGCGCGTGTTGAAATTCGTCCGCGCGCGATAGTCACGCGCTGCGTCGACGCTACTTCTCTTCCCACCTCACCTCGAGATAGGTAATCGAGGCGCCGTCGAGATCTTTGTACCAGTGCGGCACGCCGGGCGGGACGAGGATCACGTCCCCTTTCGTGACGTGTTTGCTCACGCCGCCTTGGATCGTCGCACCACCACCGCCGCCGCCGGTCGCGCGCACGATCGTGCCGCCCGTGACGAGTGTTCCCGATCCCTCCACGATGTGATGCAGTTCCGCGAAGCCGTCGTGGGCAACCGCGCCGGCGGCCTTCGTGCGTTTGATCAGGTTGACGCGGTGCTTGTCGGTGATCGCGACGGGTGAGGTCAGCATGTCCGGTGTCGCCTGACCGGCTGCCAGCGCGGCCGTGAGCTCGATGCCGGTCTTATGTATCGCCGGGGGGCCGTCGGCCGCGGCGACTCCAGCCGAAAATAACAGGGCGGCGAGGACGGCGTTCTTCATAGATATGCGGGCGCGGTTATAGACCCGGCCGCCGGAGTATACGCCTATAATCGCGCCGGAGGATCTATGGGCCGCTCGGCTAAAGCCTTCGCGCTACTCGCGGTCGGATCGCTCGCGCTGCATGCGCAGACACCGCAGCGCGCCGACGTGACGTTCACGAAAGACGTCGCGCCGATTCTGCAGAAATCGTGTCAGACGTGTCATCGTCCCGGGTCGATCGCGCCGATGTCGCTGCTGACGTACGAAGATGCGCGGCCGTGGGCGCGATCGATCAAGGATCGCGTGTCGCGTCGTCAGATGCCGCCATGGCACGTCGACAAAACGATCGGCATCCGCAAGTTCAAAGACGATCCGTCGCTGAGCGATCACGAAGTGCAGACGATCGTCGACTGGGTCGACGGCGGCGCGCCCCGCGGCAATGCGACCGACATGCCGGCCCCGCGCACGTTCGATGATTCCGATCGCTGGCACATCGGCAAACCCGATCTGATCGTGACGATGCCGAAAGACTTCGTGGTCAAACCGGAGCAGGCCGATTGGTGGGGTAACTTCTACGCCGACTCGGGCCTCACCGAGGATCGCTACATCAAAGCGGTTGAAGCGAAGCCGTCACCGGGCGCCGCGCGCGTCGTGCACCACGCCGTTCAGACATTGGTGTACGACGAAGGCGGCGATCCTGGCGGCGTGCTCGTCGAGTATGCCGTCGGCAAGAACGGTGACGTATTCCCGGACGGCTCGGGCAAATTGATGAAGGCCGGCGCGAAGGTGCGGTTCAACATGCACTACCACGCGATCGGTCAGCCGGTCACCGACCGCACGAGCGTCGGCATCGTGTTCTACCCGAAGGGTTACGTGCCGAAGCACGTCATTCGCACGATCCTGTCGCCGAATCAGGATGATCTCGATATTCCCGCCGGCGCGTCCGATGTGCGCAGCGACGCGTACTACAAGATGGACCGTCCGTCGCGTCTGATCGGCTTCATGCCGCACATGCACAATCGCGGCAAGAAGCAATGCCTCGAGGCGATCTATCCCGACATGCACGTCGAGCAGTTGAACTGCGTCAACTACGATTTCAACTGGCAGATCGTCTACAACTACGCGGACGACGTGGCGCCGCTGCTGCCGGCGGGCACGATCATGCACGTCATCTCGTGGCACGACAATTCGACGGCCAACAAATACAACCCGGATCCGCGGAACTGGGTCGGCTTCGGCAATCGCACGACCGACGACATGTCGCGCCACTGGCTGACGTTCTATGCGATGAGCGACGAAGAGTACAAAGCGGAGCTCGCCGAGAGGGCACGTGAGAAAGGCACTCGATAAGAAACAACCACAGAACGCACGGAACGCACAGAAGATCTTCGTGTGGTTTCTTTCGGTGTGTTCTGTGTATTCCGTGGTTGCTCTGGCCCAAGTCCGGTACGCGAGCGGGCAAAATGTCGTCCCCGTCTTCGAAGGCTGGGAACGCAACGCCGACGGCTCTTTCAACATGGTCTTCGGCTACATGAACCGCAACTACGAAGAGCAGGTTGATGTGCCGGTCGGCGCCGAGAACTTCTTCGAACCAGGCAGCCAGGATCAGGGACAGCCCGCGCACTTCTACGCGCGGCGGCAGCAGTTCGTCTTCAAGGTGCGCGTGCCGAACGATTGGGGCAAGAAAGATCTCGTCTGGACGGTGACGTCGCACGGCAAAACGGAAAAGGCGTACGCGTCGCTGATGCCGGTGTGGGAGATCGACGCCAGCGTGTATCAACAGAATCGCGGCGGCCCGGGAGAACTGGGCGAGCCGGATGAAGCGCCGACGATCAAAGTCGAAGGCGGACCGTCGCGAAACGCCGTCGTCAATCAGCCGCTGACGTTGGACGCGTATGTCGTCGACGACGGTCGTCCGTCCGATCGCCCGAGCCAGAGCGGATCGAACGCGCGCGTCGACGGACCGCTGAAGCAGGCGGTCGTTCGTCTCGACCGCGGCGTTCGCCTCGGAGTCGTGTGGATCGTCTATCGCGGCGATGCCACCGCCGTGGCTTTCGAATCGCAGAAGGTCACGGTCGTCGACGGCAAGGCGTCGACCCGCGTCCGGATCACCAAACCGGGGACCTACGTCTTGCGCGGGTACGCGGACGATGGGATTCTGTTCGATACGGCGGACATCACCGTTACCGTGCGCTGAATGGACCCGGTGATTCGCGATATTTCGGATACCGCCCGCTGGATGGCGGTCTATCGCGCGCGGGAGAGCGACCGCGCCGACGCCGTGTTCAAGGACCCATTTGCACGCGCGCTGGCGGGTGCGCGTGGCGAAGAGATCGCCGCCGCGATGACGTTTGGCGAAGAGAACGCCTGGTCGTTCATCGCGCGGACGTACCTGTTCGATCGATTCGTGGCGCGCGCGGTCGAAGGCGGCGTCGATCTGATCGTCAATCTCGCCGCCGGTCTCGACACACGTCCCTATCGCATGCCGCTTCCGTCGTCGCTGCGATGGGTCGAAGTCGATCTGCCGGAGATTCTCGACTACAAGGAACAGATCCTCGGATCGGCGGCGCCGGCGTGCGCCCTCGAGCGCGTGAGACTCGATCTGTCAAACCCCGATGCCCGGCGCGGTCTGTTCGCGCGGCTGGGGCGCAGCGCCTCGAACGTTCTCGTCCTCAGCGAGGGACTGCTGATTTATCTGATGCCGACCGAGGTGTGCGCCCTCGGCGCGGATCTCGCTGATGCGGCGAACGTCAACCACTGGGTCGTGGATATCGCGTCGCCGGGCCTGCTCGAGATGTTGAAGCAGCGGATGGGCGGCATCATGTCCGACGCCGGCGCGCCGTTTATCTTCGCGCCAGTCGAAGGTCCTGCATTTTTCGAAAAGTGCGCGTGGAAACCGGTGGAAGTGAAATCGATGCTGCAGACTGCGCGCAAGCTCGATCGGCTACCGATGATGCTGCGCATGCTCGCGATGCTGCCGGAGCCGAGCGGTCCGGCCGGCTCACGCCCGTGGGCGGGCGTGTGTTTGCTCGCGCGGCTGCTCTAGTTCGACCTTCACCTTCGGGAACTCGACGATTGCGTAGGTGCCGCTCGCGATGCCGATGCCCGCGTGATCGAAGCGTTCCATCACCAGGCGCGCGAGTTCGTCCATGTAGTACCGCACGCCGTGGATCGGCACGAGCACGCGCAGGTTCATTTCAATCCAGTTGTCGGTGATGCGAATGAAGACGCGCGGGTCGAACTCGCCCATGTTGACGAAATAGCGCTTCTCGAACGCCTTCCCGGCCGGCCCTGCCTGTTTGACGACTTCGTCGGTTACTTCTCGCGCGCAGTCGAGCAGAATGTGTTCCGCGAGATGGCGGTCGGTCTGATAGCTGATCGGAACCTTCATCTCCTCCCACATGTACGGGAACTCGCGCGTGTAGTTGTAGATCGGTTCGTCGAATACCTTGTCGTTCGTCACCGAGACGATGCGGCCGGTGTGCTGACGCGCGCGCACCCAGATCGGCGAACCGTCGCTCTGCGCGCTGGGCGGTTCACCCATTTCCATGATGCGCGTTTGCAGGAAGCCGAGCGAGATGACGTCGCCGCGAACGCCGCCCATCGTGATGCGATCACCGACCGTGAACGTCTTGCCGCGCAGGATCACGAGATAGCCGGCGAACGCCGTCACGACTTTCTGCAGCGCGAACGCGAGTCCGGCACCGATCAGGCCCGCCGCCGTCGTCAGCCGCGTCGGATCGTCGAACCAGATCGAAATCAGCAGCAGCACGCCGAGGACGCCTGTGATCAGCGACGCTGCCTGCCGCGTCCAAAAGACCACGCGCTCGTTGGGTTGTTCGCCGGTCACGAGCCGCACGATCCAGACGATGATGTAGCGCACCAATAGGACGGCGCCGATGACGCCAAGGCTCAGCAGCAGCTTTTGACCGTTCTGGGCGTTGACGCCGAGCAATTGAATGCCGAGCATCATGCACGAAGCTCGTGCAACCCTCACGCCGACACGCGAATTGCAAAGGCCGTCGCGATGGCGGCGAACGAACGCGACGAGGTCCACGAACGCAGCTCGCCAACCGGGTCCGTCGTCTATCACGCGGTCAAAAAGGAAGGCGAAGACGAACTCGACCGGGCCACCACATCGCTCGCATGGTCCGGGCTGGCGGCCGGGTTATCGATGGGGTTTTCGTTCGCGGCCGAGGCACTGCTCAGGACGGCATTGCCGGACGTGTCGTGGCGGCCGCTCGTCGTCAAGTTCGGCTACAGCATCGGATTTCTGATTGTGGTGCTCGGGCGACAGCAGCTCTTCACCGAGAACACGTTGACGGTCATCCTGCCGCTGCTGCGGCGCCGCGATGCGGTCACCGTGAAGAACGTGCTCCGCCTCTGGGCGGTCGTGTTGGTGTGCAACCTGATCGGTGCGTGGACGTTTGCGTTCGCTGCCGGGCGCAGCGCAGCGTTCGATCCCGCCGTGCGTGACACGTTCGCGGCGCTCGGACGCGAATCGATGGCGAGCACGATTCCGACCACGTTGCTGCGAGCGGTCTACGCGGGATGGTTGATCGCGTTGATGGTGTGGCTGCTGCCGTTCGCGGAGACCGCGCGCGTGTGGGTCATCGTCATCATCACGTATATCGTCGGGCTCGGCCACTTCAGCCACGTCATCGCGGGGTCCGTCGAGACGTTCTATCTCGTCGTGACGGGCGAGCAGAGTTTCGGACAGTACGTGGCGGGATTTCTGGCGCCCGCGTTCTTTGGCAACGTGCTCGGCGGCGTGGCGCTGGTCGCCGCGATCGCGCACGCTCAGTTCGTCGCGGGACCAGCTGCCGAGGAAGCCTGACGCGTGCCCTGCGGCAGCAGCCGTTCGAGTTGCGCGTACACGGCGAGGACCGGATGTCCGGACGATTCCATCACCTCGAGCACATCCTGGCGTCCGTCGCCGCGCGAGAACTCGAGCATCCTGTTGACGAACACGAACCACAGCGTGCGTTTCGATCGATCCGTGTCCTGGTGCCGGAGGAAGTCGGCGAACAGATCGAGCCCGCGGCGTCGCGCCGACGAAGGCGGCATCAGGCCGATGATGTTCGCGTAGAGCGTCGCCTTCTCGTAGAAGAAGTCGCGCTCGGACGACTCGCTGCGGCCGGTCCAGCGATCGACATCGACGAGGAAGCCGAGCGCCTTGTCGCGCCATTCGTCGGTGCGGCGGACGCGCTCGGGGGTCAGTTTGCTGTCGGAACCGCGCAGCGCCATCCATGCCTGAAACAATCGCCGCGACTCCGCGGTTTGCCAGAAGTAATCGATCGGCGCGCCGGCGAGAATCTGCTTCGGGCGGATCTTGGTGTCGTCGATGGCGTCGACGAACTTCTCCGCGTGCAGCAGCCGGAGCGCCATGTTGTAGGTGGACGGCGTTACGCTTTCGGTAGGGCTGTCGCTGCAGCGCGGTCCGGCCAGCGTCTTCACCAGATACGTGCGCAGGGCGTCCATCAAGTACCAGTTGGGGAGACCCTTCTGTTTGTCCGCGTACTGCAAATCGGCGACGCGTCCGATGATGTCGATGGTCGCGCTCGAGAAACTCCGCGGATCGATGGTTGCGCCGTTCATCAGCGATTCGATGAAGCCCTCGAGTTGCTGCGCTTCGGTTTGATTCGCGCGGAACCGTCCGACGGCGAGCGCGACGGCCGGGAATTCGACGGGTAAGTGCGCGCGCCACAGGTAGTACTCGAGAAATCGCAGCGCCTCGCCTCGATCGCCGTTGAACGTCGTTCGCGCGATGAGGCTCGCCGTCGTGTAGTACTCGTCGACCGCCGGCACGAGCACCTCCTCGCATCGGGCCGGTGCGAGGTTCAGGTCAATCCACTCGAACAGTTCGCGCGCCCGGGCCGGCGCGACGCTCGCCATCAGCTGCGCGGCCCGCGATTGCAGCGCGACGCGCGCGAGCGGCGTATCCTCGGCTTCGATCTCGGCGAACTGCCGGCTTTCGAGCGGTACGCGCGGTCCCGTGCGGCGATATTGCGCGACGGCGCCGTAGGCGTGCATGAACGCTTCGTCGAGGAGTTCGCGCTTCCATCGGCGATCGGTGACTCTCCCGGAACCGGCAATGCGAATCAGCGTGTCGGCGGAAAACTCCGGCGGCAGGGACGCGGCGTCGCTGACGAGCGCTTCGATGCGCCAGTCACGGCGCGGTGGCGCGTCGGTGTGTCCCTCGAGCGAGGGCGTCATCACAACCAGCGCGACGATCACCGTGATCCGGCGCAGCATCGGAGTAGTCCACTATAACGCCGCTCGAGGCGCGAGCTTATAATTACATGTCCCGTGCAAATTCGTCGGTTCCGTTGGGGCGTGCTGGTCCTGGTGTTCGCCGCCTATGCCGCTGCGTGCCGGATCATGCTCGCGCCGATTTTCAACTTCGACAAGATCGCCAGTGCGAGTTATGGCGGTGATGCGCGCGCGTTCATCTGGGTACTCGGCTGGGACAATCACGCCGTCCTCTCACGCGTGCCTCTGTTCGAGGCAAACAAGCTGTACCCGCTGCACGACTCGCTCGCCTACGGCGAGCACCTGTTCGGCATTTCACTCTTCACGCTGCCGTTCTACGCGCTGACGCACAACCCGGTGCTCGCCTACAACGTGGTGTGGCTGCTCGCGTACGTGTTTTCAGCGCTCGCCGTCCACGCACTGGCATTCCGCTACACGCGCGATCATCTCGCCTCGCTGGTCGCCGGCATGTCGTTCGCGTTCTGCTTCTTCCGGTTCCATCACGGTCACGGACACCTGAACCTGATTTGGTGCTTCTGGATTCCGCTGTCCTTCCTCGCGATCGAGCGGTGGGCGGAGCGTCCGACGTGGCCCCGCCTGTCGATCGTGACCGCCATCGTCATCCTGCAGGCGCTCTCGGCGTGGTATGAAGCGGTCCTCATCACCATTGCGGATCTGCTGTTTATCGGCTGGCTGTTCCTCGTCGAGAGACGCCGGGTGCCGCTGTCGCGCGTGCTCGCGCACGCCGCGGCCGCTTTGGTGATGGCGGTCGCGTGCGTCTGGCCGTTCGCGCGCCATTACTTCATCCTTCATCAGGAGCCGCCGGCGTATGCGGCGAATTCGTCCGCCGATCTGGTCGGCTGGTTCGTGCCGCCGGAAAACACGATCGCTGGACAATGGCTGCTGGCGCACGGCGTCAAGGGCCCGCGGTACATCTGGGGCGAGCTGACCGTCTATCTCGGATGGATCACCGTGGCGCTCGCCATCATCGGTGCGATCGTCGCGCTGCGATCGCGCGATCCCGACGTGCGGCGCACCCGTTTCTTCATCGTGCTGGGGATCGTTGCCGCCGTGCTCGCGTTGGGCCCGATGCCGAGCGAGGTTGCCTCCGGCGTGTACGGATGGAGTCCGTTCGGACTGTTGTCGCACGTGCCGGGCCTCAGTCTGTTTCGAATCCCGGCGCGTTACACGCAGTTGATCAATTTGACGCTGGCCATACTTGCCGCCGTCGCGGCGGTCTCGCTGCATCGCCGGTTCTCGATCGCCGGACGTATCGTCTCGGGCATCGCGATCGTGCTGCTGCTTGCCGAAAACTTCGTCGTCAACTTTCCTGGCGGTCAGCCGCAGCCGTATCCGATCCCGCAGGTGTACAAGCACCTGGCCACGCTGCCGCCCGCGCCCGTGCTCGCACTGCCGGATTATGCGAACACGCCCACGTGGTTTGACGAAGCGGACTATCAATATTGGTCGACCGCGCACTGGTACCCGATGGTGAATGGCGACTCGCGCGAGTGGCCACCGGAATTTCTCGCGCTGACGACGCGATTGAAGACGTTTCCGGATCATGATGCGGCCGCGGCGATGCACGAATCCGGCGTCAGGTACATCGTGGTCCACGGCATCAAGCCGGCGGGAGCGAACATGATTGGCGTCGCCTTGACCCAACCTGATTTTCGGCTGCTGGCGCACTTCGATCGCGATTACCTGTTCGAGGTCGCGCAGTGATCACTTCGCCAGTCGATCTCTCGATCGTGGTGCCGTGCTACAACGAAGCGGCGGTCGTCGACGCGTTCTACGCCGAGCTGACTCGCGCCCTGCAGCCGGTCGCCGATCTTCGGTGGGACGTCCATTTCATCGACGATGGAAGCACGGACGGGACGCTGGATCGATTGAACGCCATCGCGCAGGCCGATCGGCGCGTGCGTGTCTACTCGCTCTCACGCAACTTCGGCCATCAGATCGCGTTGACGGCGGGTCTCGATGCGACGCGCGGTGTGCCGGTCGTGATGATGGATGCCGATCTTCAACATCCGCCCTCGATTCTTCCGGCGATCATCGCGAAATGGCGCGACGGGTACGATGTCGTCTCCGCCGTTCGCGAAGACACCGTCGGCGCCAGCTGGTTCAAACGTGCGACAGCGTCGGCGTTCTACTGGTTGATCAATCGCTTTGGCGAGACCGCGATCGTGCCCGGAGCCGCCGATTTCTGCCTGCTCTCGACGCGCGCGCACGAGGCGGTCTGCTCCATGCCCGAGCGGCATCGATTCCTGCGCGGGCTCGTGTCGTGGATTGGGTTCGATCGCGCATACGTCGCGTTCCAGGCGCCGCGACGGAGCGCCGGCGAATCGAAATACACCGCGCTGAAGATGCTCCGCCTCGCGCTCGACGCGCTGTTCTCGTTTTCGGCGGCGCCGATGCGTCTCGCCACCCGGATTGGTTTCGCGTTCTTCATTCCCGGGACGGCGTACATCATCTACATCTTGATCGCCTACGCGAGCGGTGACCAGTTCGTGCGCGGGTGGGGGTCGCTCATCGGCACGCTGATGATCGTCGGCGGCATCCAACTGATGTGCATCGGCATCATCGGCGAGTACCTCGCGCGGATTTTCGAGGAAGCGAAGCAGCGCCCGCTGTACTTCTTCAAGCAGCGTCCGGACCGCGATGGGTGATCGGACGTGCCCGCTGTGCCGCTCGTCCCGCGTGCGGCCGCTGTTCACGAAGCAGCAGATCGATTACTGGTTGTGCGGCGCGTGCTCGTTCCGCTTCGCGACGGCCGACGTCAACCCGAACCTGGCGAATGCCCTCGACGACTACGAGGACGCGTATCTGCAGTACCTGCAGCGCGACGCAGCCGACGAGGCGAACTTCGCTGCGCTCCACCGCTGGATGTCGTCCTTCGCGCCGATCGGCGGCACGCGGCTGCTGGACGTGGGCGCCGGCAGCGGTAAGCTCGTTCGCGATCTGCGCCGCCGCGGCGTCGACGCGCGCGGTATCGAGCCGTCACGCGCGCTGTTCGATCGGTTTCTGGCCAACGACGAGGCGTTCGAGATGGCCACGGCCGACGCCGTTCGTGGCACTTTCGATGTCGTCACGGCGTTCGACGTCATCGAACACGTTGCCGATCCGCACGCGTTCGCCGAGTCGATCGTCGCGCGGCTCGCACCGGACGGCGTACTCTTCTTGTCCACACCCGACGTCGAAAGCGCCGTGGCACGGATGTTCGGCCGCCACTGGCATTTCTACTATCCGTACCATCTGTCGTATTTCGGTCCGCAGACGCTTGGCCGTCTCGCCGCGGATCACGGTCTGACGATCGTCAGTGTGACGCACCGCGGAAGGCTCCGCTCGATCGGATATGTGATTCGGTACGCGGCGGAATTCGTCGGCGGGCGATCGGCGCCGCCCTGGGCCAGACGTTTCGACGCGCGATACCTGCCGATCAACCTGTTCGATACGATGTACGTCGTCTTGCGGCGGGCTACTTGAAAAACGGGTACGGGTCGACCGCCGTACCTTTCCACCATTTCTTGTCCGCGCTGAGTTCGAACACGGCGAAATGAAGATGCGGCGTGTTCGGCGGGGCGTTGCCTGACGTGCCGACGTATCCGATCACGTCTCCCGCGTGGATCGGTTGTCCCTCGCGGAGGCCATCGGCGTAGCGCTCGAGGTGGGCGTAGTAATACGCGTAATGATCGGTCGGATCGAATTCGTAGATCGTGTTGCCACCGCCGCCTTTGCTGAAAAACAGCTTCGCGATCGTTCCGTCCTGGACCGCGTGAACCGGGGTATTCCTCGGCGCGAGGATGTCGACCGCCTCGTGCTCGTGCCCGGGACGCTGCTCGTCGAAGCCTCCCTTCATCGCCTCGACGTTGGCGCCGTCGATCGGCACGCGCAGCGGCGCGCGCGAGATCGATCCCGTCGTTGGGACGGTCCGGCTGAAGCCGGACGCCACACCTGAATGTGTGGTGTCCGCAGCTGCATCTGCGGCGTCCGCCTTTTGGCGGACGATCGGTTCATCTGCCGGCTTCGGCGGACCGTACACACGCAGCAGCGAATCGACGGCGACACCCGCAAGAAAACTGATGGTGATGACCGCGACCGGCAGCGTACGGGGAAATCGCGGACCTCGCGTCACTTGAACGTGACCGGGGTGCCGCGCTTGACGAGCGACGCGACACGCACGGCGTCCCAGTTCGTCATGCGCACGCACCCATGTGATTCGGTGTGCCCGATGTGTCCCGGCTCCGGCGTGCCGTGCAGGCCGTAGTGTTCGAGGTTGAGCGAAATCCAGACGACGCCGACCGGATTGTTCGGTCCGGGCTTCAGCGTTGCGCGCGTGTCGGTCGCCTTCGCATCCCAGAACAGTTTCGGGTTGTAATGAAACACCGGATGCCAATCGACGCCGGTCACCGTCCAGTCGCCTACGGGGAGCGGATCGTGGATGCTCCCGGTCGTCACCGGCGCAAAGAAGACGAGCGATCCATCAGCGCGCGTCACGCGTAACGCCGATTCTTCGCGCGACACCTGGATCGCAATGTCGGCCGAGGTCTGACCCGAGTCTGACTTCGGTCTGACCCGGGGATCGAACGGTGGCACGTTCGGCACTCGCAGCTCGCGACCGTCGGTCAGCGGCGCGTTGTGATTCAACTGTTCCAGCAGGGCGGGCGACGTATGGAATCGCTCGGCGATTTCCTCGAGCGGCGACCGATAGCCGAGCGATGGCAGCTTCGCCTGTTCGACGAGGTTTGCCGGGATTCGCTTTTCGAACGGCCCTTTCAGATCGTCAGCGGTGACGGTATAGGTCGTCAGCACCGGATCAGCCGTATCCCCGCCCAATGCGTGCCACGTATCGCAGTCGGGTTGCGTCGTCAGCGGTACCTGCCGCGCCTGCTGCATCGCGATGATCGCGTGCGTGAAGTTGTCCCCGGGCTTACCGTCGATCTCGCCGGTGGAGAAGCCCTGACGATCGAGCAGGACTTGAAATCCGAGATAGTCGCCGCACGGCAGCGGCGGCGGAGCGGTGACGCGTTTCGGCGGAACCGGTTTGTGGGCGCGCCTGGGCGGAGCAGGCCTGAAGGCCTGCGCGACAACGGCAACGACTCCCAATAACAGAACGGCACAGCTCCTGCGCATCTCGACGATGAGATGTGCAGAACCTGTGCCTACGAAAGGCTAAATGCTAAATGCTAAAGGCTAAATGCTAAATGCCAAGTGCTAATGGCTGACTGCCGGCACCGTCGTGGTCTTCTTTTGCCGGCTTCCCATCCACGCCTGCACCTGGGCCATATACGTGTAAACGACCGGCGTCAGATACAGCGTCACAAGCTGCGAGAACACGAGACCACCGACGACGACGAGGCCGAGCGGCTGCCGCGCTTCGCCACCGGCGCCGTACCCGACCGCGATCGGCACCGCGCCGAGCAGCGCGGCCATCGTCGTCATCATGATCGGTCGGAACCGAATCAAGCAGCCCTGATAGATCGCCTGTTCCGGCGAATTGCCGGCGCGCTCCGCTTCGAGCGCG
>Ga0070741_10007284_pt1 | contig 23003 bp, 20 predicted proteins | sample Coa_R1_4_FD_66440 | JGI IMG/M metagenome (GOLD analysis project Ga0070741, IMG submission 66440) | Surface soil microbial communities from Centralia Pennsylvania, which are recovering from an underground coalmine fire - Coalmine... | ecosystem: Environmental > Terrestrial > Soil > Unclassified ... | reverse complement strand
TCGTTTTCGGCAATGGTACCCAGAGGCGCGCGCAGCTCCGAGCGGCCATACGCGGGCGAGACGGGAAGGAGAAAGGCACCCGTGAGGGCGAGCGCAGCGAACGTACGAAACAGCAGGGAGAATGCCACGGCAAATCGAGTTCGAAGTGGATCAAGCCTCGACGGCAAGCATGATCTTACCGATGTGCGAGCCGGACTCCATCAGCGCGTGCGCCTCGCTGGCCCGAGCAAGCGGGAAGGTCGCGTAGATTACCGGTTTCATCTGTCCAGCCTCGATCAATGGCCACACGTGCTCGCGCAGCGAGCGGGCGATCTGGGCTTTGAATTCGACAGTGCGCGGCCGCAAGGTCGAGCCCGTTATCGTCAGGCGCCGGTACAGGATGTCGCTCATGTCAAGGGTCGCGCGCGTGCCGCCGAGAAAGGCGATAAGAGAGAGGCGGCCGTCGGTCGCCAGGCATTTGAGCTCCCGGGCTACGTAGTCGCCTCCGACCATGTCGAGAATCACATCGACGCCCTTGCCGCCAGTCAACCGGTTGACCGCTTCGACAAAATCTTCGGTGCGGTAATTGATCGCGCGTTGAGCGCCGAGCCGCTCGCAGGCTGCGCATTTTTCAGGGCTGCCAGCGGTCGCGAACACTGGGCTGCCCAGCGCCCGCGCCATTTGGATTGCCGTCACACCGATGCCGCTTGCACCCCCCTGGACGAGGAGCGTCTCACCGGGCTTTAGGGCGGCGCGCTCGAACACGTTGATCCACACTGTGAAGTAAGTTTCCGGCAGGGAGGCGGCTTGTGCCACGTCGAGCACCGATGGGATGGGCAAGCAATGGGCAGCGGGCGTGGCGCAATATTGGGCGTAGCCCCCGCCCGGGGTCAGTGCACACACGCGATCGCCAACTCGCCATTCGGTCACGCCCTCGCCCAATGCTACGACCGTTCCCGCAACTTCGAGCCCCGGGAGGTCCGAGGCTCCCGGTGGAGGCGCATAGGCGCCGGCCCGCTGCAGGCAATCCGGGCGGTTCACCCCGGCGGTGTGGACACGAATCACGACTTCGCCTGCCTTGGGGAGCGGTGTGGGACGTTGGGTCAACCGCAGGACATCGGGTCCGCCAGGTCTGGAAATCTCGACGGCTTTCATCGTCCCCGGCAGTGCCTCATCCATCATTGCATCTCCTCGCTTGGATACTGGCTACTTATATCCCATCTATGCACGAGCCGTCTTCCGGCGCAGTCGAGCCCAAGCCCTTCGACCGCACTTAAGGCGTCGAGGAGTATGGCCGTATACCAAGCCTACCGGCGCATCTACCAGGAGCAACGAGCGATGTCAGGCAGGCGTTTGATGAGGATTGGGACAAGTTGTACTTGCCTGCTGGTGGCCGCGCTGTGGCTTGGCTGTGCTTCCGCTCCGCCATACCGCGGTGCAGCTTCGAAGCCCGTTCCAGAGGCGCAGCCGCAGACTCGCGGGCGGGTGGTGGCTGAGGTCAGCTCATCCGAGCAGCGCGTCATCGAGGCAACGAACGCGTTCCGGCGAGAACAGGGCCTGGCGCCGCTGCGCCCGAGCGCCCGGCTGATCACGATCGCGCAGAACCATGCACGCAACATGGCGCGGCAAGACAAATACGGTGACAACGATCGCAACGGGCACGTGCTCGACGGTCAGAGCGTCGAATATCGGATCGCCGCAGGCGGGTACCTCTTCTCACGCGTGGCAGAGAATGTCGGCTATCAGCTCAACCGCCAAGATCCGGTCGCCAGCATGATGGACGGCTGGAAGCGCTCCGCCGGACATCGCCGTAACATCCTTCAACGCGAGGTCACCGAGTTGGGCGTAGGTGCCGCGCAGGGCCGCTCCGGACGCTGGTATTTCGTGCAGTTGTTCGGGCGACCGACCGATCCTGCTCGACCGATACGCACGTCCAATTGATGTCGGGAAGACTAACAAGCCTCGGCGATCGAAATCTTCTGCAACGCCGTGCGCAATGCTGGCGGCAAGGGGGTTGGTCTGCGTGTGCCGCGCTCGACGTAGACGTGAATGAAGTGACCGTTCGCAGCGGTTCTGTCTTCGTTGTTGCGGAAAATGCCGACTTCATAACGCACGCTAGTTTTGCCTAGGCGGGCAACGCGCAAGCCCGCATTTACGACGTCGGGGAAGGCAATCGGCACGAAATAGTGGCAGGCGGTTTCCACGACGAGTCCAATGACGTCGCTGCGTTCGATGTCGAGCACGCCTTGCTCGATCAAGTATTGATTGACTACGGTATCGAAGTAGGCGTAGTAGACCACGTTGTTGACATGCCCGTACACATCGTTATCTATCCAGCGCGTAGCGATGCGCTGAAAATGAAGGTAGCGATCGCGACCCTCGGGAGCGGCTCTCGGCATAGGCAAGCAATTGGTCCCGTTAGTGGATGAGCTTGCGTCCCCTGATCTGCTGCCATTCCACGGCGAGGAGACCGGCAGCGACGATGACCACCATGCCTAGAAGCGAACCGCCGTCGGGAAATTCGCCGAAAACCAAAAAGGCGAGTAGGGTCGACCACAGCAGCTGGGTGTAGACGAATGGCGCAAGCGCGGCGGGCGAGGCATGCTCGACCGCACGGATGAGCAGAAAGTGACCGAAGCCGCCCAGCAATCCGATCCCGACCATGAATAGCATTTGGAGCGGGGTAGGCACCTGCCAGGTGAACGGCAGCGGCAGCGCTGTCAAGGCGGTGCCCACCATGGCGGTGAAGAACAGTGTCGTGAAGGGATTCTCGCGGCCTGCAAGCTTGCGCGTCAGAACCTGGTACAGGCTGAACAACAGGGCGCTGCTCAATGGAAAGATGGCGTGAACGGTAAAGACGCCACCGCCCGGGCGAACGATGATCAGCACACCGAGGAAGCCGAAAGCAACGGCTATCGCTTGCCGCGTTCCGATCCGCTCTCCCAGCAGCGGCGCAGACATGGCGGCGACGAGTACCGGCCCAACGAAGGTGATCGCTGCGGCTTCCGCCAGCGGCAGGTAGGTCAGCGAGAGATAAAAAAAGCCCGTGCTCGATACCAGGAGTACCCCACGCAGCAACTGTAAGCGTGGGTGTTGAGTTCGAACCAGTAGGATGCCCATGCGTGGCGCGAGAATCCCGAGCATGAAAGCGAAGTGCACTGCGTAGCGCGCAAAGATGAGCGGCGCCATCGGATAGGACTCGCGTTTCAGCATGTACTTCGCCAATGTGTCCATCGAAGAGAACATGAATACCGCGAACATGATGAGTGCGATGCCGCGCAACGGATGCGCCCCATGCGCAGAACTCATCGACTCATACTCGCTTTCCTCGCACTCGCCAATACTGCCCGCCCGGCGAATCGTGCCTGCCCGCCCAGCGCCGGTTCGATGCGCAGCACCTCGTTCCACTTCGCCATCCGTTCCGAGCGCGAGAACGAGCCCACCTTGAGCTGCCCGGCGTCCCAGCCGAGCGCCAAGTGAACGATGCTGACATCCTCGGTCTCGCCGGAACGGGCCGAGACAATGGTGGCGAAATCCGCCGCTTTGGCCGCCTGTAATGCGGCAAACGTTTCGCTCACCGTACCGGCCTGATTCGGCTTGATCAACACGGCGTTGCAGGCACGCTCTTGTGCAGCTTGGGCAATAAGCGACGCATTGGTGACGAGGTAATCATCGCCGATGATTTGCAGCTGCTCACCCATTGCCGCCGTGAACAGCCCCATCCCAGCCGTATCGTCTTCGGCCAAGGGATCTTCGACGGAGACGATGGGATAACGCCGGCACCAGTCCATCAGCATTTCGGCCATCTCGACGCTGTCGAGCTCGCGCTCGTCCAGCGCGAGCCGGTAACGTCCGTTGCGGCCGAACTCGGAAGCGGCGATATCGAGCGAGATGGCGATCTCGTCGCTTGGCCGATAGCCAGCGTGCTCGATGGCGCGCATAAGCATGTCGAGCGCCTCTTCATTACTGGAAAATGCCGGCCAAAACCCTCCTTCGTCGGCTACGCCCTGCAACAAACCCTGTTCTTGCATCAGGCCGCCCGCGGTGCGGTAGACCTCTGCAGTCATCAACAGCGCCTGCTCGAAGCTTTCTGCCGACAAGGCCATGATCATGAGATCTTGGATGTCAATGCGCCGACCCGCATGGGCGCCACCGCCGAAAATCTGAATCTCCGGCAGCGGCAGCCGAACCGGCTTGCCTGCCGCGAGATACCGCCAGAGTGGTTCGCCGGCCGCTGCCGCTGCCGCTTGCAAGCAGGCGAGCGAGGTGGCGATCGTCGCGTTGCCACCTAGATTGGCTTTGTTCGGGGTGCCGTCAAGGTCGATTAGCGCCTGATCGATTTGCGCTTGTTGCACGGCATTCTCGCCGCGGAGCCGGTCCGCGATAATGCCATTTACATGACTTACCGCACCCTGGACGTCGAGGCCGCCCAGCCGTTCGCCGCCATCGCGCAAGTCGATTGCCTCACGTGAGCCTCGTGAGGCACCGGCAGGTGCGATGGCACGACCGATGGCGCCACAGGCGAGTCGTGCTTCGGCTTCGACGGTCGGTCGCCCGCGGGAGTCCCAGACGCGGCGGGCGCGCAGATCAACGATGGTGGTATCGGGCATACGGAAAGAATTGGCTAGGACTCTGTGCGTGGGGGCCACTGCTCGGTTTCGGCGCGCCAAGCTGCCGCGACCAGCTCGAGGCGGTCGACAGGCGAAGCAAGCAGTCGGCGTGCAACCCGGCGCACTGCCTCGCGCTGCCAGTCTTCGTTGATGTACTCGACCGGTGATTTGCCGTCGACGCGAGCGAGGAACAGAGCTGGCAACAACTCGGCCGAACGACGCTCCAGCATCTGTACCGGCTCCCAGTCGACGGATTCCAAGTAGGCCCCGGCAAGGGCGTCAAAACAGCCGAGATATCGATTGCTCCACTGCGGTCGCCAGGTGCATTTGAGCAGCATATGGTTCAGACAGAACGACAAATCGAACGCGGGATCGCCATACCATGCGCACTCGGCGTCGAGGAACACCGGCCCGCGTGGACCGCAGAGGATGTTCTTCGGACTAATGTCGCCATGGATCAGGGCTAGATGTGTGGCGAGCGTGCGTCGAGCCAGCGCATCGAGCCGGAAGGAGAGATCGGGGTGCACACGTCCGGTTGCGATCAGATAGGGCTCGAGCCGAATCGGCAGGAAGATATGGTCGGTGGCGAAGCGCGATCGTAACTGTGCATTGTTGGCCGTGGCTGCGTGAATTCTGGCGAGGCGAGCGCCGACCTCCGCTGCGAACGGAGGCTCGATGGTGCCATCGCGCAGACGCGCCTTCCACAAGGGATAGGTCTGCGGGCTGAGAAAGGCCATCGCGAACATGCCGAGGCTCTCGTCGGCGCCGAGGATGCGGGGCACGGCGTCAGGCTCGATGCCGGCGACCACTCGCATCCACTCGACTTCCCAGCGGTTGCGTTCCACCGGCGCTTGCCAGTCGGCTTTGACCTTGAGCTTGTGCAATGCGCGCTTGATGCAGACGGGACCTGTGCGCAAATCGGCGCGCACGATGTCCGAAGACACTCCGCCTTGCAGCGCCACCAGCGTGGGACGCTCGTCGGGCTGCAGCAACCGCATGCGGCGCAACGCCGTCATGAAGTCATTGGCGGCGTCAGAGTCGAGAGGCATGCGGGTAGGAAGTAGACTAGGCTTGACGCCTACGCGTGTTCGGAATTGGGGCAAACTCTAGCACAACAGCTTCTCGGCTCACGACCATGCGATACATTCTTGCGCTGGACCAAGGCACAACCAGCTCGCGCGCCTTGCTCTTCGATGAGGCGGGTGGTATCCGCGCGACGGCGCAGCGCGAGACGCAACAGTACTACCCGCAGTCGGGTTGGGTGGAGCAAGACCCCGAGGACATCTGGCAATCTCAGCTTGCGGTGGCTCGGGAAGCGATCGCGCGAGCCGATGTCCCAGCTGGGAGTGTTGCGGCGATTGGCATCGCCAACCAGCGCGAGACCACATTGCTGTGGGATCGCGCCAGCGGGCAGCCGGTGTATCGAGCGATTGTTTGGCAGGATCGGCGTACTTCTGGACTGTGCGAGGAGATGAAGCGTGCGGGGCTCGAGAGCGTGATCCGCGCACGCACGGGTTTGCTACTGGATCCGTATTTCTCGGCAACCAAGCTGCGTTGGTTGCTCGATGAGGTGCCTGGAGTGCGACGCCGGGCAGAAGCCGGCGAGCTGGCGTTCGGGACGGTCGACAGCTGGCTGATTTGGAAGCTGACGGACGGGCGCGCCCATATCACCGATGCGAGCAACGCCTCACGCACGCTGCTCTATAACCTGCAACGCGGCGAGTGGGACGAAGAGCTCCTGCACCACCTGAAACTCCCCGCGGCGCTGTTACCTCGCATCGTCGCGTCGAGCGGCGTGGTTGCCGACATCATGCCTAAGTTCCTAGGAGCGACGATCCCTATCGCTGGCATCGCTGGCGATCAACAAGCGGCCTTGTTCGGCCAGCAATGCGTCCTTCCTGGCATGGCGAAGAATACCTACGGCACGGGCTGTTTCATGCTGATGCACACCGGGCGCCAGCCAATCCCGTCCCGCAATCGACTCCTGAGCACCGTCGCGTGGTTGCGCGAGGGCACTTGCGACTATGCGTTGGAGGGCAGCGTGTTCATTGCGGGCGCTGCGGTGCAATGGCTTCGCGATGGACTCGGACTCATTCGCTCGAGTGAAGAAGTAGAGGCACTGGCGCGCTCGGCAGCCGATAACGGCGGTGTCTTCCTGGTCCCTGCATTCACTGGCCTCGGCGCGCCCCATTGGGATCCTCACGCGCGCGGCATCATTGTCGGTCTAAGTCGCGGTAGCACGGCAGCACACCTGGCGCGGGCGACGCTGGAAAGCATCGCATATCAAACTGGCGACGTTCTTACCGCAATGCACGAGGACTCGGGCATTTCGCTGAGCGAGTTACGTGTGGATGGAGGCGCGGCGCGAAACGATCTGCTTATGCAGTTCCAAGCCGATATCTTGGGGGTTCCTGTCGTTCGTCCGCGCCTGCTCGAGTCCACCGCACTCGGCGCCGCCACCCTTGCGGCAATCGGCACGGCGGTCTGGCGGAGCGAAGACTTGCCAACGACATGGTGCCCCGAGCGTGTGTTTGAGCCCGCAATGTCAGCGGACCTGCGCGAGGACTTGCTCAACAAGTGGAGGCGTGCCCTCAACCGAGCAAAGAACTGGGAAGGGGGTGCGGCCTGAGGGCGGGCCATCGCCTGTCATTGACAATGGGCGCGAGCAGCTTGTACCGTACGCCGCGCCTCGAACTCGTGGCCTTGCAGTCCTCTAAGCTACGCATGCCCCGATGACCACGATCGCCGTATTCAATCAGAAGGGTGGAGTCGGCAAGACGACGACTTCGCTCAATCTCTGCGCGGCATTGGTACGCCGCGGCCTGCGGACGCTTTCGATCGATCTCGACCCTCAGGCACACCTTTCGGCGATCACGCGCACGAGCGTCGAGCGTGCAGAAGAGAGCGTGTTCGCGTTCTATCGCGAGCAGAAGCCATTGAGCGATCTGATTCGAGAGGGCCATGGGGGATGGTCCGTGATCCCCGCCCACGTCGAATTGTCCAAAGCCGATGCACAGCTGGGGAGAGGTTCTCAGGGACTGAATCGACTTAGCCTGGGCATTGCACGGGAGAAGCTCAACAGCGATCGCGTCGTGGTGATCGACTGTTGCCCAATGCTGGGGGTACTGAGCCTGAATGCCATTTTCGCTAGCGATCGCGTGCTCATTCCATTTTCGGCAGATTGGCTAGCGGTGAAGGGGGTGCTTCAGGTCGACCGCACGCTGCGCGCACTGGAGGAGCATGTTTTCAAGCGCAAGCTGATGAAGCGCTTCCTCGTGACGCGATTCGATACGCGCCGCCGGATGTCCCATGAGATCTCCGAGCAGATTGCAGAGAAGCTCGGCGATGAACTGTGCCGCACCCGAATTAGCGAGAGCGTGGGACTGGCGGAAAGCCCCGGCCTGAATCAAGATGTATTTACGTATGCGCCCGACAGCCGGGGGGCGCAAGACTACCAGGCGCTGCTCGACGAGCTGACCGCGATTGGCTTCGTAGTCGAACGCTAGCGCCGCTAAGCGTGGCGCGAGATGAGGGAGAGGATAGCCTCGATATCCGCGGTGTCCTCGCGAATCTGGGCTTGGAACGGCCGCGCCTCCAGAATCTCACAGTGCCGATAGATCTGCATGAGCTTCCGTTCGGCCTCCTGCTGAGTGCGCCCAGGGATGGTGAGATTGTCCACGATCATGCCTCCGCGTGTTCGGATCTTGAAGCCGAACTTGGTAATGGGGTGTTCTTGCGACGAGGCCACCTGACTGTTTCCTCTGGGATCCCTGAGACAATCAGTTAGCGGCAGACGCGCGAAGCGACTTTAGTGACGCTAGCCGCTCAGCCTACCAAGGCCAGTTGAACTTCGTGCTCGGGAGCCAAATGGGGCGCTCGCTAAACCCGCGTCTCGGCGAGCTGGACGCTGCGGAGCCGTGTGGCACCGATGTGCTCGAGTGGCGTCGCCGCTGACAACGTAGTGGCAGAGAAAGATCAAACCTGGGGTTTGAATGAGTCTCGATAGCGTCGCAGCTTCTGCACGTAATCGTCCGCGCTCTGCAGGACTCTGGCCACCTCTTGGTCGGTGAGTTGGCGCACGACGCGGGCGGGCGAACCGACGACCAAGCTGCGATCCGGAATTTCCTTGCCTTCGGTAACCAGTGAGTTCGCGCCCACGATGCAGTTGCGGCCGATGCGCGCTCCGTTGAGAACGACGCTCTTGATACCGATCAGACTTCCGTCTCCGATGGTGCAGCCGTGCAGGACGACCATGTGCCCGATAGTGCAATCGGCGCCCACCGTTAGCCGAATTCCCTGGTCTGTGTGAAGGACGCTGCCGTCCTGCACGTTGCTGCGCGAACCGATCGTGATCAAGTCGTTATCGCCGCGCACTACAGCATTGAACCAAACGCTGGTGTGGGGTTCGAGGATAACCGTACCGATGACCGTCGCGTTAGGCGCGATATAGTGGTCCCCCCGGCACTCGACCCGCCGATCTTCCAGAACGTATTGCAATCGTCACTCCTCGCTTCCGGGGCGCTCGCCACCAGGTTCGCCGATATTATAAGTGAGCGTTTACCGTCTCGAGACGAGGGGCGATAATGTATTTTTGTTTGAGCTATCGAGGAGGGCAGGCGTAATGAACGCAGGTCAGAAGGGAAGTACCGACATTGAAGCACTGCTCGGGGCAGAAGCGGCAGGTTTGCTGAATCACGTGTGCAAAGGCATTCCGAAGGAGTCTTTGCACTTGCCCGGTGCCGATTTCGTCGAGCGGGTTGTCATGCCGAGCGATCGTTCGCCTTCTGTGATGCGCAATCTTCAGCAACTGTTCGATTCTGGTCGTTTGAAGGGCACAGGCTATTTGTCGATCCTGCCCGTGGATCAGGGCATCGAGCACAGTGCAGGCGCATCTTTCGCGAAGAATCCCGCGATGTTCGATCCGGAGAACATCGTCAAGCTCGCGATCGAAGGCGGCTGTAACGCAGTCGCTTCCACTTTGGGCGTCTTAGGGTCAGTGGCTCGTCGCTATGCGCACAAAATTCCATTTCTGCTCAAGTTCAATCACAACGAGTTTCTGACGTATCCCAATAAGTACGATCAGATCTTCTTCGCCAGCATTAAACAGGCGCGGGAGATGGGGGCCGCTGCGGTAGGCGCCACCATCTATTTCGGCTCCGCTGAGTCCTCGCGGCAGATCGTAGAGGTCAGCAAGGCGTTCGAGATCGCCCATGAACTAGGCATGGTTACCGTGCTGTGGTGTTATCTGCGTAACAGCCATTTCAAGGTCGACAAGGATTATCACCTTTCGGCCGACCTCACTGGTCAAGCCAACCACCTAGGTGTGACGATCGAGGCTGACATCATCAAGCAGAAGCTGCCCGAGAATAACGGCGGGTACAACGCTTTGTCTTCCAAGGAAAATCCGTACGGCAAAACGGACAAGCGCGTGTACACGGAGCTGACGACGGACCATCCCATCGATCTGACCCGATATCAGGTGGCTAATTGCTACATGGGTAGGGCGGGGCTGATCAACTCTGGAGGAGCTTCGGGTGACAACGATTTCGCGGAGGCTGTGCGCACCGCGGTGATCAACAAGCGCGCTGGAGGCATGGGATTGATCTCGGGTCGTAAGGCATTCCAGCGACCGATGGCAGAAGGGGTGAAACTGCTCAACGCAATCCAGGACGTCTATCTCGACTCACGCGTCACAATTGCCTGAGTCCGCATCGCGCCGCGTTTTTGGTTCTTAGGACCCGATGATCGCGCGAGCGTCGGTCCATGAAGCGTGCCCGATGATCTCGCAAGGCCCCGCGCAAGTGGGACAGAGGATATCGAGTCATGAACGCGCAACTGCGGCATAGATTGCGGGTGCGGCTGCAAGCATCCCGGTGGCTAATTCGGTGCCTGCTTACGTGGCTGCCGATTTGGACGCCGATGCTCGCATGCGCGCAGGACAATGACGAGGCAGCATTGCAAGCGGTGCATGCAGAGATCGTGACGTTGATCGGGGATGCGCCCTGTGCAAACGTCGTCCATTGCCGTGTGCTAGCCCTCGGCAGCCGTCCGTGCGGAGGGCCCGATGAGTTCCTCGCCTACTCGAGCATTACCGGCAACAAGGAGTTGCTCGACAGCAAAGCATTCGAGTATGGCTTTCTGCAGGAGGAAGTGAGGCGAAAGAGGAAGTCGACCCAGGGCTGCGAAGTTCTTCCCACGCCCCGGGCAGTCTGTGTAGATCGTAGATGTCGGCTGGATATGCGAGTCCGTTGAGGAGATTGGGAGTCCCGATCCATGGCGGTAACGAAGCTGCTGCCGAGTATTGGCGTGGCGGACATCAAGCGATCGCTCGACTTCTATCGCGCTATCTTCGGCTTCGAGATGGTCGATTCTTACGAGCAGGACGGCCGAATGATCTGGTGCTGGGTTCGGGCAGGCAAGGCCGAAATGATGTTGCAGCAGCTTGCCGGGGATGAGCAAATCCGGCTCAATCCGGCCATCGGTCAAAGCTGGTGCATCTATGTGCGGGTCGATGATGTCGATGCTACTCACAGCCGGTTGAGAGAACGAGGCTTCCCGGTAAGCGACCTATCGGAGACCGACTACGGCACGCGTGAGTTCTTCGTCGAGGATCTCGACGGTTACGAGCTTTGGGTCTCCAAGGTGCTCGAGGATGACACAGACGAACAGGGGTAAGGCGGTTGCTCATGCAGCGGCATCTCGAGGGTCCGCGGCAATCGGCTCCTTGGTGTGCTCAAGCGTAAGTGCATGTTGCCGTTATCCTAATTTCCCCTTTTCGGCTCTGGACGGCGACGGATGGGATCCGCCCCGACCCGGCCGATCCTCTTCTAGAAAAGAAGACTAGCGCTGCAGTTCCTGGATGGCCGACTTGCGCAAAATTTTGAATGTCGTGCCGCTCAGCAGACGCCTTCTGCTGATCATCTGGCCGTTTCTGGTCATCATCTCCCTGCTGGTATGGCTGTTCATCGAGAGCATGGGCGTCCTGATTGCCGCGCGCGGGTATGCGGAAGGCGAAAGCTTGTGGTCCAAGGCGCAAAAGACCGCTGTCTTTCATCTCATCCGCTATGCGGAGACGCGCGACGAAGCCTACTTTGACAAATATGCAAGCGCCATTGCAGTAACACGAGGCGACGAGATCGCACGTACCGAGCTGCAGAAAGATGCGCCAGACTACAAGCTGGTTTGGCAAGGAATGCTGCAAGGGCGCAACGATCCAGGCGACATCGGTCCGGCGATCACGTTGTTTCGTCGCTTTCAGCATTACGGTCCAATGCAAAAGGTGATTGAGCTTTGGACTGCAGGAGACGCGCAAATTGCTCTGCTCGATCGAGCGGCGCGCGAACTACACGATGCCGTGAAGGCAGGGGAGGCAGGCGAAGAACGAGTAAGACCGATCCTGCATCGAATTCTGGAGATCGATGCAACGCTTACGCCGCTTACCGACGATTTCAGCAAGACCTTGGGCGTAGCTTCGCGAAAGGCTCAGCGCCTGTTAATCTTGGCGATTCTCGCAACCGCCGGTACTCTCTTACCCCTAGGCATCTATCTGTCGCGGCGCATGCTGCGCCATAGCGAGGAGTTCGAGCGCGCGCTGCAACTGAGCGAAGAGCGGTTCAATCTCGCCGTTGCGGGCAGCAATGACGGACTATGGGATTGGAATATCGCTTCCGACGAGCTCTATTACTCACCCCGCTTCCGTGAATTGCTCGATTGTGACGATGAACAACTCGAGAATTCGCTGTCGGCACTCGCTGCTCGCCTATATTCGGAGGATCGATTACCGTTCATCGATGCGTTGAATGCCCACCTCAACCAGGATGTCCCGTTTGACGTGGAGATCCGTTCGCCGGTTCGAACGGGTGAGTACCGGTGGTTTCGTTTACGCGGCCAATCGGTGCGTAACAACTTTGGGAAGGCGATCCGGATGGCGGGTGCGCTCACCGATATCACGGACGTTAAGAACGCGGCGGCGGAGCTATTCTCCGAGAAGGAGCGCGCGCAAGTTACGCTCGCCTCTATCGGAGATGGCGTAGTCACCACCGACATTGAAGGATGGGTGCAATACCTCAATCCGGTGGCCGAAAGTCTGGTGGGATGGAGTGCTGAAAATGCGCGTGGCTTGCCCATTCAAGCGCTTTTCCGGCTAATCGACGAAGCCAGTCGCAAGCCCACCCGCAGCCCGATCGAAGTCGTTTTGAACGAGGAGCGCAATTTCGACGGGGAACCCAACACGCTGCTGCAGCGCAATGATGGCGTCGAGATACCGATCGTTCATTCCGCAGCGCCCATGCGCGATCGGTCCGGCGCGGTGGTGGGTGTGGTGCTCGTGCTTCATGACGTGAGCCGCGAGCGCCAATATGCGGCAAAACTGTCGTATCAGGCTAGCCACGACTCGTTGACCGGATTGATCAACCGAAGCGAGTTCGAACGCCGCTTGGCGCTCGCGCTGCAGACGGCGGCCAGTGCGGGGCGCCAGCACGCAGTGATGTATCTGGACCTGGATCAGTTCAAGGTGGTCAACGATACCTGCGGGCATGCCGCCGGCGACCAGCTGATGCGTCAGGTCAGCACGCTATTGCAGCAATGTCTGAGGGAGGGCGACACCTTGGCACGCTTGGGTGGCGACGAGTTCGGTGTGCTGTTGGAAAATTGCCCTGCCGACGCGGCTCTTCGGATCGGGGACAAACTTCGGCAAACGCTTACCGACTTCCACTTCGCCTGGGCGCATCTTAGCTTCAATATTGGAGTGAGCATCGGCCTTGTAAACGTAGAAGACGGTCTGTTCACCCTCGCTGAGGTGCTGCGCGCTGCCGACACCGCCTGTTACATGGCGAAGGAGAAAGGGCGCAACCGCGTGCAGGTCTATCACCCGGAGGACAGCGAGCTGACGCTGCGACAGGGCGAGATGGAGTGGGTCGGCAGGCTGCAAAAAGCGCTGGACGAAAACCGCTTCGTTCTGTATTCGCAGGAGATCGTTCCAATCAGCGGGGTGCGAGGCTTGGGTGCCCATTGCGAGCTGCTCGTACGCATGCTGGATGAACGCGGTCAACTCGTCCCTCCAATGGCTTTCATTCCCGCCGCAGAACGCTACAACCTCATGCCCGCAGTCGACCGATGGGTGCTTCGAACTGCTCTCGCAACCTTGTCTCGCTTGAACAGCGAAGGCGACAGCAAGATCGACTTATGCGCTATCAATCTGTCGGGTGGATCGATCGGGGATGAGCGCTTCCTCGACTTCGTACGGGAGCAGCTTGCCAGCGTTCCCGTCCTTCCCGAAACGATATGCTTCGAGATTACCGAGACCGCAGCGATCGCAAACCTGGATAAGGCGACACGCTTCATTCAAGAACTGAAGCTGCTCGGCTGTCGCTTCTCGCTGGACGACTTCGGGGCCGGCATGTCTTCGTTCGCTTATCTAAAGCACTTGCCCGTCGATTACCTCAAGATCGACGGCGTGTTTGTCAAGGACATGGCCGATGATCCAATCGACCGTGCGATGGTGGAGGCGATCAACAACGTTGGCCATGTCATGGGCAAGCAGACCATCGCAGAATTCGTTGACGGCGAAGCGGTGTTGTCTGCACTGCGCGAAATCGGCGTTGACTTCGCTCAGGGCTACGGCGTATCGAAACCTCGGCCGTTTGGTATACGTCAACTCGCCACCGCACCGCTCATCTAGCCCTCCCGCATGAGCTCCGGCCTTGATGATTGGCCGAATTGCCAATACACTCACCTCGCTTTTGCACTTGCGTTCGCTGCTCGGCAAGTCAAGCGTATCACGTGTCTTTCATCTCACCACTCACGCCAGGGGGGACCGCTTCGGCCGGTGGGATCACGAGTCGGAGCTCCTGCCGTGAGTCCATGATAAAAGGATAGGCAGATGGGTTCGATGTACGAGCTTTCCCCACATCCTCAGTGGGTAGAAACATTGCACGCTTTTGTTCGGCCGTATTGGGAAGAGCTACTGAATGGCGAGTTTGTTGAGGGAGTAGCTCACGCGCGGCTGACCATCGCCGAGATGCGTGGCTGGATTCTCCAACTGTATCCGTTCATCCACGCTTTTCCGAAATTCCTGGCCGAGGCCTTGATCAAGGTCGAAGACGATTATGCTCGATCGTTCCTGATCGATAACATCCGGGTCGAGAAAGCGCACGCTGAGCAGTGGATTTGGATGGGGCAGGGGTTCGGCCTTACACGGGAGGATTTGCTGGATCTTGCAGAAGGCAACAAGCCGGTCTTGCGGGATGTGCAGTCGCTATCCGACTGGCTGTGGCACATCAACACGAAAGGAACCTTAGCGGAGGCTGTTGCTGCAACCAGTTTCGCCGTCGAAGGGATCACGGGCGATATGTGCCGCAAGGCGGCTGATGGATTCGAATCCTATCGGGGCCGACCAGGTGTCGATATGACACCCAAGACATACAAGTGGATGCGCGGACATGCCCGCTACGATGATGACCATCCCAAAGTCGCGCTCGAAGTCATCAAGCGGTACGCTACCACCGAGCGCCTGCAGAACAAGGTGATGCTTGCCGCGAAGCGGAGTCTGCAGCTCCTGAATCTCGCGTTCACCACATCATATCGCACGTTTTCGCAGACGCAACCCCGCTTCGTGGATCGCGATTTGCGCGCCGGCGAGCGACGCCAGGTTCAGCTCCCGATTACCTTTCCTGATCGTCGATTTGCTGACCGCCGAGGCCGTGCGCTGCAACCGATAGCTTGAGCTGCATCGAGGAGAAACGCCCCGTAAGCTCGGGGCGTTCCTAGCTATTGTGAACGTGCTCGCTTCTATTGCGCGAGCGTCACCTCTACGCGACGCGCCTGGGCGTCCGATCCAGATCCAGTGATCACTTCGGGCTTCTTCATGTTGATGCGGTCTTCCGGAACGCCGGCTGCCATCAGCGCGGTGCGCACAGCCTTGGCCCGTTCTTTGGCTAGTTCTTCGTTTTTCGCTGGATCGCCGCTTCGATCGGTGAACCCGGAAATGTTTACTTTGGCGGCGGGCGTCGCTCTGAGCATCTCAGCAGCGGCGAGAATCTGCGCTTTGGCATCGGACGACACGGCCTGCTGACCCAGCTCGAAGGTCACCACGAAGGGCAGCGCTGTAGTGTGGTCTGGCGAAGAGGTAGGTGCGTTCAGCGCGGCTGGAGCTTGCGCCTCCCCATGCGAGGACGGCTTATCGGCGTAGACCAGTGCGAGCGCAGGCACGATCAACAGTGCCACCAAGTTGATGATCTTGATAAGCGGGTTGACGGCAGGGCCCGCTGTATCTTTGTAAGGATCGCCGACCGTGTCCCCTGTCACTGCGGCCTTGTGCGCCTCAGACCCCTTGCCCCCATGGTTTCCTTCTTCGATGTACTTCTTCGCGTTGTCCCAAGCGCCGCCGCCAGTTGTCATAGAGATCGCGACGAACAGGCCCGTGACTATGGTTCCCATCAGTAATCCTCCGAGTGCGGCGGGGCCAAGCACCAGACCGACAAGAATAGGAACGACGACAGGCAACAGGGACGGAATCATCATTTCCTTAATCGCTGCGGTCGTCAGCATGTCCACCGCGCGACCATATTCCGGTTTGGCTTTTCCCTCCATGATGCCTTTGATGTCGCGGAATTGTCGGCGCACTTCATTGACTACGGATCCCGCTGCACGGCCGACGGCCTCCATCGCCATGGCGCCGAACAAGAAGGGAATGAGGCCACCAATGAATAACCCGATGATCACTCGCGGGTCGGATAGATCGAAAGTGGCAGCAATGCCCGCACTCTTGAGCGCGGAGGTATAGTCGGCAAATAGGACTAGAGCGGCTAGTCCGGCGGATCCGATCGCGTACCCCTTGGTCACTGCCTTGGTTGTGTTACCTACTGCATCGAGGGGATCCGTAATATTACGAACCTCTTTCGGCAGCTCAGCCATCTCGGCGATACCACCGGCGTTATCGGTGATCGGACCGTACGCGTCGAGCGCAACAATAATACCGGTCATCGACAGCATTGCCGTTGCGGCAATCGCGATGCCGTAGAGACCCGTGGAACCGCCCCCGCACACCCAGTAGGACAGGAGAATTGCAGCACATACGGCGAGAACAGGCAGTGCGCAGGCTTTCATCGAAACGGCGATGCCCGCGATGATGTTTGTAGCGTGTCCGGTTGTCGAGGCTTGTGCGACGTACCTCACTGGCTTGAATTCTGTGCCGGTGTAGTATTCAGTGATCCACATCAGCGCGCCGGTTAACGCAATTCCGATCACCGCCGCGATCCACAGCTTCACCGGAGTCAATACGGCGCCGGTCGCCGCACCTACGTCGCCCATAATCCAGAGCGTGACCGGGTAGAAGGCGATGAGGGACAAAACGCCCGCGACAATGACCCCCTTGTACAAGGCGTTCATGATCTTGCCCCCTTCGCTCGTCTTCACGAAAGAGCAGCCGATGATGGAGGCGAGGATGGAGACACCGCCAAGAGCGAGCGGGTAAATAACGGCGTTGTCGCCCATATTGGCGAACGCCAGCGCTCCGACTAGCATGGTGGCCACCACGGTCACGGCATACGTCTCAAACAGGTCGGCTGCCATGCCGGCGCAGTCGCCCACGTTGTCGCCGACGTTATCCGCGATCACCGCCGGATTGCGCGGATCGTCTTCGGGGATGCCGGCCTCCACTTTGCCGACGAGATCCGCCCCGACATCCGCGCCTTTGGTGAAGATTCCTCCACCGAGCCGCGCGAAGATCGAGATGAGCGAGGAACCGAATGCAAGCCCGATCATAGGATGCAGGAGTTCCCGCAGATTGCCGCCGCCTATTCCTACGTTCTTGAGGATCGCATAGAAGACCGTGACACCGAGCAAGCCCAGCCCTACCACCAACATGCCGGTAACCGCACCACCTCGAAAAGCAATGTTAAGCGCCGCATTGAGGCCGCTGGTGGCGGCTTGCGCTGTACGGACGTTCGCACGAACCGAGACGTTCATTCCCATGTAACCTGCGGCACCGGACAGGATCGCACCCACCAGAAAACCGATTGCTGTGGTCCATCCGAGCCCAGGCGCCAACCCGATCACGATAAACAGGACGACGCCAACGATGCTAATGGTTCGGTACTGACGATTGAGATAGGCCTTCGCGCCTTGCTGAATAGCGGAGGCGATCTCCTGCATTCGTGCGTTACCGGCGGGCTTGCCGAGCACCCATTGGATGGAAACCACCCCGTAAACGACTGCCAAGATCGCGCAGATCAACGCGAAGATCAGTGCGGTTGACATCAATCCCCCTTCAGAGGTTTTCTAGGTTGATCAGAGATTTAATAGGTTAGTTTGGAAGCGGATGTGTGCGAGATCGGAGCGGCCTAGCTGCAGCTTCTGGCCCGAACCTACTTGGCAAAGCCTGTAATACTACAATAATTGATCGATCAAAGACCTTAGCCAGGCGCCCTCAGCCAGCGCTCTCCCCCGAAGATTCAGGCAACAAAAAAGCCGCCCTTAGGAGCGGCTCTCAGGTGACAACGCGCGGCGCGCTACTCGCGGCTGACCTCGAGCAAATCGCGGACTTCTGGAGTCTGAAAGACGGTATCTGCTTCCTTCCTGAGCGTATGCAAGCGCGCACGGTTCTCCAGCAATGCTGCATTCAATTTGCTTAGCTCAGCCAGCGCCGATTGGATTTCTTTACTGAGCCGACTCGCGCTGGCGCTCAGGTTTCCTGTTGTATCCATCGTATGAGCGTAGTTGTCCTGAAGATCCCGCATGAGGTGCTGCAGGGTAGAAGCATCTTGTCGGAGCGCGTCGACGTGACCTCTAATCGCCAAAATCAACCATACCACCAAGACGATGAGCACCAGGACGGCCGCCAGTGTCAGCAATGGTGCTTGCGTCACGAGTGTTTGCATGTAATACGTCTCCTGTGAGCTTCGCTCAGTATGTCGATTAGTATCGACTGAGGGTCAATCGGCTTAACTGCGGAAGTGCCGAGATGCTTTCCTCCAGTGAAGGTCCCCGTAAGTTTACTACTGTGTGGACAGAGTTAAGGCGGCTGGCTCGTCTCCCAAGTGGTCGGCCGGCTTGCTAACTCGTCTACCTTCTACGCCTCGGAGATACGCCAAATCTGGGAGGAGAGCTTGTTCGGAGAACAACTAGAGCTACGCAGCGGGCTCGGCGAGCGGATGGGTGGCGTACTGGGTCATGTACCACGGCAGAGCTTCGGCCAAACCTGCAACGAGGTCGTGGGTCGGCTCGTAGCCCAACAGTGACTTGGCCCTCGTAATGTCGGCTTGAGAATGGCGTACGTCGCCAGGCCGAAAATCTCTGTAGACTGCTCGGGACTTTGTGGCGAAGCCGGCCACATCATTGAGGACCCGTCGTATTCCCGTATAAAGTTCGTTTAGGCTCGTGCGGCCGCCAACGGCTATGTTGTAAACCTCATTTACTGCGCGGTCGTTTTCCGAGAGAGCGGCGAGCAGATTGGCTTGCACCACGTTCTCCACATAGCAGAAATCTCGACTTGTTTCACCATCGCCAAAGATTTCGACCGCGTCGCCCTTCAACATCGCGCGTACCCATCTTGGAATGACCGCGGCGTATGGACCATCGGGGTCTTGCCGCGCTCCGAAGACATTGAAGTATCGAAAGCCGATGCACGGGAGTGCGTAGCATTGAGCGAAAACCTGCGCATACAACTCGTTGACGTACTTCGTTACTGCATAAGGTGACAGGGGGCTGCCGATATTTTCCTCGACCTTGGGTAAGCCTGGATGATCGCCGTATGTAGAACTCGATGCTGCGTAGATGAAGCGCTTTACTCCTGCATCCCGTGCAGCGACAAGGATGTTCACGAAGCCGGATACGTTAGCGGCGTTTGTGGCAATTGGGTCAGCAATTGAACCGGGGACTGATCCGAGGGCTGCGTGATGCAGGACGAAATCGATGCCGAGGCACGCCTCGCGACACAAGTCGATGTCGCAAATGTCGCCTCGAATGAATTTATGCTTTCCAAGCGTGCCACTCCCGGCAAGCGAGCGCTCAGCCTCACCAATGTTCGCCAGATGGCCGCGACTCAAATTATCCAAGCTGACTACATCTTGGCCAAGTCGGAGCAGGTGTTCGACCAAGTGAGATCCGATGAATCCTGCTCCACCTGTTACCAGCCATCGGTATCTGTTCTGAGAAAGCCGATGCCGCACTCTAGCAATCGCTGTCATCAATCAACCTTTACAAACGCCACACTCGCACGCCGTGCTCTCCTAACGCCTTTGCATCTGCGATTCCCTTGGCGTCGATCACGACCCCATTCTTCCGGAGCTTCTTAAGATACTCATTAGGGGGCTGCGACACATACTCCTTATGAGCAACCGCAAGGACAATGGCACTGGCCTGAGGCAGCGCTTCCCAATCCTTCAGTACAACTCCATACTCGTGCACTGCTTCGGCTTTGTTCGCCAGAGGATCGTGTACATGTACGTTTACTCCGTACGATTCCAGTTCCCTGATGATGTCAATTACCTTTGTGTTTCGGATGTCAGGGCAGTTCTCCTTAAACGTTAGGCCTAGCACGATGATGTTTTCGTTGCTGACCGGGAAGCCGCCCAGCGTCATGCACTTAACTGTTTGCTCGGCGATATATTTTCCCATTCCGTCGTTGATTCGGCGGCCCGCCAGAATGACCTGCGGGTGATATCCGACCATCTCGGCCTTATAAGTAAGGTAATAAGGATCGACGCCGATGCAGTGTCCGCCAACCAGACCGGGGCGGAAAGGCAGGAAGTTCCATTTTGTGCCGGCTGCATTCAGGACTTCGAGGGTGTCAATGCCAAGCCGATGAAAAATGATTGCGAGCTCGTTCATTAGCGCAATGTTTAGATCGCGCTGAGTGTTTTCGATAACCTTGGCAGCCTCGGCAACACGGATGCTGCTCGCTCGGTACACGCCGGCTTTCACCACCTTCGCGTACGTGTTCGCAACGCGCTCGAGCGTCTCGGCACTGTCGCCGGAAACGACCTTGACGATTTTAGTCAGTGTGCGCTCTTTGTCGCCTGGGTTAATGCGTTCCGGGGAGTAACCTACGAAGAAGTCTCTTTTCCAAACCAGTTTCGAGAACTTTTCGATGATCGGGATGCACACTTCCTCGGTAGCACCTGGGTAGACGGTCGACTCGAAGACCACTGTCGCCCCTCGCTTAAGCACCTTGCCGACTGACTCGCTCGCCTTGATCAAAGGCACAAAATCGGGGTGATGTGCGTCATCTACGGGGGTAGGAACAGCGACAATGATGAAATCCGCGGACCTCAAGGCCTCCGGATCTGTCGTCACACGCAAGTGGACCGCTGCGCGCAGATCGTCGCACTGAACTTCCCCTGTCGGGTCGACATGTCGGCGATACGAAGCCACCTTCTCATCGGACAAATCAAACCCGATTGTCGGCATTTGCTTTCCAAACTCAACAGCGAGGGGCAGGCCAACGTAGCCGAGACCAACAACAGCTATTGTTTGCATTTTCCGGTTAGGCGTTTTGCACGAGATCAGTGCTAACTCTGAGCGAGCAAGGACTCCGCTTCCTTCCTGGTGGGCGATTCGGGAGGCAGCCTAGTTAGCGGATCTAGATAGGGCTTAGCCTCTGCTTTGCGACCTGCTTTGATTAACGCCTTAGCCAGGTTCAACCTGATCCCGGCATTATTTGGTTCGAGCCTGTGGGCGCGTCCCAATAGCTCAATTCCTTTATCGACCGCGCCGGTCTCTACTCTGATCCATCCGAGCGTGTCGATAACTGCTGCACTATTGGGCGCTAGCTTTAGCGCCTTTTCTGCTATTTCTATAGCGGATGGATCCTTAAGTTGACCCAGGGTCCAAGCTAAGTTGTTGAGCAGCAACGGCGAGTCGGGTTGAGCCTTCAGAGCGATGCGCCACCATCTTTGAGCGCCCGCGTAGTCCCGAGCGGCCATCTTCGCCTCGCCTTGTGCGGCCGCGACCGCCGCATCCTTGGGATTTTGCTTAAGCCACTGAGCGGCGAGGCTCTCAGCCTCATCCCCTTTTCCTGCGGTGTTCAGGAAATTGATCATTGCGACGCTCAATCCCACGCTTGGATGTTTGGCGAGCGCTGAGCGAAGTACCTGTTCCGCATCGGCAGCTTTCCGTTGGCTCAATAAGAGTCGAGCCTCGACCACGTAACCCTCCGGGTTATCGGGCCACTGCTTTTGTATATCGTGAATTTCCGTCAGGGCGCGCTCGGGTTCGTTCGCCAGCAAGCTGATTTGAACCATCGCCTTCTTGACGCCAAGGGAGTTCTTGTCGAGTTCGAGTGCCTTGGTCAAAGTGCGTCTCGCATTCTCCCAATCCTTTGCCGCTGCATAGGCATCTGCCTGTCCCGCTAGCGGCAGAACCGATTTTGGAAGCAGCGATGCCAGCTTGCCGAAGGTCGATATCGCCTGATTTGTGTCCCCATTCGTGAGCTGTATTCGGCCAAGCGCCTCCAGAACTGCTGGGGATTCAGGTAAGACAACCGCCGCCTGTTGAGCTGCAGCGAGAGCACCTTTTTTGTCCCCCTGAGCCGTCAGATAGCGCACCTTTGCGATCCTTGCCGCAGCAGACTTCGGGCTGCTTTCTATGGCCCGGTCAATGAGCTTCGTCGCATCGGTTGACCCACTGGCACTGGACGATGCAAGCAAACCTGCGAGCGCCAGGAGTGCTTGGATATTCTTAGGATCACGCGACAGCACGCCGTCATAACGATGACGTGCTCCTTCAAAGTCTCCGTTGTTGATGTCTAGGTTGGCGAGGTTGCGGACCGCGGGAAAAAACGTTGGTTGAAGCTTCAGCGCCTGCTCCAGGTCTGCTCGAGCCTTGGTCTCCTCCCCGCTAGACAGATGAACCAGCGCTCTAAGGTTGTACGCTTGCGGGCTTTGCGGCTGCTTTCTTATTAGCGACTCGGCCGCTGTCAACGCTTTCGAGAACTCTTTCTTTGATAGATAAATAGAAATCAGTGAAATGTCTGCTTGGTATTGTGACGGATCATCATTTAAGGCTTTTTCGAGATTCTCTATTCCCTCTTGAGTGTTGCCCGAGGCAAACTTCACTTGTCCTAAGCGGATGCGGCTACCGATATCCTTTGGATTCCCTGACACCGCCTTTTGGAAGTTCTGGGCCGCTTCTTCGATTTGCCCACCCGCAAGAGCTACTTCCCCTCTCAGCGCGGCTAACGCAGGATCATTAGGATTCTCTCCCGTCAATTTGTGCAGCTCTTCTTTCGCGCGCTCTGGGTCCCCGCTACGCAGATACGTGCTTACGAGCGTTCGCCTTACCGCAGAGAATCGCGGATTGATCTGAAGAATCTTGTTCAGGTGGTCTTCGGCTTGCGAATAGTTACCGCTTTCGAGCTCGATCGTGCTTGCCAAAATAAGGCTTGGGATGTGCTGCGGTGATGCTTTGAGCACCATC
>Ga0070741_10007283_pt1 | contig 23008 bp, 23 predicted proteins | sample Coa_R1_4_FD_66440 | JGI IMG/M metagenome (GOLD analysis project Ga0070741, IMG submission 66440) | Surface soil microbial communities from Centralia Pennsylvania, which are recovering from an underground coalmine fire - Coalmine... | ecosystem: Environmental > Terrestrial > Soil > Unclassified ... | reverse complement strand
CGCTTGCGGCCGCGCGCGCGGCGCGCGTTCAGCACTTTCCGTCCGCCCTTGGTCGCCATGCGCGAGCGAAAACCATGCCTGCGCTTGCGGACGAGCTTGCTCGGTTGATACGTCCGTTTCACTTTAATCTCTCCGGGGTTCGCGCGCTTATAGGGGGGCCTACCCCCGTCCGTCAACGGAATCGGGGCTATTTGTCGCCTTAGAAAGCAACCCTTTCTACCTATATTCGTTACGTTTGACGCTCCTATAAACCCAGCGCATGGTTCCTTAAGTGTTTGGCCCTGAAAACGCCGCTTGGGCCGATTTGAGAACGAGCGAATGCCTTTACGCTCAGAGACCGAATCCCACAGCGCCGAAAAGAAGCCCGCCCGTTTCTGGCCCGGGCTCTCCGGCAAGCTCCTCCTGCTCACGATCGTGTTCGTGATGCTGGCGGAAATCCTGATCTATGTGCCGTCGATCGCAAGCTATCGCTTGATGTGGCTGTCCGACCGCCTGGCGGCGGGCCGCACCGCGGCGCTGGTGCTCGCGGCGGCGCCCGACCAGATGGTTCCGGAAGATTTGCGCATGCAGCTTCTGCACAGCGTCGGCGCCCGTACGGTGGCGCTCAAGATGGGGGACAAACGGCTTCTTCTCGCCTTCTCCCAGCTCCCGCCGATGGTGAACCGCGAGATCGATATGCGGCACCTCTCGACCGTCAAATCGATCATGGACGCTTTCGAGACGATGCTGGGGAAGGGCGACGAGGTGCTGCGCGTCGTCGGCGAGGCGCCGATGGGCGGCGAATTTGTCGAGCTCGTCATCGACGAGAAGCCGCTACAGGCCGCGATGTGGAAATATTCGTCGAACATTCTCTTGATTTCGCTCGCGATTTCCGTCATCAGCGCGGCGCTGGTGTATCTCTCGCTGTTGTGGCTGTTCGTACGCCCGCTGAAGCGGCTCACCGCGAGCATGGTCGAGTTCGGCGCCGACCCGGAAAATCCCGCCCGCGTCATCGTGCCGTCTTCCCGCGTCGACGAAATCGGCGTCGCGGAGCGGGAACTCGCGGAAATGCAGAACGATCTTTCGCAGACGCTGCAGCAGAAGAGCCGTCTCGCTTCGCTCGGGCTCGCGGTTTCGAAAATCAACCACGACCTGCGCAATCTGCTAGCCTCGGTGCAGCTCTTGTCCGACCGCTTGACCGCGATCAAGGACCCGAGCGTGCGCATGCTCGCACCGCGGCTGATGGCGGCGCTCGATCGCGCCATCACCTACTGCGAGCAGACGCTTGCCTTCGGCAAGGCGCAAGAGCCCATGCCGGAGCGCCGCATGGTCGATGTCGCGAAATTGCTAGGCGAAGTACGCGAGACGCTCGGGTTGGATGCGGATTCGAAAATCGGCTGGGTGCTGTCGCTGGATCCCAACCTGCAAATGGACGCCGACCCCGATCAGATGCTGCGCGCGCTTCTCAATCTCGCACGAAACAGCAAGGAGGCGCTCGAGACCCGGGCGCCGAACGATCCGCAACGCGATCAGATCCGCGTTTGCGGGCGGCGCGAAGGAAGTGTGACCGTTCTCGAAGTCTCCGACACCGGCCCCGGGCTCCCGCCGGCTTCGCGCGAACGCTTGTTTAAACCATTCCTTGCCTCAGGACGCCGCGGCGGCACGGGGCTCGGACTCGCGATCGCGTCCGAACTCGTGCAGGCGCATGGCGGCGAAATTCGTCTCGTCGATGGAACCATCGGTGCGACATTTCGCATCACGATTCCGGATCGGCCGGTCGCGCTCTCCGAACGGCGCGCGGAAAGGGCGCGGGCATAGCTGTGGAATAAATCGCCCACGCGATGGTTGTTGAGAGATGGACAGCGTCTCTATTCTTTCCATCGCGACCGCCGCTCCCGAAAATGTGATCGAGCAGAGCGTGGTGGAGGCGCTCGCGCCGAAGGTCTTTCCCGAGCTGTTCGCGCACTACCCGGTGATGCTCGACATCTTCAAGAATTCCGGCATCGAGCGCCGCCGCGTCGTACAGCCGCTCGCGTGGTACCTCGAGCCGCGCGACTGGAATGATCGCTCGAAAATTTTTCACGAATGCGCGCTCGCGCTGTTCGAGGAAGCGGCTACTGCAGCAATCGAACGGGCCGGGCTCTCGCCCAAGGACATCGATACCATCGTCACGATTTGCTCGAGCGGCATTGCGACCCCGAGCCTCGAAGCACGCTCCATGGAAAAGATCGCGTTTCGCTCGGACGTTCGCCGCGTGCCGGTCTTCGGCCTCGGCTGCGCGGGCGGTGTGAGCGGGATTTCGCTCGCGGCGCGTTTGGCGGTCTCCGATCCAGGCAAGGTCGTGCTGCTCGTTGTCGTCGAGGTCTGTTCGCTCGCCTTCCGTATCGACCGCCGCACCAAGGAAGACGCCGTCGCAAGTGCGCTGTTCGCTGACGGCGCGGCGGCGATGGTGATGCAACAAAACGGCGGCGAGGGACTCGTGACCGTGCGCGGCTCCGCCGAGCACACATGGCCCGACACCATCGACGTCATGGGCTGGAGTTTCGATCCCGTCGGGTTCGGGGTCGTGCTGTCGCGTTCGGTGCCGATTTTCGTCGAGCGGCGTTTTCCGCCGGTCGCGAAAAAGCTTTTGAAGGAAGCGGGCGTGGAGGCTTGCGAAGTCGGGCGTTATGTCTGCCACCCCGGTGGCGGCAAGGTCGTGGATGCGGTGGAAACGGCGCTCAAACTCAAGCGCGGCGCGCTCGATCACGAGCGCGATATCTTGCGCGAATACGGGAATATGTCCGCCCCGACTGTGTTGTTCGCACTGGAGCGTGTGTTAGAATCCAAACTGAAGGGCGCGCTCGCGCTGTCCGCCCTTGGTCCCGGCTTCACCGCGAGCCTGGTCGCCCTCGACCCGGTCCATGCCTGAAGCGATCATTATTTTGACCTTCGTCACCCTGCAACGGTTTGCGGAACTCGTGATCTCCGCCCGCAACACCGAGGCTCTGCTTGCGCGCGGCGCATACGAAGTAGGGGCCAATCACTACCCGGCGATGGTCGCGCTGCACGCAGCCTGGCTCGCGGGCCTCTGGCTTTTGGCGCACGATCTTTCGGCGAACGGCGTCTTGGTTACGCTTTATGCCACGCTGCAGATGTTCCGCATCTGGACGATGTCGACGCTCGGCGATCGCTGGACGACACGGATCATCGTGCTGCCTTACGCGCCGCTCATCCGGACCGGGCCTTATCGCTATTTCAACCATCCTAACTATCTTGTGGTAGTGGCCGAAATTGCGCTTTTGCCGCTCGTTTTCGGGCTCGTGGAATATGCGGTGATTTTTTCGATCCTGAATGCGGTCCTGCTTTTGTGGCGAATCCGTGCCGAGGACCGTGCGCTTGCAAATGGAAGAGGGGCTGTGTAGTTCTGCCGCCTCACTGGAAAGCGCCCGTAGCTCAGCTGGATAGAGCACCAGACTACGAATCTGGGGGTCAGGAGTTCGAATCTCTTCGGGCGCGCCATTTTCAATTTAATAGCAACAGTTTACGGCAAGGAGATATGTCGCTAGCTGTGACGCTCCGCGCCGTGTCGCCGCTGTGTCGGATTTTTCTTCGTCTCGCCAATAGGAGAGCACGCAACCGTGGCCCCCGCCAAGATCGCAGTGTTCAGCGACTCGACGCTCTTGGCGCCTTCCCAACGCCGACCGCCGCCGGCCGCGTCGAATGCGCGGCGCCGGTCCAGATCGAGCACGCGGCGAATGGCCACATGCCAAAGGGTCTCGAACGTTCCGAGACGGAGGACTACTCAGATTATTTGTGAATGAATGCAAAGAAATGGAAATGACTTGAGACGCCTGGCGGGGAAATCTTCGCTTTGCGCCGTGTCACTGGCTCACAGCAACTACGGTGCTCGAAGCCGCTTTACTGCGGAATAGAGGTCAATCTCATCAATGGCATCTTTCTTTCCGCGCGCGGCTAAGCGGGCGGCCTCGTTTATAGTCCAGGCAATATCGCTCATTGGTCTTCCTGCGAGCTTCATCGCAAGTTGATGAAGGTTGGAAATCTCAACGTGAGGCCTCTCGGCAAGCATCGCAGTGAGCGCGACGGAAACCTCCTCCTCTGTCGGGTAACCCACCTCAATGGTGTGATCAAAACGCCCCTTACGAAGAATGGCCGGATCAAGTGCATCACGCCGATTGGTTGTCGCTATCACCAAGATGTTATTCTCAGACGCGGTCTCCACCAATCGAAGGAGTTCGGTAACTTCTTCCACCTTGTAGTCGTGTGTCATCGGTCCGCGCGCCGATGCCACCGCATCGATCTCTTCGAGCAGAATAAGAGCGGGTGCCTTGCTCTTCGCCTCATCGAAAACTTTCTTTAGCGCAACGCTTGTTTGATGAATGAACGGGCTCCCCATTGCGCCTAGGTCGATCTCAAACGATGTCCATCCTAAAGCGGCCCGAAGTTTTCCTACGGCGTAGCTCTTTCCTGAGCCAGGTGGACCATACAGCAGAACTCCGTTCGGCCTCTTGACACCAAGCGCGGCATAGCGCTCACGATCGAAGCTCGGTTCAAGAATGTACTCGCGGAAGAAGCGTTCCAATTCTGGTCGCCCTGGTAACGTGAAGGAAGCTGGGTCAATAAGTGACTGCACTGCCGGTTGAGCGAAATCAATCTTCAGTGCACTAAAGAACGCTTCGATTTCGTGTGATGTAAGCCAGGAATTGATTGCACGAATTGAGTTGATATCTGCCAACGGGACCCGCGCGCCGCCCGCGAGGAACTCAACCGCAAGCGAACGCAAATCTTGTCCATCGTCAGTCTCATTTACCGGCAGGCAGACGTTGAATGTCGGCAGAAACAACGACCCGCCTACGTCGGCCTTTGGAAAGGCCTCGCGCAGGCGCCTGACCGCCGTACCGAGGCTTGACGCATCCGAGGACGTCGGCAGCCCCATCACTCTAGGCCAATCCCGAACGACTATGGGCTTTTCACTGCGTTCAAACAACCGAGAGAGATATGCTCGCCCGCCAAACTCAATAGAGCAAAAACCGTCATGAGTAGGATCGAGAAGCTTTTCCGCACCAATGGCAACCAAGGACGTTTTTTCAAGAACTAGAAATGCTGAGTCGTGCGCTTGATTATCAACAATTTGATATCCACTACCCTCCTCCTGCAGACGGCCTACCGAGCCGCCCGGCAGTGCGTAGCCTAGTGGGAACCACGGAAAAGCAAACATACCTTCGTCACCACTTCATCAGACCGGCAAGTGCGATCTTTGCGCTGTCCTTGGCGTCCATCGGATAGCGGTTATCTAGCATTTGCCCGATTACCGCGCGGAGACCAGAGAGATCACTGCGATCGATATTAGCCTTTCCAGCCTCAATAAGTCGGTCGTGCAGGGCCTTATCAATTGCCAGATGGCGGTCCCGTGCGAGTTCCAAGAACATATCAATTACAAATGCTGGTTGCTTACGCGCCTCGTCAAAGCAGATCGCCCTCATTTCGGAGACCGATTTTCTGGCATCTTCCACATTGCCACGTGCGATTGAATCTCTGGTTTGGCGAGCAAGGCGATCAAATCGCTCCAACGCTGCTGCTTCGGCATTCGAACGAATGGCGCCGTCGAAGGCCGTCACCAATGATTCCAGTTCAGCGCGCAGCACATCGCTAACGTTCTCCCTCCTATCTTTTATCTTTGAAATTTCCTGCCGAATCGCACGCCCTTCCTCAGCGATGGATCGATTTGTATCAGCTTCATATGAAGTCTTGAGGTTTTGTCGTTCACGTTCAATTCTGCTCGCCAGTTCGGTAGCTTCCGCAGCCGCACGTGAGCCGAGCGTTTTCTCAAGCTCAATCAACTCGGCTTGTGCCGTGTCCAGGACGGTTCTTGCAATGGCCTCACCTTCTTTTCCTTCGAAGTTCTTCTGTGCGCCCTGTTGCGTGAACATCTTTCCCGTCTTGAAACGACGACCGATTCCCTTTCCAGCTATTTCTAGTTCGCAGTCCAAGAGCTGATTTTCATCCAGCGTCCAATAGACGCGCACACGATCCCCGCGCCGGATCACCTCGCCTTTTTCGAGATCTGTTGACGCGAGCCGAAACGCTCCGACATGCAAGCTCAGCTTTGGATCCGAAACACCCGTCTCGCTTTCATATACCTCAAAGTCGAGGCTGCTGCCGTCACCAGGCTTAAGGTCGTTGGCAGCTCGGAAATCCTTGACGCCGTTGGCGGGTAGTGGATGCCCCTTTTCGATAAGCGCTTCCAGCGTGTTACGTTCTGCACCGAGTGAACCTTCCACTATTTTGACGGAGATAGTGTGTGTGAGCGGCGTGCCAGCCGCGGCGGCGTCGGCTCGCTTTACTACGAAACGTGTCTCGGCCCGCGGAAGCGGTGTTCCATTGGCATCGAAGACGATGACCCGAAAATGATTATCCCCGCGCCGGCCAACAGGCACATCATTAATGGAGTTTGTGTCGTCTACAGCGAGCTGACCCGATGTCCAGCCGGTATCGCTGTCGACTTGAAGCTTATACCCTTGCCCGGCTACGCCTGGTCCTGGCCGAACGCGAAGGCGAATGCGGGTGTCGGATGTTCTCTCGGGGTAACCATACTCGATATCTATCGGCCCCTGGGTATGAATGGTGCTCCGTGATTTCTTCGGTACCGAACTGCCGCCCTTCCAGTCGCGGCTTTCAGCGAATATTGCCGCCCCAAATGCAACGGCTGTCATCGGGTCGGAATTTAAATCTGCGCCAATCCCCAGTTGTTCTGGAACTCGATTTCGAATGATTGGCATACGGGTTGGCCCACCGATGAAAACCACTCGATCGATGTCGGATGGGCTGTAGCTATTCTCGGCCAGAAGCTTTCGGCAAATTTCGATTGAACGGTCAATTTGGTCAGTGACGAGAGTCTCAACTTGCGTGCGCGTCAGTGGGATATCGAGGTAGATTTCGCGGCCAGCCTTGTCGCGTGTTCCAATTTGTCTTTCGTCAGCGAAGATCGTGCTAGATGGCTGGGCTGAGACTTCGATCTTTGCTTTTTCCGCACAGAAGGCAGCAATACGTAATACACGCGCGTAAGCTGGTTCCTTTTGAAAGTCTGAGGGAAGATCGAATGTTTCCGCTAGCCACGGGCGAACAATGGCATTCACAATGGTCCGATCAAAATCCGTTCCTCCCAACATATTCATTCCACCGTGGCCGACGATGTTCACCGTCCCGCCAACGCTTTGGACGACCGCAACGTCGAATGTGCCACCGCCGAGATCGTAGACGAGGAATTGACCATCCTTAAGCGCCGAATTCGTCTTCTGCCGATCCGCGATCGATGCCATTGCAGCGGCGATCGGTTCCTGGAGTAGCCCGATGTGCTCGATCCCAGCCATGCCAGCGGCGCGCATTGTCGCCTCGCACTGCATCTGATTAAAAGCTGCTGGAATTGTGACAATTGCCCCATCAATGACAAACTCTCCGGCAGCCATCCGTGCCTGTGCGAGTAATGCCTTCAGTATTTCGCTGCTCGCCTCTTCCGGAGTCATCGTCCGCCCTGCGCTCTTAAATGAAATAGGGCTTGTTGTTCCCATCAAACGTTTGAAACGCTTGCCCACATTCTCGGGGGAGAAGGCATCCTGCTCGTAAGCACGCCTGCCCACGAACATTGCCCCCCGGCTATCGATCATTATCGCGCTTGGCAAAACGTCGTAACCGTCGGTCGTCTTAAACACTTTAATTTCATGTCCATCGTTACCTACAATGGCTGAATTGGACGTTCCGAGGTCAATCCCGAGATACATGTGCTCATCCCTTTCTTGCCAGAAGCACTTTGCCCATGAGCACGACGCGCATATCAGAGATCCGCTAAAGTTCCTGCGATGGCTTCGAAGTTGAATATCAAGCGCGCGTACGAACAGCCGTCCCGAAACGACGGTGCACGCATTCTGGTCGATCGCATCTGGCCCCGCGGCGTGAGCAAGAAAAAGGCGGCGCTCGACGAGTGGTTCAAGGACATTGCGCCTTCGCCGGACTTGCGAAAATGGTTCGGCCACGATCCTGAACGCTTTGCGGAATTTCGCCGCCGCTATCGTGCGGAGCTGAAATCGAACAAGGTTGCCGTCAAGCACATGCGCGATCTGATGAAGAAGGGCCGGGTGACGCTGCTCTATGGCGCGCATGACGAGGAGCACAATCACGCGCGCGTGCTCGCGGAATATCTGCGCGGCCGGAGCAAATCGTAAAGTAAATAAATGAATATCCCGTCGAAATCAGCGGCAGAACGCCGCGCGGAGATCACGCGGGCGATCCGCGCCGAAACAGGCATCGATGAAACGATGATCGAGCGCCTCGTGCGCGCATTTTATGTCCGCGTACAGGAAGACCCGCTGATTGGACCGATCTTTGCCGCGCGCATCGCTGATTGGGAGCCGCATCTACAGCAAATGTTTTCGTTCTGGGCATCGGTCGCGCTGATGACCGGCACCTATCATGGCCGGCCAATGCAGAAGCATCTGCCGCTACCCGTCGACAGCCGGCATTTCGACCGCTGGCTTCAATTGTTCGAGCAAACGGCCCATGAACTGTGCCCGCCGAAGGCTGCCGCGCATTTTGTCGAGCGCGCGCAACGGATCGCAGAAAGCCTTGAGCTTGGAATCGCCACTACGCAGGGCGTATTGCTGCGAAAAGGCGAGCGATTGCGTCGTTCGGAACTGGACGCGGCGGCCCAAAACTAGACCGCGACGGTTTCCAGCCAGCGGCGTGCTTCATCGAGGCGATCGAACGAGCGAACGACGATGTCCATGGTCATCGCCGAATGCAGCGAGTTCACGGCCAGCCGGCCGAAATAGGCGGTAGGCCTGTTGGAAGCAGCGGCGCGCAGGCCCGCGGCTTTCGCGCGCGGCACCCAGTCCTCGATGATCCATTTCTGGTCTTCGGCGTGCACCGTCGGCAATTCGGACGTGTCCGCGAGGATTTTCGCCACGCGATGCTGCTCAAGCAATTGAAGAATGCGCTCGTGGATAAAGCGAAGCTGTATGCTGGTTGCGTAGTTGCGCCACTCGACGAAAAGTCCGGGAATGCTTTCATCGTAGGAAATGCGGCAGATCGGATTATTTCCGATATCGCGTACGAGTGCGGCCCCATCCGCCGACTCTTGCTCCAGCATGCGCGCCAGTCTCTCCAGCGGCGCGTTGCCGGACGAACTCACGGGCATTTTTGCAAGATTCCCCCTTAGTGGAATGTCATCCTCCGCCGATACGAATCCTGATGATAAGAACGGATGCGACATTTTGTTCCAAAACATTTTGGAACTTTTTCCAGGTTTCGTTTTCAGGAATTTAGACTTCCGGACTATTGCCCGAGGCTCGCGATTAACGCGCTCACGCCGCTCCAGCCGATCTGGATGCCGATGCAGATCAGAATGAACGCCGATAGCCGCACGAGCACGTTAATTCCGACCGAGCCGAGAAATTTCGCGAGCGGCGCCGCGAAGCGGTAGCAGACGTAAATCGTCGCCGCGATCGCGGCGAGGCCCGCTATCGCTGCGCCGATCAGCATGAAAGTGTAAGCGGTGGCTTCTCCCGTCGGGCGGTGACTCCCGATCGTAAGCGCGACCGAAATCGAACCCGGCCCGACGGTGAGCGGAAGCGTCAGCGGATAAAAGCTGTCGTTGATCTGCGAGGGCTTTGTTTCCTTGTGCACCGCCTCCCGCTCGGGCAGCGCGCTGCCTTCGCTCAGAAGCTTCCAGCCCATGGCGGTGACAAGGAGCCCGCCCGCGACGCGGACGACGGGCACCGTGATTCCAAAGAATTCGAGAATCTCCGACCCGAACAGGAGTGAGCCGAGCAACAGCCAAAAACCGTTGAACGCGACGCCGCGCGCCAGACGCTCGCGTTCCTGCCTTGTGCAGCCTTGAGTGAGACTCAGAAATATCGGCGCGCCTCCCAGCGGGTTCACCACCGGAAAAAGCGCCGCGAATACCAGCAGAAATGCGTTGACGATCTCGCCCATGCCCTCAAGCCCAAGCGGGCGCGATTGTAGGCCGACTTATTTTGCACGGAAACGGCGAAGAACGCCGAGATCGTGTACCGCCCTAATAGGGCTAGATTTGTTTCATAATTCCCATATATCAATAATGCCGGCCTACACACCAGATGAGAGCGGCCGCTAACGCCGTTTTGCCGGAATCCCTTGTCCATGAATTTCCAGTCCATCCTTCGGTTTTTCCGCGAGAAGGTGAACTGGCATGCGGTGGGCATTGGCGTCGGCATCACACTGGTCGGAGCCGCCTGCGTCGTCCTCTACAACATCCTGAATGATCTTGAGCCCGCCAAGGTCTATGGCGCCCTCCGGCGGACGCCCCCGCATGCCCTGGTGCTCGCCGGGCTGTTCGTGGCTGCGGGCTATTTCACGCTCACATTTTACGACTATTTCGCGCTGCAAACGATCGGGAAGAAAAACATTCCGTACCGGATCGCCGCGCTTGCCGGTTTCACCAGCTATTCCATCGGCCACAATATCGGGTTTACCGCGCTTTCGGGCGGGGCGGTGCGCTACCGGATTTATTCGCTCCACGGCCTGACACTGATCGACGTTGCCAAAGTCTGCGTGATCGCGGGGCTCACTTTCTGGCTGGGCAATATCGCGTTCCTTGGCTTCGGCATGATTGTTGAACCGGAAGCCGCGACCGCGATCGACAAGCTGCCGAACGCGGTCAATCGCGCGATCGGCGCCGCCGCGCTGGCCGGACTCGTCCTTTATGTGCTCTGGGTCGGAATGAAACCGCGCACGGTCGGTATCGACGAGGGCAAGCTCAGCGTCACCCTGCCGGGCTGCCGCCTGACCGTGGTCCAGATCCTGATCGGAATCGTCGATCTCGCCTGCAGTGCCGCCGCGATGTATGTCTTGATGCCGGCGGGGCAACAGATCGACTTCGTCTCGCTCGCAGTCATTTTCGTCTGCTCGACGCTTCTGGGTTTCGCGAGCTCGTCGCCGGGCGGCCTCGGCGTGTTCGACGCGGCGATGCTGGTCGCGCTCCTGCATTATCATCGGCACGCCAATACGCCGTTCGCGAAGGAGAGTGTGCTCAGCGCACTGCTCTTGTTTCGCCTGTTTTATTACATCGCACCCTTTGTAATTTCGCTCGCGATTCTCGGTGTCCGCGAGTTTATTCTTGATCTGAAGCCTGTGGCCGAAAAACTCAGCCACGTCGAAATTTTCAGTCACCACCACCCCGACGGGGAAAAGCCGAAGGAGAAGAAGCGGACGGCGAAGCTCGTGCGTAAAAAGGGTTGAGCTTATTTTTCTTTCGCTACGCCGGCGGCGATGCTTTCACCGAGGCCTTTCGGCATCTTCACGATCTTGACGCCCTTCGGCAGAACGAAGAGCGAAGGATCCTGCTTCACGCGCTTGACCTCCGTTACTTGCGAAACCGTCTTGCGTTTGCCGTTCACGGTTGCTTCGGTGCGCAGCGGAATATTGTCGCGCGAAAGGCAGACGATGACGGGCCCGCTGAAATGCGCGTTCTCGTGCCCCGGTTTCGCGCCGGCCATCTCCCATAGCTCGCACGGCTCGCCCGCGACGGTGTCGCTGCCGACTCGTTTGCCGTCGCCGTAAACCTGTCCGTAACTGGCATCGCCGATGCCGACTTCCATCGCTGCGTTGCCCACGCCCGGAATGGACATCAGCATGTACATTTTGCGTGTCTTGAGATCCATGATCCCGGTGAGCGGCATTGGGCCCACATCCGTCTCGACCCGCGCCTTGTCGCCGGAATGGTGCAGGGTCATGGTGCCGCTGCCCATCATCGTGGCCTTGACTTCGAAATCGATGGTCGGAAGCGGGACCGGCTCGGCGAAGGCGCGCGTCGCGGCGGCGCCCCCGAGGATTGCGGAAACGGCGAATGAACAGACCAGGCGCCAAAACGGCATGCGCGAAAACCGCATCTCTATGCTCCGCTCACTGCCCCCAATTCCCTCGTCTCACGGTTCGCGAGGACTGGCAAGCGGGTCGCTATACTTGGTGAGAAACGGCAGATTCGCCCGAAAGATGCCTCCGCGCTAGGAGGAAGCGGAATGAACACGACGCCCACCCTGCCAGAACGCGTTTCGCTCGCGACACCAAAGCGCCTGCGCTGGCTTATGGGCCTCGGTCTCGTGGCGATGATCGCGGCGGCTGCGATCGGCTGGGTTCATCCCGTGATCGCGCTTCCTGCGATCGCCATTCTCGGAACCTTGATCGCGGTCGGGTTTCGATCGAGCGGAAGTTCGGTTGCCGGTGCGCGCGTGCAAAATCTCACGGCCGATCCTGCCGCGACGGCAGCGCCGCTCGTGGCGGTGATTCATGCGCTGCCAGAGCCAGCGCTTCTGGTCGATGGCCGCGGGCTCTTGATCGCAGGTAACGTTGCGGCGGCAGCGCTATTCGGCCGCCTGAAAACGAACGAAGCGATTTCTCTTACAACCCGCAATCCGCAAATCCTGGAAGCCTTGACGAAAGCAGAAAGCGGCGAGCCGCAGGATTTCGAGATCGAGGAACGCATTCCGGTCGAGCGTTCGCTCGATGCGCATGTAGCGCCGATCGTGTTCGGCGATGAAAAGCCGGGCTTGTTTCTCCTCGCGTTCCGCGACCGTACGCAGGAGCGCCGCGTCGACCGCATGCGTGCCGATTTCGTTGCGAATGCAAGCCACGAGCTGCGCACGCCTTTGGCCTCGCTCTCGGGCTTCATTGAAACGTTGCAGGGATCGGCGCGCGACGATCCGGCTGTGCGCGACAAATTCCTCGGCATCATGGGCGATCAGGCGCGCCGCATGGCGCGATTGATCGACGACTTGATGTCGCTTTCGAGGATCGAACTCAGCCTGCATCTACAGCCGCAAGCCATCATTGATCTAGCGGGCGTGGTAACCACGGCCTGCGACCTCCTTGCGCCGCTCGCGAAAGAACAGGGGATTACGATCGATATAAAGAAAAAAGAAGTGTCGCGCCTCGATGTGCACGGCGACCGGGACGAACTCTTGCGTGTCGCGGAAAACCTGATCGAAAACGCGTTGAAGTACGGCGCCTCCGGCAAGCACGTGGAAATCACATTGAGTAAAGAGGGAGAGGACGCGATAGTTTCTGTGCGCGATTTCGGCCCTGGCATCGCACCCGAGCATCTGCCGCGGCTCACCGAACGCTTTTATCGCGTGGATGTAGAGCGAAGCCGCTCGCAAGGCGGCACGGGTCTTGGACTTGCGCTCGTGAAACATATTCTGGCGCGCCATCGCGGCCGGTTAACGATTGAGAGTACGCTCGGCAAAGGCGCCGTATTCACAGTCCGGATCCCGCTCGCGCAATAAATCGCGAGATACCGTAACACTTTAGGCTGTCATCCAACTGTCATCCAAAATTCATAGAACCGTTGTGCGCGGGGCCTAGGTCACGAGCGCATGAAAAGAACAAGACAACCCAAAAGACAGCCTAGGACAGTTATCATGAAGCTCTCGAGCCTACTCTTCTCAGCAATTTTCGTAATCGCGGGCGTCATGCTCGCGGGTGAGACGCGCGCCGCCGACATCTCCGGTGCCGGCGCGACCTTTCCGTATCCGATCTACGCGAAGTGGGCGGATGCCTATAAGAAGGAGACCGGCACGGGTCTCAACTATCAGTCGATCGGCTCCGGCGGCGGGATCAAGCAGATCACCGCGCGCACCGTCACGTTCGGCGCGTCCGACATGCCGCTCAAGCCCGATCAGCTCGAAAAAGCGGGCCTCATTCAGTTTCCGACTGTCATGGGCGGCATCGTCCCGGTCGTGAATCTCGATGGGATCGCTTCGAACGAACTCACGATCGACGGCCCGACCCTCGCCAAGATCTTCCTCGGCGAGATCAAGACCTGGGACGATCCGGCAATCAAGAAGCTGAACCCCAAAGCGAAGCTTCCTTCGCAGGCGATCGCGCTCGTGCACCGCTCCGACGGCTCGGGCACCACCTTCATCTTCACCAACTATCTCTCGAAGGTGAGTGCGGATTGGCAATCGAAGGTTGGCAATAACACCTCTGTCGAATGGCCGGGCGGCATCGGCGCCAAGGGCAATGAAGGCGTCGCCAACAACGTGATGCAGACCAAAGGCGCGATCGGTTATGTCGAAACCGCCTATGCGAAGCAGAACAAGCTGACCACGATGAAAATGATCAACAAGGACGGCAAAGCCGTCGCCGCGGACGGCGCGTCGATTCAGGCCGCCGCGGCCGGCGCCGATTGGGAGAAAGCGCCCGGTTACTACCAGATTCTGACCGATGAGGCGGGTGCGGGTTCATGGCCGATCGCCGGCGCGACCTTCATTCTGCTTCCCAAGCAACCGACTGACGCCGCCGCAGCGGCCGAGGCGCTCAAGTTCTTCGCCTGGGCCTACAAGAACGGCGATGCCGCTGCTTCCGAACTCGACTACGTCCCGATGCCGGTTTCCGTGAAGAAACTGATCGAAAAGACCTGGGCGAACGAAGTGAAGGACGGAAACGGCAAGTCGCTGTTCTCCGGCACGATGTAAGCGTGAGGAGACCTGTTGCGTAGCGTTTGCATAGCGAGAGGGGGCCGGTGCCGCCACCGGCCTCCTTTAAATTCGAAATCGAAGTTTGGTGACGGGTGAAAGTTAAAATGGCGATACTGACGCTGGAGACCGCGACTTTTCAGGAACGCTCGACGAGCCTCAAGCGATTCATCGTCAAGGACGCGGTTTTCAAGAACCTCACTTTCGCCGCAGCACTTCTCGTCCTTTCCATCCTGTTCGGCGTTTTCCTTTCGCTCATCATCGGCGCCTGGCCCGCCTTTCAAACTTTCGGCCTCGAATTTCTGACCTCGCAAAGCTGGAACCCCGTTACCGAAAAGTTCGGCGCGCTTGCGCCGATCTACGGCACGATCGTGACTTCCCTGATCGCGATGGGAATTGCCGTTCCGGTCGGCATCGGGATCGCGATTTTCATTACCGAGCTTTGTCCGCCGTCGCTTCGGAAGCCGATCGCAATCGCGATCGAGCTTTTGGCCGGCATCCCGAGCATCATCTACGGCATCTGGGGCCTGTTCGTTTTCGCGCCGTTTCTGCAGAGCCACGTGCAGCCCGCGATCATCAGCCTGTTCTCGGGTGTTCCGTTTCTGAACGACCTTTTCGCCGGTCCGCCTTACGGCATCGGCATGTTCACGGCGGGGCTGATCCTCGCGATCATGGTAATCCCGTTCATCAGTTCGATTTCGCGCGATGTGTTCGAGACGACGCCGAGTGTGCTGAAAGAATCCACCTACGCGCTCGGCGCGACCACTTGGGAAGTGATCTGGAATGTGGTGCTGCCCTATAGCCGTGCGGGCGTATTGGGCGGCGTGATGCTCGGGCTCGGCCGCGCGCTCGGCGAGACGATGGCCGTCACCTTCGTGATCGGTAACGCGCACAAGATCGCCGCTTCCATCATGGCGCCGGGAACGACGATCTCGGCTACGATCGCCAACGAATTCACCGAAGCGGTCGGCGATCTCTATACCTCGGCGCTGATCGCGCTCGGATTCATCCTGTTCGTGATCACGTTCATCGTGCTCGCGATCGCGCGCTACATGCTCTCGCGCCTCGAAGTAAAGACGAGGTGATGCGATGACGATGTATACGCGCCGCCTCACCAAAAACCGCATCTGGCTCGGCCTCTCCATGGGCGCTGCGGCCTTTGGTCTTCTGTGGCTGGTGCTCATTCTCGGCACGCTGATCTGGAACGGCGTCGCGGGGCTCGATGTGACGGTTTTCACCCGCATGACGCCGCCACCCGGCGGCACCGGCGGACTTCTGAATCCGATTATCGGCAGCCTGATCATGACCGTGCTGGCGATCCTGATCGGAACGCCGGTCGGCGTTCTCGCCGGCACCTACATGGCCGAATACGGGCGCTATGCGAGGCTCACCTTCATCGTGCGCTTCATCAATGACATCCTCCTGTCCGCGCCTTCGATCATCGTGGGTCTCTTCATCTACGAAATTATCGTCGTTCCGATGGGCCATTTCTCCGGCTTTGCGGGCGCGATCGCGCTTGCGGTGATTGTGATCCCGGTCGTGGTCCGCACAACGGAAGACATGCTGCTCCTTGTCCCCAACACGATGCGGGAAGCCGCGGCGGCGCTTGGCTCGCCGCGCTCCTTCCTGATCCAGCGCGTGATTTACCGCGCGGCGCGCGCCGGCATCATCACAGGCATCCTGCTCGCGGTCGCGCGCATTTCGGGCGAGACGGCGCCGCTCCTGTTCACGGCGTTGAACAACCAGTTCTGGAACGTGAATCTGAATGCCCCGATGCCGAGCCTGCCGGTCGTGATCTTCCAGTTCGCGCTCAGCCCCTATGAGGACTGGCAGCGGCTCGCCTGGACTGGTGCGCTCATCATTACGGTCGCGGTGCTGAGCCTCTCCATCCTCGCCCGCGCGTTGACCGCCAAAGGAGTAGAGCGATGAATGCCCTCACCGTGCGTGCAACACAGGATATGCCGAACACGCGCGAAAAAGTCGCGATCCGGGATCTCTCGTTTTTCTACGGAGAGAACAAGGCGCTGCACAATATCGACCTCACTGCTTACGAACGGCAGGTTTCGGCGCTGATCGGCCCCTCCGGCTGCGGGAAGTCTACGCTCTTGCGCGTTTTGAACCGCATCTATGCGCTTTATCCCAACCAGCGCGCCGAAGGCGAGGTCTGGCTCGACGGCGAGAACATTCTCGATAACAGTCAGGACGTGAACCTCTTGCGCGCGAAAGTCGGCATGGTGTTCCAGAAGCCGACGCCGTTCCCGATGTCGATTTACGAAAATATCGCCTTTGGGGTGCGGCTCTACGAAAACCTGAATCGCAGCGAAATGGACGAACGCGTGGAGCGGGCGCTGACCCGCGCTGCGCTGTGGGACGAAGTGAAGGACCGGCTCGGCACCTCGGCGCTGGGCCTTTCCGGCGGCCAGCAACAGCGGCTCTGCATCGCTCGCACGATCGCCGTGAAGCCGGAAGTAATCTTGCTGGACGAGCCGACTTCCGCGCTCGATCCGATTTCGACCGCGAAGGTTGAGCAGCTTATCGACGAACTGAAGCGGGATTTCACCATTGTGATCGTAACGCACAACATGCAGCAGGCGGCGCGCGTCGCCGACCGCACGGCGTTCTTTTATCTCGGCAAGCTGATCGAGGAAGGGCCGACGAGCCAGATGTTCTCCAACCCGAAGGACCGCCGCACGCTCGATTACATCACCGGGCGTTTCGGCTGAGGAGATGGCGATGACCCAGCATATCGTTGCCTCCTACGAAAAAGAGCTTCGCGAACTCGGCCGCAAGATCGCCGAGATGGGCGGCCAGGTGGAGCGCCTCGTCGCCGATTCGATGACGGCGCTCTTGAAGCGCGACGTCTCGCTTGCGGAAAAAGTCATTATCGCTGACCGCAAGGTGAACGCACTCCAGCACGAAATTGAGAACGCCGCCGTTACCATGATCGCGCTTCGCCAGCCGATCGCCGACGACCTGCGCGAGGTGATCTCCTCGATTCGCGTGGCGATCGACCTTGAGCGCATCGCCGACCATGCCAAGAACACGGCGAAGCGGACGCTGGCGCTCGACGGGGAATTTATGGCGCAGAAGCAGCTCCGCGGGGTCGAGCATATGGGCGAAATCGCACTGGAGCAGCTGAAAGCGGTGCTCGATGCCTATACCAATCGCGACGATGCGAAGGCGCTCGCGGTGTGGCGGCGCGACGGCGAGATCGATGCGATCTATACCTCGCTCTTCCGCGAGCTCTTGACCTACATGATGGAAGATCCGCGCAGCATCACGCTCTGCACGCATCTTCTGTTCGCCGCGAAGAACATCGAGCGGATCGGCGATCACGCGCAAAATATCGCAGAAACCGTTCATTATCTTGTCGTCGGGGAACCGGTTGTCGAGGAAAGTCTCCTGCCCGATAATCTCAACAAGAAATTCGGGTTTTCCCGATGAACGGGCCGTTTCGCATGAAGCCGCGTATTCTGATCGCCGAGGACGAAGAGGCGCTCGCGACGCTTCTTCGCTACAATCTCGAAAAGGCGGGATACGACGTCGAAACCGTCGGCCGGGGAGACGATGCGGATCTCCGCTTGAAAGAGCAACTCCCCGATCTCGCCATTCTCGACTGGATGCTGCCGGGATTTTCCGGCATTGAACTCACGCGCCGTCTGCGCGCGCGTCCCGAGACTGCATCGCTCCCCATCATCATTCTCACCGCGCGCGGTGAGGAAGCCGAACGCGTACGCGGGCTTTCGACCGGCGCCGACGATTATGTGGTGAAACCGTTTTTGGTGCCCGAGCTGATCGCGCGGGTGCAGGCGCTCCTCCGCCGCGCCAAGCCCGAGCATGTCGCGTCATCTCTCAAGGCGGGCGAGCTCGAAATCGATCGCGAGAAAAAAAGGGTTTCGCGCGCCGGCCGCGACATCGATCTCGGCCCGACGGAATACCGGCTTCTGGAATTTCTGATGATGAGCCCCGGCCGCGTGTTCTCGCGCGAGCAGTTACTCGACGGGATCTGGGGCCGCGATGTCTATATCGACGAGCGCACCGTCGACGTTCACGTTGGCCGCTTGCGCAAGGCGCTCACGCGCGGGCGCGAGGCGGACCCGATCCGCACCGTACGCGGCGCGGGTTACGCCTTCAACGAGCGCTTCGCCGAGCGCGCCGAGAACTAGCGCATCGCCCGCCGCTCGCGGCGGCGGTCGGCGAGCGGCTGGTAAGCGACGCGCGCGTGATAGGGGCAATAGGGCGCCCCGGTTTTCACCGGCGAGCCGCAATAGGCGAATTCCTCCGACGTCGGATCGCCGAACGGCCACCGGCAGGTCGCTTCCGAAAGCTGCGTGATGGAAACGCGCGGGCCCATCGGCACGATATTGGCGAGCGGATCGATCTCCGGCTCGTAGTCTGTGTCGAAGGCGGGCGCGAGCGCCGTGTTGCCGTTGAAGCGCATGCGCGGACGGAGGGAAGCCGTGCGCACCTTGCGCTGGCGCGGAACCGCCGAGGAGGGGCTCTTCGCCCGGCCCGAGAGGCCCAGGCGGTGGACCTTGCCGATGACGGCGTTCCTTGTGACGCCGCCGAGTTCTCCGGCGATCTGACTTGCCGAGAGCCCGTCCGCCCAGAGCTTCTTCAGCATTTCAACCCGTTCATCCGTCCAGTTAATCGTCGTCATGGCCGACGCTCCTTACCCCTGAATTCGTTGCCGCATTTCTCGTTGGCCTCGGCGGAATCCCTTCGGGTTGCCGGAATCGGGCGTGAACCCGCTCCAACTTGGATGGCCTGTACGCAACGCTAAGGAAATTCGCCGTAACGAGATGTCGTATTCGACAAAAATAACGCTACAATAGGCAGACTCGCGGATTCAAGAGTCCGTGCAAAAACTGGGCGTTTTTCCCCAATTTGCGCGAAGTTTTCCCCTGAAACCGGGGCTTTTCGGAATCCGCTGGTTAGGCAGCGGTCGGTTGATTGAGCCAAGTGGCTGAATTACATTGCAGAACGTGCCGCTCGTACCTCCGGGCGGCACCATTTATTTGTTTTCCGCGGCCCTCCGCGGTTCTGGAGGGATCGTGATCGCCCCCTTGATGCCGACCTACGCACGTGCCGACCTCGCCTTCGAGCGGGGCGAAGGCGCTTGGCTCACGTCGACGGACGGCAAGAAATATCTCGACTTCTCCGGCGGTGTCGCGGTGAACGCGCTCGGTCACGCGCATCCTGCGCTCGTAAAAGCGCTCACCGAGCAGGCGCAGAAAGTCTGGCATGTCTCGAATTTGTTCCGGATTCCCGAAGCCGAGCGTCTCGCGAAGCGGCTCATTGAAGCAACCTTTGCCGACACCGTTTTCTTCTCGAATTCCGGCGCCGAAGCGATCGAAGGTGCGATCAAAACCGCGCGCAAATATCATGCGGTGTCGGGACATCCCGAAAAGACTCGGATCGTCACTTTCGAGAGCGCTTTTCACGGCCGCACACTCGCGACGCTCGCGGCGGCTGGCGTGCAAAAATATCTCGACGGCTTCGGCGCGCCGGCCCCCGGTTTCGATCACGTCAAATACGGCGACCTAGATGCCGCGAAAAAAGCGATCACGCCCGAAACCGCCGCGATCCTCGTCGAGCCGATTCAAGGCGAGAGCGGCATTCGCGTGCCGCCGCCTTCTTTCCTGCGAGGCTTGCGCGAACTTTGCGACCAGCACGGACTCTTGCTCGTGCTCGACGAAGTGCAAACCGGCATGGGCCGCACCGGAAAATTTTTCGCTTACGAGTGGTCGGGCATCAAACCGGACGTTCTTGGCACCGCGAAGGGGCTGGGCGGCGGCTTCCCGATCGGCGCGACACTCGCAACCGGGGAAGCCGCGAAAGGCATGACCGCGGGAACGCACGGCTCCACTTTCGGCGGCAATCCGCTTGCGATGGCGGTAGGGAATGCCGTGCTCGATGTCATTCTCGCGCCGGGATTTCTGGAGCGCGTGCGCGAACACGGACTTCTGATGAAACAGCGGCTCGCGGAATTGAAGGACAAGCATCCGCATGTGATCGCCGAAATCCGCGGCGAAGGCTTGCTTGTCGGCGTTCGTTGCGTCGCTCCGCAGGCGGACGTGATCGCCGCCGCGCGCGAAGAGGGATTGCTCACGGCCGCGGCCGGCGAGAATGTCATCCGGCTCTTGCCGCCCTTGATTGTCGGCGATTTCGAAATCGCCGAGGCAGTCAAGAAACTGGATGCCGCCTGCACCAGGGTTGAAGCCGCACAGAAGGAAACTCCGTCAAACGCTCCGGCGAGGGGAGCCGCGTAATGAGTACGAATGCACCTGCAATCAAGCATTTCCTCGATTTGTCCGACATTCCCTCCAAGGAATTGCGGCGGATGATCGAACTTGCGCGCACGTTCAAGAAGAGCCGCCGCTCGACCGTCATGCCCCCGAAGAAGCCCTTGGAGGGCCGCACGCTCGCGATGATTTTCGACAAGCCTTCGACGAGAACGCGTGTCTCGTTTTATGTCGCAATGCGCGAACTCGGCGGCAATGTCATCACACTCACGGGTGAGGAACTGCAACTTGGCCGCGGCGAAACCATCGGCGACACCGCGCGCGTGCTTTCGCGCTATGTAGACGCGGTCGTGATCCGAACGCTCGACAGCGACATGGTCACGGAATTCGCGCAGTACGCGACCGTGCCGGTGATCAACGGTCTGACAAGGGTTTCACACCCCTGTCAGGTGATGGCCGATGTTTTCACCTTCGAGGAGCGCAAGGGCTCGATCCGCGGCCGCACCGTGGCCTGGACCGGCGATGCAAACAACGTGCTCACCTCTCTGGTGCATGCCGCGGCGCGCTTCGATTTCTCGCTGCGCGTCGCTACGCCGAAACAGCACGGGCCGAAACCGGCGCTGCGCGAATGGGCGAAGCAGTCGGGCGCCGTCATTCAGTTCATGAGCGACCCGGAAGATGCGGTCTCGAACGCGGATTGCGTCATGACCGACGTTTGGGTGTCGATGGGGGACAAGGACGGCAAGAAGCGCCATAATGTCTTCAAGCCCTATCAGGTGAATGCCTCGCTCATGCGGCTTGCGAAGAAAGACGCGATCTTCATGCACTGCCTGCCCGCCCATCGCGGCGAGGAAGTCACCGACGAAGTGATCGACGGCCCGCAATCGGTCGTCTTTGACGAAGCCGAAAACCGCCTGCATGCCCAGAAGGGCATTCTGGCCTGGTGTCTCGAACCGGAGGCGATGTGAACGCGCCGCAGCGCCGTCCGCATCCAAACCCAGAGGACGACTCCGTTCTGCCCTTCGCGGTCGAAGCGCTCGACGTGCGCGGCCGCGTTGTGAGGCTCGGACATTCGCTTGACGAACTCTTGGCGAACCACGGTTATCCGAAACTTGTTTCGCGGCTTGTCGCCGAAGCGGCAGCGCTCGGAGCGCTTCTTGCGTCGTCGTTGAAATTTGCCGGTCGTTTCACGCTGCAGACCCAAACCGACGGTCCGGTTTCGATACTGGTCGTCGACATCCAGGCGCCGGGGAAGATGCGCGCCTATGCGAATTTCGACGCCGTGCGTGTGGCGGAAACCGGCGATCGCTACGACGCGGGCGAATTGATGGGCAAAGGCCATCTCGCCATGACCATCGAGCAGCCCGGCGACACCAACCGCTATCAAGGCATCGTCGCGCTCGAGGGCGGCAATCTGGAGGATGCCGCGCACCAGTATTTCATGCAGTCCGAGCAAATTCCGACGCGCGTGCGGCTCGCGGTCGCCGAGGAAATGCAGGCGGGGAAAGGCTCGAACTGGCGTGCCGGCGGATTGCTCGTGCAGTTCCTGCCGCGGGATACCGCGCGGGCAAAGCAGGCCGATCTCCATCCGGGCGACTCGCCGGAAGGAACGAAACCCCATGAGATAAAACCGGACGACGCCTGGATCGAGGCGCAATCCCTGGTCGGCACCATCGAAGATGTGGAGCTGATCGATCCGTCGCTATCCAGCGAGCGGCTGTTGTGGCGGCTTTTCAACGAGCGCGGCGTAAAAGTATTTAAAGCCCACAAAGTTTCGGCCGAATGCCGTTGCTCGCGCGAGCGGCTGTTGTCGATCCTGAAGAATTTTTCCGCGGAAGAGCGCGCCGGTATGGTCGAAAACGGCCATATCAGCGTGAAGTGCGAATTCTGCGGCAGGCGATACGTTTTCACGCCGGAAGAGATCGGGCTGAAAAACGCGGATTGAATTTTTCAAGCACTGTTTCTTCCATTCGTTGTTCTGGAAACCTTCCATCGTCATTCCGGGCGAGCGCGAAGCGCGAGGTCCGGGATCCATAATCGCCGGTGTTTCTGGATCCCGGACAGCCGCTTCGCGGCTTCCGGGATGACGCGCGGAAAGACAAACGCCATCAACTCCGCGCCCGGGTTTTCACCCGTCCGGAGCATTTTCTTTCCGCGATTGGCGCAAGCGCCAAGCGCGGTGAGGGACCGGAGCGCCGCTGGGCGCAATCGGGCCTTCCGTAGTCTCCCGTTTCCGGGAGACGGGCACCTCACGGCGCTCCAGTTCGGCGATTTCTCGGC
>Ga0070741_10007282_pt1 | contig 23010 bp, 17 predicted proteins | sample Coa_R1_4_FD_66440 | JGI IMG/M metagenome (GOLD analysis project Ga0070741, IMG submission 66440) | Surface soil microbial communities from Centralia Pennsylvania, which are recovering from an underground coalmine fire - Coalmine... | ecosystem: Environmental > Terrestrial > Soil > Unclassified ... | reverse complement strand
AGGAAGAACGTCTTCCAGCGGTCGTCGTCGGTGATCGTCGCCTGGTCGGTCGAGATGTCCTGGAAGTTCGGGAGCGCGTCGTGGTGGGCGAGGACCCGGTCGAGCTCCTCGCGCACCTCGCGCCAGTGCGCTTCGAGCTCGGCCGTCCAGGGCAGCAGGGCGGGGTCGAGGAACGGCGTCGTCGGCACGAGCGAGGACCGCAGCAGGCCACGCTCGACGGCGTGCAGCGCGGCGGCGCCCGCGCGCAGCCCGGCGCCGGTCACGCGGTCAGAGACGCTCGGCATGGACGGGTGGCGCGACCGGCTCGCGGTCCTCGGCGATCTGCGGCGCCAAGGCGACGACGCCGCCGACCATGACGATCCCACCGGCAAGGGCGACGGCCAGCCGCAACGGGGTCTGGTCGACGTGCTCGTGGAACGCCGTCATCCCGATGAGCACGCTGACGACCGGGTCGGCGACGGTGAGCGCCGGCAGCGAGGCCTTGAGGGGCCCGGCCTGGAATGCGCTCTGCGTGAGCACCATCCCGACGACCCCGACGGCGACCAGGATGTACAGCTGCCACCCGGTGAGGGCGTGGGTGATGCCGTTGCCGAGCTGGTGGGCCGTGACCTTGGTCAGCGCCGCCGTTAGCCCGTAGATGACGCCCGCGGACGTGGCGAGGAGGGCGGGCTTCAGCGACGGGACGCGGACGGCGGCGACGATGAGGAGCGCCGCGGGCACGAGCGTGGCGAGGAGGAGCCCCGTCCACGCCGCCCCGGTGGCGTCGACGTGGCCCTGTTCGGGGTTGGCGGCCACGAGCAGGGCGGCGAGGCCGACGACGACCGCTGCGGCCGCCCACAGTTCGCGGGTCGTGATCCGCCGGTGCGACAGCGCCGCCCCGAGGGGTAGGGCGAACAGCAGACCGCTCACGAGGAGGGGCTGGACGATCACCAACGGCCCGTGGCCCAACGCGAGGAACTGTGCGATGAAGCCCCCCGCGTCGGCCGCCACGCCCGCGACCCACCACGGCTGGCGCGCCAGGTAGCCGAGCAGCCCCACGCGCAGGGACTGCTCCCTCGGCGCCTCGACCGCGGCGCGGTGCTGCAGCACCGACGCGGTGGCGTACAACAGGGCGGCGACCAGCGAGAACACAGCCGCAGCCACCCGGCCACGGTACCGGCGGCGGGGGGCTTCCTAGTTGTACCTGGTGGCGCCGGTAGGCTGGGCGGCCCGTGGACCTGTTCGACAAGTGCCGGGAGGCGCGCCTCGAGGAGTACCTGATGGCCGAGGACCTCGGGCTGCTGCCGTTCTTCCGGACCGTCGGGAGCGAGACGGGGCCGCTCGCCGATGTCGACGGCCACAAGGTCGTGATGCTCGGGTCCAACAACTACCTGGGCTTGACCACCGACCCCCGGGTACGGCAGGCGGCCGTGGACGCCGTCGAGCGCTACGGCACCGGGTGCACCGGGAGCCGCCTGATGAACGGGACGCTCGCCCTGCACGGCGAGCTCGAAGACGAGATCACGGACTGGTTGGGGACCGAGGCGTGCCTCGTGTTCACGACCGGGTACGGCGTCAACCTCGGGGTGGTGGGTTCGCTCGTCGCCGCCGGCGACGCGCTGTTCGCCGACATGGGGTCCCACGCCAGCCTGGTCGACGGCGGGAGGCTCGCCCACGGCACGGTGCGGTGGTGGCGGCACAACTCGACCGAGAGCCTGCGTTCCCGCCTCTCCCGCTGGCGCTCCGAGACCGACGGCGGGGCGCTCGTCGCGGCGGAGGGCATCTACTCGATGGAGGGCGACGAGGCCCCCATCGCCGAGATCGCTGCCGTCAGCCGCGAGTTCGGCGCCCGCCTGCTCGTCGACGAAGCCCACTCCCTCGGCGTCATCGGTCCCGAGGGGGCTGGCGTGGCAGCCAAGGCCGGGGTCTCGCCGGACCTCGTCATGGGCACGTTCTCCAAATCACTGGCGTCGTGCGGCGGCTTCGTCGCCGGGCCCAAGCTCGTCCTCGACTACCTGCGCAGGACGTGCCGCCCGTTCCAGTTCACGGCCTCGGGCGTCCCCGCCGCCCTCGGCGCGGCGTTGTGCGCGGTGCGCCTCGCCCGCACGGAGGAGTGGCGGCGCGAGCAGGTCCGCCGGCGGGCCACCCAGCTGCGCGACGGGCTGCTCGGCCTCGGCTACACGCTTGGTCCCGCGAGCGGCGGCGCCATCGTCGCCATCCTCGTCGGGTCGGACTGGGATGCCGCCCGGATGTGGCGCGACCTGCTCGACCGCGGCGTGTACGTCAACTGCGCCATCCCGCCCGCGGTGCAGGCGGGCCGGGCGCTGCTGCGCGCGTCGGTGATGGCGACCCACAGCGACGCCGACGTCCAGGCGGCGCTGGAGGCCTTCGAGGACATTCGATCGACGTCGGCCTGACCGGCGCGACCGGCCACCTCGGCGGCCGGCTCCTCGCCCTGCTGCTCGGCGATCCTCGTATCGAGCGTGTGCGCACCGTCGCCCGGGGCGACGTCGCGCCCCACCCGCGCGTCGTGCACACGCGTGCCGACCTGCGCGACGGGGCGGCGCGCCGTGCCCTCGAGGGCGTCGACGTGCTGTGGCACCTCGGCGCGCAGGTGTGGCGCGGCGCCGAGCAGGCCGACGTCAACATCGGTGGGACAGCCAACGTGCTGGCGGCGCGGCCGGCCCACGTCGTGTTCGCCTCGTCGGCGGCGGTCTACGGGGCGTGGCCGGACAACCCCGTCCCGCTCGCCGAGAGCGACGCGCCCCGGCCCAACGCCGCGTGCGCCTACGCGCGCCAGAAGCTCGAGGGCGAACGGCTGGCGGGCGACGCCGCACCGGCCGCCGTCGTGCGGGTCTCGGCGGTGCTCGGGCCCCATGCCGACCGGCGCGTGGCGCGCGCCACCCGCGGCTACCGGGTAGCGGTGCCGGCCACGCGCGCGCCGCTGGCGCTGCAGTTCCTCGACGAGGACGACGCCGCGGGCGGCCTGCTCGCCGCGGGGATGGCCACCACCGCGGGGACGTGGAACCTGGCCCCCGCCGACTGGCTCGACGCCCGGGCCATTGCGAGCGTCAGCGGGGGACGCGTGCTGCGGCTGCCGTTACGGGCCGCGCTGGTCGCGTCCGAGGCGGCGTTCCGGCTGCGCGTGCTGCCCTTCGGCGCCGACCGGGCCTGCCTGTTGGGCGGCCCGCTCGCGCTCTCGTCGGCCCGCGCCCGCGACGACCTCGGGTGGACGCCGTTGCGGACCTCCGCCCAGGTGCTCGCCGCCGTGCTGGGTCAGGGGTCGCGGCGGTACATCCGCCAGGTGCGGTAGTGGGTCGCGCCCATCGCTTCGATGGCGCCGTTCATGTCGTCGTTGGTCGCGAGGATCCACGACGCCTCGGCCATCTGGATCGACGGGATGGCGGCGAGGCGCTGGATCACCTCGCCGTACAGGAGCGGGCCGATGGCACGCGCCTGGCGCTCGGGCTTGATGCCGAGGGCGAACACCCGCGCCCGCCCCGGGTGCTTGAGGCCGCGCCAGAGGTGGAACCACCCGGTCGGCAGGAGCCGGCCCGACCGGACGCGGGCCATCGCTTCATTGACGTCCGGGAGCACGATCGCCACGCCGACGGTTTCGCCGTCCGCCGCCTCGGCGAGGAGCACGAGGTCGGGGTTGGCGAGCGGCTTGACCTGCTTGGCCAGGTGCGTCACCTCGTCCTGCGACATCGGGGCGAAGCCCCAATTGCGGACCCAGGCGGCGTTGTACACGTCGAACAGCCGGCGGACCTCGGCGTCGAAGTCGCGCATCACTGCGCCGCGGATGCGGATGGAACTCCGCGCCTTCAGCCGCTCAAGAACGCGGGCCTGGCGGTCCGACAGCGCGGAGGTGGGCCGCTCGAACCGCCAGGCCCACAGGTCCATCTCCGGCTGCCAGCCGGCGTTGGCCCACAGGCGTTCGTAGTACGGCGGGTTGTAGGGCGTGAGGAACAGCGGCGGGTCGTCGAAGTTCTCCACGAGGAGCCCGCACTCGTCGTTGAGCGTGAACGACGCCGGGCCTACGCACGTGGCCGCCCGTTCCTGCCGCGCCCACACGGTCGCGGCCTCGAACAACGCCGCGGCGACGGCGTCGTCGTCCGTGGAGTCGAAGAACCCGACCCAGCACCACCGCTCACCGTGCAGTTGCTCGTGCGCAGTGTCGATGCAGGCGCCGATCCGGCCGGCGACGGCCCCGTCGCGGAAGGCGGTCCACAGCTGCCAGCGCTGCGTCTTCGCCGCCGGGTGGCGGGGCGACAGCCGGTCGTAAACCGACATCCGCAGCGGGGGGACCCACGCCGGGTTGCCGCCGTGCAGCCGGAACGGGACGTCGACGAACCGCCGGCGGCCGAGCAGTCCCCGGACAGGCCGGACGTCGATGCGCGCCAAGGGTCACCCTCCGGGTATGACGGACGGGGCAACCTACCAATAGCGTTTGTTGCCGCTGTTGCGCCGCTCCGTTCGACGATGGGTGCCGAGTGAACGTCCTGATCATCTCCGCGAGCATGGGCGCGGGCCATGACGGCGCCGCCCGCGAGCTGCAGCGCCGGCTCCAGCGGGACGGGCACCGGACCGAGGTCGTCGACTATCTGACCGCGTTCCCGCTGGGCTCCGGCCATGCCGTCCGCCTGGCGTACCAGTGGGAGCTGCGCCTCATGCCGCGCGCCTACGAGTGGACGTACCGCCTCTGGGTCCTGCTGCCCGCCCTGGCCGGCCCCCTGGTACTGCTCCTCGGGGCCGTGACGGACCGCCGCGTCAAGCGGTGGGTGGCGGCGAGCGGCGCCGACGTCGTCGTGTCGACGTACCCGCTGGCCTCGCTCGCCCTGGGCCGGGCGCGCCGGAAGGGGACCCTCGGCATCCCCGTGGCCACGTTCATCACCGACTTTGCGGTGCACCCGCTCTGGGCGGCACCCGGCGTCGACCTCCACCTCGCCGTCCACCCCCGCGCCGCCGCGTCCGCCCATGCGCAGACCGGCGCCGCGGTCGCGGCGCCCGGCCCGATGGTCGGCGACCGGTTCCACGGCCGGTTGCCGTCACGGCGCGAGGCGCGCGAGCGGCTGGGGATCCCCGAGAGCGCGCGGGTCGCGCTGCTCGTCGCCGGGTCGTGGGGGGTCGGCGCCGTTCGGCGGACCTTCGACGACATCGCGGCCACGGGGACCTGGCTGCCGCTGGCCGTGTGCGGGCGCAACGAGCAGCTCCGGCGGCGCCTGGCCGCGACCGGGAAGGGGTGGGCGCACGGGTGGACCGACGACATGCCGGCGCTGATGGCTGCGGCGGATGTGCTCGTCGAGAACGCGGGCGGGCTCACGTGCATGGAGGCCTTCGCCGCCGGGCTGCCGGTCGTCAGCTACCGGCCCATCGCCGGGCACGGGCGGGGCAACGCGGCGGAGATGGAAGCGGCCGGGGTGGCGGCGTGGGCGCAGCCGGAGGACCTCCGGGCGGTCCTCGACGACAGCGCCGGCATCGGGGGGGCGCGCCGGCGGGCCGCGGCCCGCGCCATGTTCGCCGGCGACCCGGCCGATGACGTCGTCGCCCTCGCCGGGCTGGGCGGGGCACGGGCCCCGGCCGCGGCCGCGCCGGCCGCGTCTGCCGCGTCTGCCGCGTCTGCTGCGTCTGCGGCGACGGCCTCAGCGGCGCGTCCGCTGAGCCGGCGGCGGGGCCGGCGAGCGGCGGGCGTCGCCGCCGGTGTGGTCGCCGCCCTCCTCGGGGCCGTCGCGGTGACGAGCATCGGCGCCGGCATCGCCGCCGCCCACGGGGTGGCCGTCGCCCACCCCCCGGCGCACGCCGTGAACGCGTACGTCGCCGTGCGCATCGGCCAGGCGGCGGCCGATGACCCGCGCGTCGCCCCGGCGTTGGCGGATGCCCACGTCACCGCCATCGTGTGCGGCTCGATGGCGGCAGCGGACCCCCTCGGCGTGTTCGAACTGGCGGCGGCCGGTGTCGATGTCGCCAACGGCGGGTGGGGCGCGCACCGGGGCCTGACGTGGAACTGGCGGGCCGACGTGCAGCGCTCGGGCGATGCGATCCGGGATGCGATCGGCGTGCGCGTGCGCACGTTCGTACCGGGCCACCGCATCGACGGCCTCTCGCTCGTCTCGGCGTCCTGGGACGACCAGCGCGTCGTGCTCGCGCGGAGCCTCGTCGGCTCCGGTCCCCTCCCGGCGGTCGAGCCCGGCGGCGTGTACGTGCTCGAGGCCCGCTCGCTCACCGCCGACCAGGTGCTCGCCCTCGTGACCCAGGTGAAGGCGGTCGAGGCGGGAGGCCAGCCCGTGGCGCCGCTGTCCGCCCTTCAGGGGTAGGCGCCGTAGGCGCTAGATGCGGTCGAGCAGCTGCTGCTTCTTGGCTTCGAACTCGGCGCGCGTGATGATCCCCCGCTCGCGCAGCTCATCGAGCTTCTCGAGCTGCTCGGGAATGGTGAGCTGCGGGGACGCGACAGCGGCGCCACCACCCGAGTGCCGGGCGGCGCACGCCTCCATCTGGCGGTAAATCTCGTTTTGCACGGCGGCCGGCCGGGGGATGTCCCCGAACGTCTCGCGGCTCTGCGCCCCGGCCGACTCGATGGACAGGTCACCTGTCCCGATCAGCCGCTCGAAGACCGTCTGGTGGAACGCGATGTCGTTGACCCGCTCGAGCGGGATCTCCTTGCCGTGCTTGGAGATCACGCCCGACCGGTACACGAGCCGGTCGGTGGTGACGACGAAGTTCGTGCACTGGCGCCGCGCCACGCGCACGGCCGCCCAGCCGGCGACCACGACGAGCACGACCGCGAAGGCCACGCCCAGCCACGGGGTGATCAGAGCACCGGCGACGGTAAGGGCGATGGCCACGACGACCGCGCCGACGGGCTTGACGAGGGTGGACCAGTGCGGGAGCAGGTCGCACACCACCTCTTCACCGTCGTTCAGGAGCTTCGGTGGGAAGGCCACCCGCGCAGGGTACCGCCCGCCGCGGCACGCGACGGGCTTCGCTCAGCGGTAGACCTTGCGGCGGAAGACGGCGTCGTGGCCGGCGACGCGGTCGAGGAACGTCATGCCGTCGAGATGGTCCATCTCGTGGAGCACGGCGCGCGCCTCGAAGCCCTCCACGGCGATCACACGGTCCTCGCCGTCCGGGGTCAGGCCGCGCAGGACCACGTGGGTGGCGCGCGGGACGTCGCCGGTGAGGTCGGGGACGCTCATGCAGCCCTCGCGGGCGAGCACGGGCGCCTCGGCCACGAGGACTACGGGGTTGAACATGACGAACTCGCCGTGGTGGCGCGTCGCCTTCTTATGGCTGCTCACGTCGACGGCGAACGCGCGCAGGCCGACCCCGATCTGCGGCGCGGCGAGCCCGATGCACGCCGGTGACGCGCGCATGGTGTCGACGAGGTCCGCGGCGAGCGCCCGCGCGTCGGCGTCGATGCCCTCGACGGGCCGGGCGACCCTCGTGAGCACCGCCTCGGGGAGGCGCACGACCGGCCTGACCGCCACTACCGTCCGACCGCCATGCCGCCAGTTACAGGATGTCGGCGTCGGCCGGGTGGGCCGTGCAGGACACGCCCAGCTCCTCGGCGACCACCGCGAGCGCCTCATCGAGCGCCATCCCCGCGGGCGCCGTGACGTCGAGGAACATGGCGTACACCGGGCGGGCCGCGTCGCCGATGACGCGCGTCGTGAGGTCCGTGATGTTCGCGTGCGCGTCGGCGAGGGCCGCGCTCACGCGGTGCACGATCCCGGGACGGTCGGCGCCGTAGAGCGTCACCGTCCATGCATCGCCCTCCGCTCGTTCGAGGCTCTGCTCGTCGATCGGGCGGACGACCACGACAAGGCCGAGCGCCTCGGTCGCCGCGCCGAGGTCACGTTCGAGCGTCGTCGGGTCCGTCCCGTCCGGGGCAGCGACGACCAGCATCATGGCGAAGTGGCCGCGGAGGATCGACATGCTCGCGTCCTCGAGGTTGCACCCACGGTCGACGAGCACCTTGGTGACGGCGGCGACGATCCCGGGGCGGTCGGCGCCGATCGCGGAGACGGCGAGGTGGCTCACCCGAGCTTGCCCGCGATCGAGCCAGCCGATCGGAGCGCCGTCCCGTCCGCGCCCTCGGTCGTCCACGCCACGGTCGGCCGCGCTGCGGCCTCTTCGATCATGGCGTCGAGGAGCGAGACGAACGGCACGGCCGGCTCCCACAGGTACTTCGACAGCGACCCCGGGATGGTGTTGACCTCGTTGACCCACACGGCGCCGCCGTCGACCAGGAAGTCGACGCGCGCCACGCCGCGGAGCCGGCACACACGAGCGATCGTGGCTGCCGCCTCCCGGACGAGCTTGGCGACCGGCTCGGGGAGCTCAGGGTTGAGCTCACGGGGGGCGCTCACCATGCCCTCACCCCCGACGTACTTCTCGCGGTAGGAGTAGATGGCGCCGCTCCGTTCCGGCTTGGCCATCGCGGACAGCTCGAGCGCGGGATAGGCCCGCGCCCCGATCTCGATGTCGAACGAGCCCTCGAGATAGGGCTCGACCACGGCACCGGCGCGGAGGTGCACGCTCTGGCGTGCGAGCGCGGCGACGGCGGCGGCGTCGGCCGCGACGACGACGCCGATGGACGAACCGCCGAAGCGCGGCTTGACGATGTAGGGCCCGGGGAACGACGGCGACCACCCGTCCTCCTCGATGACGGCTTCACGCGGGAGGACGGGGAGCCCGGCGCCGCGGCACACCTCACCGAAGGCCAACTTGTCGATGCCGAGCGCCGCCCACGCACGGTCCGGCCCCGTATAGGCGATGCCCGCGAGGTCGAGTGCGGCCTGCAGGGTCCCGTCCTCGCCGGGCGCGCCGTGGCAGCAGACGAGGGCGGCGGACAACGACAGCGGCCGTTCCTTCCGCAGCGCCCCACCGTCACCGACGAAGCCGCCGCCGACGCCGGTCACTAGCCGCAGGGGCCGCGCCTTGCGAGGTGGACCGTCCGCGAAGTCCCGGCCTTCCAGCAGCGCGTCGACCTCGTACCAGTCGTTGCCCTTCGACCAGTACAGGCACGTCGGCGCCCGCCCAGCGCCGGCGAGCGCGCGCGCCGCCTGCAGGCCCGTGAGGACGCTGATGTCGTGCTCGGGTGAGGGGCCACCGAACACCACGGCGGGGTTGGCCACCGTGCCGAGCCTACCGGCGCTCAGGGGTAGTGATCGGGGAGCTGGTTCTCGTACAGCACGACGTCGCCGGCGGCGGTGTGGGCACGCACCCAGGCGACGGCGTGCTCGTGGCGGTCGACGACGACGAGGTGCGCCCGCTCCTCCGGAGGCACCTCCGCGGCACCTGCAAGTAGGGCGCGCCGGTTGGTGAGGCCGACGACGACGAGGTCCGTCGCGGCGCGGGCCGCGAGCGCGCCCCACACGCGGTTCTCGGCAGGCTGCACAGGACCGAGCTCGACCATGCCCGGCGTCACCACGACGCGCTTGGCCCCCGCCGTGGCGTGGCGGCACAGCGTCGACAGCGCGGCGCGGCACCCCGCCGGGTTGGAGTTGAAGGTGTCGTCGACGGCGAGGGCGCCGGTCGACAGGCGCTCGAGCGACTGGCGGTTCGCGACGGGCGGCAATGTCGGCAACGCCGACGCCACAGCCTCCGGTGGCACGCCGACGGCGAACGCGAGCGCTGCCGCGACGGCAATGTTCTCCAAAGGCGCATCGGGTAGGGGTGCCTCGCCCACCACCACACCGGAGCGCCGTACGACGAGGCGCCCGCCTTCGTCGATCGCCGCCACATCGGCCGCCGCGTCGCGCGAGGAGCAACGCACCACGTCGATGCCCGTCAACCGTTCGGCGAGGGCGGCGAGGCGGTCGTTGTCGACGTTGAGCACGGCCGTGCGCGCGCCGGCGAAGATCTCCGACTTGGCGCGGACGATCTCGTCCTCGGAGCCGAACCGTTCGAGGTGGACGGGCCCGATCGCCGTGATCGCCGAGACCTGGGGCTGCACCCACTCGACGAGCTCCGCGATCTCGCCACGCCCATACGTCCCCATCTCCGCGATGAAGACCTCGGTGCCCGGCGTCAGGTGCTCGTTGACCGCGCGCGAGAGGCCGGCCCGGTTGTTGAAGCTCCGCGGGCTGGGGACGACGCGGCGGGCGGGCGCCATGAGGTGTGCGGCGTACATCTTCGTCGTCGTCTTGCCGTACGAACCCGTGATCGCAACGACCGTCGGGTGCACGGCGCGGAGGCGCTCGCGCGCCCGTTCGACGAACGGCGCCGCGCGGCGCGCCTCGAGCGGCTGGAGCGCGGCGAGCACGGCGTCGACGGCGAGCGGCGAGATGAGGGCGATGGCGGCGGCGACCGGTGGGCCGGCACCGAGGAGCACGGCGGCAGCGGCGACGACGGCCTGGAGCGCGACCGTGACAGCGGCGACCGTTCGTGCCCGCGGCGTCCAGACCATCGGCCCCGGTGCGCGCGGGCGGAGGGGGAAGCCGAACGGGCCGACGGCGACCGCGAGGGCGGCGATGAGCGCGACAACGGGTGTGAGCGGCGACAGGACGACGCCGATGACGGCGGCGGCACCGAGCACGCGGTTGGGGCCGATGCGCCACCACCGCAGCGCGAAGCGGGTCGCCGACCCGGGCACGTAGTGCTCGCGCTGGGCGACCAGCAGCCACCGGCGGTCGGCGGCGGCGACGGCGGCGAGCCCGACGACGATGGCGGCGATGCGCACGTCGGTCAGCCCGCTCGCCCGAGCAGGCCGTCGATGACGGCGCGCAGCGCGGCGGGCGCCTCGGTGGGTGTCAGGTGGCCCCCGCCCGGGAGGACGGTGAGGCGCGCATCGCCGAGGAGGGCCACGGCCTCCTCGGCGATCTCGACCGGGGCGGCGGTGTCGCACTCGCCCCACACCAGCTCGACCGGGCAGCGCACCGCAGACAGCGCGTCGCGGAGGGTGCCTCCGGACGTCTCGGCGAGCGAACGCACGAGGACGTCGCGCATGACCCCCGATGCGGCGCGGTAGTCCTCGGACCCGCTCCGCCGCCGGCGCTCCTCCATGCGCTCGTCGCTCAGCAGGCCGGCGCGGTTGAGAACGCGAGCGGCACGGTGGCGCCAGGGCGTGCGCGGGGCCGGGGCCGATGCCGGGCGCATCAGGGGGACGCCGCACAGGACCAGGCCACTGACCAGCTCGGGCTCATTGGCGGCGAGGACGGCGGCGACCTTGCCACCGAAGGAGTGGCCGATGACGACGACCGGCCCGTCCTCGGCGCACAGCGGCGCCACGGCGGCGGCGTAGTCGGCGGCCCCCCACGGCGCGGGCGGCGGGGCCGCCGCACCAAAGCCGGGGAGGTCGGGGGCGACGGCGTCCAGCCCGGCCAGGACGGTGTCGAAGTCGGCGCACGTACGGCGCCAGCCGTGGAGGGCGACGACACGGGCGGGCGGTGCACCGTGGCGCCGCCCGAGGTTCCCACCGGGGAGCGCGCTCAGCACGGCGCGATGGGGAGCGCGATGGGGAGCGCGGTGGGGAGCGTCGCCATGACGGCCGACGAGCGTAGGCGTGGGGCCGGTCACACCGGCCGACTCCGGCGTCCGCGTAGCTGTCGGTGCCCCTCTGTAGGGTCGCCCGTGGTGCGACCCGATCCGCTCGCCGGCCTGAGCGATGCCCAGGCGGACGTGGTCCGTGACCCCTCGCGCCCGCTCGCAGTGATCGCCGGGCCGGGCGCCGGCAAGACCCGTGTCCTCACCCGTCGGATCGCCTGGCGGTGCCAGTCAGGCGACGCCGCGCCCGAGCACACGCTCGTGCTCACGTTCAGCCGCCGGGCCGCGGGCGAGCTGCGGGCCAGGTTGTCCGCGTTCGGGCTCGCCCCGCGCACGCCTGGCGTGGTGGCCGGGACGTTCCACGCCATCGCGTGGGCGCACCTGTCCCGCTACCGCGCCGAGCACGGCCAGCCCGCCTTGGGCCTGCTCGTGCGCACCGCCGGGCTGGCCCGCCCCTCGCTCGCCGCCGCCCTGGGGCGCGAACCCGAGCGCGGCGAGGTCCGGGCGCTGTTGGACGAGATCGCGTGGGCGCGGCGCCTCGGCGCGTGCCCAGAGACCTATGCAGAGGTGGCCGCCGCGGCCGGCCGCTGGCCCCTTTGGGCGACAGAGACAGTCACGTCGGCCTGGGCTGCGTACGGCGTCGCCAAGCGCCGGCGCCGCGTCGTCGATCTCGACGACCTCCTCGACATGGCCGCCGCAACGATCGAGCAGGACGCCGAGGCGGCGGCTGCGGTCCATTGGCGGCACCGCCACGTCTACGTCGACGAGTACCAGGACCTGAACCCCGTGCACCTCCGCTTGCTGCGCGCATGGGTCGGCGGCGGCGGCGACCTCTGCGTCGTCGGGGACCCCGACCAGGCTGTGTACGGGTTCAACGGCGCCTGCCCGGAGCTGTTCGCACGCGTCGCGCACGACTGGCCGGGGGCGCGGGTCGTCCGCCTCGACGAAGACTTCCGTTCCACGCCCGAGCTGGTGGCCTTCACGCAAGCGCTGCGATGCCCGGAGGCGCCCCGCGTGAGCCGCCGCCCGCCTGGCAGCGTGCCGCTCCTCGCGCCGTTCGGCGACGAAGACGAGGAGGCCCGGTCGATCGCCTCGGCCGTGTGGGCGCGCCACGCCGCCGGCACGGGGTGGAACCGGATGGCGGTGCTCGCGCGCACGAACGCCCGCCTGCGGGGCATCGCTGTCGCCCTGAGCCGCGAGGGCGTCCCGTGGCGGCTGCGCGATCGGCGCCCCCTGTCGGAGCGCCCCGCGTGCGAGGCGTGGCTGGACGAGCACGCCGCGGATACCGAGGTGCCGGCGGTCGTTGTGGACGACGACCCGGACCTCGCCGCCCTGCGGGCGGCGCTCGAGGAGTACCGGGCGCTGGTGCGGCGGGCGACGGTCGCGGGGTTCCGCGCCTGGCTGGAGGCGAGCGGGCCCGTCGAGGACGACCCGTCCTCACCCGGTGTCGACCTCGTGACGTTCCACCGCGCCAAGGGCCTCGAGTGGGACGACGTGTGGGTGGCCGGGGTCGAGGAAGGGACGGTGCCGCTCACGTCGGCGGCGCAGGAAGAAGCCGGGCTGGCGGAGGAATCACGCCTGCTGTACGTCGCCCTCACGCGGGCCGCGAGGGGGCTCACGGTGTCGTGGTCGGGAGCGCCATCGCGCTGGGTGGAGGCGCTCGAGTCGGTCGCTGCCGAGCTGTCGCGCGAGCCGGAGCGGGCAGAGCTACGCCGGCGCGTGTCGGCCCTGCGCAACGCACTCGCCCCGCCATCCGGGGACCGCGGCGTTGGGGACCGCGGCGGCGTGGCCGAGGGCGTCGCCGTCGTGGGGGCCGAGACGGTGCGCCGGCGCGCCGCCCTGGTGTCATGGCGGCGGGCGCGGGCGCGGGCGGCAGCCGTGCCGCCGCAGGTCGTGCTGCCCGATCACGTCCTCGCCACGCTCGTCGCGTCCGGAGCGCGCACCCCGCAAGAGGTCGTCGCGTCCGCGCCCGACGGTGGCCGTCGCGTCGGAGCGATGGCGGTGGAGATCGCCACCGCCCTGGCGCTAGGGCAGACGGCGTGAAGTTCGAGTTCGAGCAGCGGTTCGCGCACGCGCTCGAGGACGTCGAACGCGCCCTGCTCGATCCCGAGTTCATCGCCGGCATGGCGGGCCTGCCCAAGCTGGGCGAGCCGGAGGTCTTGAGCAGCGACCACGACGGTCACGTCGCGACAATGCGCGTGCGGTACGCGTTCGCCGGTGAGGTGTCAGCAGCGGTGCGCCGCGTGGTGGACCCGGCGAGGCTGAGCTGGGTCGAGGAATCGGTGACGGACACCGTCTCGCACACGGCAACGTTCCGCGTGGTGCCGGACCATTACGGCAAGTTGTTGCGGTGCGAAGGGACGTACGCGCTCCATGGCGAAGGGACAGGGACGCGCCGGGTTGCGAAGGGCGAGATGCGGGTGAACGTGCCCATCGTCGGGTCGAAGGTCGAGCGGGTGATCCTCTCGGGGATGGAGGAGCACGCCCAGGCAGAGGCCGAACTCGTCGACGCCTGGCTCGACCGAGGCTGACCGCGCTGAAGCTGCAGATCCATGTCGACGGGGCGTCGTGCGCCCCTCGCGGCGGCGGCCTAGATGTCGAAGTCGATCAGCAGGGGCGCGTGGTCCGACGGGAGCTTGCCCTTCCGGGCGTTACGGTCGATGAGGGCCCAACGCGCCGCCTTGGCGAGCGGCTCGGTAACCAGGACGAGGTCGATCCGCATCCCGCGGTGGTTGTGGAAATCACCGGCGCGGTAGTCCCACCAGGTGAACAGGCCTCCTTCGTCGTAGAGGAGGCGGAAGGCGTCGCGTAACCCCCACTCCTCGAGGCGCGCCAACGCGGCGCGCTCCGGCTCGCTCGTGTGCGTCGTGCCGACGTACAGCGCGGGGTTGTAGACGTCCCGATCGTCGGGAGCGATGTTGAAGTCGCCGCAGATCGCGACCGCGTCTTCAGGAGCGCAGGTCTCGCGTACCCAGGTCTCCAGCCGGTTGAGCCACTCGAGCTTGGCGGCGTACTGCTCGTGGTCGAGGGACCTCCCGTTGGGGACGTACACACTCACGACACGGACTCCGCCGCACGTCGCCGCCAGCAGTCGGCGCTCCGCCGCGACTTCATCCGCGACGCTCGTCCCGGCGACCGCGCCACCGAAGCCTTCGGTCACGTCGTCGAGGCCGACCCGGCTGACAATGGCAACGCCGTTCCAGCGGCCGTCGCCATGGTGGGCGACCTCGTAGCCGAGCGCGGCGAAGGCCATCGTCGGGAACGCGGCGTCGGCGATCTTCGTCTCCTGCAGGCAGCACACGTCCGGCTGGGCGTAGGCCAGCCACTCCTCGACTCGCGGCAGTCGCGCCTTCAGCGAGTTGACGTTCCAGGTCGCGACGCGCACGCGCCCACCGTAGGGCGCGGCAACGGCTCAAGAGCGCGCCGGTGGCGGGTCGGGAGGGCGGTGGCTCAGGAGGGTGCCGGCGGCGTGCGGCGCGCCGCGGCTCGGCGCGGCTTCGTGCCTGCGCGCAGCTCGTCGTCGTCGGCGTGCGAGCCACCGCCGCCTTTGCTCGCCGCCGCAGCCTTCTTGGACTTGGCCGCCTTCGACGCCGTCTTTGCAGGCGCTGCCGGCGGGGCGGTTCCCGTCGGCGCCGCCTTCGTGCCGGCCTTGGCGGCGGCCTTGGCGGCGGCCTTGGCGGCGGCCTTGGCAGGGGCCTTGGCGGCCTTCGCCGGACGGGCAGCCGCGGGCGACGGCGCTGACTTCTTCCCGGCGGGCGCCTCGGCCGTCTTCGCCGCCTTCGACGGCGTGCCCGCGCTCGCAGCCGTACTCGCCTTCGAGGCCTTCGAGGCCTTCGAGGCCTTCTGCGCCTTCGCGGCCTTCACGGCCTTCGCCGCCTTCGTTGGCGTGTCCGCGGCGGCGGCCTTCTCGGCGGCCTTGCCCGCAGGGGCCGGGCTTGCCGCCTTGGCGGCCTTTGCGGCCTTCTTCGTCGGGGTCGACGGACCCGACGGCGCCGCCTCTACGCCAGCTGCAGCGGCTGTGTCGGCCGCCTTCTTGCCTGGCGTCGCTGCCCGCCTGGCGGTCGCCGCCCGTTCGCTCCTGGCCGCCGCGGCGTCCGGCGCGGCTGCCGCGTCCGCCGCCTGGCGAGCGCTCGCCGCTGTCTGCGCCGCTCTTGTGGCCTTTGTCGTACCCGGCGCAGGGGCTCCAACCTCGGTGCGCGCCTGGGACGGTACGGCCGGAGCGGGCGCCGCCTGGGAGCGGTCGTTGGCAGCGGCGGGTGCGGCCTTGCGCGGGCGGGCGAGCGCGCCGACCCGCGTCGGGCCCGGGCGGGACGGCGCCGGCGAGGCTGACTGCTGCTGCCCGGAGGAGCGTGCGCGACCGGACGTCGCGGGGCTCAGCCGTGCGGGCTCCGTACGGCGACCACGGAGCTCCGCGGTACCCGCAGGTGCGGCGATGCCTGGCGCTTCCCGGATCTCGGCCTCGATCGTCTCCGGGCGCGGCTCGCCGGCCACCCGGGCGAACTCGGGGAGCGCAAGCTCGATGCCGCGCCGCTGCGGGTCAAGGGCCTGGACGACGAACGCGCGCCGGACCCCGCGGGTGAGGACGTCGCGCGCCGCGCGCGGGGGCGGGTCACCGAGGGCGCTGATCGGCACGTAGCAGCGGGCCCCCCCGGCCAGGATGAATGCGCCGTGGGACGTGAACGTCTCCACCTCGCCCTCCACCTCGGAACCGAGGGGGTGCTCGGCGATGAAGGTAATGAACGGCAGAGAGTCGTTGACGGGCTCCGCCGGACGGCCGCCGCGCTTCTTGCGCCGGCGCTTGCGGCCGTTCGCCTCCTCCTCGCCGGTGACCGACTCGGCCGTCGCGACGGCAATGGCATCGGCGATTTCGGCCCGGTCCGCCGGGGTCTTGACCGCTGCCGGCCGCCGGGTCCGGGGCGGCGGCTTCGACGGCACCGGTGTCGGGCCGAGCGGCTCACCCGACGAGGTCGCGGCCGCTGCCTTCCCCTTTTGCCTGGCGTCCTTCACGGCCTTGCGGCTCTTGGCCCCTCGGACAGGCGTCCGGGGCGTGAAGATCCACCCGATGCCCTGGACCGGCTTGCCACCGATCAGGCGGCCCTCGTCGAAGAGCCAGTCGTGGTCGCCGTGGAACTCCTGGAACGAATCGTTCGACAGGACCGTCGCACCGATCTTGCCGGCGATCCGCAGCAGGAAGGCGTCACCGCGCCCGATCGACCCTGCCGGGGGGGACACCAGCTCGTTGTTCGCCTCGGCCGCCTCGAAATCGGGCACTTCGGACGAGTCGATCCGATGGCCAAAGGTGGCGTCGACGACGACGGTCACCTCGCTGTCGGGGTACTCGTTGAGGAACGCGAGCACCGCCTCGTTGAGCTGCGCCAGGCTGGGCGTCGTGCGACCCTCGGTCGCGATGTTGGAGCCGTCGACGACGACGCGGCGGGCGGGCATGTCGGCAGGCCAGTTAAGCACGGGGGCACGGCGCAGCCAGCGACCCCCCAAACCGGTACGTGCCAGCGGTCCCGTGGCGCGGCCGCCGACGGGCCGAGCTACGGGGTCGTAGGGCTGGGCCCAGGCCCGCGCCGGCGGGCGGGGCGAGCGGGCCGCCGTAGGCTCGTGCCATGAGCGCTCCCAACCCCGAAGTGGTGAAGTCGGAGGACGAATGGCGGTCGGAGCTCACGCCAGAACAGTTCGCCGTCCTGCGGCGAGCCGGCACTGAACGAGCCTTTACGGGCAAGTACTGGGACTGTCACGACGACGGCATCTACCGGTGCGCGGCATGCGGCGCAGCGTTGTTCGACGCGAGCACCAAGTTCGACTCCGGGACAGGCTGGCCGAGCTTCTCCGAGCCGGTCGTCGCCGAAGCCGTGGTGACCGTGGAGGACCGCAGCCACGGGATGTCCCGGACCGAGGTGCGCTGCCGACGGTGTGGTTCGCACCTCGGCCACGTGTTCCCCGACGGCCCGCGGCCGACCGGGCTCCGCTACTGCATGAACTCAGCCGCCCTCGACCTGGAGCCGCGCACGGACTGAGCGCGCCGGGGCGGCGCGCCGACCGGCCGGACGAGGCCGCCCTGTGGCGCGAAATTCGCGCCACGCGGCAAATATTTCGCGCTTTTCGGCCCGATTGCGCGATTTTTTTGCCGTGCGGCGCGAATTTCGCGCCACCGCAGGGATGGCCCCGCAGGGATGGCCCCGCCCCGCCCGCCCCGGGGAGAGGCGAGGGCCGGGTACGGCGGAGAGGCGGTCGGGCGGGGTGGTCAGTCGAGGGGTTCGAAGGCCCGGCGGAGGAGGTCGGCCTCCTCGAGCTCGTGGAACGTCGACGACCCAGCCGCTGGCGACCCGGCCTCGGCGCGGGCGGCGTGGCCCAGGCGGAAGTCCTCACGCAACAGGGCGTGGAGGCGGCCGTGGACGAACCCCCAGGCGCCCATGTTCTCCGGCTCCTCCTGCACCCACATGACCTCCGCCGCCCGTTCGTAGCGCGACAGCACGTCGGCAAGCTCGTCGCCCGGCCACGGGTACAGCTGCTCGATGCGCACCACCGCCTCCGCCGCGCTCTTGCGCTGCAGGAGCGGGTAAGCGATCTTGCCGCTGCACAGCAGCACCCGGCGCACCGACGACGCGTCCGCCGACGGGTCATCGAGGACGGGACGGAACGTGCCCGTCGTCAGCTCCGACACCGGCGACTGGTACTCGCGCAGCCGGAGGCCCGACTTCGGTGCCATCACGACCAGCGGCTTGCGGACCGGCGACAGGGCCTGGCGGCGCACGAGGTGGAAGAACTGCGCCGACGTCGTGGGATTGACCACCTGGATGTTGCCGGCGGCCGCCGACTGCAGCCACCGCTCCAGCCGGGCGGACGAGTGCTCGGCACCTTGCCCCTCGTAGCCGTGCGGGAGGAGGAGGACGAGCCCCGACGACTGCCCCCACTTCTCCTCGGCGGCGACCAGGAACTGGTCGACGATGATCTGGGCGCCGTTGAAGAAGTCCCCGAACTGCGCCTCCCACAGCACGAGCGAGTCGGCGGCGACGACTGAGTAGCCGTACTCGAACCCCAACGCCGCGTACTCCGACAACAGCGAGTCGTAACAGAAGAACCGCCCCTGGTCGGGCGCGATATGCGCGAGCGGGACGTACTCCGCACCCGTGCGGTAGTCGACGAGCGTGGAGTTGCGGTGGCTGAAGGTCCCGCGCCGCGTGTCCTGCCCGGTGAGGCGGACGTCGACGTGGTCGAGCATCACCGTCCCGTACGCCATCGCCTCGGCGAGTGCCCAGTCGACGATGCCGTTCTCGGAGTAGGCGCTCGCCCGGTTGGCGAACACGCGCTCGAGCTTCGGGTGCACCGTGAACCCCTCGGGGTACGTGCGCAGCGCAGTGAACACGCGGTCGAGGACGGAGCGGTCGACCGCGGTCCCCACCGATGCGAGGGGCTCGGGCGCGGCGGGGGCGGGGAGGCTGGTTGGCCGCGGCGGCGCCGCCGAGCGCGTCTCCTCGAGCGCCGCCTGCAGGCGGGCGCTGAAGTCGTCCATCGCCTGCTCGGCCTCGTCGAGCGTGAAGTCGCCACGCTTCACCAGCGCCTCGGTATAGATGAGGCGGACCGAGCGGTGGTTCTTGATCCGCTCGTACATCAGCGGTTGCGTGAAGCTCGGGTCGTCGCCCTCGTTGTGGCCGTGCAGCCGGTAGCAGACCATGTCGATGACGACGTCTTTGTGGAACGCCTCCCGGAACGCGAACGCCAGCCGGCCGACGCGGGCGCACGCCTCGGGGTCGTCGCCGTTGACGTGGAAGATCGGCGCCTGGACCATCTTGGCGACGTCCGTCGCGTACACCGACGAGCGCGCCGACTCCGGGTTGGTGGTGAAGCCGAGCTGGTTGTTGACGACGAGGTGCACCGTGCCGCCGGTCCCGTAGCCGCGCAGCGCCGACAGGTTGAGCGTCTCGGCGACCACTCCCTGCCCGGCGAACGCGGCGTCGCCGTGCACCAGTACGCCGAGCACCGGGTAGGACAGGCCCTCGTCGTACGCGTCCTGCTTGGCGCGCACCATCCCCTCGACCACCGGGTCCACGGCCTCGAGGTGGCTCGGGTTGGACGCGAGGGTGACCGGCAGCGCGACCCCGGAGGACCCGACGAACTTGCCGGTGGCGCCGAGGTGGTACTTCACGTCACCGGAGCCCTGTGTCGAGGCAGGGTCGATGTGCTCGAACTCGGCGAACACCTCGCCGTAGTTCTTGCCCACGATGTTGATCAGCGCGTTGAGCCGGCCCCTGTGGCCCATCCCCAGGACGGCCTCGTGGACGCCGGCTGTCGCCGCCGCGTCGAGGATGGCGTCGAGCACGACGACCGCCGACTCGGCGCCTTCGAGCCCGAAGCGCTTCTGGCCGATGTAGCGCGCGGCGAGGAACCGCTCCAGGGCCTCGGCGGCGTTGAGGCGCGACAGGATGTGGCGCTGCTCCTCGGGGGCCGCGACCGTGGACACGCCCTCGACGTGGTGCTGGATCCACCGCTTCTGGTCCGGCTCCTGGATGTGCATGTACTCGACGCCCACGGTCCTGCAGTAGGCGTCACGGAGGACATGCAGGATGTCGCCGAACGTCATGACCTCGCGGCCCGCCAGCCCGTCGCAGAAGAACTCGCGGTCGTTGTCCCAGATGGTGAGCCCGTAGGTGGCGGGGTCCAGCTCTGGATGGAGCACCGGCGTCTTCGCCTCGAGCGGGTCGAGGTCGGCGATCAGGTGGCCGCGGACGCGGTACATGTTGATGATCGTCTGGACGTGGACCTGCTTGGCCGCCTGCCTGCGCTCGTCGCCGAGGACCTGCGAGTCCCGCTGCCACTTCACCGGCGCGTACGGGACGCCCATCGACTCGAACACCTCGTCGTAGAACCCGTGCTCGCCGATGAGGCACTCGTGGACGTGGGCGAGGAACACGCCCGACTCGGCGCCCTGGATGATCCGGTGGTCGTAGGTCGACGTCAGCGTCAGCACCTTCGAGAGGCCCAATTGCGCCGTGACCGACGGATCCGCAGCGGAGAACTCCGCGGGGAACTCGAGCGCGCCGACGCCGACGATGACGCCCTGCCCCGGCATCAACCGTGGGACTGAATGTTCGGTGCCGAGCGTCCCCGGGTTGGTGAGGCTGACGGTCACACCGGCCAGGTCGTCAGCGGAGAGCTTCTTGGTCCGGACCTTGCGGATGAGCTCCTCGTACGACGACCAGAACCCGTGGAAGTCGAGCTCGTCGGCGCGCTTGATCGCCGGGACGATGAGGCTGCGCGACCCGTCGGGGTTCTCGACGTCGACGGCGAGGCCGAGGTTGACGTGCGCGAAGTGGGTGACCGTGGGCTTGCCGTCGTCGCCCGTGCGGAACGCCGAGTTCATCACGGGGACCTCTCGGAGGGCGCGCACGACGGCGAAGCCGATGAGGTGGGTGAAGCTCACCTTCCCACCGCGGCGCCGGGCGAGGTGGTTGTTGAGGATGGTCCGGTTGATCTCGAGCAGCTTTGAAGGCACGCGGCGCACCGACGTCGCCGTCGGTACGGCGAGGCTCGCCTCCATGTTGGCGACGATGCGGGCGGCCACGCCTTTGAGCGGTTGCGGCTGGTCACCGTCGACCGAGCCCGCGGGTGCCGCGGCAGCCGGGGAGGCGGGCGCGCCCTGAGCGGGCGTGCCGGCAGGAGGGGCCGGAGCCGCGGGAGGGGCCGGAGCCGCGGGAGCCGGAGCCGCTGGAGGAGGGGCCGGAGCCGCGGCGGGTGAGGGCGCGGCCGGGCCGTTGGCGCCAGACGGCGCGGTCGAGGCGGCATCGGGTGCAGCGGGGGCGGGCGCGGCGGGTGACGGCGCCGCCGGGCCGTTGGTGGCGGGCGCGGCCGCGAGGGGCTCTGGCGCGGCAGCAGGCGGCGCCGTGGACGCCGGTGCGGGCGCCTGCGCCGCCGCCGAGCGCGGCGGGGCCGAGGCCTGGCGGTAGTTGGCGAAGAACTCGCGCCAGCTCGGCCCGACGGATTCCGGGTCGGCCCGGAACCGGTCGTACATCTCCTCCACGAGCCATTCATTGGGGCCGAACGACGAGCCGGGCATGACCTCGCCATGGTACGACCGGGCGGCTCCAGCCCCCGCCAGTAGCGTGGCCGCGCATGCCGGCGCAGTTCATCATCACCATGCGCAACCTGCGGCGCTTCTATCCCCCCGACCGCGAAGTCCTCCGGGCCATCAACATCTCGATGTTCCCCGGGGCCAAGATCGGCGTGCTCGGCGCCAACGGCGCGGGGAAGTCGTCGCTGCTGCGCATCATGGCCGGCGACGACGACGGCTACCAGGGCGAGGTGCGGCTCACACCGGGCTTCACCGTCGGCTACCTCCGCCAGGAGCCCGTCCTCGACCCCTCGCTTGACGTGGCCGGCAACGTGGCCCTGGGCGTGGGCGAGATCAAGGCCGTGCTCGACCGCTACAACGCGGTCTGCGACGAGATGGCGTCCCCCGACGCCGACTTCGACGCGCTCCTCGAGGAACAGGGCGAGCTGGCCAGCAGGCTCGACGCGGCCGATGCGTGGGACCTCGACCGCACGCTCGACGTGGCGATGGACGCCCTGCGCCTCCCGCCCGGCGACGCGGACGTCGCCACGCTGTCGGGCGGCGAGCGGCGCCGCGTGGCGCTGTGCCGCCTGCTGCTGTCGCGGCCCGACCTGCTGCTGCTCGACGAGCCGACCAACCACCTCGACGCCGAATCCGTCGCGTGGCTCGAACGGACGCTGCGCGACTACCACGGCACCGTCGTCGCCGTCACCCACGACCGGTACTTCCTCGACAACGTGGCCGGCTGGATCCTCGAGCTCGACCGCGGCACGGGGATCCCCTACGAGGGCAACTACTCGTCGTGGCTCGAGCAGAAGCAGGCGCGCCTGGCGGCGGAGGTGAAGGTCGACGAGCGGCGCCAGCGCACGCTGCAGCGCGAGCTCGAGTGGATCCGCATGTCGCCGCGCGCGCGACAGGCCAAGGGCAAGGCGCGCCTCAACGCTTACGAGGCCATGGCCGCCGAAGCCGAACAGGCCCCCGAGCGCGCCGACAAGCTCGAGATCTCCATCCCGCCCGGCCCCCGCCTCGGCGACGTGGTGATCGAGGCCGACGGGGTGAGCAAGGGGTACGGCGACCGCCTCCTGTTCGACGAGCTCTCCTTCTCGCTGCCGCGCAACGGCATCGTCGGCGTGATCGGCGCCAACGGCGCGGGCAAGACGACGCTCTTCCGCATGATCGTGGGCCAGGAACAGCCCGACGCCGGCGCCCTGCGCGTCGGCCCGACCGTGCAGCTGGCCTACGTCGACCAGAGCCGCGAGTCGCTCGACGCCGAGCGCACCGTGTTCGAGGAAGTCACCGGCGGCGCCGACCGCCTCCTCGTGGGCGGCCGCGACATCCACGGCCGGGCGTACCTGTCGGGGTTCGGGTTCAAGGGGAGCGACCAGCAGAAGCGGGTCGGGCTGCTCTCAGGCGGCGAGCGCAACCGGCTCCACCTGGCGAAGACCCTCGTCGCCGGCGGCAACGTGCTGCTCCTGGACGAGCCGACCAAC
>Ga0070741_10007281_pt1 | contig 23011 bp, 21 predicted proteins | sample Coa_R1_4_FD_66440 | JGI IMG/M metagenome (GOLD analysis project Ga0070741, IMG submission 66440) | Surface soil microbial communities from Centralia Pennsylvania, which are recovering from an underground coalmine fire - Coalmine... | ecosystem: Environmental > Terrestrial > Soil > Unclassified ... | reverse complement strand
CCTCGCTCGGGGGTGTCTGGGAGGGGCTGGGGCTCGCGTGCACGCCCGGCGGCTGCGGCGAGGGTACGGGAGGCGGAGACGTCGGCGGAGGCGGGAGATCGGCCGGCCCCCCGATGATCGGCCCGAGGATGGCGAGGAGCGCGTTCGCGATTCGTGGGGGCACTCGGACGAGCAGGCCTGGGATCAACTGCGTGATCAGCGTGTCGAGCTGCGACACATCGGCGCCGGCACGGATCGCGGCGTCTCGCTCCTGAACGAGTGCCTGAGCCTGAGCGATGGCGTCCTGGCTGGAACCGCTCGTGATGCCGCCAACCAGCTCGTTCAGGTGCGTGATCGCCGACCTGAGGTGCTGCGCCCCCGCACCCCCCTCGCTCGCGACCGGAACGAGGTTTCCCGACGCCCCTCGGAACAGGGCGAACGCGAAGACGAGGATCAAGACGGCCGCCGCCCCCTGCAGTCTGGCGTACCAGCGCCCGGCCGCATCCCCAGAGGATCTCGGATAGACCCAGGCCTCCGCGCCGGCCGCTCGGGTGACGGACCCTTCCTCCGCAAAGACCGGAGCGACACCCTCCGCCGCCGGAGCGGGCTCGGTCCCGGGCGCGGCGACTCCTTCGGCCGTCGCGGCCCGAGTCGTCGGCGCCGTCAGATCGAGCGGCACCGCTCCGGCCGCCGGGACGGCCTCCCCCTTCACCACCTCCAGCCGGCAGAGCCGCCGGATGAGATAGGAGACGTCCTTGAGCCCTATCCCCTCCTCGAGCCCGGCATCGGCCCCTCGGACTCTCGCCTCCTCGGAGGGATCTGCGCCCGGGGGCGTGAACAGGACGACCTTGGTTCGAGGCGACGCGCGACGGATGGCGGGGACCACCTGGTAGTCCTGGTCGGCCGTGAGGCTCACGTGGAGGATCACCGCATCCGGCTGCTGCTCGCCAACCTGCCTCACCGCCTCGGCTCCACCCGCAGCCTCGCCGACGACCTCGATGCCCTGGGCCTCGAGGAAGAAGCGGGTGATACGACGGTCGACCGGCACGTCGTCGGCGACGACGACGCGAAGCGCAGTGGCACGCCACGCCAGGGCGTGTGGATCCTCGGGCACGCTCACACCTCCCCCGATGATTCTGCACCGTCAAAGCCCCGGACCGGCTCGGTAGGCCGGAGGAATTTCACGGGTGAGGGTCGGTCCCTGTAGGGCGCTCGGCCTACGAAGCCAACGCGACCGGCGAGGGCTCAGGCGCGGCGAGCGACGACGAGCCCGTCGAGGAGCCGGCGGGAGGCGGTCGCGACCTCCTCGACGGCCCGCTCGAACGCCTCGGCATTGGCCCGCGACGGCGCACGGAACCCGCTCACCTTGCGCACGAACTGGAGGGCGGCGGCCCGAATCTCCTCGTCGGTCGCCGGAAGCTCCCCCCGGAGCTGCTTGATGCTGCGGCACATGGGCCCACACGATAGTGCACGGCTGCACCTCGGGTCCCGAGCACCGCCTCGGTCCGTATAGTTGCCCTGTGCGCGCAACCCGGAGGCCGTCCTTCCCCGGACCTGTGAGGCCGGGCCCGTGAGGCGCGTGCTCGTCCGCTTCCTCCGCCCGTACCGGCGGCAGATCCTCCTCGTCGCCGCGCTGCTGCTCGCCCAGTCGCTCGCCAACCTGTACCTGCCGACGCTGAACGCCGACATCATCGACAACGGCATCGCCAAAGGGGACACGCACTACATCGTCACAGTGGGCGGCCTCATGCTCCTCGTCACCCTGCTCATGGGCGCCGCGTCCGTGATCGCCGTCTACTGGGGGGCGAGGACCGCGATGGCGTTCGGGCGGGACGTCCGGGGCGCGCTCTTTCGACGCGTGCAGTCCTTCGCGCTCATGGAGGTCAACCGGTTCGGAACCCCGTCGCTGATCACGCGAACGACCAACGACGTTCAGCAGGTGCAAATGCTCGTGCTGATGTCGCTCACGCTCATGATGGCGGCCCCGATCATGATCGTCGGCGGGATCGTGATGGCGCTGCGCATGAACGCCCGGCTTTCGCTCCTGCTCGTGGTGATCCTTCCGATCATGTCGGTCGTCGTCGGCTTCATCGTCACGCGCGCCGTGCCCATGTTCCGCCGGATGCAAGAGAAGATCGACCGGATCAACCTCGTGCTGCGCGAGACGCTGTCGGGCATCCGGGTCATTCGCGCGTTCGATCGGACGGCGCACGAGCAGCGGCGGTTCGAGCTCGCCAACGAGGACCTCACCGACACGTCGATCCGGGTGATGAGGCTGTTCGCGGGGCTCTTTCCGGTGATCATGCTGATCGTCAACCTGTCGACGGTCGCCGTGATGTGGTTCGGAAGCCTACTCGTGGGCGACGGGCGCATGCCGATCGGCAACCTGACGGCCTTTCTCGCCTACCTGATGCAGATCCTGTTCTCGGTGCTGATGGCGACGATCATGTTCGTGATGGTGCCTCGGGCCGCGGCCTCCGCCGACCGGATCCAGGAGGTGCTCGACGTCGAGCCGACCGTCGTGGACCCCGAGTCCCCGGCGCCGTCGCCTCCGCGCCTGGGAACGATCGAGTTTCGCGACGTGGAGTTCCGGTATCCGGGTGCGGAGGAGCCGGTGCTGTCGGGCATCTCGTTCACGGCCGGGCCGGGGGAGACCACGGCCATCGTCGGCAGCACCGGCAGCGGCAAGTCCACGCTCGTCAACCTGATCCCCCGGCTATACGACGTGTCAGGTGGCAGCGTGCTCGTCGATGGCGTCGACATCCGCGAGCTGTCCCAGCAGGATCTGTGGTCCCGGATCGGCCTGGTGCCGCAGCGTGCGTTCCTGTTCAGCGGAACCGTGGCCAGCAACGTGCGGGACGGGAACGAGCGCGCCACCGACGAGGACGTCTGGCGAGCGCTCGAGATCGCCCAGGCCCGCGACTTCGTGCAGGAGATGCCCGAGGGGCTGGACGCGCCGGTCACCCAGGGCGGCACCAACCTCTCGGGCGGCCAGCGCCAGCGTCTGGCGATCGCGCGCGCGATCGTCAAGCGCCCCGAGATCTACGTCTTCGACGACAGCTTCTCGGCGCTCGATTTCGCCACCGACGCGAGGCTCCGAACGGCGCTGCGGGCCGAGACGCGAGACGCGACCGTGCTCATCGTCGCCCAGCGCGTGGGAACCATCATGCACGCCGACCGGATCGTCGTGCTGTCCGAGGGGCAGGTCGCGGGGGTCGGGACGCACGAACAGCTCATGGCGACCTGCGAGACCTACCGGGAGATCGTCTACTCGCAGCTCTCCCCGGAGGAAGTCGCGTGAGCGAGCGCCGCGATGTGCGTCCCCGCGGCCCGATGGGTCGCGGCTTCCTCCACCCCGGGATGATGGCCCCGCCGGCCAGGAGCAAGGACTTCCGCCGCTCGGCGCTGCGGCTGGCAGGCCGCCTGCGGCCCGAGCTCCCGAGGCTCGTGCTGGTGATCGCCTTCGCGATCGCGAGCGTGGTCTTCACCATCGTCGGCCCGAGGATCCTCGGGAGCGCGACGAACGTGCTGTTCGAGGGCGTCATCTCCAAGCGCCTGCCGGCCGGGGTGACCAAGCAGGAGGTGATCGCCGGCCTGGAGGCCCGCGGGCAGACCCGCCTGGCCGAGATGCTCGCGAGCATGCCCCTCACACCGGGCAAGGGGGTCGACGTCGCCCGGATCGAGCGCATCCTGGCGACGCTGGTCACCGTGTACCTGCTGAGCTCCGGCTTCGCCTGGATGCAGCAGTACCTCATGGCTGGCATCGGCCAGCGGACGATGTTCCGGTTGCGCCAGGACGTCGACCACAAGCTCGGGCGACTGCCGCTCCGCTACTTCGACGAGCACCCTCGAGGCGACATGCTGTCGCGCGTGACGAACGACATCGACAACATCTCGACCTCGCTGGGTCAGGGGCTCACGCAGATCATGACGTCGCTGCTCACGATCGTCGGCGTGCTGATCCTCATGCTCACGATCAGCCCGCTCCTGGCGGTGATCTCCCTCGTCGCCGTGCCCCTGTCGTTCGTCGTCACGGTCACGATCGCCAAGCGCTCGCAGCGGCAGTTCGCCGATCAGTGGCGCGAGACGGGGGATGTGGACGGCTTCATCGAGGAGATGTTCACCGGTCACGAGATCGTCAAGGTCTTCGGCAAGCAGCGCCGGGCGATCGAGACGTTCGACGCCCAGAACGAGCGCCTGTTCCGGGCGAGCTTCCGGGCGCAGTTCATCTCCGGGATCATCCAGCCGTCGATGATGTTCATCTCGAACCTCAACTACGTGGCGATCGCCGTCATCGGCGGCTTGCGGGTAACGAGCGGCGCCCTCTCGCTCGGCGACGTCGTCGCCTTCATCCAGTACGCGAGACAGTTCACCCAGCCGATCACGCAGACGGCGTCGATCATGAACGTGATGCAGTCGGCAGTGGCCTCCGCCGAGCGCGTGTTCGAGCTCCTCGACGAAGCCGAGGAGGATCCCGACCCCGAGCGGCCCCAGGTCCTCACCCGTACCCGCGGGCACATCGCCTTCCGGGATGTCTCCTTCCGGTACCTTCCCGACACTCCGCTCATCGAAGAGCTGAACCTCGAGGTTCCGCCGGGCGAGACCGTCGCGATCGTGGGACCCACGGGCGCCGGCAAGACGACGCTCGTGAACCTCCTGCTCCGCTTCTACGACGTCGACCGAGGCACGATCGAGATCGACGGGGTGGGCATCCGGTGCATGACCCGGAGCGGGCTCCGACGCCTGTTCGGCATGGTGCTCCAGGACCCGTGGCTGTTCCACGGCACCATCCGCGAGAACATCGCCTACGGCCGGGAGGGGGCAAGCGAGGACGAGATCCAGGCGGCGGCGCGCGCCGCGCGCGTCGACCATTTCGTGCACACGCTGCCGGAGGGATACGACACCGTGATCGACGACGAGGCCTCCAACGTGTCTCAGGGCGAGAAGCAGCTCCTCACCATTGCCCGAGCCTTCCTCGCCGACCCGCAGATCCTGATCCTGGACGAGGCCACGAGCTCCGTCGACACGCGCACCGAGGTGCTGATCCAGCAGGCGATGGCCGAGCTCATGCGGGATCGTACGAGCTTCGTGATCGCCCATCGCCTGTCCACGATCCGCGGCGCCCGCACGATCCTGGTCATGAACCGCGGCCGGATCATCGAGCAGGGCAGCCACGAGGAGCTGCTCGCGCGGCGGGGCTTCTACTACGACCTGTATCAGAGCCAGTTCGTCGAGGCGGTCGAACAGGCCGCGCCCTAGCGGTTGGCATCCGCGCGCCCGGCGCCGGAAGGTCGCTGGGGCGCCGGGTCGCCGCGTCGTCGCTCGAATCGCCGACCGTGCCACACGCGGCTACCGTACCGGTGCTCCAGCCGCTCAACCAAGCGCATGCCCACCTTCTCCGCGACGCGGATCGAGGGCAGATTCTCCGCGTCGGCGTACGCTCGAACGACGTCCGCTCCGAGCGTCTCGAACGCGTACCGAACCAGGGCCGCGACGGCCTCGGTGGCATACCCTCGCCCCTGGAACTCGGGAGCGATCGTGTAGCCGACCTTGACGACCCCGGGTTCGCCGTCGACCCGACTCAGGCCGACGTCGCCCACGAGCCGTCCGCTGGCACGCTCCTCCACGGAGAACTGCACCCACCCGCCGGGCTCTCCGGGCGCCCGCCGGGCCATCTCCTCGATCGAGGCGCGCACCGCGGCTGGGTCGGTCCGGTCCCACCCCTGGTACCGGCGAACGGCGGGATCGCTCCGGTAGGCCGAGATTGCCTCCGCGTCCTCGGGGCGCGACCGGCGAAGGAGCAGTCGGCGGGTGAGGAGCGGCTCGAACCCCGTGTCCGCGCGCATGCCGTCAGGGTACCGAGCGAACGATCGCGCGCGGGGTCACGCCGGCCGCGGTCGCTCCGTGAGGCGAGGAGGGGCGGACCACGAACGGCACGCTCCCCCGTACCATGGATGGCGTGGATCACGGACACGCGCACGCGCCACAGAACGACGCGGTCATCGTGACCGAGGCCCTCACGAAGGTCTACCCGACCGGCGTGAAGGCCGTCGACAGCCTGGACCTTCGCGTGCGCGAGGGCGAGATCTTCGGGCTGCTGGGGCCGAACGGGGCCGGGAAGACCACGACCGTCGGCATGCTCACGACGCGGGTGATCCCGACCTCTGGCAGAGCCCTGCTCGCGGGCGTGGACGTGGTCGCCCATCCCTCGCGCGCCAAGCGGCTCATCGGCGTGGTCTCCCAGACGAACACGCTCGACCGGAGCCTCACCGTCCGCGAGAACCTCTACTACCACGGGCGCTACTTCGGGCTGGGAGCGCGCCAGTCCCGCATCGTGGCCGATCGCCTCCTGGACGTCTTTCGGTTGGCCGACAGGGCGAACGCCGATGTCGGCACCCTGTCGGGGGGCATGGCCCAGCGCCTCATGGTGGCCAGGAGCATCGTGCATCGCCCGCGGATCCTCTTCCTCGACGAGCCCACGTCGGGTCTGGATCCCCAGTCCCGGATCGCGATGTGGGAGATCCTCCAGGAGATCCACGCCGACGGTCAGACCGTCCTCCTCACCACCCACTACATGGAGGAGGCGGACCGGCTGTGCGAGCGCGTCGCGATCATGGACCACGGCAGGATCCTCGCGCTCGACACGCCAGACTCGCTCAAGCGCACGGTGGGCGGCGACACCGTGCTCCGTATGGTGGCCGACGGCGACCGGGAGCGCCTGGCCCAGGTGATGAGTCGCCTGCCGGGCATCACCGACGCCCGCGTCCTCGACGGCGCGGTCCACCTGACGGCGAGCGGTGAGGAGGGGCTGCTCCCGCGCGCGCTCGCCCATGCGGAGGCGGCGGGGTTCACCGTGCGCGACCTCTCGGTCGACGTGCCCACGCTGGAGACGGTGTTCATCAACCTCACCGGGAAGGAGCTGCGGGAATGACGCTCGCCGAGCAGCGGGCTCGTTCGGGCGGGATCTCCCTGCCGGAGGTCCGCGCCCACCGCACGACGTCGTGGATCGCGTTCGGATGCCTCCTGCTCCGCGACCTCGCGGTCCTGCGGAAGAACGCGGTCGAGTTCGTCGTGCGAACCATCATGCAGCCGCTCCTTTTCGTGTTCGTGTTCACGTACGTCTTCCCCAAGATCGGCCAGGCCGTGGGCGGGCGTGGCGGAGAGCAGAACTTCTCGACCCTGCTCGTGCCCGGTGTCGTCGCCATCGCCTGCATCTTCCAGGGCATCCAGGCGGTCGCCCTCCCGCTGGTGCAGGACTTCGGCTACAGCCGCGAGATCGAGGACCGGGTGATGGCGCCGCTGCCGGTCTCGGGAGTCGCGGTCGAGAAGGTGCTCGCCGGGGCGATCCAGGGGCTCGCTGCCGCCGCGATCGTGTTCCCGCTCGCCGCCATCGTGCCGACGACGCCGGTCCACTTGAACGTCCGGCCGCTCGAGCTGGTCGCCGTGCTCGTGCTCTCCGCGCTGCTCGGCGCCTCGCTGGGGCTCGCGATCGGGACGCGGGTGAACCCCCGGCAGGTGCCGCTGCTGTTCGGAGTGGTCGTGATCCCGATCACGTTCCTGGGGGCGACCTACTACCCGTGGGCGGAGCTCTCGCCGATCGCGTGGCTGAAGTGGCTGGTGCTCGTGAACCCGCTCGTCTACATGAGCGAGGGATTCCGGATCGCGCTCACCCCGCAGTACCCCCACATGCCGACGTGGGCCGTGTTCCTCGCGCTCGTCGGCTTCACGGCCGCCCTCGGCGCGTGGGGCATCCAGGGCTTCCGAAACCGCGTCCTCTCCTGAGATCCCTTGGACCCGGGCTCCTCAGGAGCCCGCGCGCCAGCCCTCGATCGACGACGTCGTGTCGTCGCTCGCGTGCCGGAGTCGCTTGAGCCCCCACTCGTCCTCGATGAGCCGAAGGAACGAGTAGTGGTCCACCTCGGTCTCGATCCTGGTCCGCTGCTTGGCACCCGGACCCGCAATGATCGCGACGACGTGGCCCCCGCCGGTGGGAAGCGAGCAGCAGGAGGCGTCGGAGGAACCCTCGTCGAAGACCAGGAGGAGGATGCCGTCGGTCCCAAGCGCACGGAGGATCTTCGGCACCCAGGCCTTCAGCCACGCGTCGCCGGTGGCGACCGAGCACGAGTGCATGTCGTGGCACTCGTTCGGCGTGATCCACGCAAACTGCGGAAGGCCGCGCTTGAGGTCCTTGGTCAACCGGCCGAACGGCACCACCTTGGCGCACCGCTTCTCGTCGGTTCGCACGTCGTCGAAGTACATGAAAGGGTCGTGCTTCTTCGCGTACTCGTTGGGCGAGGTCCCCGCGAACGCTCCCGTGTAGCACGCGCGCGGCATCGACTCCATGTAGGCCTTCCACGTGATCCCCGCCCTCTCCAGCTGGTCGACCAGGTTCCGGGCGTTGACGGAGCAGTCCGTGCAGTCCGAGGTCACTCCGAACGTCGAGCCGCCGACCAGCGCCAGGTAGTTCGGAAGCGAGGGGTGCCGGATCGCGAACTCGTTTGTGAGCAGCACGTTCCGCTTGGCGAGCCGGTTGAGGTACGGAGCGTCGGGCGAGCCGAGGATGCTCGACGACTCGTGGTTCTCCATCACGATCACCACGATGTGGTCGGCCGGGTTGGCCGGCGGGCTCGGCGACGGCCCCCCGCCTTTCGAGCGGGAGCCGCCCGCGCCGGCGGGAGCGCACGCCGACAGCGCCGCGACGAGGAGAGCGATCGCCACGATCGGCCGACGGGTGGCCATGCGGCGGGCATCCTAGCCCATCTGCGACGCGAGGGCCGGCCGGCAACGTTCGGGCTCCCGGTCCCGCTGGGAGCCCGGTCAGACGGCAGGACCCGGAATCAGGCTCACCGTCGCGGAGTGGGTGCCAGCTCGATCGACCCAGGTCACGCGGACCTGGTCACCGGGCACGTGCGCGTGGATCGCGGTTCCGAGCGCCTCCGTCGAGTCGATCGGCCGACCGTCGATCGCGACGATGACGGCGGGGGCCACGATCCCGGCGTTCGACGCCGGGCTCCCGGCCAGCACCCCGACCACCAGAGCCCCCGAGCTCGCGGTCAGTCCGAGCCGGGCGGCCGTGGCCTGATCGAGCGGCCGGACCGCGATGCCGAGGAATCCCCGCTCGCCGAGGAGGATGGTGGCGCTTCCACGTCCGGCGCGGATGTCCTGCACGATGTGGAGCGCCCCGTCGACCGGAATGGCGAACCCGACACCGGGCGAGGTCCCCGAGAAGCTCTCGCCGGAAGCCCCCGCCGTGATCATGCCGATCACACGGCCCGAGGTGTCCACCAGCGCGCCACCCGAGTCCCCCGGGCGGATCGCGGCATCGGTCTGGATGACGTTCGTCAGGTGCTCCGAACCCCCGACGGGGTCCGTGGCCGTGATCGACCGGTGCAAGCCCGTAACGCTCCCCTCGGTGACGGCAGGCGCACCCCCGCGTCCGAACGCGTTCCCGATCGCGATCACGCGCTGGCCCAGGCGGAGGGAGGACGAGTCACCCGGCGTCACGGTCGGGAGGCCGGTCACCCCCTGGACCTGGATCAACGCCACGTCGTCGGTCGGATCGGTGCCGATGACCGTCGCCGCGTAGGTGCCCGGGCGTCCGGGAATCGTGACCTGGATGCGCACGGCCCCCTCGACGACGTGGTTGTTCGTAAGGACCTGACCGGTGGAGGTCAGGATCATCCCCGTCCCCGCGCCAAGCGGCGTGACGGCCCCGCCGCCACCGAACGAAGCGGCGTCGAACCGGCGAGCGTAGGTGTTGATGTCCACGATGGCGGGGGCCACGGCCTGCGCGACCTTCGCTGCGCTCGCCGGGCCCTGCACCGGCGCGGTCCCGACGGGGGTTCGGTCCGGGACCGCCGTCCCCGTCCCCGAGACGAGGCCGCCGATCGCGCTCGCGCTCGCGACGAGCCCCAGCAGCAGCACGAGAGCGGCCGCCACGATCCACGCGCCCCTTCGGCGGCGCGCGGCCGCCGGCGTCGCGTCCTCACGGCGTTCCGGGCCCGGCGGGGGAGGCGGCATGCCCGCGTCGAAGCCGGGCCACGGCTCCGGCGCGCGCGGCTGCAGCCGCTCCGAGTCCTCGGCGCCCCAGGGCGAATCGGGCATCTCGCTCATCCTCCTGTCCAACGGCTCGGCGTGCGTCCGTCATCCACGGCGAACGATCACCCCCTGGATACCTCACGGAGCTGAGAGCCGGCTGAGAGTCTGCCGAACGTCTTCCAAGCGCCGGTGGGTCGCCAGTTGTCGATGCCGGCGGGCCGGCTCCATCATCGAGCTCGTGAGCCACACCGGAGGATCGAGATGACGGACAGATCGACCGAGGCCTGGAACCGGGTCGGGGACCGGTTCGGCGCCTGGGCCCGGACGCTCGTCGAGCAGTACCGGCGGCGGGCCGAGGACGGTGGGCAGCCGCCGGCGGAGGAGCCGCGACTCGAGGCCGCGCTCCGAGCCGCAACGCGTCAGGTCGACGTCGCCCTCTCCTCGCTCGGCGACACGCTGCGAGATCCCGAGGCCAAGCAGACCCTCAGCGAGGCCGTCCGGGCACTCGGCGAGGCGCTGTCGGTGACCTTCTCCGAGCTCGGCGAGCAGATCCGGACCCACCTCGGCGGGGCCGGACCGTCGCGGTCTCCGGACTCGTGAGGGGCGGGCGCGCCGGGCGCCCTGGATCCGCGGCTCTTGGGCGCGCGATCGCTCACGCGACCTCGGCCGCCGGGCTTGCGTCCGCCCAGGCCATCTGATATATACAACCGTATGGTTGTAGAAGAGGCGGACGTGGACCTGCTCTTCCACGCCCTCGCGGACGCCACCCGACGCGACATCGTGCGCCGGACCCTGGACGAGCGCTTCTCGATCTCGTCCCTCGCCCGCGGATACCCGATGAGCTTTGCGGCCGTACAGAAGCACGTCGCCGTCCTGGAAAGGGCGGGACTGGTGACCAAACAACGCAGGGGCCGGGAGCACCTCGTGGCGGGCAACCCGGCCGCGCTGCGTGCCGCCCACGACGCACTCGACCGACTCGAACTGATCTGGCGAGAGCGCATCGCTCGCATGGACGACCTGCTCGCCACCCACCCGACCCGTGAAAGGGCCTCAACGTGCCAGTCATGAGCGTGACGAAGGACCCCGCGAACCTCACGATGACCGTCGTCGCCGAGTTCGACGCCGAGTTGCCGCGGGTGTGGCAGCTCTTCGCCGACCCGCGTCAGCTCGAGCGGTGGTGGACTCCGGCGGAGTACCGGCTCTCGGTCACCCACCACGACTTGAGCGTCGGGGGCTACGTCCGGGCTCAGGTCATCGGACCTGACGGCCAGAAGGCGAACCCGTACTGGCGGATCACCGCCGTGGATGCCCCGTGGAGCATGGCGTGGGAGGATGGCTTTCTGAACGACCGCGGCGAGCCCGACCCCACCATGCCGTTCACGACCCTGCTGCTCACCCTCGATCACCGCGACGGGGATGGCACCGTCATGACGCTCGTGATCACCTTCCCCTCGACCGAGAGTATGGAGATGCACGAAGCCATGGATCTGCAGGCGCAGATGGCTCAGGTGCTCAGCCAGGCCGAGGCGCTGCTTTCCGGCTGACGCTGCTCGCCGGCTGAGGTACGGACGGAAGAGCTGCGCGCATGCCGGCCCTCGTCTAGGCTGAGGCAGCACCGTGCATCGCCTACTTCTCGACGTCTCCAGCCTGATGTACCGGGCCTTCTTCGCGATGGGGGAGACCATCACGTCTCCGGCCGGACGCCCCGTGGGCGCCCTCTACGGCTACCTGGACATGGTCACCAAGCTCGTCGTCTCGCGCCGGCCCGACGAGGTCGTGCACGTGTACGACCACGAATGGCGCCCGGTCGCGCGGACCGAGATCTACCCGGCGTACAAGCACAACCGGCCGGAGGATCCCGAGGCGCTCCCCCCGCAGTTCTCCCTGCTCCGCGCGATCCTCGACCTCACCGGCATGCCGCAGGCCATGACCAGGGGCTGGGAGGCCGAGGACACCATCGGGGCGCTCTGCTCCGAGGCCACCGATGCCGACCGACTGGAGATCGTGAGCGGCGACCGGGACCTCATCCAGCTCGTCCGGGATCCGGTCGTCAAGCTCCTGTTCACCGTCCGAGGAGTGTCGGAGCTCGCCGAGCTGGACGAGGCCGCCGTGCTCGAGCGGTACGGGGTCCCCGCCCACCGCTACGCCGACTTCGCGATCCTCCGCGGCGATCCGAGCGACGCGCTTCCCGGCGTCCGCGGCGTGGGCGAGAAGACCGCCCGGGCGCTCGTCGCGGCGTACGGATCGCTCGAGGAGATGCTGGCCGACGCGGCGGCGCCCCAGCCCCGCCCCGGGCCGCTCCGCGGCAAGCCGGCGCTCCGCGCCCGGCTGCGGGAGTCGACCGCGTACATCCGCGCAATGCAGACCCTCGTGCCGGTCAACGCTTCGGCCCCGCTCGACCGGTGGAGCGGAGAGCGGGACGATGAAGGCCTCGCGGAGCTCGCCGACGAGCTCGGCCTCCGAGGCCCGATCACCCGCCTTCGGGCCGCGCTCGACCTCCAGGCGTCCTGATCCCGGCTCCGGCCGCCGACCCCTGCCGGACCCGGGTTCGGCAATCCCGCCGGACGCTCCACCCGTAGGACCAGTGTTCGCCATGAGGCGGATCGAGGCACGTCCGGCTTCGAGACGAGGGGAAGGTGAGGCAATGCTCCGACGAGTCGCGGTCCTTGCGGGCCTGGTCCCGCTGCTGGTCGGCACGCTGGTTCGCGTGTCCGGCGCGAGCTCGCGCCATCCGGCCGTCCACTTCAGCTCGCCCCCGGTCGGGATGTCGTACTACGACGATCACCTCGACGCGATCGTCGCCACCGACGTGTCGAGCAAGGCGCAGGCTGCCTCCCTCGGGATCAACTACGCCCCCACGCTGCGCGGTCTGAAGGCGAAGCTCTTCCCCGCCGTCTACCTCGTCAAGGGTCCGGCAGCGGACGGACAGCTCTGGGTTCTCGGCGCAGAGCCCGGCGAGGACTCGTACGCGCCGCTGTGGATCGAGGTCACGGTCCGGTGGAGCCAGGGGGCACAGCCCGTGCTGCTGACGAGCGACACCCAGATCGACCAACTCGCCTCCCAGGGAGAGCTGACCCAGACGCGAACCAAGGTGGTCATCGACTTCGCCGTGATCGCGACGAACGTGGCCCCGGGCACGACGGTGTCCCCGCCCGCGGTCCTCGACACGTTCTACGACGGCCACCGGGACGGAATGCTCGCAACCGACGTTTCCACCAAGCCGCAGGCCAAGGCGGAGGGCATCAACTACTCGGCCGTGCTCGCCAAGCTCGACCCGGAGCTGTTCCCGGAGCTGTACATCGTCCGCGGCCGCATGGCGGCAGGGCAGCTCATGATCCTGGGATCCGAACCCGGAGAGCCCGACTACTCGCCGATCTGGCGAGAGACCGTCGTCCGCTGGCGACCGGGCGCCACACCGGTCGTCATCGAGAGCGATACCCAGGTGGACAAGCTGATCGAGGCCGGGAAGGTCACGGAGCGGGAGACGACCGTCCGCCTGAACTGCCCCGTGGTCGGCGTCCACAGCGGCTCCGTGGCGACGGCCTCCTCCCTCGCTGCCAGGGTCAAGAGGCGCGTTCGGATCGTCGATTTCGCGTTCACGCCCCGGACCGTCACGATCGCCCGGGGGACCCGGGTACGCTGGACCAACACGGGATCGGCCGTCCACACCTCGACCTCGAACACCGGCACGTGGGACTCCGGCACGATCGCGCCGGGCGCGAGCTTCAGCCGGGTATTCCGGAGGACCGGGACCTTCCGCTATCACTGCAGCATCCACCCGAACATGAAGGGCAAGATCGTCGTCACCTAAGCGACGGGACGCGCACGACGGCGCGGTCGCCCGGCACGGGCGACCGCGCCGTCACTCGTGGACGGCGGCGGCCTCGCGACCCCACCAGATCGCCTGCGACAGGGACCGCAGCAGGATCTCGGCCGAGGCGAGGTTGGTGGCCACGGGAACCCCGTGGACGTCGCACACCTTGAGCAGCGCCTGGATGTCCGGCTCGTGTGGATGGGCCGTCAGCGGGTCCCGAAGGAACACGACCGCGTCGACCTCGCCCGCCACGATCCGGGCGCCGATCTGGATGTCGCCTCCCTCCGGACCGCTCCGAAGGCACTCGACCGGCAGCCCCAGCTCCTCCGCGAGGATGGCGCCGGTGTGGGCGGTCGCGATGAGGTGGAGCCTGGCCAGGCTCGAGCGGTAGCGCCGGGCCAGCCGCAGGAGATCGTCCTTCTTCTCATCGTGGGCCACGAGCGCGAGGGCGGCGTCGCGACGGGTGCCGTTCGTGGGGATGCCGATCGTCTCCATGCCACCAGCGTACGGGACGACGGTCCGGGCGATGGAGCGGCCGGGTTACGGATCGATGAAGAATCCACCGGAGACCACCGGCCCGCTCCACCGCGAGGCGAGGATCTTCCCCTATCGTGGGTCCATGCCCTCCCCGAGAACGATCCTCGAGGTGGCCGGTCGCGAGGTCGCCGTCACCAACCCCGACAAGGTCTTCTTCCCCCGGACCGGGCACACCAAGCTCGACCTCGTCCGGTACTACCTGGCCGTGGCCGAAGGAGCCCTCCGGGGGATCCGAGGGCGCCCGATGGCGCTCAAGCGCTTCCCGAGCGGCGCCGAGGGCGACTTCTTCTTCCAAAAGCGCGCGCCGTCGTCCCGCCCGGAGTGGATCGAGACGGTCGAGCTCTCCTTTCCCTCCGGCCGCACCGCGCACGAGATCGTGGTGCGCGACGCCGCTCAGCTCGTGTGGGTCGTGAACCTCGGGTGCATCGACCTCAACCCGCACCCGGTCCGGGTCGACGACCTGGAGCACCCCGACGAGCTGCGGGTGGACCTCGACCCGGTTCCCGGCGTCGAGTGGCCCGCCATCCGGGAGGTGGCGCTCATCACCAGGGAGGTGCTCGAAGAGTTCGGGCTCGTCGGCTGGCCCAAGACGTCCGGCTCCCGCGGGATCCACGTGTACTGCAGGATCCATCGTCGCTGGACCTTCTCGGAGGTGCGACGCGCCGCGCTCGCGCTCGCCCGCGAGGTGGAACGACGCGTGCCCGATCTCGCGACGAGCCGCTGGTGGAAGGAGGAACGCCACGGCGTCTTCCTCGACTACAACCAAAACGCGAAGGACCGCACGGTGGCCTCGGCCTACTCGGTTCGCCCGACGCCGGACGCCCGGGTCTCTGCCCCGCTCGCCTGGGACGAGGTCCCGACCTGCGAGCCGGAGGCGTTCACGCTCGACTCCGTGCCGGAGCGCTTCGAGCAAATCGGCGACCCGTGGCAGGGAATCGACGGAGCGAGCGGGTCCCTCGACGCCCTGCTCGAGCTCGCGTCGGAGCACGAAGCCGCCGGGTTCGGCGACGCGCCGTGGCCTCCGCATTTCGCCAAGGCCCCGGGGGAGCCGCCCCGCGTCCAGCCCTCGAAGCGCCGGGGCGCGCGGGGCTCGGCCGACCGGTATGGGATCGTCCCGCCGCCCGCCCCCGGAAAGACCGCCGGCCCGACCGGACGGCGGCGGACCGTCATGCCGGTCATCGAGATCGCCCGGGCGGCGACCGCCGCCGAGGCGATGGAGGGTCTCGAGCGCTGGAAGGCGCGACATCCGGACGTCTGGCCCCATCTCGCGCCCGAGGACGTCCTGATCGACTCGATGCGCGGACGGTTCACGACGTGGACCCGCATCCGGCTGAACCTGAAGAACGTGCCCGAGCCCAAGCGGCCTCCGCAGGAGGCGCTCGAGGTCGACTACGACCCCTGGGCCGAGCTCGCGTTGCCGCCCGGGCCCGAGCGCGCGAAGCGCAGCACGCGCCGCCAGGCGTCGTCGCAGGCCTCCCGCCATTCGTCGTAGCTGCGGTCGAAGAACGAGTGTGGCGCCCCGTCGTACACGACGATCTCGTTCGGCACGCCCGCGGCGTCGAGCGCCCTGCGGAACTCATCGATCTGCTCGACGGTGGTCGCTCGATCGGCGCTCCCGAACAGGCCGAGCACCGGGCATGCGTAGCCGGCCGCGAGATCGGTCGGAGCGTTGTCGTCGCTCTCGTCCCGCCGCTGCGGCACGCCGTAGAAGCCGATCACCCCGGCCAGCCCGTGACCTCGTGCTGCCTGGTTGAAGGAGGCCCGGCCCCCGAAGCAGAACCCCACCGTCAGCACGCGTCCTGCCCCACCTCCTCGGTCGGACCGCACGTGCCCGATGGCGGTGGCCACGTCGAGGGCGATCGAGTCCGGCCCGGTGGCGGCGACGTGTGGGGGGTAGTCGAAGTCCTCGCCCCGGGGTCCGGGGCCGGCCGTGCGTCCGAAGTAGTCCATCGCGGTCGCATGGATCCCTGCCTGCGCGAACCGCTCCGCGAGGTCCCGATAGAAGGGGTGCAGGCCGCGGACGTCGGGGAGGTGCGCGGACGTCGGCGACCTCCCGCGGTAGGTTGACTCGACCGTCGAGAGGAGGAGGACGCGTGATCAGGCTGGGACTGCAGATCCCGAACTTCACCTACCCGGGCGTCGCCGACGCCGCGCTCTTCGAACGGGTTGCGGATGTCGCCACGACCGCGGAGTCGGCGGGCTTCGACTCGGTGTGGGTGATGGATCACTTCTATCAGATCCCGGGCGTCGGCCCTCGGACCGACCCGATGCTCGAGGCCTACACCCTGCTCGGCGCGATCGCGGCCCGGACCTCGCGAGTCCAGCTCGGCGCGATGGTGACCGGCGTCACCTACCGCAACCCCGCGCTGCTTGCCAAGATCGTGACCACCCTCGACGTGATCTCGTCGGGGCGCGCGATCCTCGGCATCGGCGCCGCTTGGAACGAGGACGAGCACGACGGGTACGGGTTCGCCTTTCCGCCGGTGGCCGAGCGGATGGCCCGCCTCGAGGACGCCCTGAGGATCTGCCGCGCGATGTTCACCGAGACCGCCCCGACCGTTGAGGGGACCCATCACCGCATCCGAGAGGCGCTCAACGTGCCGCGACCGATCCGGCGCGAGGGCATCCCGATCCTCGTCGGAGGCGGAGGCGAGCGGCGGACCCTTCGGCTGGTCGCGAAGTACGCGGAGGCCTGCAACCTCTTCGGCGACGTCCCGACGATCCGGCACAAGCTGGAGGTCCTCGCCCGGCACTGCGAGGCGGTCGGGCGCGACCCGTCGACCATTACCACGACACGACTCGGCGGCCTGGTGATCGCGCCCACGGCGCGGGAGGCGGAGCGCGTCGCACGCGAGGCCGCCGCCCGGCGGGGAGCCGACCTGGAGGAGTACCGGCGGTACGCCGTGATCGGAGATCCCGAGGCCGTGCTCGAGCAGGCACGGGCGTACCTCGACGCCGGCCTGGACGGCCTGATCTTCAACATGCCGAACGCGCACGAGCTCGAGCCGGTCCGGCTCGCGGGAGCCACCCTGTCCGCCCTGTAGCCCACTAGACTGCGCGCGTGGCGAGGGCGCTTCGGGTCGGGATCCAGCTCCCCGAGGTGGAACGCGACGTTCGCTGGCCCGAGTACCTCGCGATGGCGCGGGCCGCCGAGCACCTCGGGTTCGACTCGCTCTGGCTGGGCGACCACCTGCTCTATCGGGGCGACGGCCGCCCCGAGCGGGGCCCGTGGGAGGCGTGGACGCTGCTTGCGGCGCTCGCCGCCTCGACCGAGCGCGTCCAGCTCGGGCCGCTGGTCGCGTGCCTGGGCTTCCACCCACCGGGGCTGATCGCGAAGATGGCCGCGACCCTCGACGAGGTGAGCGGCGGGCGTCTCGTCCTCGGCGTGGGGGCCGGGTGGAACGAGACGGAGTTCCGGGCGTTCGGGCTCCCGTTCGACCGGCGGGCCTCGCGCTTCGAGGAGGCCTTCGCCATCGCCCGTGAGCTGCTCGCCGGCCAGCGGGTCACGCTCGAGGGGCGGTTCTGGAGCGTTCGGGACGCCGTGCTGCTCCCCCGTCCCGCACGGCGGCCCCCGATCATGGTGGGGAGCAGCGGCGAGCGGATCCTGCGCGCTACGCTCCCGCACGTCGAGGCCTGGAACGCCTGGTTCGACGTCTACGGCAACACGCCCGAGGGCTTCGCGACCGAAAGCGCCCGCGTCACGCGGGCGGCCGAGGACCTGGGGCTCGACCCCGGCCAGATCCGGCGCAGCGCCTGCGTGCTCATCCGGCTCGACCCTCGCGCGACGGAGCGCCCGGTGCCCGAGGGCATCCCGCCGCTGCAGGGAGCGCCGGAGCGGCTCGCCGCCGGCCTGCGGGAGCTCGCGGACGCTGGCGCCGACGAGGCCATCCTGGTCGCCGTCCCGATCACCGAGCGTTCGATCCGCTCGCTCGGGGAGGTCCTCGCCATCCTGGACGCCTAGCGACGCCACCGCGGGCCAGCGGGGTCGCCAGGCGCGGGGTCGCCAGGCACCGAGGGGGCCTACGGCGGCGTCGCCGCACGGTACGGAACCCGGAAGAACGCGAACACCGGCGGACCCTCCGGGACGACCGTCACGACGGCGGGGCGGGCGGGGCTCGACACGTCGAGTGACATCGCGACGTCGTCGCGTCCCGGCCAGTTGGGGTCGTACAGACGCAACGTGAGCCTGCTTCCGGCGAGCTCGTACCCGTACGCCAGCACCTGGTGGTTCGCCTTCAGGTCGAACGGGTTCGCCGACTTCACGCGGACCAGGCCGAGCGGCGAGGGATGACCGGCGTCGATCTCCGCACGGATCTTCGGCCACTCGATCCTGATCATCTGCCACGCGCGTCCGTGGGGCGCGAGCCCGATCCTGCCGAGCAGGCTCTCCCCGTCCGGCAGAGCGGGGCTCATGAGGGCCAGGTACCGGACCGGTCCGAACGGCAGGTCGAAGCTCGCGAACAGGCGGTCGACGATGTAGTCGAACAGCGGCCCCTGCGAAGGCGGGTCGGCGTCGGGCGGGACCGGGCGTCCGGACTCGAAGTAGTCGCGCGCGGCGAACGCCATGCCGCCGCACAGCCCGTTGGAGGCGTCACCGATGGGAACCTCGACCACGCCCGGGACGCCGATCCGGCGCACGGGGACGTGCGGGAAGTCGTTCGCAAAGCGGAACCCCGAGGTGCTCGGCAGGAACCCTGGAACCGCGCGAGCGGTCATCGTTCGAACACGACCCGGCCGCCCACGAGCGTGAGGTCCACCGCGGCCTGCGCGATCTCGCCCGCCGGGTGCTCGAACAGGTTGCGGTCGAGCACGACCAGGTCGGCGCGCTTGCCGACCTCGATCGATCCCGCGACCCCGTCCAGGTGGTTCACGTAGGCGGACCCCATCGTCGCGGCCGCGAGCGCCGTCGGCAGGTCGAGCCGCTCGTCCGGCAGGAACGGCTCGTCGTCGCTGTCCGAAGCGGCGTACGGGTAGCCGGGCGGGATGGTCCGGTTGACCGCCACGTGGATCTCCCAGAGCGGATTCGGGCTGGAGACCGGCCAGTCGCTGCCGACGGCCAGCACGGCCCCCGAGCGGGCGAGGCTCCGGAACGGGTACTGGAGCCTTGCCCGCTCCGGACCGAGGAACGGGACCGTGAGCTCCGTCATCTGCGGCTCGTTGCAGGCCCAGAGCGGCTGCGCGTTGGCGACCACCCCGAGGGCCCGGAACCGCCGCAGGTCGTCGGGGTGGATCACCTGGATGTGCGCGATGTGGTGCCGGCGGTCGCCGAACCCGTTTGCCCGTCGTGCGGCCTCGATCGCGTCGAGAGCCTCCCGCACGGCCCGGTCGCCGATCGCGTGCACGTGCACCTGGAATCCCTCGGCGTCGAGCCGGGCGACGTGCGCCTTCAGCTCCTCGGGGTCGAAGTAGCTGATCCCCGTCTCTTGCGTCGGGTCCCCCTGCGCATCGAGGTAGGGCGAGAGCATCGCCCCGGTGAAGTTCTCCAGCACCCCGTCCTGCATGATCTTGATCGACGTGGCACGAAAGCGGCCGTCCGACCCCGCGGCCGCGCGCCGCCCGAGCAGGCCGTCGAGCTGGTCGAGCCCGCGCCCCCGCTCCCACCAGAGCGCCCCCACCACGTGGGCCGTGAGCTCCCCGCGCCCCGAGAGCTCGACGTACGCGTCGAAGCAGTCGGGCACGACCGCGTACTCGCCAACGATCGCCTCCTGCCAGGCGGTCACCCCGAGCGAGAACAGGTAGCGCTCGGCCTCCAGGATCCCGCGACGCTGCTCCTCGACGCTCACGCGAGGCACCGTGCGGCCGACGAGGTCCATGGCCCCCTCCTGGAGGGTCCCGATGGGCGCTCCGCGCTCGTCGCGCTCGATCCGTCCGTCGGCGGGATCTGGGGTGTCCGACGTGACCCCCGCGATCTCGAGCGCCCGCGAGTTCACCCACGCTCCGTGGTGGTCGCGGTTCGAGAGGAAGACCGGCCGGTCGGGGACCGCGCGGTCGAGGTCCTCGCGCCGGGGAACGCCACCGGGGAACACGTCCATCGCCCATCCCCCGCCGAGGATCCATTCCGCGGAGGGGTTGCGTTCCGCGTACTCGCGGACGAGCCGGAGGTACTCCTCGAGCGTGTGGGCCTCGCTCAGGTCGCAGCGGATCCGCTCGAGGCCTCCGGCCGAGGCGTGAACGTGCGCGTCCTGGAATCCGGGCACCACCATGCGCCCGCGAAGCTCGACCACCTCGGTCCGTGGACCGACGAGCGCCGCGACCTCGTCGTCGGAGCCGACGGCGGCGATCTCACCCGCCCGGACCGCCACCGCCTGGGCCCAGGATCGAACGGCATCGACCGTGTAGATGGCCCCGCCCCGAAGCACGAGATCGGCCTGCCCCTGCGCCATGCCTCCCCTCCTCGTCCAACGTCGCCCGTTCAAGGTCGGGGGGGATGCTAGCCCAGCGGGCCAACCTCGTGTTCGACGGCGTCCAGGATCTCCCCCGACCGCACGAGCGCGGCCATCCGGTCGTGGTCGGCGTACAGGGGTCGGTCCTCGTCCAGGTGCTCGACGTGGCGGCGGATCACCTCCTTCGCCACGCGGACCCCGCGGCCCGGCGTGAAGTCCCGGAAGTCCAGCGCCTGCGCGGCGGCCATGAGCTCGATCCCGACCACCGCGTAGGCGTGCTCGAGGATCAGCGCGTTCTTGAGCGCCGTGTTCATGCCCATCGACACGAAATCCTCCTGGTCGGCGGCGGCCGGGATCGACATGGTCGAGGCCGGCGCCGACAGGAGTCGCTGCTCCACGATCAGGGTGTCGGCGGTGTACTGGCTGAGCATCATCCCGGAGAACATCCCGGCGCCCTTGGTGAGGAAATCCGGCAGCCCCTGGCTGAGCGCCGGGTTCTCGAGTCGGTTCAGCCGCCGCTCCGACAGCACGCACACCATCGTGATGGCCTGCCCGACCATCTCCATCGGCAGCGAGACCGGGGTGCCCTGGAAGTTCGCGCCGGTGAGGGTCAGCTTGTCCTCCGGCAGAAACAGGGGGTTGTCGCCGACCCCGTTCAGCTCGATCTCGACCTGGCTCCGCGCGTACGCGAGCGCGTCGTGGGCGGCCCCGATCACCTGCGGCGACGAGCGCATCGAGTAGGCGTCCTGCACCTTGGTCTTGATCCTGCCGGCCTGCAGGTCGCTCCCCTCGATGCACCGCATGATCGCGCGAGCGCTCCGGATCGCTCCGGGGAAGCCCCGCAGCTCGTGCACGCGTACGTCATAGGGCTTCAGGTTGGCGAGCAGGGCTTCGAGCGACATCGCGCACGCGATCTCGGCCTGGCGCAGCCACCGGTCGGCGTCGTGGAGCAGGAGGGCGCTCATCGCGGTGAGCACGTTCGAGCCGTTGATCGCGGCGAGCCCGTCCCGGGCCTGCAGCCCCGGCACGGGGATCCCGGCTCGCTCCATCGCGACGGCGCCGGGCAGGCGCTCGCCCTCGTAGACGGCCTCCCCCTCACCGAGCAGCAGGAGCGCCATCTGGGCCATGGGAGCGAGGTCGCCGCTCGCCCCCACCGAGCCCCGCTGGCACACGACCGGGGTGACCCCCCGGTTCAGCATGGCCGCGAGCGTGAGCGGGATCTCCGGCCGGCAGCCCGAGTTGCCGTGGACGAGCACGTTGATCCGGCTGGCCATCGCCGCCCGGACGACCTCCTCCGGCGCGGGCGGTCCGATCCCGGCGGCGTGGTTGTAGATCAGGTACCGCTGGAACCGCTCGACCTGCTCGTCGGTGAGGACGACCTCGGAGAACTCGCCGATCCCCGTGTTGGTTCCGTACATGATCTCGCGGGCCGCCAGCTTGTCCTCGAGCATCGCCCGGCAGACGCGGACTCGCTCGAGCGCGCCGGGGTCGATCGCGACCTCCTCCCCCTCGCGGGCGATGCGCACGAGCCGCTCGATCGTGAGCGACGAGCCATCCAGGACGACGGACATGGGGCGCCTCCTGTGATCGGTTTGGCCGTCGTCAGCATGCTCCCAGGCGCCGGAGCTCGCGCAGGGGTCGAGAGCCCCCTCGCCGAGGCAAACGTTGGGGAGGGGCGTTCCGCGCCGGATCGGCGAGCCCGCTACCCGAGAGGCGGGCGGCCCATCGCCAGGCGGTACTCCTCGTTGAACCAGTACAGGAACCGGTCCTGGCGCGGGTACACGCCGGTCGTGTACGAGCGAGATCCGACGCCCGTCTGCGCGCGGGCACAGACCTCCCAGTCCTGCCGGCTGATCAGGTCCCAGAACTCGATCACCGGCTCGGGCTTGAAGTCCGGCCCGCCGATCACCTCGGGGCGGAACAGATACTCGGAGACCACGGTCGTGTGCCGGGGGCCCCTCGGGAACGCGAGGTAGTACATGACGCAGTCGGGGTGCAGGTTCAGCATGAGGTTCGGGAACTCGTAGGTCCCGTAGTACATCCCGTAGTCCTCGGGCTCGAGGTCCGGGAACTTCGGGAGCTCCGAGTGCCCGGTCATCGTGAAGCTCGTGGCCCCATCGACCATCCGGTTCCCGTCGTCTCGCGTCTGCTCGTCCCACACCTCGCCGAACCGGAAGAGCGGAACCACCTGCACGAGCTCGGGATGGATGGTCGGGCAGTGGAGGCACTCGTTGTAGTTCTCCACCACGATCTTCCAGTT